>Ga0172376_10000173_pt1 | contig 81263 bp, 63 predicted proteins | sample Lak35m_FD_121114 | JGI IMG/M metagenome (GOLD analysis project Ga0172376, IMG submission 121114) | Freshwater microbial communities from Kabuno Bay, South-Kivu, Congo - kab_092012_35m | ecosystem: Environmental > Aquatic > Freshwater > Lake | place: Democratic Republic of the Congo: South-Kivu... | reverse complement strand
TGCGCCCGTCGACCTTGCGCGTGTAGGCGCCGCGGAACTGATAACGAAAGGGTTCGGTGCGGTCGCACTCGGGGTAGGGACACTCGGTGGGAATGAACTGGCTCATCGGCTCCTCGGTGCCGCGGCCCCATGCCCCGGCAATCAGGAGGACGGGGCCTGCGGGTGTGGATCGCGGAAAATCCGGTTTCCGGGCGCCGGTCCGACCAACGGTCTGGAGCATTTCAATCCCAGATCCTTCTGGCCCCTCTCACGCCCACCAACCCCTCCCCGGTCTGCGCGTCCAGCGACCGTCGCCGGCTGACACGCGCGAAGCCCGGCCCGCTCTCGCAATCACCACCGCGCACGATTCTCCTGTCCGGGTCTCCGCCCAAACGCGCACCGTCGACGGGCTGCACCGACAGATCCAGGGGAGCATCCGCATCCCGACACCACTCGGCGACATTGCCCAGCATGTCATGCAGTCCCCAGGGGTTGGGGGACAGGGATCCGACGTTCGCCAGTGCCGGAGGTCTGGCCGGCGAAAGCATGACATTCTCCAGACCGCGCAAGCTGTCCGGGCTGCGGCCGGTCCACCACGGCATGGTGCGCATCGCGCGCGCGGCGTACTCCCACTGCGCTTCGGTCGGCATTTCCAGATCCATGCGCCTCGTGAACTCGAGCAACTCCATCCAGGAGATGCCGGTAGCCGGCAAGAGCGATGACTGGGCATCTGTCCCCATCACCCGCCGCCACTGCGCCACGGTGACCTCGTGCTTGGCGATGAAGCAGGCATCGAGCTTCAACTCCTGCACCGGCGCCTCGTTGGGCTGAGCCTGCGGATCGCGGTTGCGAACTTCGCGCTCGGCGGCGCTGGCTCCCATCCAAAAACGGCCGCCGGGTATCAGCACGAGCACGATGCCGTTCTGGGGCGAGAGCTCCAGTTGGCCTTGCGCATTGCGCGCTGGAGCGGATCCGCTGGCAAGGTGGGCGAATTCATGCAGCCCGCTCTGCGGATCGCGGCCCAGCGGCAGGTAGCCGAGCCGGCGCGGCAGGCTGAGGCCCTGATAGGGTGCCGAGCGCACAGGATCCGCGAGTTCCACGCGCAGCGCTTCCCAGGCTGCACGAGCCGCATCGCTTTCGAGGCTGCGATATTCCATCTCGCGGGCCTGGTCCAACCGGGCCACGACAGTGTTGATGCGCGAATTCGGGCGCTCTCGATCGGTGAGGTCCTCGATCGAGCGCACCAGCAGATCGAACTGGCCAGCCAGCCAGCGATTGGAAACTCCCGGGCCCAGGGCCGTCGCCTGTGAACCGGCTCCGCGCAGACTGTCGCGCTGGAGCCGATGCTGCGGCAATCGGGAGGCCAGGGCTTCGGTCTCCTCGAGCCATTTCTGCATCCGCGGAATCAGCATCGGATAGGGAGGCCACAACTCGCGCTCCTCGGCATCGAGCTCGCGCCAGCGCCCCAGATCGGACAGTCCCAGAATCCGGTCCCGCTCGGTTTCGGTCGTCTGCAACTGGGCCGAGAGGGCATCGGCGGCGCTGTCCGCCCGGCGCTTCAGCTCGAGGACGACCGCCAACACCACGAACAGCATCAGTACCGACCCGACCAGCAGTGCGGCAATGCGCGGGTGACGGCGTATCCATTTGCGTGACTCCGCCAGTGCACCGGTCTCGTAGGCCTGCACCACGCGACCATCGAGAAAAGCCTCGATATCGCGAACGAACCCGCCGACGTCCGGGTAGCGATCGCCGGCATCGCGGGCCATCGCCTTCTCCGCGATGGCGATCAGTTCCGGCGGTGCGGAGCGCGCGCGCTCGATCAGCGGCGTCGGCGGCCCCGAGATCACCTGCGCGATGACCGCGTGGGCCGCGCGAGCTCCCCGATCCTCATAGGGCATGTGGCCGGAAAGCAGGTGGTAGAGAATCGCGCCCAGCGCGTAGACGTCGGAGCGCTGTCCGATCTCGGCGATGAGTCCCTGTGCCTGTTCGGGCGGCATGTAGGCGGGCGTTCCGATGACCGTTCCATCGAGCGTCGAGATGCTGGCCGAATCATCTTCGCGCACGGCGAGCCGCAGATCGCGCCGGTCGGGCTCCGACAATACGCGCGCCAGCCCCCAGTCGACCACATAGACCTCTCCGAACGAGCCGACCATCACGTTGCCCGGCTTCAGATCTCGATGGATCACCCCTTTGGCATGAGCGTAGGCCACGGCTTCGGCGGCACGCAGCAGGATCGGTAGCAGCTTGGCCTGCGTCCACACGCCGCGTCCCTGGTGCATTTCCTCGAAGATCTCGCGCAGCGTGCGACCCTCGACGAGCTTCATCGTGAAGAACAGCCTGCCGTCCGCGTCGATTCCCAGCTCGTGGACGGGCACGATACCGGGGTGATCGAGGCGTCCGTTGAGCCGGGCTTCCTCGAGGAAGCGGCCCAGCAGCGAGCTGCGCTCCTGCTCGGAACTGGGCGTGCGCGCGAGCACCTTCATCGCCAGCTCGCGCACCAGCATGCGGTCGCGCACGCGCCAGACCACGCCCATGGATCCGCGTCCCAGTTCCTCCACGCGCTCGTAGCGTGCTTCGCTGGAGCCCAAGGCCAGCTCGGGCAGGTCTTCCCTGACGACTTCCATCCCGGGCTAGCCTAGCGTCCCCGCAGCCGATCGATGTAGCGGTTGCGCGCTTCGCCCCAGGCTCTGGAGGCATCGATCTCGCGGGCGAAGTCCCAGGCCGCGTCCATCAGCTGCCTGCGGCGACGCTCGATCTCCGCCACCCGATGCTCCGCAGTTCCATCCACGAGCGGGAGCGGCACGCGACATTCGGCGAGGAACCTGTACACATCCGTCGGGTAGGAGCCGAAATTCGCGCGCGGAGCGTGGAATTCGATCCACGGACGCTCATCCGTGTTGATCGTCGGAGCGCGCTGGGCCAATCGCTCGAGGTCCTCCGGAAGGGCAAAGCAGGTGGCCAGCAGATCATCGACCCCCCGCACGCCCACATCGGCGGCGAGTTCCGCGATCTGTGGTTCTCGCAGACGCCTTTCCCAGTGCTCCGGATCGAGCTCCAGCGGCTGGCCGGATCCGAGCAGCACGAGGTCGTAGCCCGTGACCCAGCCGCTGGCCTTGGGGAACACGCTCAGAAAGGTGCGCACGATGCTGGCGATGTCCGCCTCGGAGAGGTCGTACAGCGGAATCCACTGCGTCATGATCCCGCCCGGATTGAGGCGTTCCGCACACAGGGCGTAATACTCCTGCGTGTAGAGATAGGCCGAACCGGCGACACACGGGTCGATGGGGTCTGCGCTGATGCAGTCGTAGCGCTGCGACGTGTTTCTGAGATGGGCGCGCCCGTCATCGATGCGGATCTGCACGTCAGGACGTGATTCGATGGCACCATTCCACTGGGCGAAGTGGTGCTGCATGGCGAGCACGGCGGGAGACAGCTCGACCAGCTCCAGTCGTTCGCTGCCGGCAGCGAGGGCGCGCGCGCTCATGCCCGTGCCCATCCCGATGCACAAGACCGATGCGGGGGCCTTGTGCGCCAGCGTCGTGATCAGACCCAGCAGATACTGCAGCCTGCGGTCGATGAAGATCGAACTGGCGACGGGCTTGCCGTTGACGCGCAAGATCCTCACCGCCTGCGGCTCGGAGGCATCGCGCACCTGCTCGACCTTCGAGCCCGAGGCCGCGGACTCGCGGTAATCCAGCGTCTCGAGCCCGCGGCCGGTCCCCGGGGTTCGTCCGGGTAGCAGCACCCAGAGCGCCACGGCGGCTGTCGGTGCCAGCAGTCTCCAGCTGCGCGGTGCCAGCAGCAAAGCCTGCAGGGCCAGACCGGCCAGCAGCACCACGAACAGCCCTCGCAGCCCGAGTTGCTCCAGTCCCAGATGCGCAGCGGAAAGCCCTCCGGCGAGCCCTCCCAGCGTGTTCGCCAAGTACAGACGTCCAAGCCCGCGCGTCGGCTGGGTGCGAGCCACATAGGCGCTGCAGCCAGGCAGGTAAGCTCCGATCAGCACGACCGGCAGCAGCAGCAACAGGGCCGAGTACTCGACGCACAGGCGCAGCCAAGCGCTCGGCGGCAGCGCGGTGATGCTCTGTTCGGGTTCGTAGAGCCCGATCTGGATCACACCGGCCATGAGATCTTCTCCACCGGTGCGCCAGACGAGCAGCGCGAAGGAAAGTAGCAGCGCGGGCAGCGCGGCGGCGCACAGCCAGCCGAGAGCCGCTCGCGGTTCGCGGCTGCCGTGCACTGCGCGCGCACCAACCCAGGCTCCCAGACCGATCGCGATCAGGAACACGAACAGGATCGAGGCGAAGGTGTAGACCGTGCCGGCGAGCAGCGAACCCAGCAATCGATTGGCGAATACCTGCAGTGCGAGCGAGATCGCGCCCATCGTCGCTGCCGACGTCAGCAGCCAGACCGGCAGTTGGCTCGAGCGTCTGTCGGTGGGGTGCGAGTGGCTGTCAGCGTGCGGGCGATGCTCTGCGTGCGGGCGATGCTCTGCGTGCGGGCGATGCTCTGCGTGCGGGCGATGGTCAGCGTGCGGGCGATGCTCTGCGTGCGGGCGATGGTCAGCGTGCGGGCGATGGTCAGCGTGCGGGCGATGGTCAGCGTGCGGGGGGCGCGTGCGCGCCAGATGCCAGGCGAGCGCCGCGAGCGCCAGATTGCCCAGAGCGGCCAGCCGCGTGGTCTCCAGCAGCCCCAGATTCGGCAGCGCCACAAAGGCGCACAGCAGGACTCCCAGCGCAGCGCCCAGCGTGTTCCAGCCGTAGACGCGCGCAGCGGCTCGCGGCACATCGCCTTCGATGTCGGCAGCGGCAGCCGCCAGCCACGGGAAGCTCGCACCCATCAGGATCGTGGGCGGCAGGATGGCGAGCCAACCGGCGGCGTCCAGTCCCGTGAAGAGCTGCGGCGAGAACCAGCCCAGCACCGCGAGGCCCGCTTCGGCGATGGCGTAGGCGATCAGCGGCCGGCGCGGCTCGCGCCAGTGCCCCGCCAGCCAGGCCCCCAGACCCAGTCCCAGCAGGAAGATGCCGACGACCAGCGCCATGGCCCACTCGGCCACGCCGTAAACCAGCGCCAGCCGCCGAAAAAACAGCACTTCGTAGCTGATTCCCACGCAGCCGGAGGCGCTCGCCAGCGAGTAGAAGAGGATGCGATTCATGGAAGCGGGCGTGCGAAACTCTAGGCATCCGCTTACTGAGGAGGCTAGCATCGCCTGCCGCATGGCAAAGGCGGAATCCGACCCCAGTTCCACTTCAGCAGGCACAGCCTCCGCGGAGCACAAGCCCTTCGTGGCTCCCGAGGCCAATCTGCCGGAGTTTTCCTTCAAGGCCGTCCTGTTCGGATCCCTGTTCGGGATCCTGTTTGGGGCCTCGACCGTCTACCTCGCGCTCAAGGCCGGGTTGACGGTATCGGCCTCGATCCCGATCGCGGTGCTCTCGATCAGCCTGCTGCGCATCTTCAAGCGCGCGACGATCCTCGAGAACAACATCGTGCAGACGATCGGCTCGGCGGGGGAGTCCGTGGCCGCGGGCGTGGCCTTCACGATTCCAGCCATGCTGTTCCTCTCACCCGGAGCGGGAGGGGAGGCCTTCTTCACCTACTCCACGATCATGACGCTGGCGGCCGTGGGAGGCATCCTCGGCGTGCTGTTCATGGTGCCGCTGCGCCGCTCCTTGATCGTCAAGGAGCACGGCACGCTGCCCTACCCCGAAGGCACGGCGTGCGCGGATGTGCTGATCGCCGGCGAGAAGGGCGGCAAGATGGCCGGACTCGTCTTCGGCGGCGTGGCGGTGGCTTTCGTCTACAAGCTGCTCAACAGCGTGTTCGCGATGTGGGACGAGGCGGTGGCATGGGTCTCCAAGAAGACGGCCGTTTTGCCCAACGCCAAGGTCGAGAACGAACTCAGCCCTGAGTTCCTCGGCGTCGGCTACATCCTCGGCCCCAAGATCGGGGGCATCATGGTCTCGGGAAGCGTGCTGACCTTCCTCGTGATCATCCCGCTGCTCTCGATGCTCGTGGCCGATTCGAAGGTCATCGGGGACCTGCTCGCGCTCGGCTACACTCAAGCGAAGATCGACGGGATGAGCGAGGTGACGCGCTACCGCGAGGCCTACACGCGCTACATCGGCGCGGGCGCCGTGACGATGGCGGGCATCATCACGCTGATCAAGACCATGCCGACCATCGTGCGCTCCCTGCGCGAGTCGATGGGCGCGCTGAGTGGCACGCGCGGCGGCGCCGGCGTTCAGCAACTGCGCACGGAGCGCGACATGCCGATCCTCTGGGTGGCGATCGGCGCAGTGGCTCTGGCGGGTATCCTCGCCGCGCTGCCGATCCTGCCCGGCGGCCTGACGGGCAAGCTGATGATGGCCGTGCTGATGCTCGTCTTCGGCTTCCTGTTCGTGACGGTCTCCTCGCGCATCGTCGGCCTGATCGGATCGAGCTCCAACCCGATTTCCGGCATGACCATCGCGACGCTGCTCGGCACTGCGCTGGTGTTCGTCAGCATGGGCATGGGGGGTGAGGCCTACCAGCCGGTCGCCCTCTCGGTCGGAGCGATCGTGTGCATCGCGGCGGCCAACGCCGGCGCGACCAGTCAGGATCTCAAGACCGGCTATCTGGTCGGCGCCACGCCCATCCGCCAGCAGTGGGGGCTTGTGATCGGAGTGATCGTCAGCACCTTCGTGATCGGACTGACGCTGCAGTTCCTGCATGCGAGCTTCGGCATCGGCTCCGACAAGTTCCCCGCACCGCAGGCCACGCTGATGGCGACGGTGGTCAAGGGCGTGATGTCGCAGAACCTGCCCTGGGGCTACATTCTCGTCGGCGCAGGCTTGGCCCTGATGATCTACATGTGCGGCGTTTCGCCGCTGGCGTGGGCGGTGGGAGCGTACCTGCCGATGGGCGCGACCTTGCCCATCTTCATCGGGGGCTGCCTGCGCTGGCTGGCGGACAAGCTGCGCGGTGACAAGGACGAGAGTGAGCTTTCGCCCGGCATGCTGTTCGCGACCGGTCTGGTGGCCGGCGGCACGTTGACAGGGGTGGCGACCAGCGTCTTCAAGGCGGTGCCCACCGATGGCGGCAACAGCGACCTTTTGACCGATGCGCAGGGGCTGGGGGCCTCCTTCCAGGCCCTGCTGCCGATGGACCTGAGCCTGTGGGCGCTGATCCCCTACGTGCTGCTGGGAATCCTGCTGGTTCACATGGGACGCAAGCGGACCAAGATCTGAGGCGTGATCACGGTTCTCATCCCGACATGGAACGGCGCCACAGAGCTGCCCGCGCTGCTGGACGCGCTCGATTCCCAAAGCGCAGCCCATGCGCGGCTCGCGATCGATTCCTCCTCCTCCGACAGCACGCGCGAGCTGCTCGAGTCACGGGGTTTTCGCGTCGAGCGCATCGAGCAGAGCGCCTTCGGCCACGGTTCCACCCGCAACGCACTGGTGCAGATCGCACAGACCGAATTCGTGGTGTTCTTCTCCCAGGATGCCCAGCCGCAGGGGAGCGATTTCCTCGAGCGGCTCGTGGAGGCCTTGCGCCGCAACCCGCTCGCCGAGGGAGTCTCTGCCCGGGTCCTGCCGCGGGAAGATGACGATCCGCTGACCGCGCGCAGCGTGCTGTCCGCCCCGGAAGCCGCCGCGCGCGCGCTGAGCGGGGAGGCGGCGGCCGCCGCCTTCCACAATGTGGCCGCAGCGTATCGGCGCGAAGCCCTGCTGCGCCGCCCCTTTCCCCAGATCCCCTTCGGCGAGGATCAGGCCTGGGCGCGCGCGGTCGTCGCGGGGGCAGGGGAGATCCTGTTCGAGCCTGCCGTCACCGTGCGCCACTCACACCGCTACTCGCTGCAGGAGCTCTACCAGCGCTACCGCGTCGATGCCCGGTTCCACCGCAGTGTCCGCGGCGTGCGCCTGCGGCCCGACCTGCTTTCCCTGCTGCGGGGGCTGGCCTTCGAATTGCGCGAGGACTGGCGCTTTCCAGGGCGCACGCCGCGCTCGCTGCTGCGGGCGCCGCTGCACAGAGCCGCTCAACTTCTGGGACAGTATCGGGGCAGTCGCGGACCGCTGGGCGCTGACTAGGAAAATCCTTCCCGGAAGCGCCGTCACAGGCCTACTCTGAGCGGGTCTTTCGTGCCGATACAGCACCCTCCATGAGTCAGCCCCGTTCCATCTCCGTGCTGATGCCGACCTGGCAGGGGCTGGAGTTCCTCGAGCGCGTGCTCCGCGCGCTCGCCGCGCAGCGCTGCGCGATCCGTTGGGATTTCCGAGCGATCGATTCGGGCTCCACCGATGGCACTTGGGAGCTCCTGAGACGTTTCGAACGCGAGTTCCCCGTGCCCTTCGCCCGCGAGCGCATCGACAAGTCGGAGTTCGATCACGGCGACACGCGGAACCTGCTGGCGGCGCGCTCCCAGGGCGAGTTGCTGGTGTTTCTGACGCAGGACGCGATTCCCGGCTCGCCCGACTGGCTGGCGACCCTCGCCGCGAATTTCGCCGATCCTGCGGTCGGCGCGGCTTACTGCCGCAACACACCCCGGCCGGACGCGCAGCTGTTGACGCGCGTGTTCAGCGAGGGCGATGCGGGTTATGCGCTCGGCCGCAAGGAGACGCGCATCCCTGATCACCAGGCCTATCAGCGGCTCTCGACCCACGAAAAGCGCCTGCTTTGGAACTTCAACGACGTGGCGAGCGCGGTGCGGCGCAGCCTGTGGGAGCATCACCCCTTCCCGCGCACGTGGTTCGGCGAAGACGTGCTGATGGCGCGTGCGCTGCTCGAGGCCGGACATACGATCGTCTACGACGATCTTGCCAGCGTCGAGCACAGCCATGATTACTCGGCGAAGGAATGGCGCGAGCGGGCGCTGATCGATGCCCGCTTCAATGCCGAGTGGCTCGGCCGGATCTGCGTCGGTTCGCGCAACGATGCGCGCATTCTCGCTGAGCGGCAGCTGGCGCGCGATCAGGAGGCATTGCGCGAAGCACGCCTCTCCGATGCGGAGTACGGCGAGCAGCTCAAGCTCGCCGCGGACCTGCGGATGGCGACCTTCGAGGGACTGTACGAGGGCGGGTTGAGCGAGGTGCGCCACGGGCCCACACGCGTGCTCGAGCGCTCGCGGCTGAAGATCCTGTATGTGGTTCACGGGTTTCCGCCGGAAACCTGGGCGGGGACCGAGATCTACACGCTCAACCTCGCAAGGCAGATGCAGGCGCGCGGCCACGAGGTCGCGGTGCTCGCCCGCACCGCGCGCGGCGAAGGGCCGGATCTTTCGATCCGGGAAGAGCGCTTCGAGGGTCTGCGAGTGATGCGCATCCTGCGCAGGGATCCGGATCAGCGCATCGCGGACAGCTACCGGCATGCGGGTGCCGAGGCCGCTTTCGCCCGCCTGCTGCTCGCCGAGCGGCCGGATCTCGTTCACTTCCAGCATCTGATCCATCTCTCCGCGGGGCTGGTCGAGGTGGCCCGCGAACTGGATCTGCCGACGGTGCTGACCTGCCACGACTACTGGGCGCTGTGCGCGCGCGTCCAACTGATTCGCCCCGATGGGGTGCGCTGTGAGGATGGCATGGACGCAGGTTGCTTCTTGTGCATCAAGGAGCAGCGTCTGGACCAGATTCCGAGGCTCAAGGCCACCGGGCAGGCGACCGGACCGATTCTCGATGCGCTGGAGAAGGGCATGGGGCGGGGGCGCATGCTGCCGGAGAAACTGCGCCAGCGCTGGGAAGGCATCAGCGACCTGCGGGCCCGCCGGCCCTACGTCACGGGCGCCTACAAGGCCGCGGATCTGCGCATTTCGCCCAGCCGCTATCTGCGCAAGGTGCTGATCGACAAGGCCGGCATGCCGGCGCACACCACCCTGTTTTCGGACAACGGACTGCGCGTCGGCGAGGCGCGCGCGCTCGCCAAGCGCCCCGCGCCGCAGGGTCGGCTCCGGCTGGGCTTCGTGGGGTCGCTGGTCTGGTACAAGGGCGGCGAGGTGCTCGTTCGGGCCATGCAACTGCTCGATCCCGCGCGTTTCGAGTTGCACGTCCACGGTGATTTCAAGCCGGACAGCGATCCGCACCATGCCGAACTGAAGCGCCTGGCTCCGCCGCACGTCCATTTCCACGGACGCTTCGACAATGCGCGCATCGCGGAGGTCTACGCGACGCTCGACGTGCTGATCGTGCCCTCGATCTGGTGGGAGAACTCTCCGCTGACGATCCACGAGGCGCATCTGTTCGCGACACCGGTCGTCGCCAGCAACATCGGCGGCATGGCGGAGTTCGTGCGCGACGGCGTCGACGGGCTGCATTTCGAGGTGGGCGATCCCGCCGACCTCGCGCGCGTGCTGCGGCGGCTGGTCGAGGAGCCCGGGTTGCTCCAGCGTCTTGCCCAGGACTTCCCCGCCATCAAATCCATCGAAGACGATGCGGCCGCGATGGAGTTCCGTTACCGCGGCCTGTGCGCGAAAAAAAGCGCTTTCGGGCCTCGCGCGGCGCGTCCGCGGCTGATCTGGGAACGCAGCGGCAAGCAGAGTGTGCGCCGCGACGGAGCGACCGACGAGCAGGGGGCTCACTACCTGCTGCTGCGGCCGGGCTCGGGCGCGGAATACGCGCTCGACGGCGCGGGCGGCGGTCGCCGGAGCCTGATCGTGACCCAGTTCGCGCTCGGCGCGGAGCGCAGTCTCGGCCTGGGCGTGCGCGTGCTGATCGACGGGGTCGAGGTCGCGCGCTCCAGCTCTGGCAATTCCGGCGGCAGCGATCGAGAGATCGAGACTTGCCTGGAACTGAGTGTGCCGGGCGAGGCGCGCGTCCTGCGCATCGAAACGCTGCCCGAAGCGGGAGTGCACGCCCGACTTTCGAGCGTGAAGCTGTACACCGTGCCTGAGGTGCCAGCGTGAGCGGATTCCTCGATCGCCTGCTCGGCAGAGCGAAAACCGCCGCCCCGGCGGCGTCATCGCCCGGATTTCCCTACGAGCTCGCCGTCCGTCCGGGCGGTCCGGTGCCGGTGGAACGTCTCCCGCGCGTGAGCATCGTCATCCTCAACCTCAACGGCAAGCACCATCTCAAAGGTTGTTTCGATTCGCTATCCGCGCTCGATTATCCGCGGGAGAAGCTCGAGGTCGTGCTGGTGGACAACGGCTCCAGCGACGGCTCGGTGGAGGAGATGCGCGCCCGGCATGGCTGGGTGCGGCTGTTCGTCAACGAACGCAATGTCGGCTTCGCGGCCGGCTGCAATCAAGGGGCTCGCGAAGCCCGCGAACCACAGGTGCTGGTGTTTCTCAACAACGACATGCGCGTGGCCGTCGACTGGCTGCGCGAACTGGTTGCGCCGATCGTGCGCGGGGAATGCAGCGCGACGACCTCGAAGATGTACTCCTGGGACGGGAAGGTGCTCAACTCCGCCGGCGGCGCGATGAATTTTCACGGCCTGGGCATCCAAGTCGGCATCGACGAGCTGCCGAGTGCGCATTTCGACATCCCCCGCAAGACGCTGTTTCCCTGCGGAGGAGCCATGGCGATGGATGCGCGGGTGTACTTCGAGGTCGGCGGTTTCGACGATGAGTTCTTTGCGTACTACGAGGACGTCGATCTGGGCTGGCGACTGTGGGTCGAGGGACACGAGTGCCACTATGTTCCGAGCTCCCAGTGCTGGCACCATCACTCGGCCACCTCGCGGCGCCTGCCGCTCGAGATGGTGCGCCTGATTCAGGTGCGCAATCCCCTGCTGGCCTGCTTCAAGAACTACGACGAAGACAACCTGCGTCGCGTGCTCGCGCCGATGCTGGCCCTGGCCGTGCGCCGCACGTGGATGATGATGGGGGTGCACGAAGACAAGAGCTTCCGCATCGAGCACGCCGAGGATCCGGCGCGGGGCGGTGTGCTGAAGCTGCTCGAGAAGGCCCGTCAGGCCGCTTTCGAGGAGAAAATCGAGGTGCGGCGGGTGGGCATGGCCGATCTGCTCGCCATCAACGACCTGCTCGGGAACTGGCCGCATTGGTCGGCGCGCCGATCCACGGTGCAAGCTCGCCGGCGGCGGCCCGACGCGGAGATCTTCGCGCTGTTCCTGAAGCCCCACTGGTGCATCGAGGGGGAGAAGGGCTACATGGAACTGCAGCAGGGCCTCAGCGGCCTCTACGGGCTCGAGCAGCTCTTCGGGGCTGACCGACTGCCGGAGGCGAACAAGCCGTGAAGCTCTCGATCGTGATTCCGGTGTACAACGAGGAGGCCACGCTGCGAGCGATCGTGGAACGCGTGCTGGCGACGCCCTTCGAGAAGGAGCTGCTGCTCGTGGACGACGGTTCTCGCGACCGCTCCCGGGAGATCATGCGCGAGCTGGAGCGCGCTCACCCAGAGGTTCGCTGCCTTTATCATGAGCGCAACCAAGGCAAGGGCGCGGCGCTCTCGACTGGCTTCCGCGAGGTGCGCGGGGATGTGGTGCTGATCCAGGATGCGGATCTGGAGTACGACCCGGCCGACTATCCGGCCCTGCTGCGGCCGATTCTCGAAGGCAAGGCCGATGTCGTTTACGGCAGCCGCTTCCTCGGCGGCGCTTACGCGCGCGTGCACCTGTTCTGGCATTACGTGGGGAACCGCATGCTGACGCTGGCGAGCAACATGTTCACCAACCTCAACCTCACCGATATGGAGACCTGCTACAAGGTGATGCGTCGCGGGGTGGTCGACCAGATCCTGATCCGCTCGCGGACCTTCGCCGTCGAACCGGAGCTGACCGCCAAGATCGCCAGACTGCGAGTGCGCGTGTACGAGGTTCCGATCAGCTACGCCGGCCGGGACTACAGCGAAGGCAAGAAGATCGGGCTCAAGGACGCCTTCATCGCCCTGTGGGCGATCGTGCGCTGGTCGGTGCTGCCCTACGAGCGGCCGAGCCCCCACCAGCGCGGCTGAAAATGCCGCGCGGCCGGGCCCGCATCCGCAGGCCCGGCCGCGCTGTCCGTCAGGGACGGCTCACTTCTTCTCGCCTTCGCCGTTCCAGAACTCGATCGAGTTGAAGACGATCAGGTCGGCCAGGTAGCACAGGCCGTAGACCGGGACGATGTTCAGGCCGAGGAAGATGCCCTCGTTGGCCCACTTGTTTTCGGTGACCTTCTGGTTCCAGTCACGCAGACCCTGGAAGGTCTTGTTGGGGCCGAGGCAGCCGGTGGCGAAAACGCTGAGCGCGAGGGCGCAGGCGACGATGCACTTGTTCATGGCGGTATGGGAGAGTTCGGTGGGGGATCCCGGGGGGAGCAAAGGCGCTCTTCGGGACCGAAAAGTGTAGGGAGCTGGAATCCTGAAATCCAGCCCGGACCCGGCCGATCAATCCCGCTCGATCCGGCGGATCCGGATGTCGCGGAACTGGATCAGCGCGCCCTCGCTCTGAAGGCAGATCTTGCCCGGAAGCTCCTCGCACCAGCTGGCGCTGTTCTGGAGTTCGCCGTTGACGTACAGGCGCAACTCGCCGCCATCGAGGCTGATGTCGTAGCGGTTCCATTCGCCGAGCTTCCTCTCGTTGCAGGGCAGCGCCTTGCCTGTCCAGCGCCCCTCCGTGCGGCTGGCCTCGGTCTGCATCGGGAATTCATCGATGTTCCAGATGTCGCCCGCGTTGCGGTGCTGCAACTGAGCTTCGATGCTGCGCGGCCAGACCTTGTCGGGCCCCTGCATGCGCATCAGGACGCCCGAGTTTCCCGGCGGGAAGCGCGGATCGTGGCGCCACTCCAGCGAGAGCTCGAAGTTGGTGTAGTCCTCGGTGGTGCGCAGGTAGCCGATCGGGTTGCCCTTGCAGACCAGGACGCTGTTCTCGATCGAGAAGACATCCTCGAGCTTCGCGCCCGGAGTGTCGCTGTGGAAGGTCCAGCCGCGGAAGTCCTGACCATTGAAGAGCGCCTGCTCCGAAAGCCTGCGGCCGGGAACGCGCGGATTGCTGCGCAGAAACTCGAGCAGATCGGCCAGCTCCTGCTCGCTGAGACCCATGGCGGCGTTGTCGGGCATCACCGAGAGCTTCTGCTTGGTACGGCTCTCGATGGTTTCGCTCGGGATGACTTCCAGCCGTCCGGTGGTGTCCTTCAATACCAGCTGCCTGCCGTTGTCGGAGCTGACAAAACCGGTGAATAGCTGTCCGTCGCCGGTCTCGACCATCCACGCGTCGTAGCCGAAGGCGATCGCCGCACTGGGGTTCAGGATCGACTCTAGCAACTCGCCGGCCCCGTATTTCAGCGCCACCGCGCTCAGGTCCGGACCGATCTCGGCCCCGCGCTCGTAGAAGCGGTGGCAGCTGTAGCAGCGCGCCCGCTCCCCGAAGAACAGCCGCTGACCGCTGCGCGCGTCGCCGTGCAGTCGCAGGATCTGCGCCTTGCGATTCACGCCGGCAGCGGCCGCGGAGGGAGCGGGGAAGTGGCCGCGTGCCAGAGCGCGCACGGCGAGGTCCGGACACGCGTCGATCGCCGCGGCCGCCGCGCGGCGGCCCGCATCGCTGAGACGCCCCTCCTGCGCCATGCGCACGAGCAGCATGCCGCCCTCGCTGCTGGCGGCGAAGTGTCTCGCGGCGGCCTCGATCGCAGCCGGATCGGCGTCGCTGCGCGTCAGCAGCTCCTCGCGCGCCTTTTCCGCCGCTCGATCGACCGGCTTCTCCAGCAGGATCTCGAACTCGACGCCGTCGCCATTGCGCTGCGAGGTGCCGCCCAAGTCCATGCCGACCCGACCGACGAAGCTCGCGGCGCCCTTGGGCAGTGCATAGACGATGCGGCTCTCGGCGTGCGTGCCCACACCGACGGTGTAGCGCTGTTCGCCGACGCGCAGCGGGCCGCCGTTGCAGTTCTTCCCGACCTGGACGCTGCCCCATTCGGAGCTGGCCGATTCAAAGCCGCCGAGCGGGAAGTCGAGCGGCTGGCGGGACTCGTCGAGGACCGCGAGATCCATCCAGTCGACCCAGTCGCAGGAATTGTTGCCGCCAGCCAGCGCCAGCAGGTGCAGGCGCGAGGCCCCGCGCACGTCGATCTCGAAGGACTGGACGCCCTCGCGCAAGCGCCCGCTGGCCCACACGCGCTTCGCATCGCCGCCACCGCGCGGCTTGAGTTGCTCCGCGAGGTTGTATTCCGACCAGTCATTCGTGGCGCGCTGCTGCACCCACCAGCGCGCCAGCGGACGCAGGTCCTCCGGGCCGCCCAGCGCGATCGTCAGCATCGCTTCGGCCGCCGCGCGCGTCTTCAGGAAGGCGAGGCTCTCGATCGCGAGATTGCGCTGTTCCCTCGAAAGAGACGGTTCCAGCGCGCGTTTCTGGAAATCCGTCACGAGCTCGGGCGGCCGGAGGCGCCAAGCGAGCCGCGCCGTGCGGTCCGTCCAGCGCAGCGGATCCTGCTCCTCCGTGCTGCGCTGCGTGTAGAACATCTCCGGCAGCTCGTTGTAAGCCTGCGCCAGCGCTTCCAGCATCCACGGATCGCGTCCGTCCCAGCGATCGAGGAGCTGGCGCACATCCAGCCCGTGGAAGGCGCGCCAGCGCCCGCTCTTGTCGATGTTCCAGCGCAAGGCCAGCGCGAGCTCTCGCAGCACCATCGGGTGGCGCTCCTCGAGCTTGTCCGGCTGCTCGAACAGGCGCGCGGGCGCTTCGCTCTGCGTGCGGCGCGAAAGCTCGTAGACCAGCCTCCAGGCGCGCAGCGCGGTCACGCGCAGATCGGGATCGGGGTGCCGGAAATATTCGAGCGCCGCCTGCAGGCCTTCGGGCGAGAGCACGGCGGCGATCCAGATGCCGCGCGCCGTCAGCACCGGATCCTTACCCTGCATCCAGGCGCGCAGCGCGGGCAGCGCCGGGGCGCCCTCGCGCACCAGCCGAGCACGCGCCTGCCCACGCACCTGCACCGCGGGCGAGGCCAGGGCCTGCAAGGCACCCGGCACGGACTCCAGATCCAGCTTCGGCGCGCGGCTGGCATCACCCTTCGGCGCGATCCGCAGGATGCGACCGTAGGCTTCGCGATCACCCGCGGCATGCCCGCCGACACCGGGGTCGTACCAGTCGGCGACGTACACGGCACCATCCGTGCCGACACACACATCGGAGGGGCGGAACCAGCGCTCGCGCTCGTTGCCCGTGCCGAGCCTCGCCGCGATCAGCTGACCGCTCTCGAGGTTCCAGCCGGAGCCCGCCGCCACCGGTCGGTGCGCGTAGACCACGTTGCGGCCCGCATCGCAGTTGAGCACCCGTCCGCGAAACTCGCTCGGCAGCAGCCCGTTTTCGTAGACCGCCACGCCGGTGGGGCCGCCGGCTCCGTTGATGCAGCCCGCGGGCAGCACACCGGGGTCCTCCTGATGCCAGTGCGCGCTCGGCGTGCTCTGGCCCGGACGTCGGTCGCTGTTCCAGTAGCGCGACCCGTCGGCGGAGAAGTAGCCGTAATTGCCGCCTTCCATGACCCACAGCGTGCGGCAGCCCTGGTTGCCGTCATCATCGTTGTCGGACTGGAAGAAGTTGCCGAAGGAGTCCAGCGCGATCTCGTAGTTGTTGCGGAAGTTGTGCGCCAGCACCCGCAGGGGCGAGCCGTTCGATCCCACGCGCAGCGCGAGTCCGCCGACGTACACGCGGTTGTCGTCGGAGATCAGTCCGGGGCGGTTGTCGGCCGCGAATTCGCCGCCGTCGCGGTACAGCGAGCCCGAACGCAGGTTCCAGCCGCTCCTGTCGGTCACCAGGTGCGGGCCTGCGTTGCCCGTGTTGAAGTACCACTCGCCATCGGGACCGACGACGAAGCTGTGCAGGCCATGGTCGTGGTTGTGTCCGCCGAAGCCGCCGAGGAACACCTCGCGCTGGTCCGGCACATCGTCGCCGTCGGTGTCGGTGTACAAAATGGCGTCGGGCGAGCAGGAGACCAGCACGCGATGGTCGATCACGCAGATCCCCAGCGGCGAGACCAGCCCTTTTTCCTGCGCGAAGACCTTCGAACTCTCGGCGTAGCCGTCGCCGTCCTTGTCCTCGAGGATCACGATGCGGTCGCCCGCGTCGAAGTGCCGGCCCGGATTGCGGCCGCCCCATTGGCGGTAATTGACCGCTTCCGCGACCCAGATGCGCCCGCGCGCATCGACGTCGATCGCGGTCGGGTTGTAGAGCTGCGGGGATTCAGCCCACAGCCGCGCCTCAAGCCGCGGATCGAGCTCGAACTGTGGGGAGAGATCGCGTGCGGTTTCCTGCGGGGCGGCGAGGGCCGGCAGCAAGGCAAGCAGGTAGGCGTGCATCATGGGGGCTCAGACTTCGATGGCGGGCAGGATCTGGTGCTGCTCGGCGAGCAGCACCCGGACGTGGGACAGGCCCAGGCGCAGCAGCGCCGACTGCGCGCATTCCCGAGCGATCTCGGGCAGGTTGGTCTTCTGGGAGATGTGCGCGATCACCAGCGTGTGCAGATTGGCGCCCGCGAGTTGTTCGAGCATCGCGGCCGCCTGCTGATTGGACAGATGGCCGCGGCCGCCGGTGATGCGGCGGCGGAGCATCGGCGGGTAAGGACCGCTCTCCATCAGCTCCGGATCCCAGTTGAACTCGAGCACGAGCACATGGGGATCGCACAGCCGCCGGGCGATGGCTGGATCGGGGCGACCCATGTCGGTGAGGATCACGGCCTTGCGCGCGCCCTGCTGAAAGCCGAAGGCGACGGTCGGGTCGCAGTCGTGCGGCAGCAGCACCGACTCGACCTCCAGAGCGTCTCCGCCCGCACGCGAACACAGCTCAAAGCGCGCATCCACGCGCAGCGCCGCGAGCTGCCGGGCGCGGCGCGCCCAAGGATGCGACAGTTGCGCCTCGGCCGCATGCAGCGTGGCCCGCGAGCGCCGGGCGACGAGCCCGACGCTGCGCGCATGGTCGAGGTGGCCGTGCGTCACCAGCACATGGTCGAAAGGCTCATGGCCCAAACCCGCTGCCGCGAAGCGTTCGTCCAGCGCGATCCGCGGCAAGCCGGCATCGACCAGCACGGCACACTCGCCGGCGCGCACGAGCGTGGAATTTCCCTCGCTCCCGGACGATAGAACCTGCAACTGCATGCGTGTTCCCAAGTCTAGCGTGAACGGCAGCTCCTGATTGCTATCCTGCCAGACCCGATTCTTCAGAGAGAAAGCCCTCCATGCGCCACCGCCTGCTCCTTGCCTTTGCCCTGGCCTGCGCCAGCTCCTGCCACGCGCCCGCACCCAGACACGCTGCATCGGCCGGTGCCGCGCGGCTTGAGGCCGGTGCCGCGCGGCTTGAGGCCGGTGTGGCGCGGCTTGAGGCCGATGTGGCGTGGCTCGCCGCGGATGCCCGCGAGGGCCGCCGCGCCGGAACCCAGGCCGGGCTGGAGAGCGCGGACTGGATCGCGGCGCGATTCGTGGAGCTGGGACTCGAGCCCGCCGGGCCGCAGGGCTGGTTCTTCGACTTCTCCGTGCCGCTGCCGGCGGCGGACGGAGGCGAGTCCTTTCTCGCGGCCGCTTCGACGCGCATCGACGCGGGTTCCGATCTCGCGCCGCTGTACTGTTCCGAGGGCGGCACCTTCCGTGGCGAGACCGTGTTCTGCGGCTACGGCATCGAAAGCGAGGCCTTGTCGCGCAACGACTTCGAGGGCCTTGAGCTCGCCGGACGCATCGCCCTGATCCTGCGCGGCACGCCGCCGGATCTGGAAGCGCAGCCGGCTGCAGAGCCCCAGGCTGATGCCAAGGCCCACGGCGGCGGAGCGGAGCCGCTCTTCGCGGCCAGTTCCGTCTTCACCAAGGTGATGAATGCCAAGCGCCGCGGCGCGAAGGCCTGCGTGCTGCTGACCCCCGCGCAGGGGCCGGCGCTACCGGCCTTCGATGCCGCCAGCGGCGCGCGCGCCGGCATTCCGGCTCTGGCGCTTTCCGAATCGGCGACAGCGCGCCTGTTCCCGGTGCTCGAGAGCGCGGCACCGGCGCCGATGACGCTGGAACTCCGCGCGGATGTGCGCCGCGGCGAAGGACCCGCGCGCAACGTGCTCGGCCGCCTGCGCGGCCGCGACTCCTCGCGCGCGCTGGTGATCGGCGCGCACTACGATCACCTAGGTCATGGCGGCGACGGCTCGCTGGCCCCGGACAAGACCGGCGAGATCCACAACGGCGCCGACGACAACGCCAGCGGCACGGCGGTCGTGCTGGAAGTCGCGCGGCAGCTCCGCGAGGGCCCGGCGCCGGACTGCGATGTCGTGTTCGCGCTGTGGTCCGGCGAGGAACTGGGCCTGATCGGCAGCGAACGCTGGGCCGCTTCGCCGGAGTTCGCGAAGCAGCGCATCGTCGCCAATCTCAACCTCGACATGGTCGGTCGGGCCGATTCCGGACAACTGCAGGTTCTGGGAGCTGGCACGGGCGATCGCTTCGCCGCGCTGCTCGAAGGACTTGCGCCGGAAAGCGGCCTCAAGCTCTCCATCAGCACCCAGGGCGGCGCGATGGGGGGCTCTAGCGATCACCAGAGCTTTCTCAAGCGCAAGGTTCCGGCCCTGCACCTGTTCACCGGCCTGCACGCCGATTACCACAAGCCTTCCGACGACATCGAGCGCTTCGAGGCGGAGGGCGCCTCCAAGGTGGCGGCACTCTCGGTGCGCCTGGCCCGCGAACTGTGCGCACCGCAGCCGATCGCCTTCGTCCAGCCCGCGGTGGAGCCCGGTCGCGAGCGTGGCGAAGGCGGATTCCGCGCTTGGTTCGGATCCGTGCCCAACTACACGCACTCGGATCCCGGCGTGCTGCTCGATGGTACCTCCAAGGGCAGTCCCGCCGAGCGCGCTGGCTTTCTCGCGGGCGACGTCCTGCGCCAGATCGGCGATGTCGAGCTGAGCACGGTCAGCGACATGGTCTACGCGCTCCAGCGCTACAAGCCGGGCGATGTCGTGCTGGTGCAATTCCAGCGCGACGGCAAGCCCCACGAAGTGCGCGTGACGCTCGCCAGCCGCGGAGCGGTGGTGCAGTAGGCGCCGCTCAGTCCTTCCAGCGGGCGACGAACAGGTTCGTTTCCCGCGGGTGCGTGCCGCCGCGGTTGGAGGCGAAGACCAGCCACTTGCCGTCCGGCGAGAACATCGGGAACCCGTCGAAACCGGCGTAGGTCGTGATGCGCTCGGGCTCACCGCCCTCGACGCTCACCGCCGCGAGATCGAAGTCGCGGCCCTCGCGCGAGGGATCGAAGGCGTTGGTGGAGAACACCACCCGCCGGTCATTGGGGAAGAAGAACGGCGCGAAGCTCGCGCGGCCGAGCTTCGTCAGCGCACGGCGCTCGCTGCCATCGGGACGGATCAGCATGATCTCCATGCGCGAGGGCCGCACCAGCCACTGCGAAAGCAAGGCCTTGTAGTCGGCCATCTCGGCCGCTTCCTTGCCCGGCGTGAAGGCCGTGGAGCGGAAAACGAGCCACTGGCCATCGTGGCTGAAGAAGGCTCCGCCGTCGTAGCCCAGCGCATCCGTCACCTGACGCAGGTCCGAACCATCGAGGGCGCTGGTCCAAAGCTCCAGATCGCCGGAGCGGGTGGAGGTGAAGACCATCCGGTCGCCGCGCGGCGAGATCGTCGCCTCGGCGTCGTAGCCAAAGCTCGTCGTCAGCGCGCGCTCGGTTCCGCTCGCCAGATCGTGGGCGTAAATGTCGTACTCGGGATGGATCGACCAGACGTAGCCGCGGCTCATGTCGGCGCGCGGCGGGCAGTCCTTCATCCAGGCCTGCGTCGAGGCGTAGACGATCTGCTGGTCGCCCGGCAGGAAGTAGGCGCAGGTCGTGACCCCCTGTCCGTTGGAGATCTGCTTCAGCGAACCATCGCGCTCGAGCGTGAAGATGCGATCGCAGGTGCCCTTGTCGCGGCCCTCCGACTGCAGCACCAGTCGGTCGCCCGCGAAGCTCCAGTAGCCCTCGGCCGCGTTCTCGACGCCGCGCGTCAGCTTCCACAGTCCAGCGAAGTGCTTTTCCTCAGGCTGGATCAGCGTGTGGGCCGCCTCCGCGCCGCCCAGCGGCGGCCGCTCATCGCCGGTGCTGCGCTCGGACAGGCCGGCGCAGCCGGCGAGCAAGGTGGGGGCAAGCAGGGTGCAGACAGAGGCGTTCGCGATCTTCATGTTCACTTTCGGGGCGGTACGGGGTCGTGTCCCCCCTTGCACAGGGGCTGGCAGCGCAGGATGCGCCAGATCGAGAGGCACGATCCGCGCAGGATACCGTGCGCCCGGACCGCTTCGAGCATGTACTGGCTGCAAGTCGGCTGAAAACGGCACGAGGGCGGCTTGAGCGGTGAGATCCAGCGCCGGTAGCCGCGCACGGGCAGCACGAAGAGCTCTCGCAGGAGCCGGATCATGCGCGCGGCGGCCGGGGCTTGGCGCGCGCGGCGCGCTGGGCGAGCTGCACCAATTCGGGCCGCAGCGTCGCGAGCTGTGGCTCGAGCCGCGGGCGGGCGGGGATCAGGATCAGGTCGAAGCCCGCGGGCAAGGCCCGGAGTTCGAGTCGGAACGCTTCCCGGAAGACCCGCCGGATGCGGTTGCGGCGCACGGCCTCCTTCCAGATCGAGCGGCCGACCGACAGTCCCAGACGCGGATGCGCCAGGCCGTTGGGTGCCGCCACCACCAGCAGATCGCTCCCGCGCGCCCGCGTGCCGTGCTTGTACACGCGCTCGAAATCGCCCTTGCGCACGAGGCGCAGGTTGCGGGTCATGCGGGCAGGGCCACTCATCGGGCGGTTAGCATACGCCCATGCCCCCGGCCCATGCAGCAGCGGAGTTCTCGCGGGCCGTCAAGGTCTGGCAGCAGCGCGCCGGTCCGCGGGTTGTCTGCTACGCGCAGGCGCACCTGCCTCGCGCGGAACTCTTGGGGGAGGCGCGCGCGGGGGCCGAGCGCGGCGAAAACTGGCTGGTGCTGTCCGAGGCGACGATCGAGGCCGTCGAGGGGCTCTCCTGCGTCTCCAAGGCGCCCCTGGAATGGCTGCATCCGCTGCTCATGGACTCATGCTGCACCCGGGGCGAGCTGTTCTTGCGCCCCACGCAGCTTCGCTCGTTGCGCGCGGCCTTTCCGCTGGTGGCGCATGCCTTGCGCGCGCGGTCTGCCTGCGTGTCCGCCGACGAGGACTGGGCCGCGTGCGCCCGCCAGATCGCCGAGCGGACCTTCGGGGCGGCCGGCGATCTGGGCATGAGCACGCTCGGGCTGCGGCGCGTGCACGTCGACGAACGCATCTTCTCGGACTTCACGGCCTCTCTTTTGGCCGCCTGCGAGCCCTTGGTCGAGTGCCACGAGCGCGCGCCGCGCTGGGATCAGGGGCAATGGGAGTTCCTGCGGCGGGCACGTCAGGTCGGCCTGGATGAGGGAGGCACGCTGCTGATCGATCGGCCGATTGCCCTTTTGTTCACTGAACTCGATCCGCGCCTGAGATTGTGCGCGCAATCGCGTCCGGCTCCGCTCCTGTGTCTGCTGCGAAGCAAGCACCCCCTGCATGCCCAAGCCTGGGAGCAAAGCCTCGTGCAACGCGAAGATTCCGAGGACTTGAGCGCGTTCGAGCGCTAAACTCGCGCGCATGAGAATGCTTCAAGAATTCAAGGAGTTTGCTGTCAAAGGCAATGTCGTGGACATGGCAGTGGGCGTGATCATCGGCGGCGCCTTCGGCAAGATCGTGACCTCGTTCACCAACGACGTGGTCATGCCCCCGATCGGCATGCTGATGGGCAATGCGGACTTCTCGCAGCTCTACCTCAACCTCAAGGCCGACAGCATCGCCAAGACGCTCGATGAGGCGACCAAGCTCGGCGACCCGGTGATCCGTTACGGGGCCTTCATCAACACGGTTCTCGATTTCGTGATCGTCGCCTTCGTGATCTTCCTCGTGATCAAGCAGATGAACCGCGTGGTGGGCCAGAAAAAGGCCTGATCTGGCGGCTTTTTCCCGCATCCGGGCAGGGGTGGGCGCGCGCCCGCCCATCGACTACACTCAGGGGCTCCGCCGGCCGAGAAAGGTACCCGCGGAGCCCTTTTTCTGCCCATGATCCAGCCCACACAAGTCCACGAGGTCCTGAAATCCCACCAACTCGCCGACGGTTTTCCGTTCGTGCTGGATCTCGACCGCAGTCACGGCTCCTGGCTCCACGACTCGCGCGCGGGGCGCGAGTACCTCGACTTCTTCACCTGCTTCGCCGCGTGGCCGATCGGCTACAACCACCCCGGAATGCGCGAACCGCGCTTCGTCGAGGAGATCGTCCGCTGCGCGATCCACAATCCGTCCAACTCCGATCTGTACACGACCCAGATGGCGGACTTCGTGCGCACCTTCGCGACGCATGTCACGCCGCAGGGCTATCCCTATCACTTCTGGATCAGCGGCGGTGCGCTGGCGGTCGAGAACGCGATGAAGGCCGCCTTCGACTGGAAGGCGCGCAAGATCGGACTCTCGAAGATTACGGATGACGGAGCGAGCCTGGTCATCCTGCACTTCCGTCAGGCCTTCCACGGCCGCTCGGGCTACACGCTCTCGGTGACCAACACCGTGCCCGACAAGACCGCGCTGTTCCCCAAATTCGACTGGCCGCGCATCCACAACCCCGCGATCGTGTTCGACGCCGAGGGCTGCGCCGCGAACGACATCCTCGCCGAGGAAGCGCGCGCCGTGCGCGAGATCGAACAGGCCTTCCTGAAGTTCAAGGGTCGCATCGCGGGGATCCTGATCGAGCCGATGCAGAGCGAGGGCGGCGACAACCACTTCCGCAAGGAATTCCTGCAGACGCTGCGGCGCTTTGCGGATGAAAACGAGGCCCTGCTGATCTTCGATGAAGTGCAGACGGGCTTCTTTGGCTCGGGCAAGCCCTGGATCTGGCAGCACTACGGCGTCGCACCGGATCTGGTCGCTTTCGGCAAGAAGGCGCAGGTCTGCGGTTTCTACTCCAATCGCCGCATCGACGAGGTGGAGGAGAATGTCTTCCACAAGCCCAGTCGCATCAACTCGACTTGGGGCGGCAGCCTGACGGACATGGTGCGTTCGCGCCGGATCATCGAACTGATCGTCGAGGAGAAGATGGCCGACAACGTGGCCGCCCGGGGCGCACGCTTCCAGAAGGGACTGCGCGAGATCGCGCGCACGCGGCCCTCGATGCAGTCGGTGCGCGGGATCGGATCACTGCAGGCCTTCACGCTGCCGACGCCACAGGCGCGCAATGACGCGCTTGCGAAGTTCCGCGAGGCGGGATTGCTGGCGCTGTCCTGCGGTGTGTCCTCGATTCGCTTCCGTCTGCCGCTGGTCGTCACGGAATCGGAAGTCGATCAGGCTCTGCATTGCGTGGAAAAGGCGCTGCCGAAGGGGAGTTGAGCTTTTCCTCAGGGATTCGAGCCCCCTGGCGCAAGCGAATGCGCATGCACCACCGTCGATATGGATGCCCTCCCTGTGGACAAGATCACCGGCACGCAGGATGGTCCTGCTACCTTTGGCAAGCTGGCGCCGGAACTTGCGGCCCGCATTCGAACGCTGGCCTCTGACGCGCTCGAATCGAATCGCCCACGCCAAGTCTGTGGGCTGGCGACAGGTGCAGAACGACCGTTCATGCGAGAGCCGCGGGCATCCTCAGGCCGAGTCTCCATCAGAATACCCGGCAGTTTGCCCAGCACTTGGCACGGTCAGCCTTGGCCGTGCCCATGCAAGAGTACTTTCTGTTCGTTCCCATCTTGGCGCTCGTTTTTCAAGAAGCGGCACCATGCTTGCCGAATGTCGAGGTGGCACGGACTGGGTCGTTCCTTTTGTGGAAACAAGATCTAGACATGCCACGTAACGGTCTCTAGACTTCCAACCATGCCCTCTTTCGCAAGGGCTACGGCTTGCCGCTCCGTGATCCTGGCGGCTCATCCCACTCTTCCCAGAGGACTCGCTGCATGAAGTTCGCGATTGGCGTCTTGGTTCTTTTGTTTCTCGCCGGACGAGAGCCCGCCCCAGCGTTCGCCAAAGCGACGCAGGTCAGTTGTCCGGAAACATGCCTGCCGAGCAGGTCGGAGGACACGAGTCAGACCATCTCTGGGGCTTGCGCGATGATCTGGATTGCTTACGGTCCAGCGACCACCGGACAGGCGACGGCCAATTGTGAAGCCACATGCTCCGTTTGTGAGCAGGAGGCGACGATCTTTTGGGCATGTAATGGGGATTGTGGTCAGGGAACTTGCACCTACATATGGGAGCATCAGTCATACGACAGAAATCGTAACGCCAAACCAAGGCAAAAAGGAACCGGTCATGGAGCCGGCTCTGTCACAGTCACGGTGTCCAGTCCGTGCATGTCCTCCTCCTTACCGCCAGTGCAAGGGTGGCTCGGGGTTTCTGTGGCTGGTTCCCGGAAGGTCTACAAGTTGAGCTGCGGTTGCTAAGGGTATTCCTATCATGCGTATTTCGGCAGTCAATGACCGCATTCACCGTTTTGGTCTGGTAGCTGCAGTTCTTGCTGTTGCGTTGGTCGGCCTGTATTGGTTCACCTCGCGAAGCGATCCACATGTACCGACAACGGTGTCGACGGAAGCTCCGGTGAATCGCGGCGCAAGCGAGGCGCACTCCGCACCTCTGAAACTTGAGGTTTCCGAGCCGGAGCGTGCTGCCGGCACGAGCGTTCCCGCCCACTCCGCACCTGTGGTGAGCGAAACCCCGGCTCCCAACCCGGCCGATGCGAAGGTGATCCTATGGGGGCTGGAGCAATTCCTCGAGGAGTACGATCGAACTCCCAACTGGGATGTCGCCCAGCGTCTCCTGATCGCATGCATCACCGTGGACATGGATTCCAAGGGGCTCTCCATCCCGCAACCCGCTCCGGAAACGGGCATTCGGCCTCCGGCCTGGGATCCGGACAAATGTTTCCTCATCGGCAGCGACCTTCGCGGCAGCCGCTGGTATCACTTCACGCGCGAGCAATACCCGGAGTGGTTTGATCTGACGGCGCCATCCCCGACGGACAAGATCACCGGCACGCAGGATGGTCCTGCCACCTTCGGCAAGCTGGCGCCGGAACTTGGGGCCCGCATTCGAACGCTGGCCTCCGTCACGCTCGAATCGAATCGCCCGCGCTAGCTGCTCGACTGCTCACCCTGCACAGGCTCACCCTGCCTCTGCTCACCCTGCACAGACCCGGCACTCCTGCGCAGACGCAATTGTCCGCAAGCCGCATCGCCCTCCAGCCCGCGTGACCAGCGCACCGTCGCCACGAGCCCGCCATCGAGCAGCGTCTGACGGAAGCGCTCGACCTCCAGCTTCTCCGGCCTGCGATAGGGGCCTTCCTCGACCGGGTTGTAGGGGATCAGGTTGACCACCGCGCGCCGCGAGCGCAGGCGCTGGAGGAGTCGCTGTGCGTGGCCGCCGGAATCGTTGGTTCCGCCGAGCAGCACGTATTCGTAGGTCACTTCACGCCCGGTCTTCTCAAACCAATCATCCCCGGCGGCGAGCACCTCCTCGATCGGAACGCCCTTCATCGCCGGCACCAGCTCGTCGCGCTGCTCCTGATCGGGCGTGTGCAGCGAGATCGCCAGCTGGAAGCGCGGCTTCTTCGGAGCCAACTGGCGCAGTCGCTCGGGCTGGCCGACGGTCGAGACCGTGATCTTGCGCGCGCCGATGCCCATCTCGTCGTGCACGGCATCGAGCGCGCTGAGCAGATTGGCCTGATTGAGCAGCGGTTCGCCCATGCCCATCACGACCGAGCGGGCCAGCGCACCGAGCGCGCGCCCGCGGATGTACTGCTCGAGGATCTCGTGCGCGGCGAGGTTGCGCATCAGGCCCAGCTGGCCGGAGGCGCAGAACGGGCAGCCGATCGGGCAGCCCACCTGCGTGGAGACGCACAGCGTCGCACCGCCTTGCGGCTCGCCCTCCTCGTCGAGGTAGAGCGAGGGCATGTGCACGGTCTCCACGCTGGCCTGCGCAAAGGTCTGCGCGAGCGGCACGCCGCTCTGCGCCGCGCGCGGCACGCCGCCGCGCGCAAAGCCGATCAGCAGCTTCGTGGTTCCGTCGCGCGAGGTCTTGCGCGCGAGTTCGCTGCCCGAGAGGATCGGCAGCGTGCGGGCGAGCTCTTCGCGCAGGCTCTTCGGCAGGGAGCTCATCTGCTCGTAATCGAGCAGTCCCTTGGCGACGACATTCTCGCGCAGGATCTTGGCGTGAAAGGCCTTGCCGCCGAGCGCTTCCACGCGCTCGCGCAGCTGTTCGCGGCTCAGCGCGAGCAGGGAGGTGGGCTCAGGCGGCTCCATGCGGCCGGGCCTCGAGGAGGGCGCGACGCAATTCTTCCGCGATCTCGGCCGCCGCCTTGCGCGCGGCGGGGAGATCGTGCGGATTGGCCCCGCCGACGCTGCGGTGGCCGCCGCCGCCGTAGCGCTCCATCAGGTTGCCGATGTGCGTTCCGGCGAGGCCCACGCTGTGCGGCGAGTTCCAGGGGTTTTCGCCGGCCGTGACGTGGAAGCCCGACCGCGTGGGGATCACGCCCACCGAGTAGTGGATGTCGGGATGGTGGTAGAAGGGCGCGAAGCGCTCGCGGCGGATCTGCGAGGAGCTGGCGTCGTAGAGCAGCACCTTGTCCTTCTTCCAGGCCACCGTGGGCGGGAACTGCTCGAGCGCGCGGTCGCGGTTGCGCGACGCACGCTGGTGGGCCTTCTCGACATCGGCGCGGTTGGCGACGCCGGCGAGATCGGCCTCGACCATCGCTCCCACCAGATCGTCGACCCAGTCGATGGTGGGGGCCACGGTCAGCGCGCGCATGATGCGCAGGGCCGGCTCGTCGCCGAAGATGGCCTGATCGACGGATTCGAAGCGCGCGGCGTCGATCACATCCGACCAGCGCGCCATCTCGAGGAAGCGCGACTCGGGCTGGTAGTTCCAGTGCCGGATGGCGTGCTTGAGGATCAGCGGCGGGCAGGAAGGCGAGTTCTCATCCCAGGCCCAGCGGTCGTTGGGTGTGTCCTGAGCTTTCAGGTACTGGGCCCGCAGGTCCTCGCTGAGGAAGGTCGTGGGGTGGTGGTCGAACCAGTACTCGGCGCGCGGGTGGAAGTGGAAATCCACGATGCCGAAGCGAGCACCGGCCTCGAAGTTGTGCCAGTCCTCGCGCTGATCGTAGTTGACGCTCTTCCAGCAGAGCTCGCCGCGCTCGCGCTCGGAGAGCACCCGCGCCAGCACGGCGGCGGAGACCATGCCGTCGAAGTCGCGGTGGTAGTGGATGGTGAGGGGCTGGGACATCGTTCTAGGGTGGGAGAGCATAGTCCAACGCACGCCTTACGGCATCTGCTCTTGTCAGGATCCGTGAGCCGTGGCGAAACTGGTGCGCCCATGATCGCTGCACTGCTGGTTCTCCTGGCCCTGCAAGGCACCCCGCCTGCCCCCGAGGTCGACTTCGCCGCCCGCTGGCAGGCGCAGGCCGAATCGCTGGAACGGGAAGGCAAGCTCCCGGAGGCCGGCGCAGCATATGCGCGTGTGCTCGAACGCGATGCGCGCTCGCTGGGTGCGCTCTCCGGATTGGTGCGCGTGGAGAGCACGAGCGGCAACCTTGACGCCGCGCTCGACCACGCCGGTCGCTTCCTCGAGGTCTGGCGCCATCTCAAGCTCAAGCCCGCGGCACTGCAGGCGCGCGCCGCGGAGCTGGCGAACTTCGCACGCGAAAAAGACCCGTTGCGCAAGCGGCTCGACACGCTGCGGCGGGAGTACGTCACGCGGCTGCTCAAGCTCGCGGGCGAGCAGATGGACAACCTCTCGTGGCACTCGGCCCGCGCGATGCTCAGCGAGGCGCAGTTCGTCGATCCCGAGCACCCCGAGCTGGGTCTGGGGGTCGCGCGCATTCGCAAGGAGGGCGGGAACGAGCTCGCGGTCGAGGACGAAACCGGCGGCGCCGATCCGCTGGCGGGGGTCACGCCCGAGTGGGTAGCGGAGGAGGATCCCAAGCACCGCGAGTGGGACAAGGCCTGGACGCTCGACACCAAGCACTACCGCGTCAAGACCAATGCCGGCTACCGCGTGCTGAAGACCACGGCCAACGCGATGGAACAGGTGCAGGTCTTCTACCGCATCTTCCACGACTACAAGACCGATGGTTCGGACATCCCGATCGCGAATGTCTGGATCTTCCGGAACGCGGCGGAATACAAGGAGATCGGCGGGCAGCCGACCGACTGGGCCGCGGGCCACTGGGACGGCTCTTCGGTCGTGACCTACGACCCGCGCGGCGAGAACAGCGAAGCGGGGCTCGCCGATCTGCTCAACACGCTGTTCCACGAAGCGAGCCACCAGTTCACCTCGCTGTGCGGCGGTCCGTCGGTGCCGGCCTGGCTCAACGAAGGCATGGCGAGCTTCTTCGAGGGCACCAAGCTGCTGTCCAACGGCAAGCTGGACTGGAATCTCGTCGCGAGCCACCGGCTCTATCCGCTGCTGGAGGACATCAAGGCCGGGAAGAACACGCTCGCGGGCGTGATCGAGGGCAAGGTCGATGACTACCGGGTCTTCTATCCGTGGGGCTGGGGCATCGTCTACTACCTGTACAACGCCGAGGACGATGCGGGTCGGCTGATCTACCGCCCGCTGATGCGCGAGTACTACCGCGAATACTCGAGCGATCAGCACCTCGAACGCTTCACCGAGTACTTCCTGACGCGCGCCGCCGTGCCCGGCGTCAGCACGATCGGAGAGTTCGAGCAGCGCTTCAAGGCCTACATGAGCGAGCTCGAAGCCTTCGACAAGGGCCAGCTCGATGCCGCGCGGCGCTTCGAGGAGCGCGGCGATCAGCAGATGCGCCTCAAGGACTACGCGCGTGCCGTGGAGTACTACGGCCGCTCGCTGGCGCGCGATCCTGGCTTCCCGCCGGTCCTGTGGAAGCAGGCTGAGGCGCTGGAAAAGCATCAGGAGACGGATCGCGCGGCGGGTGTGCTGCGCCAGTGGCTCAGCGTGCTGACGCCGAGCTTTCTCGACGGCAGCGCCGATGCACAGACGCTGGCGCAGCGTGCCCAGGCGCTCGCGCGCATTCCCAAGCTCGATACCAGCGCCAAGCGCCTGCAGGAGCTGCGCACGAAGTTCCATGCCGACTCCGTGGCGCTGGCCGATGACTACGACAGGGGAGGCTTTGCGCGCCTCGCGCTGCGCGTGTTGCGCGCGCCGGCAACCGCGCAGCCGCCCAGCGAGCGCGCGCGGACGCGCTACTTCGAGATCTCCGACAAGAGCGGCGTCAACCTCGAGACCTGGCGTCTCATCTTCAACGAGCGCGACCTCAAGGGCTTTTACGGCGGCGGCGAGGGCGACTTCACGGTGCAGGACGGCGTGCTGGTGGCGAACATCCGCGCCGATTCGGACAACGGCGGCAAGCCGGAAGGTCCGAGCACGGGAGCGGGCCCGGGCAGTGCGGCCAAGGCCAGCGACGTGTTCGCGTTCCGGCGCCTGTTCATCGACGTGGAGCCGGCCGGCGACTGGTCGCTCTCGGCCGAGGTCAAGCTGAGCGAGCGCTCGAGCCTCGCGGGCCTGTGCTTCGGCCGCAAGGCCGATGGACGCTTCCAGGGCGTGGGGCTGCTGCCCAAGGGCTACATCGACCTGGCTTCGATGGGCTCGACCGAAGGCAAACCGCTGACGCGCAACAAGGTCGATCTCAAGCCCGAGTGGAACCGTCTGCGCATCGATGTCGCGGGCACGCGTCTGGTGGTGTTCCTCAACGAGGCGCCGGTGATCGACTACCTGTTCGACTCGCGCGCCGAACTGCGGGGCGATTTCGGCTTGCTGGCGGGTCTGGGCGAAGCGCACTTTCGCGAGATCCGGCTGCTGGAGTACGACGAGAGCCTGCCACGCCGCGCCAAGCTGGGTTTCCGCAAGAGTGCGCCGGTGATCGACGAGGCCACGGGCGAGATGTCGGTGACGCGCGCGCAGCCGGGTCTTGCGAACTACCTCAATCAGGCTCCGCCCAAGCTCGAGGTCGATGGCTGGATCGGAACGCCGGCGGGCAGCGGTGATCTCGATCAGCTGCTGGGCTGGCCGGTGATCCTGCTGTTTTGGAGCACCTACTCGGAGGCCGCCTTGCCGCAACTGCCGGCCGTGGAGCAGTGGCAGAAGCTCGCCAAGGATCTCGACATTCCGATCCTGCTGCTCTCCAACGAGAAGCCCGAGACCGTTGAGGCCTACGCATCCGAGAAGGGTCTCACGCTGCCGATCGCCCACGACTGGTCGCAGCGCCTCTACAAGGCCTACGCCATCGACAAGGTGCAGCTGCCGCACGCCAAGCTGATCGGCATCGACGGACTGGTCGCGTGGGAGGGCAATCCCGACTACAAGGCGGCCTACGGAAGCTATCTCGACGAGCCGCTGCAGACCATGCTGCAGCGCTCGAAGCTCCCCGAGCTGAAGGCAGCCGAAGTGCAGCTCGAACAGGCCAAGGCCAAGTACGCGACGGGGGACCTCGCCGGCGCGATCGCGCTCTACTCCGCCATCGCCGATCTGGGCGTCGAACACCCGCGCGTGGCGATCGCGCGGGGCAAGCTCGCGGGTCTTGCAGCCGCGGCTGAGGCGCTGCTGGCAGACGCTCAGGGCAAGCTCGGCTCCAAGCGCCTGCTGGAGGGTCTGCGCGTTCTGGAGGGCATCGTGCGCGACTTCTCACCGCTCGCCCCCGCGCTGGAAGCGAAGGCGTTACTGGAAAAGCGCGCCAAGGAGAGTGCCGTGGTCAAGGCGCGGCAGCTCGAGACGCGCCTCAGGGGCATCGAGAAGCTCCTGAGCGCGGGCGCGCTCGACAAGGCGCTCGCGGGGGCGCAATCGCTCGCCGCCAAGCTCGATGCCGCGAGCGATCCGTGGGCGGCTCTGCGCACGCGCTGGCTCGCCGAGGAATGCGCCCAGGGCAAAGACGCCAAGCTGGTCTGGGAGCGCTACCAGAGCCAATTCCCGGGTGCCGTCAACTAGGGCGACATCCTTCGAAAACGTGCCCACGCCAGACCGGTCGTGAGGGCCACGATCGCCAGCAGCACGGCCGAAAAACCTGCCGGCAGCGTTTCCGTGTCGTAGATCTCGACCATCACCCGCACATCCGCCAGACGGAAGTACGAGTAGTGCGTGACCCGTTCGATCAGGTACAGCGACATTTGGAACAGCGCCACCAGCAGCATGGTGAAGCCGATCCCCAGCGGATTCGCCCACCAGCACGAGAGCAGGAAGGTCGGCGCGTAGATCGAGAGCAGAAACAGGGACTGGTAGCCCGCGCACAGCACCAGCGGCCACAGCGCGACACGCTCCTCGATGAAGCTGCCGATCAGCGGCACGGTCAGCGTGCTGGCGATCACCGGAACGGTCAGCCAGAAAGCGCCGGCCACCCAGCGCTCCCAGAACAGCCGGCGGCGCGACACGGGGCGCGCCAGCCAGATCTCGAGCGTTCCCCGCTGCACTTCGAGCGCGACCGCGAACATGGCGAACAGCACCGCCGCGAGGCCGCCGATGGAATGGGCACCCTTGAAGAAGTGCTGGGCCGCGAGGTAAGCGGGGAAGCCCGAGGCCTCGATCTCGTCGGCCATTTCCTGCAGCACGGGCAGGGGCACCAGACTGCGCAGCTTGTCGAGGTTCTCGGAAAACTGGGGCCAGTAGGCCAGCGCGCCGATCAGCAGCACCTCCAGGGTCACGAAGTAGGCAAGCCCCAGCCACCATCGGGAGCGCAACTCGCCGCCCATCAGCAGGCCTCCACGCCGTAGAACTCGCGGAACAGATCGGTCAGCGAGAGCGAACCGTGCTCGATCGCGATGGGGGCGGGGAGACCGCCGGCGCTGCTGAGGGCCGCGAGCGTGCGCCGAGGATCCGCGGATTCCATTTCGATGCTCGCCTGCAGGCCATCCACGCGGGCGCGCAGCACGCCGTCGAGCGCCGCGAGCTCCGCGCTCCCTGGCGGGCTGGCGAAAGCGACGCGCAGGACGCGGCGCGCGCGCTCGAGCACGGAGGCGCGCGTCTCGTCGCTGATCTTGCGGCCTTGGTGCAAAAACAGGATCCGCTCGCAGACGCGCTCGGTCTCGCCGAGGTGGTGGGAGGAGAGCAGTATCGTGGTCCCCGACTGCGCGTCCTCGTTCAGGATGGCGAGCACCTCACCGCGTTTCTTGGGATCGAGGCCTTCGGTGGGCTCATCGAGGATCCGCACGTGCACTCCCGGAGCCATCGCGGCTGCGAACAGGAGTTGGCGCTTCATGCCGTGACTCCAGCCGCGCACGCGCCGCTCCAGCGGCAGCTCGAGGCGCCGGCACAGCTCGATACCGCGCGCCTGCGCCGCCGGCTCGCGGCCGCGCAGCAGAAACTCGAGCATGCGGGCTCCGCTGAGCTCGCCGTAGAGCGCGATCTCGCCGGGTGCGTACGAGCAGCGCTGGCGCACCGCCAGCCCGTCAGCCTCCAGACGCACGCCATCGATCCACACCTCGCCGGCATCCGCCTGCGTGAGGCCGGTCAGGATGCGCAGGAGCGTGCTCTTGCCGCTGCCGTTGGGCCCCAGAAGCCCGATCACTCCGCCCGGCCCCAGGTCCAGATCGACGCCCGCCAGTGCCTGCTTGGCGCCGAAACGGCGCGTCAGGCCGCGGGCGAGGATCCGTCCCTGGCTGTCGGCAGTCGGTGAAAGGGGAGGCGCGGTCTTCACGGAAAGGGCAGAATGCTCGCCGCGTGGCGGAGCCGATGCAAGTCGTCGAGGTCTGGAAAAGCGACCAGTTCGGGCGCGTGGAATGCGTTCGAACGGCCGCTGGCTTGTTCGTGCGCCGCGTAGCCTGCGGATCCGCGATTCCCTTTTCCGCGTGGCTCGCCCGGCGCCTGCTCGCGCGCGAGCGGCGCGCGCTGCTCGCGGCCGCCGGGCTTGACGGGGTGCCCCGCTGGTGCGAGCCTCCCAGTTCGCATTCCGAGGGCTGGCGCACGCATCTGGAGGGCGTGCCGCTCAGCCGGGCGGAGTGGCTGCCGGCGGACTTCTTCGATCTGCTGGAGGAACTCGTGCTCGAGTTGCACGCGCGCGGGATCTGCCACAACGACCTGCACAAGGAGCAGAACATCCTCGTGGATCCGTCGGGCTGGCCAAGCCTGATCGATTTTCAGCTCGCCAGCGTGCATCCGCGGAGGGGGCGCGGCTTCGCGGCGCGCGCGAGAGAGGACCTGCGCCATCTCGAGAAGCATCGCCGCCGCTACACGCGCAAGGGGCGCGGGCCCGCGGGACTCGAGCAGCGCGGCGCCGGCGCGGGGCTGCGCCGCTCGTGGATTGCGCTCGTTTGGAGGCGCGTGGGCAAGCCCGTCTACCAACTGGTGACTCGCGGCATCCTGCGCACCCGGGATGGCGAGCCCCGCCGCTGCGAAACAGCGCGGTTTCCAAGCTTCGGCCCGCCGATCAGAGGATGTCGTCCCGGTAGATCCAGCGACGCTTCTTGATGTTCTCGCGGCGCAGGCTGACGAGCTGCCACAACTCGCGGGGGCCCAGCACGGCTAGGTACTCGCGGGTGCCATCGGCCCCGCTGAAGGTCACCACGCCGCTGACCAGTCCGACCAGATAGCGCTGCTCGGTGCCATCGGCCAGCGGCCGGGCATCGACGAACACACCCGCGCCGATCTGGTCCGGACGGCCACGCAGGGGGGCGGGAATCGTCGTCAGGATGCCCTTGGCGCGAGGATCGGCCAGCACCTCGACCGCGGCCTCCCAGCGTCCCGCCTCGGTGCGGCCCACGATCCAGACGCGGCTGCCCGGGGCTGGCTCCTCGAAGCTCATGGGCACCGCCGGAAGGCGAATCTCCGCCTCCGCCGTGCACAGCTCCGGTGAAACCGGTTCGATCACCACCGACTCGACGCTCTCGCCATCCCCGAACCAAGCGGTGATCTCCGCACGGCCCGCACGCGCGGTGCGACCGAGGAAGACCACGCCATGCTCGGTGGAGACGCCCAGCTCAGTGCCCTTCTCGGTGCGGATGCTGAGCGTGGGGTCGGTGAGGCGATAGGTGCCGACGCACCCCGCGGCGAGGCCGACGCAGGCAAGCGCGAAAAGGGTCTTCACTCGAAGCGTTCGAACCACTGGCGGTAGAATTCGTTCTCGGGATCCAGCTCCATCGCGAGCCCGGCCTCGCGCCGAGCTTCCGCGTTGGTCAACTTCCCTTCTTCGCCGCCGGATTGCAAGCGTATCCCGCCGCGGCGGCCCGAGAAGCTCGCCCGACCGGCCAGCGCCTGACTCAGGTCGTGGCGGAACGGGGCGTTGAGCGGCGCCATCTCGGTGGCCTTGCGCAGGTCGTCGATCGCCGTCTTGGGATCGCCGCTGAAGGCCTTGCAGCGTCCGCGCGCCCACCAAGCACGCGGATCCTGGCTGCCCTCCTCGATCGCGGCATTGAGGTCGGGGAGCGCTTCCTCGAACTCCAGCATGCGCAGGTGGTAGAGCCCGCGCTTGAGCCGCGCTTCGGGGCCCAGGATCGGAATGTTCTCGATGAAGGTCTTCCAGTCCTTTTCCAGCTGCTCCAGATCCTTGTCCTTGAGACCCAGCCGCGCGAACAGGTATTTGCGGATGTTCTCGGGCGAGACCATCTTGTCGCCGCCGGGCGCCGGTTCGACCTCAAGGCCCTTTTCGAGCGTGTACAGGCCCTTGAAGAAGCGGTTGAAGCCCTTCTGGTACTTGCCGTTCTCGAAGTTGTTGAGGAAGTACACGAAGGACCAAGCGTGCGCGTACTGGAAGCCGTCGAAGGCGTCGCGGGAGAGGAAGAACAGCTCGGAGAGCTTGGTGTCGACGCGGTCGGCGAGCCCCAGGCCCTTCCTCGATCCGCCCTGACCACCCGTCTGCACGCCGCCTTGCTTGCCGACCTTGATGGCCTGCTGCACCGTCAGCACGCGGTCGGTCTGCAGTTCGCCCGGCTTGATCACCAGCTTGCCCTTGGCATCGCGCTCGACCTTCGAGGATCCGAAGTAGTCGGCGATGGCTTCGTTGAGCCAGATCTGGGGCTCGTACTGCTGCTCGATCAGATAAGTCAGAAGGTGCGTGCACTCGTGCAGCGCCACCCAGGTGGATTGGGCCGGGTCCGAGTACTCGTGGAAGAAGTTGAGCGTCTTGTCGAAGGCCCAGAAGTAGCCCAGCGTGCTCGGCCCGATTCCCGTGCGCGGATCCGACAGATCCTGAAATTCCTCGTAGCTCTTGTAGATGTTGACCGTCATCTTGGTCCTGCGCAGCGCGGGCGAAGGATTGATGCCGATGCGGTTGTCCATCAGGTTGTAGTAGGTCTCGAGCAGCTCGCAGTAGTAATCGAGCACTTCCGGGGAAGTGTTGGATTTGAAGATGAAATGCTGGGTCTCGCGCGTCCAGGCGTTGCGCCACTCCGAGTGCTTGGCGAGTTCTTCCGTGCGTTCGCGGCTCTTCTCGAATTCGCGCTTCAGCTCCGCTTCGTAGGCGGCTCTCGAGAGCCACTTGCCGCGGTAGCGCACGAAGCCTTCGGCGAGCTTCTTCTTCTCGTCGTCGTTCTTCGGCACATAGTCCGACATGTCTCCCTCGATCTCGACCGAGAGGATGCCGGTCTTGTCGGGCACGACGATCTCGCCGTGCTCAAACACGAAGCGGTAGCCGTTGCCCTCCTGCCGCGCCTTCTTGGGCGTCAGAACCTTGCCTTCTTCGGTGAGGACGCGGTCGGCCTGCGCCGGCGCGGCCAGAGCGAGCAGCAGCACGGAATACAGCAGTCGTTGCATGGCGGGGCTCACGTGGTGTAGGCCTTCCAGGCCTCGGTCAGCTTTTGCCAATCGACGCCCTGAAAGGCCTGATTGACCGACTGCTCGAGATCGCCCGTCGCGCCCAGCGTGCGGAAATAGGTGTCGAGGATCGTGTCCCAGGCGGGGTCCCAGCCCGCCGCCTTCTTTTGCTTGCCCGTGCGCAGGAAGTAGATCAGGGACCAGCCCTGCGCGTAGTGGATCCCGATGTCGGTGCCGTGTTCGGCCTGACTGGAGTAGTACTGCTGCTGGCTCATCTTCACGAACTTCTCCAGCGGCACGAACTTTCCGTCCTTGACCGACTGGGCGATCAGGTCCTTGCGCCAGGAGAACTTCTCCAGCGTGAAGCGCTTGTTCTTGCCGTACTGGTATCCGGAGTAGAAGTCGCCCGTGCCCTCGTTGTACCAGCTGTGCGGCGCGATGTTGCCGTAGAAGTAATAGATGTACTGGTGGAAGGCCTCGTGATTCAGGACAGCCCAAGTGTCTCCGCGTCCGCCGCCCGCCCGATCGTCGTAGATCACCAGTTCGCGCGAGGATGAGTTCCAGTAGCCCGCGGAGCCGCCGGGCCCGCCGTAGCTGTGGTACTGGTCCTGATTCTTGCAGACGCGCACCACGCTCGTTTTCGAAAGCTCGCGCGGATCGATCTCGGGCTGCTTGGGATCCTTGGTGGTCTCCACTTCCTTTTCCTGACCCGTGCGCAGCCCCTTGCCGGCTTCGCGGATCTCGAGGATCTTCTCGTACGGGTAGTCCTTTTCGTAGATGTCCCGGATCGCCTCGAGCCGCTCCTTCAGTTCGTTGATGAACATGCGGTCATCGTTGTTCGAAAGGATGAAGTAGCGCGGCGTTTCGTACAGCTTCCACTCGCCCGCGAGCTTGGCGACATCGGCCTCCAGCTCCTTGCGGCGCTTGTCGCGCGGCGTGAGCGTGGCGGGATCGACGGGCGCGCCGCTCCCCAGAGCCGTGACCACCAGAGGCTTGAAGGAGCGGCCCATTTCCACGAGCGGGGATTCCCACTTGGGCCACTTCTTGCCGCCCGGCGCATTGAAGATCAGCGCGACCTGGGTTTCGGGCCGGAGCTCGTAGAGCATCGCGTAGACCTTGACCTCTTCCTGACCGATCTTGCCGACGAAGATGTGTTCGACGGCCTTGACCTTGTTGATCGTGCGCTCCTTTTTCTCCTCGAGCGTCGCATTGGAGATCACGTTGGACTTGACGTAAGCGTGAAGGTCCTTGGCGTGGAACTTGCGCTGGCCGTTGACCTCCTTGGGCGGCTTGGCGTCGAAGCGCACCACCCAGCAGTGGATGTCCATCATGCTGGATGCGCCCAATTGCACGTACTTGTTGCTCTTGGGGTCGAACTTGACGATCAGGTTGCCGTCGCTGGGCTCGGGGGGAATCAGTTCCCAGTCCGCCGGAACGCGCACCTGAAAACCCAGATCCGTGCTTTCCTTGTACGGGTCTCCGACCTTGGGCACCTGCGCGAACACGCCTGCGGCAAGACCGAAGAAACAGAGCAACAGCAGAACCATGTGGCGTTGGCGAAGCATGCGGGATCTCCTTGGCGATCGAGAATAGCAAGCAAGCCGCTGCATTGCCGTTCCGCAGGCAGTCCAACGCAGCTTTTTCATCGGATCCCAGACCGATCCGGCTATCATGCCCCCATGCGTACCACCCACGCTCTGTTGTTGCTTGTCGTTCTGGTTGCCCTCCTCGTCGCCTCCTTGTTCTGGCTGGGCGGAAAAGACCCCGTCACCGAGGTCGCTGAACCGGCGCCGGGGCTGAGCAGCGCGCCCGCTCCGGGCGCGAACGACAGCTCCAGCGCGCCGCTCGCGGGCAGCCTGTCGACCGAGCCCTCCAGCGCAGGCCCGGCCGAGCGAGCGCGGGTCGAGACCCCCGCCGCCCAGCCGCCGGCCACGGTGCAGGCGGAGGTGCTCCCCGATGGCCTGCGCGGCCGGGTGGTCGATCCCGCCGGGAAGCCCGTCGCCGACGCGCTGGTCTACGCCGGCCCCGATCAGGGCATGAATTTCGGCGCGCTCGACGCCTTCGAGCCCGCGATGGCCCCTTGGATCGAGCGCTACGACGGCAAGACGGGCGCGGACGGCACCTTCCGCCTCGCCTACCAGCCCAAGGCCGGCCTGCGCCTCGCCGTGCGCGCCGCCAACTACGCCCCGCTCGACGCGCAGCGCACGCTCTCGCGCGGGGAATTGGATCTGGGCGACATCACGCTGGAGCAGGGCGTGATTCTCGAAGGTCGAGTGGTCGATCCGCGCGGAACGCCCGTGGCGGGCGCGGAACTGTACTCCCGTCCGACGGGCATGGGCGGGATGGTGGTCATGGCCGGCGCGCGCGGCAAGCCGCTCGCCAAGACCGACAACCAGGGGCGCTTTCGCATCGATCGGTTGGCGAGCGGCCCCTGGCGCCTGCTGATCAGCTCCGAAGAGCACCCGGACAAGAACGTCCAGGGCAGCACCGAGCGGCCCGGCGAGCGCAAGGCGGATTTGTCCTTCCAACTGGACGAAGGCGCCGCGATCGAGGGGCGTGTCACGGCCAAGGGGAGTGTCAACTTCGCGGAGCTCAACCTCAGCGCGCTCAAGCGCAGCGAGGAGGACTCGGGCGCGATGATGTTTGGGGCGGGCTTTGCCGTCCCGCGCCGGGCCAAGGTCCGTGCCGACGGCACGTTCCGCATCGGCGGCCTGACCCCCAATGCCAACTACCGCCTCAGCGTCAAGAAGGGCGAACCCAACCTGATGAACATGGGCATGGGCATGGGTGGCAACGAAGGGCTGGCCTCCAAGGCCGGGGACCGCAATGTCGAGGTGCCCTACACGCCCGATCCGGCGATCGTGTTCCAGGTCGTCGATGCCGCCAGCGGTGCTCCGCTGACCGAACTCGATGTCAAGGCCGGTTACGGCTGGAACATGCCGCTGATGGGCAAGGGTGGCAAGCTGCAGCGCGAGTTTCCCGAGGGCAAGGTGCGCTTTGAGAACGTGCCGCCCAAGATGCAGGGCTTCGGCGGTGGCGGGAACAACCAGGGACTCAAGCTGCGCGTCGACGCGACCGGCTACAAGCCCTACGAGAAGAGCGGGCTGGAACTGCCCGCCGAGGGCGATCTCGATCTCGGTGTGCTGCGTCTGGAGCCCAATCCGGTCTGCGAGGTCACGGTGCTCGATCTGGCGACCGGGGCGCCGGTCGCGGGGGCCGAGGTCACGCTGGAGAAGATCACCGAAGACACTCGTCAGGCCCGCGGGATGCGCATGGGCATGCGCTTCATGACGCGCGGCGTCGACTCGACGAACGACGAGAATTCCTCGCGCGCCAAGACCAACGCTCAGGGGCTGGTCCGCCTGCAGAGCTTCCCCGGTTCGAATGCGCAACTCTCGATTGAGGCGCAGGGCTACGCCGACTACACCGGAGCCGAGCTGCTCCTGCCCGGCGAAAAGAATCACACCGAAACCGTGCGGCTCTCCCGCGGAGGCGAGATCGCGATCACGGTGCTGGATAGCTTCGGCAAGCCGGTGGCGGGGGTTGCGATCGAACATCGCCTGCCTGGCGAGAAGCCCACGGAGGAAGAGCGTTGGATGAACATGTTCAGCGGGCGCACGCAGCGCACCGATGCGCGCGGCGAACTCCTGCTCGTCCACCAGGTTCTGGGCGAACACCAGCTGCGCGTCCAGCCCCGAGACCAGACCGGCATGCGGATGGGGGGCGGCGTCACCTTCCGCATGAGCGGCAGCGAGGAAGAGCCCGTGGTCGAGCCGCCGTGGTCGAGCGCCGTGGTCAGCGAGGGCAGTCGCATCGAGATCCGGCTCGTCACCGAGCCCATCTGCCAGCTCGAGGGTGTCGTGCGCGAAGCCGGCCGGACGCTGGCGGGAGCCATGCTCGAAGTCGCCGATGCCGAATCGGACTCCCGCATGGGCGGCTTCTCCATGGCGAGCTTCGGCATGGGCGGGGAAGGCAACAAGACCGATGGTCAAGGTCGCTACAAGCTCGAGGACCTCAAGCCGGGCCGGGCCAAACTGGTGGTTCGGCACCCCTCCCGCGCGATGGAGCACGAGGTGGCGATCGATCTGGTGGCGGGCGGCAACCGCATCGACGTCGACCTGCCCTCCTCGACCATCGAGGGTTTCGTGCGCGATGAACAGGGCCGGGGCATCCCGGGCATCAAGATGCGCGTGGAGCGTGCCCAGGGAGGCAGCCTCAATGCCGAGATCTCGGTGATGATGAGCACCGACATGGGCGAGAACGTGATGTCCACGATGGGCGGACAGGAGTCGGTCGAAACCGATGCCGATGGGCGTTACGTGCTGCGCGGCGTGATGCCGGATGTCGACCTCTTCGTGCGCGCAACCGGCAAGGACATGCAGCCCGCCAAGTCCGACAAGGTGCGTCTGGCGCTCGATCAGGTGCTCAGCAACGTCAACATCACGCTGCGCAAGGGCGGGACGGTCGAGGTGCGCGTCAAGGGCTTCACCCGCGAGAACCGCAACTCCTTCGGAATGATCGAAGGCCGTCGTCTGGATCAGGAGAACGCGTCGCCGCAGATGGAAGGCCTCGGACGCAACGGCGTGGCGCGCTTCCGCGGCTTGGAGCCCGGCAAGTGGTCCTTCAAGATCATGGACATGGGCTTCAACCCCGAGACCGGCGAAGCCACCGCTCCCAAGGACACCAAGACCGTGGAGATCGAGGTCATCCCCGGCAAGACGCAGAAGGTCGAACTCGACCCGAACTAGCCGGTTCGCGGTCCAAGGCGCCCTGCTGTAGGCTTTCGGTATGCGCCGTGCGCCGATTCTGATCGCTCTGCTCCTGCTGCTGGGGATGCTCCTCGGTGGGCTGTGGTGGGGGTTGCAGGGGGGCCTCGGAACGGCCCGGGCCGCGGCTGGCGGAGAAGCGCAGGATCCGCGCGAGGGCGCAGGTGTCGATCTGCTGGCTGCGGAGGGCACGCCCTCGGAACGCAGTGAACGGGCGCCGAGCCTCGGTCCGAACGCGGACGAACTCGTGGTCACGGAGGAACGCGTGCGTCCGCCAGGCACGCGGCTGTTCGGCACCGTGCTCGATGCAGAGGGCGCGCCGCTCGCGGATGCCGAGGTGCTGGCGATCACCGCCTCGTCGTGGATCGGCCTGCCGCTGGAACTGGATGCGCTGGCTCGCCCGCAGGAGTGGTCCAAGCTCCAGCGCGTGCGCACCGACGCGGAGGGACGCTACGAACTGCACGGCCTCTCGGGTCGACAGCTGCGCGTGATGGCGCGCAAGCCCGGCCATGTGCGCGCCTACCTGACCAATCGCATGCTCCCGAAGAGCTTCGATCAGATGGAGCTGGAGCCGCTGCGCCTCGCGAACGCGGAGGAACAGCGCGGTCTGGTCCTCGACGCCAGCGGGGCGCCTATCGCCGGCGCGCGCATCCTGCGCGCCGTGGAGGGGCTCTACCCGGAGGAGCCGATGCCGATGGAAGGCGCCGCGGTGCTGGTCGCGACGAGTTCCGCCGCTGGCGAGTTCACGCTCCGCGAAGAGGCTCTGGGGCTCTGGGCGCTGTGGGCGCAGGCCGAAGGCTATCTGCCGCAGAGGCTCTCGGGAGACTCCTGGCCGCGCGAGGGTCTGCGCTTCCGTCTGGAGCGCGGCGCCGGTGTGGCGGGCATCGTGGTGGAGCTTGCGGGCGGCGTGCTGCCCTCCGGCGCGCGGGTCATGGCCTGGCCCATCGATCGTGAAGGCTCCGAGGACTCCGCTGCTGAGGCCTCCGAGGCCGCGTCGAGGAGCCACAGTCTGCAGGATGCGCTTTCCGCCCCGGTGGGACAGGACAAGCAGTTTCGCATCGAAGGCATCGACCCCGCGCTGAGCTATCAGTTGGAGTTGCGCGCCCAGGATGCCAAGGAGGAGTGGCGCGTGGTGCGCGGCTCCAGCCGGGCGGTCGTGGAACCCGGCCAGCGTCAGGCGCGCATCGAGATCAGCGAAGCTCTGGAGACGGTCGGCAGCGTGGTGGATGACCGCACGGGACAGCCGATCACCAAGTACATGGTCTGGGCGGGCACGAAGGACCGTGAGCGCAGCTATCTGCTCATCGACGGCAGCGACGGCCGCTATTCCTTTTGGGATCTGCGCCCCTTCCGCAATCGACCGCTGCGCATTCGCGTGCAGGCACCGGGCTACCTCGAGGCGTTGTCGCCGGAGTTTCTGCCGCTCGACAAGGGACGAACCCAAGTCGCGCCCATTCGAATGAAACCCGCTCCGCGCCTGCGCGTGCGCGTGCTGGCGGCGGAGAACGATCTGCCGTTGGCCGATGCGCGGGTGATGGTCGGGACGGCAAGTGGTCTTCCTTCCTCGATCGCGAGCGAGGAGAGCTGGGAGCGCCAATCGCTGCCCGAGACCAACTTCGCGCGCACGGATGCAGACGGAGTTGCCTGGCTGACCGTCAGCGCGAGTGCTCCATTCCATGTGGCGGCCAGCGCACGCGAGCGAGTGCCCTCGGAGCCGCTCGCCTGTGCGGCGCTGCCCTTGGGAGAAGATCGCGAAGTGGTCCTCAAGCTCGCCATGGGTGGCCGCGTGCGCGTGGAAGTGCGCGACTCCTCCGGCCGACCCGCGCAGGGCATCGGCATCCTGCGCCGCGTGCCAGAGACCGGCGTCAACACCGAAGACTGGTCGCAGTTGAGCCCGGAGCGGGAGACCGATGCCCATGGCGTGGCGTTCTTCTATGCGCTCAAGGCGGGCACGCACCTGTTTCGCGCCCGCGACGGACGCGGGGAAGCATGGGTTTCGAATGCATCCGAAGCCGCCTCTCGCGATTGGGTCAGCGTCAGCGTGGCCGAGCAGGGCGAAACACGGGTAGAGCTGCGCGTCGCGCAGCGCATCGAACTGCTCGGCAGCGTGCGCGCGGCGCGGCGGGCGGTGGCCGGGGCGCGGGTGAGCCTGCTGCGCGTGACGCCCGAAGGCCAGCGCGAGGAAAATACCTGGGAAGCCGCTCAGCACGTGCAGACCGATCCCAAGGGCAACTACCGCTTTCCGCGGGTATCACAAGGCACCTATCGCCTGATGGTGCTGCACGAAAGCCGGGCGCTGGCTCAACTCCAGACCGTGACGCTGCAGCGCTCGGAGGAACGCGTCGATGTCGAGCTGGAGTCCTGCGGACTCTCCGGGCGGGTGGTCGACACCCAGGGCTTGCCCATTCAGGGTGTGCATGTGCAGCTCAGCTGCCTGGATCCTCTGTACGGCGATGTCGATGATTCGGCCAGAAGCCTGCGCTTCAGCAAGGGGCAGCTCACCGAAATCGGCCGCGACCTGACCCGCGATGCGGTGCGCACGGATCGCGAGGGACGCTTTGCATTCTCGGGTTTCGGCTCGGGCATGGAACTGATGATCAGCTGCTATCACGACGATTACGAACGGCGCTCGCTGGCGCTCGGGAGCTTCGCTCCGGATGAGCAGCGCGCGGGGCTTGAGTTGCGCCTGGCGCGCGCCGGGCGGATTCACCTCACGCTGCAGAGGCCCAAGCCCGCCTCCGGCGAACTCGACTGGCTGGTCGTCCGCTTCGCGCTGCAGCTGGAAGGTGGGGGCGAAGACCTGCGCGCACAGCAATGGGCGCAGGCGGAGTGTCAGGCCGAGCAACTCGGCCCTGGACGCTATCTGCTGACCGTGTGCAGTCAGGAAGGCGTGCCCCTGCCGGGCATCGCGCCCCTCGAGGCCGTGCTGGAAGAAGGCGGCGAGACGAAAGTCAGCATCACATTGCCATGAGTCCCACGTACGACGCGATCGTGCTCGACCTCGACGGCACGCTGCTGGATGACGATTCGCGCCTGCCCGAGCGCAACCTGCGCGTGCTGCGCGCCGCTCACGAGCGCGGCGTGCGCGTGATGATCGCGACCGGGCGCTCCAATCTCTCTTCCCATGAAATCGTGGCCGAACTGGGCATCGACCAGCCGGCCGTGGTCTTCAACGGTGCCGGTCTGTACTGCGCGCGCCGCCAGAAGATGCTGGAGGAGCGCACGCTCTCGGGGCGCACCCTGGAACGCACCCTGCGCTACGCCGAGCAGCACGCGCTCCTGCCGGTCGTGATGTGCAGCGATCAGAAGCTCGCGCTGCCGGCTCGCGATGCCCACGAGGAGGCTGCGCTGGCTTTCATGAGCGGACTCAAGCTGGTCAGCCGAGAGGAGCTGCTCCAGACCGAGTTCGTGATCCGCGTCAGCCTGTTCAGCCGCGATCACGCCACCAGCGAGCACTTCGCGCATCAGTGCGAGCAGTCCCTGCAGCAGCCGGTCTACATCACGCACTTCCCGCTGAATGTGCTGGCGTCGCATCGCTCCAACCCGCTGCATGTGCTGGACATCCACGCGCCCTGCCTCGGCAAGGGCGAAGCGCTGCGCATCCTCACCGAACAGCACGGCATTCCGCCCGAGCGCGTGGTGGCGGTGGGGGATGCCACCAACGACATCCCCATGTTCGAGAAAGCGGGTCTGAGCGTGGCGATGGAAAACGGCATGGCCGAGGCGCGCTCGGCGGCCATGCGGGTGATCGGCTCCAACAACTCCGATGCGCTCGCACAGCTCGTCGAGGAGCTGTTCCTGAGCTCAAGCTCCGAGCGCTAGTCCTGACCGGACGGTTTGCCGGACGGCTTGCCGGACTGGTTGCCGGACTGGTTGCCGGACTGGTTGCCGGACTGGTTGGCTGCCGTCGCCGGACTGTCCTTGGAAGGCGCGCTGGCCGGGCTGTCGGCCTTCTGCCCGGCCTTGTAGGACTCGGAGCGGTAGTCGGTCAGGTAGAAGCCATCCCCCTTGAACAGGAAGCCGGCGCCGCCCGAGACCAGCCGCTCCAGTTTGGGCTTCTTGCACTTGGGGCAGGTCTTCTTCGGCTTTTCCTTCATGCCGTGGAAGATCTCCTCGACATGCCCGCAGGCCGCGCAGCGGTAGTCGTAGGTCGGCATCAGTCCTGACCCCGCTCGATCGGTCCGCTGACGCGCACCTGCGCCGGACGCAGGATCTGCGTGCCCGACCAGTAGCCCTTGCGCAGGGTCTCGATCACCATGCCGGGCTCGTGCTCCGCCGTGGGCACGGTCTCGACGGCCTGGTGCATGCTGGCGTCGAACTTGCCGCTCGGCGCGACGAGCCGCAGGCCCTGTGCTTCGAGCACGCGCCACAGCTGCGCGCGCGTCAGCTCGACGCCGGCGCGCAGATTGCGCGTCTCGTCGCTACTCGCCGGCGAAGCCAGCGCCATGTCGAGGTAGTCGAGCACCAGCAGCAGTTCCTGGAGCAGACCCTGCTTGGCGCGCGCCACCGCGCCGTCGATGTCCGCTCCCATGCGCCGGCGCAGGTTCTGGTAGTCGGCTTGCGCGCGCTGCCATGCTGCCAGATGCTCATCGCGCTCGCGCCGCAGCTGTTCCAGCTCGCCGGATTCCAGCGCCGCGTCGGAGGCTCGGCCCTGATCGTGTGTGTCGTTTTCGCTCATGACTTGCCGCTGAAAATGCTGCTGATCTTCTCGTAGAAGCTCTTGTTGCCGCTTTTCTTGTTCTCAATGCCCTCGAATTTGCGCAGCAGTTCCCTCTGCTCCTCATCGAGCTTTCGGGGAATCTCGATGAACACGCGCACGAGCAGATCCCCTCGCCCGCTGCCGTCCATGCTGGGCAGACCCTGTCCGCGCAGGCGGATCAGCTTGCCGATCTGCGTGCCGGCCTCGATCTTGACCTCGGCCTTGCCGCGCAGCAGCGGCACCTCGACCTTGTCGCCGAGCGCCAGCTGCGCGAAGGAGAAGGGCAGTTCGCAGATCAGATCGGCGCCGTCGCGCTGGAAGATCGAGTGTTCGTGCTCGCGCACGATCACGTATAGATCGCCGCGCGGCGCGCCGCGATCGCCGGCATCGCCGCCGCCGGGAACGCGCAGCGAGACGCCGTCTTCCACGCCCGGCGGAATGCGCAGCTTGATGTCGCTCTTTTCCGCCACCTTGCCGGAGCCCCTGCAGCTCGTGCAGGGACTCTCGATCGTGCTGCCCTCGCCGCGGCAGGCGGGGCAGGGGGTCGCGAGCGTGAAGAAGCCCTGATTGCGGTGCACCTGTCCGCGGCCCCCGCAGGTCTTGCAGACCGTGACCTGCGTGCCCGGCTTGGCGCCTGAGCCCTGGCAGGGCTTGCACTCCTCAGCGCGCTTGAGGCTGATCGTGCGCTCGACCCCGCTTTCGATCTCCTCGAGCGTCAGCTCCAGCTCGATCTTGAGTGCGCGCCCGGGCTGCGGACCGGCCGTGCGTCCGCCAAAACCGCCGCCAAAACCGAAGATGTCGCCGAACGCGGAGAAGATGTCCTCCATGTTCGTGTAGCGCTGGCCCTCGAAGCCGCCGCCGGGGCCGAAGGCCTGATGACCGAACTGGTCGTACTGGCGGCGCTTCTGCTCGTCGGAGAGCACCCCGTAGGCCTCGGCTGCGTCCTTGAAGCGCTGCTCCGCCTGCTTGTCGCCCGGATTGCGGTCGGGGTGGAACTTCAGCGCGGCCTGACGGTAGGCCTTCTTGATCTCCTCGGCGCTGGCGGTCTTGGGGACGCCCAGCATCTCGTAGTAGTCCTGCTTCTGGCTCATGCGCGAAGTGTGATTGGGGTTCTAGAAGCGCGGGCGGGGAGGGCACTCCGCAATTTCGGAGGCCGCTCCACGCCCGCGCGTGTCTTCTAGCACAAGATCAGCTCAGGCTGCCTTCGACCTTGGGCTTCTCATCCTTGATTTCGGTGACCATCGAGTCGGTGGTCAGCAGCAGGCCGGCGATCGACGAGGCGTTCTGCAGAGCGCAGCGCACGACCTTGGCCGGGTCGATGACGCCCGCTTCGAACATGTCCATGTATTCGCCGGTCAGGGCGTTGAAGCCGAAGGCCTTGCCCTTCTCGCGGGCGGTCTCGACCACCACCGCACCGTCCTCGCCGGCGTTGGCCGCGATTTGGCGCATGGGGGCTTCGAGGGCCTTCTCGATGATCATCGCGCCAAAGCGCGCGTCACCCTTGAGGTCGAGCTTCTTCACGGCCTCGACGCAGCGCATCAGGCACACACCGCCGCCGGGGACGATGCCTTCCTGAATCGCCGCGCGGGTCGCGTTGAGCGCGTCCTCGAGCAGGTCCTTCTTGGCCTTCATCTCGACTTCGGTCTTGCCGCCAGCCTTGATCACGGCGACACCGCCGGTCAGCTTCGCCAGACGCTCTTCGAGCTTCTCGCGATCGTAGTCCGACTTGGTGTTCTGGATCTGGACGCGGATCTGGGCCACGCGGTCGGCGATGGCCTTCTTCTCGCCGCTGCCGCCGACGATCGTCGTGGCGTCCTTGGTGACGCGCACGCGCTTGGCCGAGCCGAAGTACTCCGGCGTGACCTTCTCGATCGGCACGCCGAGCTCCTCGGTGATCGCCGTGCCGCCCGTGAGGGCCGCGATGTCGCCAAGGTAGGCCTTGCGGCGGTCGCCGAAGCCCGGGGCCTTGACGGCGCAGACGTTCAGCACGCCCTTGAGACGGTTGATCACCAGCGCCGCCAGCGCCTCGCCGTCGATGTCCTCGGCGATGATCAGCAGCGGACGGCCCGAACGTGCCGCGGCTTCGAGCACGGGCACGAACTCGCGCACGGTCGAGATCTTCTTGTCGTAGATGAAGATGTAGGGGTTCTCGAACTCGGTCGTGAGCTTGGTGAGGTCGGTGGCGAAGTACGGCGAGAGATAACCCTTGTCGAACTCCATGCCCTCGACGACGTCGACCTGCGTCTCGATGCCCTTGTTCTCCTCGATCGTGATCACGCCCTCGTTGCCGACCTTCTCGAAGGCATCGGCCAGCATGCGCCCGATCTCGGCATCGTTGTTGGCGGAGATCGCGGCCACGCTGGCCTTCTCCTCGCGGGTCTTGACCTTGCGGGACTGGGCCTGGATCGAAGCCACGGCCGCGTCGACGGCTTGCTCGATGCCGCCGCGCAGCTCGATGGTGTTGACGCCCGTGGCGAGGAACTTGAGACCCTCGTTGAAGATCGCGGAGGCGAGCACCGTGGCGGTGGTGGTGCCGTCGCCGGCGACGTCATTGGTCTTGTTGGCGACCTCGAGCACGAGCTTGGCGCCCATGTTCTCGAAGGGATCGGAGAGCTCGATCTCCTTGGCGACCGAGACGCCGTCCTTGGTGACGTGCGGAGCGCCGAAGGACTTCTGCAGGATCACGTTGCGGCCCGCGGGGCCGAGGGTGACGCGCACGGTCTTGGCGAGCTTTTCGATGCCGCTCTTCATCTTGGCGCGCGCGTTCTCGTCGAACAGGATTTGCTTGGCCATGGTAGGTGTGTTGCTAGGGGGTGTTGTTCGGGTTTGTGGTGGGGTGTGTCGCGTGCGGGATCAGAAGTCCATGCCTCCCATGCCGCCCATTCCACCCATGCCTCCCATGCCGCCCATTTCCTCATCTTCCATCCCGCCTCCGGCCGGAGCCTTCTTCTTGGGCTCGGGCTTGGTGGCGATCAGGGCGTCGGTGGTGAGCAGCAGGGTTGCCACGCTGATCGCGTTGTGCAGCGCGGCCTTGGTGACCTTGGTGGGATCGACGATGCCCTTTTGGATCATGTCGACATACTCTCCGCGCAGGGCGTCGAAGCCGTGGCTCGGCTTTTTCTCGCGCAGCACGCGGTGCGCGACCACGGTGCCATCGAAGCCGGCGTTGGTCGCGATCTGCTGCACCGGGCGCGCCAGCGCTTCATGGAGCAGATCCAGACCCATGTTGTAATCCTCGTCATCCTGGATGCGCAGGCCCTTCAGGACTTCGCGCGCGCGCAGCAGCGCCACGCCGCCGCCCGGCAGGATACCTTCCGCCACGGCCGCGCGGGTCGCGTGCAGGGCATCCTCGATCAGCGCCTTGCGCTCCTTGACTTCCGTGTCGGTCGCGCCGCCCACGTTGATTTGCGCGATGCCGCCCGTCAGCTTGGCGAGACGCTCTTGGAGCTTCTCGCGGTCGTAGTCGGAGGTGGTTTCCGCGACCTGCGCGCGGATCTGGGCCACGCGGCCCTGGATGTCCTCCTTCTTGCCGGCGCCGCCGACGATCGTGGTGTTGTCACCATCGATCACGACGCGCTTGGCCGTGCCCAGATCGCGGATCGAAAGCTGGTCGAGCTCGCGGCCCTCGTCCTTCATCAGGGCGCTGCCACCGGTGGAAACCGCGATGTCGAGCAGCATTTCCTTGCGGCGATCGCCGTAGCCGGGCGCTTTGACCGCGCAGACGTTGAGCACGCCGCGCAGCTTGTTGACGACCAGCGTCGCCAGCGCTTCGGAGTCGACGTCCTCGGCGATGATCACGAGCGGCCGGCCGGCCTGCTTGACCTTTTCGAGCACGGGCAGCAACTTCTGCAGCGAGCTGATCTTGTTCTCCGTCACGAGGATCAGCGGCTTGTCGAACTCGCAGGTCATGCGGTTGGGCTCGGTGACGAAATGCGGCGAGAGGAATCCGCGGTCAAACTGCATGCCCTCGACCACGTCGACGGTGGTCTCGAGGGTCTTGCCGTCCTCGACGGTGATGACGCCGTCCTTGCCGACTTTCTCCATGGCGTCGCTGATCAGCTCGCCGGTGCGCGGATCGTTGTTGGCGGAGATGGTCGCGACCTGGCGGATTTCGCCGCTCTTCGACACCGGTCGGGACATCTTCTCCAACTCGCCCGTGACGGCAGCGGCGCCGTCCTTCATGGCCTTCACGAGGCGCGCGGGCGCAGCCCCGGCCGTGACGGCGCGCAGGCCCTGACTGAAGATCGCTTCGGTCAGCAGCGTGGCCGTCGTGGTGCCGTCACCGGCGACATCGCTGGTCTTGCTGGCGACTTCCTTGACCAGTTGGGCGCCCATCTGCTCGTAGGGGTCCTGCAGCGTGATCTCCTCGGCGACGGTGACGCCGTCCTTGGTGATCGTGGGGGCGCCCCAACCCTTGTCGAGGATCGCGTTGTGACCGCGGGGGCCCAAGGTTGTGACGACTGCCTTGGAGAGCTTTTCGACGCCCCGGCGAATCGCATCGCGGGCATCGGACTCGAAAACCATCTGCTTGGCCATAGAGTGCGCTGAGGGGGGTAGATGAGGAAAGAATGCGGGACGCGGCGCCCCCTGCAAGAACGGTGCCGTGTCCAATAGAATTTGTAAGATATTGTCAATCAACAGCTTGTGGCGGTCTTGGGATCTGGATCGCCGCTGCCGCCTTGGCAGGCAGGCCTGAGCGGAGCCGGCCTCTGCTGCCAAGCTGGCAGCCCGAGGGATCTTGCTTGGGTCGGCGCAGCCGGTGTGCGACACTGCCGGGCTCTACTCAAGCCCACATGAACGCCACACCCAGCCCCTTCCATTCACTCGGCCTGCGTCCGGCCATCGTCGAGGCCATCACGGCGCTGGGTTACGAGGAGCCGACCCCGATCCAGGCCGCCGCCATACCGGAGCTTTTGGGCGGCAAGGATGTGCTCGGCCAGGCCGCCACCGGAACCGGCAAGACCGCGGCCTTCGCGCTGCCGATGCTGGAGCTGCTCGCGCGCGATGAGCAGGCTTCCCACCGCCCGCGCGCGCTGGTGCTCGTGCCGACGCGCGAGCTCGCCATGCAGGTCTCCGAGGCCGTCCACAAGTACGGCAAGGCGCAGGGCGCGCGCGTCTTGCCGATCTACGGCGGCCAGCCGATGCACCCGCAGCTGCGCGCCCTCTCGCGCGGCGTCGATGTCGTCGTCGCGACACCCGGACGCGCGCTCGATCACCTCAACCGCGGCACGCTGGAGCTCGAAGCCGTGCGGCTCGTCGTGCTCGACGAAGCCGACGAGATGCTCGACATGGGCTTTGCCGAGGATCTCGAGGCGCTGCTCAGCGCGCTGCCCGAGCAGCGCCAGATGGCGCTGTTCTCCGCGACGCTCGCCCCGCGCATCCTTGCGATCGCGCGCTCGCACCTGCGCCAACCGGTGCGCATCCAGATCGAAGCCGAGGAGCCCACCGCCGGCGAGCTGCCGCGCGTGCGCCAGAGCGCCTACATCGTGCAGCGCGGCCACAAGCCTCAGGCGCTTGCGCGCGTGATCGACATGGAGGCGCCCGAGTCCGCGATCGTGTTCTGCCGCACGCGCGTCGAAGTCGACGAGCTGACCGAGGCCATGAACGCGCACGGCTACCGCGCCGAGGCGCTGCACGGCGGCTTCGCGCAGGAGCAGCGCGAGCGCGTGCTCAAGCGTTTCCGCGAAGGCAAGACCGACCTGCTCGTCGCCACCGACGTCGCGGCGCGCGGACTCGACATCCAACACCTTTCGCACGTGGTCAACTACGATGTGCCCACGGCGCCTGATTCCTACGTGCACCGCATCGGCCGCACTGGTCGCGCCGGCCGCGAAGGCGTCGCGATCACGCTGCTCGAGCCGCGCGAGCAGCGCCTCCTGCGCAACATCCAGCGCGCCACCGGACAGGAGATCGCCATCGAGGCGCTGCCGACGGTCGCCGACCTGCGCGCGCGCCGCATCGAGCTGTTCAAGGCCTCGCTGGTCGAAGCCATGCAGGCCGGCGAACTCGAGCCCTACCAGAACATGCTCGCCGAACTGGGCGAGGAGCACCCGCCCGGCGATCTGGCGGCCGCGGCGCTCAAGATGGCGCACGAGGCCCTGCACCCCAAGTCACAGGAAGCCGAGATTCCCGGCGGCAAGCCGGGCCGCCCCGAGCGCGAGGACCGCTGGGCGGAACGCAACGCGGGAGAGCGGGATGCGGGGCCGCGAGAGCGCTTCGAAGAGCGCCGACCGGCGCGCAGCAGCGGGCCGAGTGCGCACGGCTTCGATGTGGCGCGGCTGTTCATCGGCGCGGGGCGCATCGACAACCTGCGCCCGGGCGATCTGGTGGGGGCGATCGCCAACGAAGCGGGACTGCCCGGCGACGCGATCGGTGCGATCCGCATCACCGAGCGCTTCAGCCTCGTCGAAGTGCCGGAGGAGTTCGCCGAGGATGTGATCGCGGCACTCTCGGGCACGAAGATCCGCGGACGGCGCGTGCAGGTGCGGCGCGATCGGTTGGGCTAGGTCGGTTGGGCTAGGTCGGTTGGGCTAGGTCGGTTGGGCTAGGTCGGTTGGGCTAGGTCGCGGATCGCGGCGCCGAGGGAGGTTGTCATCCCCCGACGCCGCGGCTGGTCTTGAGTGCTAGATCGCAACGGTCCTAGCGGCCGAGCGAAGCTCCGGAAATTCTCCCGCCCAGAGAATCGATGCGCTCGCCGAGCCACAGTGCCTCCGCGTACATCACCGCGGTTTCCGGGTGATTCGGCACATCGAGCCGGACGACGCGGAGTTCCTGGCTTCCATCCTCCGTGCTCACGCCCAGATGCCCGACAGCCCAGCCGGACGGAAGGCCGGGCGAATATTCTTCGCCGGCTTTCAGATGAACGAGCTCGTACTGACCGCTGGCCATCAGATCCTTCAGCATCTGATCGACCTTCCGCACGCGAACCGAGACAAGCTCCTTCCTGGCGGCGAGCAATTGCTCCACGGTCATGCCGGAGTACTTGGCTTCAAAAGATCGAGCCTCCGAGGCAATCTGCGCAGTCCCATCGCCGACAGGAGGGGTTGGCGTCGAATGCCGGCTGAGCGTGTCTTCCACGGCCAGAACCGGTTCTTCGGGTGCGGCCAATTCGCGGCTGCCCGCGGGTGCCTCTGCCTGTGTCAGAGCGGGAAGCGGTGGGTGCCCTTCAGGTCCCAGCAAGATGATCGAGACCAAGGCTGCCAGCACAACGACTGAGGCCAAGGCGAGTTTGAGAGCGAACTTCATGGGAAATCTCCAGCGTGAGCAGTTTCGCGGCGAAGCTGTCGGGAACCTTGAGAGGGAAGTACGAGTCCAGAGACGGGACCCCCCCCCTTTTTCATCCTAAATCCCATGGGCAGTGGGCACAAGCCAGCGCTTTCGCGCGCATTCTCACCGCATCAGGCGGCCCTTGGCATCGTGCGTCACCGTGATCGCTTCCACGATCGACCAGATCCACACCGCGATCGAAGTGATCCCGCAGGTCAACACGCCACTGGGCACCGCGAGGATCAGCTGGATGATCGCCCGGCTGGTGTAGCCCGCGTAGAAGTTGTTGACGCCGAAGGGCAGCAGGATCGCGAGCAGCACGTAGACCACGCGCTCCTTGTCGGCCACCGGCAGCGGCTCCTGAGGGCCGCTGGAGTACGGACCCGAAGCCGCCAGCGGCGGCAGCGGTGCGCCCGCTTGGGGCGACTGCATCGGACGTGGCGCGGGACCCAGCGGAGGCGGGAGTCCCAGCGAAGCTCCCAGCGTGGTTTCCGCGAGCGCGGCCCAGTTGGCCATGCCCTGCGTCCAGACCAGCGTGCGTCCGTCGATCACGCCCTGGTTGGCGAGATCACGCAGCTGGGCTTCTTCGATCGGACCCTTGCGCTGACCGTTTTCGGCGTAGTACCACATGGAGCAATCTTACGCAGGGCAGACGGAACTATTCCCAAGAAAAAGCGGCTGGCCGCAGCTCAGGCGTAGTCCAGGAGCCGATGCTCGGGGTTCTTGCGCCGCGCGGCCTGCTTGTCCCACTCGCTGGTGAACAGCACCACGGTCTTGCCGCGCGAGTCCTTGGTGACCAGCGCGGTGGTGGGGGGCTGGAAGCTCTCGAGGTCGCCTTCCAGCCAGGCGCTGCACTCGAAGGCCAGCGGAGAGACCTGCGTTTCGACGCCGTACTCATCCGACAGGCGGTACTGCAGCACTTCGAACTGCAGCTTCCCGACGGCCGCGATCACCGGATCGTTGCTGAGGCCGCCCTCGGGTAGCAGGCGCTGCACGGTGCCCTCGGCGATCAGCTGCTCCATGCCCTTGTCGAAGGACTTGCGCTTGGTGGTCTCCTTGGGCGCAATGCGCGCGAAGACTTCGGGCTGAAACAGCGGCAGAGGCTTGTGCTCGAAGCCGCCGGCCAGCGAGATCGTGTCGCCGATGCGGAATGTGTCGCGGCTGATCAGGCCGACGACATCGCCGGGGTAGGCCTCATCGAGCGTGCTGCGCTCCTGCGCGACCATGGTGTGCGGACGCGCGAGGCGGATTTCCTTGTCGAGGCGGTGGTGCTTGACGACCAGATCGCGGCCGAAGCGTCCCGAGCAGATGCGCACGAACGCGAGGCAGTCGCGATGGCGCTTGTCCATGTTGGCCTGGATCTTGAACACGTAGGCGCTGAACGGCGCTTCGACGGGATCGAGCAGCGACTCGCCGCCGCCCTCCAGATCGATCGGCCGCGGGCCGGGCGGCGGCGCGAGCTCGACGAAGGCGTCGTAGAAGGGCTCGACGCCGAAGTTCGTCAGCGCCGAGCCGAAGAAGGTCGGCGTGACCTCGCCCTTGAGGAAGGCTTCACGCGAGAAGGGGTTGCCCGCCACCTCGAGCAGCTCGAGGTTTTCGAGCGTTTTCGTGTAGAGCTCCGTGCCGATGCGCTGCTCGAGCGCAGGATCGTCGAACGCCAGGCGCTCGATGTCGGCCTTCTGCGCGCCGCCGCTGGAGGTCTTGGTGAACAGCAGCACTTCCTGCGTGCGCCGCTCGATCACGCCGCGGAAATCGCGGCCCATGCCGATCGGGAAGTTGAGCGCGGAAGCGTGGATGCCGAGCACGCCTTCGACCTCGGCCATGAGATCGAGCGGATCGCGCCCGGGCAGGTCGAGCTTGTTGATGAAGGTCAGCACCGGAATCCGGCGCAGGCGGCAGACCTCGAAGAGCTTGCGGGTCTGGGTCTCGACGCCCTTGCTCGCGTCGAGCACCATGATCGCCGAATCGGCGGCCGTCAGCGTGCGGTAGGTGTCCTCGCTGAAGTCCTGGTGGCCCGGCGTGTCGAGCACGTTGATCACCATGCCCTTGTAGGGGAACTGCATCGCCGAGGAGGTGATCGAGATGCCGCGCTCCTGCTCCATGCCCATCCAGTCGGAGGTCGCGAGCTTGCCCTTGCGGTTCTTGACCATGCCCGCGGTGCGGATCAGGCCCGAGTAGAGCAGGAGCTTCTCGGTCAAGGTGGTCTTGCCCGCGTCCGGGTGCGAGATGATCGCAAAGGTGCGGCGGCGCGCGGTCTCGCGGGCCAGTTCCGGGTCGGGTGCGGGGCACATGGGGGCAAGGATCCTGACCCCGATGGCCCGCGTCTGCAAGGGCGCGGCTGTGGCGCGGAGAGCCGCCGGGCCCCGAGAAGCGCCGCCGGCCGGGCCGCGCTTCGGGTGGGGGGTGGCCAAGGCCGCAATCCGGCAACTCATGCACCATGCTTACGCCCGGTGCGCACGCCTTGAGGGAAGGGAATGCTAGGCTCCCTCGGCGATGCTGCTCTTCTGCTTCTACCTCCTTCTCGCGCAAGGTTCCACTGCCCAGCCGAATGCCGGCTCCGCCGAGTTGCACGGACGGGACGGTTCCGTGCAGACGCGCGCGCTGAGCGCTCTGGACCTCACCGATCCGCGTCAGGCGCAGGCTTGGCGCGTGCGCTTTCCCGCCCATGCCGCGCTCGAGGTTCCCCCCGAGTCCGCCCAGCTGCGCCTGTGGAGCGGAGAATCGGTGTTCGGCGAACTGCGCGGAGGGCAGCAGGAAAACCTCGTCTTCGCCAGCGTCAGCGGCTTGTCGCTGGTGGTGGGCCTTGAGGAACTCGACGCGCTCCTGTTTCCGGCACGGATTCCGATCAGCTGGTCGCAGCCGGTGGAGCCGGCCAAGGAAGGCGACCGACTGTACCGCCGCTCGCGCGAGGCGCTGGACGTGCTCGCCGGAGGCACCCAGTCCTTCTCCTCGAAAGCGATCGGTTTTGAGATCAACGGCATCGGCGCCAAGCAGATCCCGCTGGAGGAAGTGGCGGCGCTGTTCATCGACCGCGAGGCGCGCGAGCTCTTCGAGCCCAAGCGCCGCGAAGGCGCACCGGTCGAGGTGGAGCTGAGCGATGGCAGCCGACTGCAGGGCGCCCTGCAGCGGCTTTCGCTGGCCGGTTGCGAGCTGGTGCGCGCCAGCGGCGAGCGGCTAGAGATCCCGCTGCGCGCGATTCTGGAACTCTCAGTGCGCGACGGCCAGACCGGGTGGCTCAGCGAACTCGCCGCCAGTGAGGCGCCCGCATGCTCGCCCTTCGGCGATGATCTCGGTCTCGTCTGGCCTTCGCGAATCGATCGCGCGACCAGCGGCGGGCGTCTCAGCGTGCAGTCGCGTGTCAGCCCGCGCGGGATCGGCATGCACGCGCCCAACCGCATGCAGTGGACGCTGGACGGCTCGTGGAAGCGGCTCCACGGCTCGGTGGGCATCGACGACAGCACGCGCGCGCTGGCGGCGCGCGGTTCGGTGGTGTTCCGCGTGCTGTGCGATGGCCGGGAGCGCTGGAAGAGCGAGGTCGTGCGCGGCGGCGAAGCGCCGCGCGCCATGCCGCCCGTGGAACTCGCGGGCGTCCGGCTGCTCGAACTCCTGGTCGAGGACGCGGGCGACGGCTTTGCCGGCGATCGGGCCAACTGGCTCGATCTCTCGCTGTCGCGCTAGGGCTGGCGCGCTAGGGCTGGCGCGCTAGGGCTGGCGCGCTAGGGCTGGCGCGCTAGGGCTGTCGCGCTAGGGCTGTCGCGCTAGGGTTGGCGCGCTAGGGCTGGCGCGCTAGGGCTGTCGCGCTAGGGCTGTCGCGCTAGGGCTGGCGCGCTAGGGCTGGGCCTTGGGCAGGCTGCGCGGTCCGAGGCTGCGGAAGTACACGCCGCAGTCCCCGCCGCGCTGCTTGGCCGCGCGCAGCGCGCTCTCGGCATGTTCGCGCAGCAGTTCCGCGCTCTCGACGTCGCGGCCGTTGGCGCTCTCAAAGCCCACCGAAGCGCCGATCCGCAGTCCGCTGTCGGCCGGCAGCGCGCCCGGATTGAGTGCGCGCAGGGCCTCGAGCAGGCGCACCACGACGCGGGCTCCCTGCGCCGGGCTCGTGTAGGGCAGCAGCACGCCGAATTCGTCGCCGCCGAGGCGGCCGGCGAGGTCCTCGGTGCGCAGTTGCGAGCGGATCGCGTCGGCCACGCGGTTGAGCGCGCGATCGCCGGCGGTGTGGTCGAGGCGCTTGTTGATCTGACCGAAGCGATCGAGATCGATCAGCAGCAGGCAGACGGGCAACTGGTGGCGGCGGCTGGCGGAGAAGTGCTCGCGGACGCGCTCCTCGAAGACCCCGCCGCGCAGCAGTCCCGTGCGCTCGTCGTACAGCGCGCGGTGGCGCAACTCCTCGATCTGGGCGTGCGCGAGCGAGCGGGCGAGCAGCGACTCCATGCGCCAGCCGAGTTCCTCGACCGTGCCCTCGCGGGCCGCCAGATCGAACTCACGCTTGCGCAGCGCCAGCCGCGGCAGCGCCTCGGCGCGCACGGGCTCGGAGCACAGATACAAGAGCAGCGGCGCCTGTTCATCGAGTCCCACAAGCTCGATCTCGCTCTGACCGCCCTCGACCAGCGGATCGAGCACGACCAGATCGAAGCCGCCCTCCGCGAGCAGCTGCTGGCTGTCGCGCAGATTCCTCGAGAAGCGCCACTCAAAACCCTCATCCGGCGCGATCGACAGGCGCTGCTCCCAGCCGCTCTGGCGGTGGTCGAGCACCAGGATCCGGAATTTCGTGCGGGTCGTCATGGGGAGGAGGGGCAGCCCGGGCCGTGGGGGCCCCGCTGGATTCTACCCCACAGGATGTCGCTTTTCGGGGCCGGCGGTTGACCCGCGGCCTGCGCTCGCTACACTCTTTGGCCCTCGACGGCGCCATCCGCCGCCGAGCGGGCCGCTTTCCCGAGCCGAGGGAAGGAGGGCCCGGTTTTCCGCACTTCTCCCCCCTTGTCGGCAGCCAGTCCACAGTGCACTCCGGGCGCTGTCGCTGCGCGGGACCTGGCGCCCGGAACCCCGTCGGCCGAGTTCCGGTCCCGGGGGCCCAACTTCATTCCTCCCGCGCGCGTGGGCGCGAACCTCTCCAAGGAGGCTTTCCCAAGGGAAAGCCCTTCGCCACGAGAATTCATGCAAGACATCAACATCAACGAGCTGATCGACGCCGGCGTGCACTTCGGCTGCCGCGTCTCCCGCTGGAACCCCAAGATGGCGCCGTACATCCACGGCCGCCGCAACCTGATCCACATCATCGACCTGCGCGAGACCCTGAAGGGCATGCTGCGCGGTCGCAATCTGCTCTACCACATGGCGGCGGAAGGCTCGTCGATCCTGTGGGTCGGCACCAAGCGCCAGGTCAAGGGCGTGATCCAGGACGCGGGCCAGCGCACGGGCATGCCGATCGTGACGGAACGCTGGATCGGCGGCACGCTGACCAACTTCTCCGTGATCCGCTCGCGCCTCAAGCGCCTCGAGGAACTCGAGAAGACCGAGGAAGACGCCGCGGTGGCGGCCCAGTACTCGAAGAAGATGCTCTCCAGCCTGCGCCGCGAGAAGCGCAAGATCGTGCGCAACCTCGGCGGCATCCGCGAGATGGGCGGCATTCCCGGCGCGATGGTCGTGGTCGACCCCGCGCGCGAGGCCAATGCCGTGCGCGAGGCCAACCGCATGGGTCTGGTCGTGATCGGCGTGCTCGACACGGACTGCGATCCGACCGGCATCGACATCGTCATCCCGGGCAATGACGACGCGCTGAAGAGCGTGCGCCTGATCGTCGAAACGCTGGTCAAGGCCGTCGAAGAAGGCGCCGCCAACCACCGCGAGCGCATGGCGACGATGGGCGTCGCCGAGAAGCGTGACGGCGAGGCCGCTCCCAGCGGCGACGAGCCGCGTCCGACGGGCCGCAACCGCATGCCCGAGGGCATGGGCGGTCGCTACGCGCGCGGTCGTCGCAACGACGCCGGCGGGGGTCGCAACGTTCCGAAGACCGAAGAGGTCTGATCCACAGCCAGGGCTTCCCCGAAACCCCAACGCACAAGGACTCAAATCGCGATGAGCGTGGAAATCACTTCGAAGATGGTCGGCGAACTGCGCGAGCGCACGGGCGCCGGCCTGATGGAATGCAAGAAGGCTCTGGCCGCCAGCGGCGGCAGCATGGAAGGCGCCGTCGACTGGCTGCGCAAGTCGGGCCTCAAGACCGCCGAGAAGAAGGCCGGTCGTGAGATGGGCGAGGGCCGCATCGCGGCCTGCATCCTGCCCGGCTCGAGGAGCGGTGCGCTCGTCGCGCTGACCTGCGAGACCGACTTTGTCGCCCGCACGAGCGACTTTGAAGGGCTGCTCAACGCGGCCGCGAAGCTGGCCGCGGATGCGGCCTGCAGCGACCCTGCCGGGCTCGGCGCGCTGAGCCACGGCGCTTCGACGCTGGATGAGTCGATCAAGCTGATGGTCGGCAAGATCGGCGAGAACATCTCGATCGGCAAGGTCTCCGCCTTCCGCAACGCCGGCGGCTATGTCGGCTTCTATGTGCATCACGACGGCAAGGAGGGCGCGATCGTGTCGGTCAAGACCGGCGCGGACGAAGCACGAGCCGTCGCGGCGCTCAAGGATCTGGCGATGCACGTCGTGTTCGCCAACCCGAGCGCACTGAAGCGCGAGGAAGTGCCGGCCTCCGAGGTCGAGCGCGAGCGTGCGATCTACCTCGACGAGGTCAAGAGCAAGCCGGCGGAAATCCAGGAGAAGATCATCTCCGGCAAGCTCAACTCCTTCTACGCGATGTCGGTCCTGCCGGAGCAGAACTGGTTCAAGGACGACTCCCGGAAGGTTCAGGCCGTGCTCGATGCCGAGCTGGGCAAGGGCACGCTGATCGAGGGCTTTGCCCGCTTCCAGATCGGCAAGTGAAGCGAATGCGCGCGGGTTGACCGCGAGTGCTGGAATCCCGGCGCCGTTTCCCTATCCTTGGGAGCGGCGCCGGCGCCTTTTGCGGCCCGGGCGAGGCCTCCTCCACAGCACCATGTCGACTCCCTACCAGCGCGTACTGCTCAAGCTCTCCGGCGAGGCCCTCGGTGATCCGGCCAAAGGCCATGGCATCGATCCGGAGGCCGTGCAGAAGATCGCGCGGCAGGTGGCACGCGTGGCCCGCATGGGCGTGGAACTCGCGATCGTGGTGGGGGGCGGCAACATTCTGCGCGGCGCGCAGTTTTCCAAGCTCGGCGCGCCGCGCGCCAGCGCCGACTACATGGGCATGCTGGGCACGGTGATCAATGCGCTGGCGCTGCAGGACGCTTTGGAGCAGGAAGGGCTGGAGACGCGCGTGCAGACCGCGATCGAGATCCGCCAGGTGGCGGAGCCCTTCGTGCGCCGCAAGGCGCTGACGCACCTCTCGCACGGACGCGTCGTGATCCTGGCGGCGGGCACGGGCAATCCGTTCTTCACGACCGACACGGCCGCCGCGCTGCGCGCCACCGAGTTGAACTGCGAGGTGCTGCTCAAGGCCACCAAGGTCGACGGCGTGTACACCGCCGATCCCAAGAAGGACAAGCACGCTCAGCGCTATGAGGAACTCGACTACATGCAGGTCCTGCAGCAGGGCCTGAGCGTGATGGATGGCACGGCGATCACCATGTGCATGGAGAATTCGCTGCCGGTGATCGTTTTCAACATGTTCGAAGAGGGCAATCTCGAGCGCGTGATCCGCGGCGAGTCCCTCGGTACCAAAATACGGAGCGCTTCATGAGCACCCAGGCAATCATCAAGGACACCCGCGACAAGATGGAGAAGGCCCTGCACCACCTGCAGGAAGTGCTGAAGTCGATCCGCACCTCGCGCGCGAGCGCGGCGCTGGTCGACGGCATCCGGGTCGACTATTACGGCACACCGACGCCGATCGCGCAGATGGCCTCGATCACGGTGCCGGAACCGCGCCAGATCGTGATCAAGCCCTTCGACGCCTCGATTCTGAAGGAACTTGAGCGCTCGATCCTCAAGAGCGATCTTGGCATCACGCCTCAGAACGATGGCAAGCTGCTGCGGCTCACGATGCCGCCGCTGAGCCAGGATCAGCGCAAGAAGTACGCTGCCAAGGTCAAGGAGATCGCGGAGGAGACCCGCGTGGCGATGCGCAACGTGCGCCGCGACCAGAACAAGCTGGCGGAGACCGCCCACAAGGGCGGCGCCATGACCGAAGACGACCACAAGCGCGCCCAGGAGGAGATCCAGAAGGTGCTCAAGGAGTACGAGGACAAGGTCGGTGCGGTCCTCGACCGCAAGACGGCCGAGATCATGGAGGTCTAGGCCCGTCCGGGTCTTCCCAAGGCCGTTTTCTCGGCTATCCTGTTGCCCCGATCCTTCCGGAATGGGCGCGTAGCTCAGTCGGTAGAGCAACTGGCTTTTAACCAGTAGGTCGAAGGTTCGATCCCTTCCGCGCTCACCATTCCGAAAGTACTTGTCAAGCGGCCTTCCCGAGGCTAACTTCTCCGCCCCTGCAACGCTTGAGTGCCCACGTAGCTCAGTTGGTAGAGCAGGTGACTCTTAATCATCAGGTCCAAGGTTCGAGCCCTTGCGTGGGCACCATCTTCTTCAAGCGCGCGGCCAAAGCCCCCAGCCCCAAGGCTCAGCCTCAGGCCGCGACGCCAACCCGCCAGGGCCTTGAGGCCCACTTTCAGGCCTTGTCAGGGTCTGGTGCCGCCCGGAAGCCCGCCCGGAAGCCCGCCCAGTGCCGAATACATCCGCGCCCAGTAGCCGGCTCTGGCATTGCCCTCGACGCCTGGCATCACCAGCAGGACCAGCGGAAGGATCGCGACGATGCCGACGATCGACAGCGCCAGCACGGCCGTGAGCGTGTAGCCGACGATCACGACCACCACCGTCAGCAGGAGGTCGATCAGCATCACGCGGAAGGTCGCCCAAGGGCGATGCGCGGCGATTCTCCAGGCATGCGTCAGAGCGGAGCTCGCTCCGCGTCGGTGGCGCACGAGGCTTTGCAGCGCGAGATGGTAGAGCGTGGCGATCGTCACCTGAAACAGGGCTGCGAGCGCGAAGAAGGGCGACATCAGCAGCAGGAACTGGACGCTGTGGGGCGCGATCCCGGTGCCCTTCAGGAAGAACCAGGGCGGCACCACCACGAGCGAGAGCCCCACCAGCAGCACCAGCGTCAGCCGCAGCCAGAGGAAGAACACCGGCCACAAGAGCCCCTTGCTCGCGCGCCAGCACTCCGTCAGCGTCGGTGTGCGCCGACCTCGGGCGGGCAACCCGGCCAGCGCGCCCGGCTGCATCAGGATCGCCAGTCCGGCCTGCAGCCTCAAGGGGAACAGCAGGAGAGGATTGATCGCGATCAGGCCCAGCCAGGGTTGCCAGACAATCGTGCCCGGTCCGTCGAATTCCTGGTCCAGCGCGCTGGTCAGGATCCCGAGAAACAGCAGTGTCAGCGAGGGAAAGAACAGGCCCGCCACCCAGATCCAGCCAGGGGCGGCGGCGGAATACGCTGCGCCACGCAGCCCAGCGGCGGCGTCCGCGAGGCGCAGCTCTTCGTCGTTGGAACCTAACCAGCGTGACATAGGGGGACTTTCCGTTCGCGATACGCGCCAGCGGCGCGCGGATTTTCTGGCTCCGGGCGGATCTATCCGGCCGCCGTGGCGCTGAAGCGCTGGGCGGCGAGCAGGCTCTCGATCTCGGAGAGCGTCTTGGGGATGCCCGCGGTCAGCACTTCCGAGCCTTGGGCGGTGACGAGCACATCGTCCTCGATCCGCACGCCGATGCCGCGCCAGCGCGATTCGACGGTCTCGTCATCGGATGCGATGTAGCAGCCCGGCTCGATTGTCAGCACCATGCCCTCCTCCAGCTGACGGGATTGGCCCGCGACGATGTAGGCACCGCAGTCGTGGACATCGAGTCCCAGCCAGTGACTGGTGCGGTGCATGTAGAAGCGGCGGTAGCTGCTCGTCTGGATGGCCTCTTCGACCGTGCCCGCCAGCAGTCCCAGCCGCACGAAGCCCTCGCACAGGACCTGCACGGCCCGCTCATGGACGGAAACGAAGCTGACGCCCGCGCGCGTGGCCGCGATCGCCGCCAGCTGGGCGGCGAGCACGACCTCGTAGACCGCACGCTGCTCGGGGCTGAAGCTGCCGTTGACCGGGAAGGTGCGGGTGACGTCGCAGGCATAGTGCTGGAATTCCGCGCCCGCATCGATCAGCACCAGATCGCCATCTCGCAGCGGCTGGTCATTCTCGACGTAGTGCAGGATGCAGGCATTCGCTCCGCCGGCGACGATGTTGTTGTACGCCGAGCCGTTGCCGCCGCGCGCGCGGAAGGTGTAGTCGAGCAGTGCGTCGAGCTCCCGCTCGTTGACGCCGGGACGGCACTCGCGCATCACGCGCGTGTGGGCCTCGCGAGTGATCGCGGCGGCCTTGCGCATCAGCTCGAGTTCCTCGGGCTGCTTGAACAGGCGCAACTCGTGCGTGAACGGATTGACGTCGAGCAGTTCCAGCGGGGGCACGATGGCGCCCTTGGCGCGCGCGCGCAGCGTGGCGAGCACCTCGAGCATGCGCCGATCGCGCTCGGGCTCGACGCCCGTGCGGTAGACGATGCGTTCGCAGTTGACGAGCAGCGCGGGCAGGTCCTCGAACAAGCGCTCGATGTTGCGCGCTTCGTCGACGCCCAGCGCGGCCGGCGCGGCCTCAAGGCCCAGCCGCCGACCGCTCCAGATCTCCTTTTCGCGGTCCTTTTCGCGCAGGTAGAGGAGCGTGCGGGCGGCCCGATCCGCGCTCGCCGGCAGGATCACCAGCGCGGCATCCGGCTCGGCGAAGCCCGAGAGCCACCAGAAGTCGGAGTCGGGCCGAAAACGGTATTCCGCATCGAAGTTGCGGATCTTGTGGGCGGAGGTGAAGAAGATCCCGGCCGCCGCGCGCTGTTGCAGGCGTTCGATCAGGCGGGCGCGGTGGTGGCGGTGAAGAGCGGAGGAGGGCATGGGGCAGTCGCAGGTCAGGGGCGCACGAAAGTTTCGATCGCCTCGGCCAGCAGCGCCAGACGGCGCGGTTGCGAGGCGGGCTGCGTGAAGTCGATGTGGATGCCGCCGGGGCGGGCTTGGCCGCGCTCGAACAGGCAGGCATCGATGGAGAGCGGCGCGCGACCCAGCGCGGCGGCGAGGCCCTCGAACAGGCCGCGCGAGGGATCGCCGGGCAGCAACTCCAGCGCCAGCCCCTCGTCGCGGACCAACTGCGGCAGCGCGGTTGGCAGCCGCCGGGGAAAATCCTGCGCGCGCGGCTCGAAACGGCCGTAGAGCGTGCGCGTGTCCGAGCCGGGCTCGAGCTCGACCAACTGAGCCGCGCCCAGCTGCTCCAGCGGGTACCAGTCGAGGTACTCCTGTCCGAAGGCGTAGTCGGGATCCGGAGGGATCTCCACGCGCACGCTGCAGCGCGGACCGGCCAGATGCGTCAGCTCGACCAGCACGCCCTCGTATTCGACGCGCACGGCGAGGCGCACGCGCGCCGCGCCGATCGCCAATTCGTCGAGCCGCATCTCGCGCCGCTCGACGCGGCCAGGTAGTCCCTGACCTGTCAGAGGTGGTAGTGCCGGCCGCAGCGTCACGCCGTCGGCCAGCCTGCTCGCAGCGCCCTCGACGCCTGGCAGAAAGCGCGGCAGCAGGCCGGCGAAGAGTCCGGGTTCGCCGCGGATGGCGACCAGATGACTCCAGGCGCGCTCGTAGCGCTGCTGGCGCAGGGCGAAGTCGCACAGCCTCGCATGCGCGGCGCGCCCGGCTTCCGAGGGCTCGGCCGGGAGCGCACCGAGCGCACCGAGCGCTTCGAGCCATCCCGACCAGCCCTCGGGCCGCGCCGGGTCGAGGGCCTCCAGCCGCCGGAGGGGTGCGCTCGGGTCGAGCAGCGCCACGGCGCGCTCGGCCTCACTGCCCACGGGCAGACGCGGCAGGTCGGAGGGCAGCGCGAGAAGCAGCAGCAGGGCCGCGGGGCTCATGCCAACGAGCCTCGTCCTTGTCCGCTGCAGTGTCAAGCCGCGGCGAGACTCTTGAGGGCGGGCAGGCCCGTGTGCCAGCATGGAGCCCGTGATCGCCAAGGATTTGCTGGTGTTGCTCGCCTGCCCCGTCAATCGGATGAGCGTGCGCGAAGCCGAGCCCGCGCTGCTGGAGCGGATCAACCGCGCCATCGCGGCCGGCCGGCTCGTGCACCGCGACGGCCGCAAGGTCGAAGCGACCCTCGAGGGTGCGCTGGTCCGCCAGGACAACTTGTGCGCTTACCCGGTGCGCCAGGGCATTCCGGTGATGCTCGCGCCCGAGGGCATCGAGCTCGCGGGACTGTAGCGCGGGCCATGCGTCTGGTTCATGCCGCGCATCCAGGCCGCCACGTGCGCCTGGGCTACTGCCTGAACCTGCATGCGGCAAGCAGCCTCGAAGCTCTGCTCGAAACGCTGCGCGGCGTCACGCTGCCGCTGCGCGACAAGCTCGGTGCCGATCGCGAGCCCTTCGCAGTCGGCATGTACCTGCCCGCCCCGCTCGCCTTCGAGCTCTGCGATCATCCGCGCTCGCAGGCGGAGCTCGAGCGCTTCCTCGAAGCGCACGCACTCGATCCCTTCAGCTTCAACGCCTTTCCCTACGAGCATTTTCAGGACGACGCGCTGAAGCAGCGCGTCTACGCGCCGGACTGGTCGACGCCCGAGCGGCTGGAGTACACGCTGGCGATTGCGCGACTGGCCGCCAACCTGCGCAAGGCACGCGCCGGCGAGCAACTCTCGATCAGCACGCATGCCGGAGGCTTCGGACCGGATCTCGACCACGCACCGCGGGCCGAGGCCGCTCGCCGGGGCCTGCACCAGGCGGCTGTGGCGATCGACGCGCTGGCGCGCGAGCTCGGCCGCGCAATCGTGCTCGCCGTCGAGGCCGAGCCGCGCTCCAACGCCAACGATACGCGCGAGGCGGCGGCTGTGGTGCGCGAGTTGGGCGCGGGGCTGTCCTCGCTGGGCCTGTGTCTCGATGCCTGTCACTCGGCCGTCGAGTTCGAGGATCCCCGGATCACGGCGCGCCTGGCGCTGTCGAGCGGCAGCTTCGGCAAGCTGCAGTACTCCAGCGCGCTGGCCTGTCTTCGACCCCTGGAGGATCCCGAGGCCTACGCCGAGCTGCTCGCCATGGCGGAGCCGCGCTTTTTGCATCAGGTCAGCGGCCGGGTCGGCGAGCGGCGGCTCGCCTGGCTGGATCTCGACGAACTCGCGCGCAGCGGGCCCCGGCAGGCCGAGGAGCTGCGTTGTCACTTCCATGTTCCGGTGGACGCCGAGTCGATCGGACGCTTGGGCACGACCCGGACCCACGCGCAGAGTCTGCTGAGCGAGCTGGTGGCGAGCCCGAACCTGTGGCCCGGCGCGGAGTTGCACGTCGAGATCGAGACCTACACCTGGGCGGTCATGCCCAAGCGGGCCCGCGGGCCCGGCAGCCTGGTCGAGGCTCTGGAACGGGAATATCGGGCGGTGCTGGCCCACTTGGAGCCACTGGGCTGGCACAGGCCTTGACACCCCGCCTTGCGGAGCGTACTTTCCTCGCCCTCGATCGCACCTAACCCATGTGATCGAGACGGTGGTCCCATCGTCTAGCCAGGCCTAGGACACTAGGTTTTCATCCTAGCGACAGGGGTTCAAATCCCCTTGGGATCACCAACCAAGCCACCCTGAGGCGCCACACGCCCAGGGTGGAACCATTTCCAGCCCGTACAGCGGCTCCCGCCCATCATGACAGCGGCTCCCGCCCATCATGACAGCGGCTCCCGCCCACCATGACAGCGGCTTCCGCCCACCATGTAGCCAGCCCAGCCGAACCAGCCTCTATTCCCACTTGAGGCGCCACAGGTTCAGCACCCGCCCGCTGCCATCCTCCAGCGGATGGCGCACGAGCTCCAGCGGGGGCGCACCGGGCAGCGAGCGCAGCATGCGCTCCTGGACGGGATCGGGGGCCGCGCTCGCCGGACCGATCCACGCTCCCAGATAGGTCGGCCTCCGCTCGAAGAAGAAATCCGGCCGCACGCCCTTGTCGTGCCCGGCCGAGACGCGCCGCGGCGGGGGACGGGTGCGCGCGACCTCCCGGCTGGTGAGCCCGAACTGGTCGTAGAGGAACAACTCGCAGGCGTAGCCGATCGCGCCGATATTGCCGACGATCAGCGACTCGCCCGGGCGGGTGAAGCGCGCCAGAGCCTGACCCAGCTCCAGCCATTCCGTGCTGCGCTGGCGCATCGCCCTCCACTGCTGCTTCTCGCTGCGCCAGCGCGGATCGTTCCAGCGAAAGTGCAGCGTCTCGCGCCAACTCTCCGGCAGCGGCGTGAGATCGAAGCTGGCGAGCGGCGAGAGCGCCAGCAGCACCGTCCAGCCCGCCCGCGAGCGCAGCAGCGTGCCCAGGGCGAGTGCCAGGAACGCGAGGCCGGGCACGAAGAAGCGGCCCATGGGCATGAAATCGCCGCCGACCAGCAGACCGTGCGCCAGCGTGGCGGCGAAGATGGCCAGCGGAGCCCAGACCGCTCGGGCACTCGCCGGCGCGCAGAGCGCCAGCACGAAGGCCGCCATCAGCCCGAGCAGCAGCGCGGGAAACGCGAGCAGAAAGCTCGCGAGGTACTTGGCGCCGCGCTCCAGCGTCAGCGCGGAGAGCTCGCTCTTCGCGTAGGCGGTGTTGGGCAGCCATTCGCCGTAGAAACCGGTGCGCCACCACAGCAGCGCGCCGAGACACAGCAGGACGGCGAGGATGGCGAAGCCCGTGCGGCGCCACTGGCCGAGCCCGCCCAGCGCGAGCACCAGCAGCGCGAAGGCCGCGCCGTCCACCCGCATCAGCGTCGCGGCGCAGGCGCACAGGCTCGCGGCGCCCAGCGCGCCCGCTCGCATGCGCTCGTAGCTGGCGAACAGCAGCAGGGCGAAGGGCATCGTCTCGAGGCCCGCCGTGCCCCACAGCGCGAAGGCCGGGCACAAGGCCAGCAGCCATCCGGCGGCGAGGCCCGCGCGCCGGGCGCTCCAGCCGACCAGCACGGCCCCGCAGGCCAGCGAGAGCAGGTTGGCGCACCACTCGAGCGAAAGGCCCAGCCAGGAACACGGCGCCAGCAGCAGGACCCAAAGCAGGTTGGAGTAACCTTCGACCGGCGGCGCTTCGCCCACGTTGAACACCAGCCCGTGGCCCTCCGCGAGGTGGCGCGCGTAGCGGAAGGAAATGTAGGCGTCGTCGCAGGTGAACCAGTAGACGAGGGCGTGCGCCACGTACAGCGCCACGCACAAGCCGATCCCCGCAAGAGCGCGCGCGCGGTTCATGCTTTTTGACGCGCGCGGCGGCCGCGCCTCGCGGCGGATGCGGATTCGGCGTGCGGATGGGCCTGCTCGTAGGCCTTGCGCAGCCGTTCGATCGAGACGTGCGTGTAGATCTGCGTGGTCGTGAGGTGCGCGTGGCCGAGCAGCTCCTGCACGCTGCGCAGGTCGGCGCCCGCATCGAGCAGGTGCGTCGCGAAGCTGTGGCGCAGGGTGTGCGGGGTCACGCGTCGCACGATGCCCGCCAGCCGCACGCGCTTGTCGACGATGCGTCCGAGGCTGCGCGTGGTCAGCCGGCCGCCGCGCGGATTGAGGAACACCGCATCGCGCGCTTGGGGGCGAGGGCTGGGCCGGCGGGGGTCGGCGAGGTAGCGCTCGAGCGCCGCCTGCGCGGGTTTGCCGAGCACGCCGAGGCGCTGCTTGCGGCCCTTGCCGAACAGGCGCACCACGCCGCGCGTGAAGTCGATCGCGCCGCGATCGAGTCCCACGGTCTCGGCCGCACGCGTACCGGCCGAGTACATCAGCTCCAGCAGCGCCCGATCCCGCAGATCCTCCGCCCGAGCGGGCGCGAAGGAATCGAGCAGCTGCTGCATCTCCTGCACGGAGAGCGCTCCAGGCAGCTTGCGTTCGCCGCGCCGCTGTCGCAGACCCGCGGCCGGATGCGCATCGATTCGGCCCTGGCGCAGCAGGTGCTTGAAGAAGGAGCGCGCGGCGGACAGCTTGCGCTGGATCGAACTCTTGGCGAGTCCGCGCTCGTCGAGGCCGGCGAGGAAGGAACGCAGGACGCGCGGCGTGACCGCCTCGGGTGTTTCGAGCCCGCGCTGCGCCGCGAAACGCAGAAACTCGTCGAGATCCGAGCGGTAGGCGCGCAGCGTGCGCGCGCTGGCTCCGCGCACGGCCGCGAGCTCGCGCAGGAATGCCTCGCGTGCGCGCAGCAGCGCGTTGTCGGGGATCACGGTCTGGCTCACTTGGCCGACTTCTCGCCCTTCTTCGCGCTCCAGCCCACGGGGCGGGCGCGGGCCGGCTCGAGCAGCGCGCAGAGCGTCATCGCGGTGCCGAAGTTCTCGCTGCGCGGAAAGACGCGGTCATTCCAGCCACCCGAGCTTTCGCGCACAGCCCACAAGAGTTGATAGAGGCGCTCGCGCGCTGCCGCTCGCTTGCCTTCCGGCAGGAACTCGATCGCCTGCGCCACGTAGCGGTGTCCGTAGAAGAAGTAGTAGGGCGCGATGCTGTAGGGCGGAATGTGCGTGCCGTTCTGGCGGCGACGCACTTCAAGCCATTCCCAGTGCGCGAAGAAGGACTCGACGGCCCGCTCGATGCGGGCTGCATCACTGCGTCCGGCGAGCAGCAGCGTGGTCTCGACCACGGCCATGCGCGCCACGGCGGCAGGTATCTCCTCGGCGGACTTCCCGCGCGGCGAATCGGCCTGCGTCGCGTACTGCACGGCGCCGCTCTCGCCGCGCGAGGCTTCCAGCGTGGCGAGCGCGCGCTCGACGAGCGCGTCGGGAACCGTGAAGCCGGCATCGCGCGCCATGTACAGGAACTGCAGCGTCGGAGCGGTCATGAATGGGCTCGCGCCGCTGGGCGCGTCGGTCCGCGCGTAATTCCAGCCGCCCGATTCACGGTGCTCCAGCTTGCCGAGCGCCGCGATCAACCAGCGCACCGCCTCGTCGAGTTCGCCGCGGCGCGCCGGCGGCAGGCTGGCGCTCGCCCGCAGTCGCAGCAGGAATTCCAGCGCGTAAGCATGACCCCAGCCGCGCACGTCGTAGCCCTTGCAGCCCTCCGGCTGCATCAGCGGCAGCTTCAGCGAGCGCAGCACGAAGTCGAGACTGCGCAGGATGGCCTGCTCGCTCGCGGGCTCGAGCTTGTCCGGCTGGGCGCACAACAGCGCACTGCAGACGATCGAGGTGCCGCCGACGCGGTAGCCGATCGGAATCTGCGGCTGGCCGTTTTCGTCCGGGACGCGGTAGACGCCCTCGTAAGGCCACTCGCAGGGCTCCTTGACCTGTGGATCCATCGATTCCTGCAGGCTCACCAGCAGCCCGATCGCGCGCTCGCGCGCCTCTGCGAGCGCTCCCGCATCCGGGGCCTGTGCGGCGAAGGCCGCTTGCTTGCGCTTGAGCTCCTTCTCAGCCGAGGGCTTCTCGGCCGCGGCGCGCTTGCGCGGCGGAGCCTGCTGGCTCGACGGTGAGCTGGACTGCGGGGCCACGGCGAGGGACAGCGCGATCAGGAGCTTGGGTGTCAGCATCGTGCCGCGATCCTACGTCCTGCACGCGGCCTGTGGCGAGAGGCTCGCTCTAGCGCGCCGCGCTCGGAACCGGTTTGGCGGTCGGCAGATCGCGCTGCATGGCCGCCAGCTGTTCCCGCCAGCCGGAAAGCAGGATCTCGCGCGAGCGCGGGTTGAGGCCGTACGTGAAGCCCTCTTTTTCGCTGCGCGCCAGCGTTTCCTGCATGGCCTGGGCGGCTTTGGCCTGGCTCTCGACATAGCGCTGCCACTGCACGAGCTGCGCGGCGTTCTGCTTGGCCTCGCGCTCCAGCGTCTCGAGCCGCCCGCGCAGGACCTGCAATTCGGCCGTCGGGTCGTCCTTGGGGGGGCTCTGGTTGAAGGCCGGGGTGGTGGCGACGAGCAGCAGGACGCCGCAGACTGCGAACGGAAAGGCTTTCATGTTGGCCCTTATCGGCTGCGATCCGGGGCGGACTGAAAATCCCTATACTCGCGGGTCTCCATGAACGCGTCCAAGAGCCCCGACGGCCGCTCACCCCTGCTGTTCATCTTCCTGACCGTGTTCATCGACCTGCTCGGCTTTGGGATCGTGATCCCGCTGCTGCCGGTCTACTCCCAGTACTTTGGGGCCTCGGAGTTCCAGCTGGGGCTTCTGTTCGCCTGTTTCTCCGGGATGCAACTCGTGTTCGCGCCGATGTGGGGGCGGCTTTCCGACCGCATCGGCCGCAAGCCCGTGCTGGTGGGGGGGCTGATCGGCAGCGCGGCTTCCTACGCGCTGTTCGCTTGGGCGGACACGCTCAGCCTGCTGTTCGCCGCCCGGCTGCTGGCGGGTTTCTTCGGCGCCAACATCTCCTCGGCGCAGGCCTACATCGCCGATGTGACCACCCCGGAGAATCGTGCCAAGGGCATGGGACTTCTGGGGGCAGCCTTTGGCCTGGGCTTCACCTTCGGCCCGTTGCTCGGCGGGCTGCTTTCGGGCCTGCACGCGGATCCCGGCCAATTGCCTCCGGGCCCGGGTCTGGCCGCGGCCGGATTGAGCCTGGCGGCGGCGCTGTTCGGCTGGCTGACACTGCACGAGCCCGCCCGCAAGCCCGGCAGCGGGCGCGTGTTCAGCCTCGAATCGGTGCGCGAGGCCTCGCGCGAGCCGCGCATCGGCCTCATGATCGCGCTCAACTTCTGCAATGTGTTCGCCTTCGCCTGCTTCGAGGGCATGTTCACGCGCTTTGGGCTGGCGCTGTTTCCCGAGCAGTTCGGCCAGAGTGGTCCGATTGAACGCGCGACGCAGGCCGAAATCCTGCGGGCGGCTCCGATCGCCGGCTACTACCTGTTCGGCATCGGCATCGTCTCGGCCTTGATTCAGGGCGGTTTCATTCGCCGGCTGGTGCCGCGCTACGGCGAGACGCTGCTGGCGCTCGCCGGGCCCTTGATCCTCGCACTGGCGATGGCGGGCATCGGTCTGGCGCCGAACTGGAGCGTGGTGCTGGCCGCCTGCGCGTTGATGCCCTTTGGCTTCGGGCTCTCCAATCCCTCGGTCAACAGCTTGCTGTCGCGCGCCGCGCCCGCCGATCGACAGGGTTCGTTTCTCGGGCTCAACCAGTCGGCCTCCAGTCTGGCGCGCATGAGCGGTCCGCCGCTGGCGGGCTTGTGCTTTGCGCTCCATCCGCGGCTGCCGTTCTTTCTGGCGGCGGGCGTGCTGCTGATCGCGTTCCTGATCGCGCGCCACTACCACGCGCGTTTCGCGCACAGTTTCCCGCGCGCCGGCGCCTGAGGCGGGCATGCGCATCGTCTCGCGAGTCCACCCGCTGGGAGTCCAGCCCCCGCTCGTGGAGGCGCTGCGGCGGCTGTGTTCGGAGCAGGGCCTGTGCCTGCTCGAAAGCGGGGATGGGCAGAACGACGAGTGGAGCTGGCTGTTTCTCGCCCCGCTGCCGCTAGGCCCCGCGCCGCGCCAGCTCGCCGACCTGCGCCGTCACGTGGAGGCGCTGGAACTCGGCGAGAGCGGGGTGCCCGGGCCCTTTCGCGCCGGCTTCGTCGGTGCGCTCGCCTACGATCTGGGCGTGGCAGGCGAGCGTCGCGTCTGGCATGCCGAGGATGCTTGGCTGCAGGCGCCGATCGCGGGTGGGCTGCGCGCGGATTTTTTGGTGCGCGAGAGCCGGAGCGGCGCGACCTGGCTGGTGCTGGGCGAGCGCGCGGGCCTGCGCGCGGCCGCGCTCGAGGCGCGGGCAGCGGGCATCCGCTCCCGACTGAGCGCCCCGCCGCCCGACTTGCCGGCTCCGCGGCTCGCCGCCCCGCTGCGGCGACACACCGCACCCGGCGAGCACCGTGCGCGCGTGCAGCGCCTGCGCGAACAGATCGCGCAGGGCGAGTACTACCAGGCCAATCTGGCCCATGCGTTCACGCAGTCGGTTCACGGCCATCCGATGGCCTGGTACGAGCGCCTGCGGCAGATCAATCCGGCGCCGTACATGGGCTATCTGGAGCACGCCGGCGGCGCGCTCCTGTCGGCCTCGCCAGAACTGCTGCTCGAAGCCCGTGACCGGCGACTGTGCACGCGCCCGATCAAGGGCACGCGCCGCAGATCGAGTGATCCAGAGGAGGACGCCGCCGCCGCATCGGCGCTGCTCGCCAGCGAAAAGGACCGCGCCGAGCTGGCCATGATCGTCGATCTCGCGCGCAATGACCTAGGCCGCGTGTCCCGCACCGGCAGCGTGCGCGTGGAGCGTGGCTTTCCACGGCTGGAGAGCTACGCTTCGGTCCACCACCTGCTCGCGGACGTGGTGGGCGAGCTCAAGCCCGGCCTCGACACGCTCGACGCGCTCGCGGCGCTGTTCCCGGGAGCTTCGATCACCGGCGCCCCCAAGCTCGCCAGCATGGCCGCGATCGCGCGCGAGGAAGGCGAGGGACGCGGCTATTTCAGCGGATCGATGGGTTGGCTCGATCGCGGCGGCGACTGCGCGTGGAACATCCTGATCCGCACGCTGGAGTTTCGCCGATTGGGTCCCGACCGCGGCGAGTTTCGCTTTGCCGTCGGCGGGGGCATCACCTTCTCGAGCGATGCCGGCGAGGAAGAGGAGGAGACCATGGTCAAGGCGGCGCGCCTTTTGGAGACGCTCGCTCCGTGAATGCCGCGCAGTGGTTTGACGGTTGCGAGCAACCGCGGTCGGCCGCGCTTGGGCCGGGCGTGTTCGAGACCATGCGCGTGCGCTGCGGTGCCGTGGAGGAACTCGACCGGCATCTGGCTCGGCTGGAGCGTGGAGCTCGCGCGCTGGGCTTTGGCGTGCGCGGCGACGAGCGGGCCGAGATCGAGCGTTACCTGCTCGCGCAGGGGCTGTGGGACTGTGCGCTCCGGCTGGCGCTCGAGCCGGATGCGAGGGGTGTGCACTGCACGCTCTCGGCGCGGGCGCCGCGCAGCGTCGGGCCGGAGGGCGTGCGGCTGGTGCTGCTGGAGGCTGTGCGGTTGCGCTACGATCCCCTGTGCGTTCACAAGCGCACGCAGCGGGGGCTGTACGAGTTCGCCCTCGCTTTCGCGCAGGGGCAGGGGGCCTTCGACGCCGTGCTGCTCGACGAAGCCGGAGCGCTGCTGGAGTGCGCCACCGCCAATCTGCACGCCCGAATCGAAGGGGAATGGTGGAGCCCGGGAGCGCCTCAGGGGGTGCTGCCCGGTTTGGAGCGAGAGAAATTCCTGCAGCAGTTCGGGGTCTGGCGCGAAGTCGCGGTCCCGCGCGAGGACCTGCTCCGGGCCGAAGCGCTGTGCCTTAGCAATCGGGTATTGGGGGTGCTGCCGGTCGCTGCCATCGAGGGCCTGTGGGAGGGGGCCCCGGGGCGCAACAAATGAGCGCAGGTAGGCTATCCTTGGAGAACCCCTCCATGCTGCTCCAACTCACGCTGCTGCTGACGGCCCTCGTGCCGATTCCCAATCAGAATGCCAACTGGGACGCCTTGCGCGATGCCAAGGATCTCAAGCCACGTCTGGATGCGGTCCGAGCGATCGTGCAGGAGGCCGCGGCCGAGAACCAGTGCGGGAAAATCGTCGGCGAATTGCTCGACTTCGCCACCAAGGCCACCACGCCCCCCGAGCTGCGGGTCGCGATCTCCAACGAGCTGGCCGCCTGCAAGGATGCCCGAACCCCGCGCGAGATCGGCGCGCGCCTCGGCAAGGGTCAGGTTTTCGAGCAACGCTTCCTGCTCGACTGCGCCCAGCATTTCGCGGATGAGGTGCTCGACAAGGAGATCCGCGACAAGGTCCTGAAAGGTTATAACGCCTCGCTGCGCGAATATGCGCTGCGCACGCTGGTGGCGCACAAGTACAGCGCCGCACTGCCCGTGATGGAGGCCATCGTCAAGGATGGCAAGGACACCGAAGTGCTCGCCGCCGCGGTGTGGGGGGTCAGCCGACTGCGCCGCGACACGCCCGAATGGGGCGCCTGGGAAGAACGGCTGGTGGCGCTGGTGACGAGCAAGCAGGAGAGTCTGCGTCTGGCGGCGCTGGCGGAACTCGCGCAGGGGCAGGATGCCGCGCACGAGCCGATCTTCCGCACGGCGCTGGCCGCGCCCGAGTGGCCGGCGCGCTCGATCGCGCTGGAATGGATGGTGCGCCAGAAGAGCAAGGCCGCCGTCAGCGCGCTGATCGAGCAGTTCCAGAAGGAGCAGCCGGGCAGCCGCATGCACAACGACTTCGCCAAGCAACTCGCCAAGCTGACCGGCATGCCCCTCGGAACGGATTCGGTGCGCTGGGCGGAGTGGTGGAAGAACAGCGCGGAGAGCTTCGAATTCCCCAAGAACGCCGGTGGCGCGCGCTCGAAGGACGCCGCCAAGGCCGCACCTCCTGGCGGCACCTCGGTGGGGCCGCGCTTCTACGGGGTCGAGATCAACAGCTTGCGCGTGGTGTTCGTGATCGACTTGTCCGGATCGATGATCGAGACGGTCGCCGAATTGCCCAAGGAGTATCGCCACGAGTCGGGCGCCAAGCCCACGCGCATCGATGTGGCCAAGTTCGAACTCTCCCGGATCGTCGAGGCGCTGGCGCCGGGCTCGGCCTTCAACATCATCAGCTTCTCGACGGGCGTCGACGGCTGGATGGATGGGCTTCAGGAGGTGCTCGGCGGCGGCAAGCCCGGCGGCGGTCCGAAGAGCGGCCGCGAGAAGGAAAAGAGCGAGAAGGAAATCGAGAAGGAGAAAGCCAAGGCCGCTCAGCTGGATGCCGAGCTGCGCAAGAAGGCTCAGGGCTACATCGACGGGCTGGGCGCCAACGGCGGCACCAACCTGTACGACGCGCTGGCTCTCGCCTTCGAGGATCAGCTGGTGGACACGATCATCGTCCTCTCCGACGGACAGCCGAGCGCCGGGACGGTGATCGACCCGGTCCTGATCCGGGAGGACGTCAAGCGCTGGAACACCGTGCGCAAGATCAAGATCCACACCGTATCGATCGGGACCGACTTCGATGTCCTGAAATGGATCTCCTCCGATTCGGGCGGGGAGCACAGCTTCTACCGCTGAGCCCTTGCAGGCTGGCACAGCCCTTGCGGTAATGGGGGCCATGCGACTGATCCTCTGCCTGTGCTTGTGCTTCAGCCTGCCGTCGACCGCGGCGGTTGCCGCTGCTCTTCCGCTCCTCACGACTCAGGACAAGCCCGCTCCGCTGCCGGACAAGCGGCCGGAACTCGAGGCGCTGACGAAGAAGCTTCTGACGCACGCCTCCAAGAAGGGTGCGGAGGACAACGACGCGATCGCGGTGGTCGATCAGCTGACGCAGGAGTTCGAGAAGTGCGGCCCCAAGGATCGGCAGCTGGTCGTGAAGTCGCTCTCGCGCTGTTTCGAGGAGCGGCGCCTGGAGAAGGCTGGTGAACCGCCCAACAACAAGCTCTACATGGCCTGCGCCGTGGCGCTTTCGACGATGGGGCCGGAAAGCGCCCCGGAGCTGCAGAAGTGGATCGGGCACAAGGAGCTCAAGAAGGACGTCGCGCTGCAGCAGCGCCTGATCCTCTCGCTGGGCAAGACCAAGGACAAGGATGCCATCAAGGCCCTTCAGGACCTGATGTTCCACAAGGACAATGTGATCGTTTCGGCGGCTGCCGAGGCGCTGGGCAACTACGAGGATCTGGAGATCGAAGCGCGCAAGAAGCTCTTTGAGAGCATGCTCAAGGTGCTGATGTCGCAAAAGGGCATGACCGACGCCGATCCCAACAGCCCGGCGTTGCGCGAGCGCTACGACGTGATCGCCGCCCCGATCATCACCACGCTGCAGAAGCTCTCGCGCCACAACGAGCGCAATCCCGAGGAGTGGCAGCGCTGGTGGAACAAGAACAAGGGCAAGAACTGGGACAAGGGCACGGATTGATCACGACGCGTGATGCGCTGATTCTGGGAGCGGCGCTGCTGTTGCCGCTGGTGGTGCTGAGCGTGCGCGAGCATGGAATGGCGCCGCCGACGGGGCCCGCGCTGGAGCCTCGCGCCGTGGAATTGCCGTTGCCGAGGCCCGAGTGCGTCGGAACTTTGGCGCTTCCTGACGGCTCGCAGCTGATCGCCCGGCTGAGTCCGTGGCGAGCGGATCCGGATCGGCAGCGGGCCGAATCTCAAGCGCTGGCCCAGCGCCTTGGATGGACGCTCGAGGGCGGTTTGCTCGAGCTCGCGATCGAGCGCAGCCTGCCGAGTGCGGGAGTCGAGCCCTTGCGGCTGGAAGTTTCCGCTCCCCGGGTCGTCGACGCCCGCGGACCATGCGCCACGAGCCTGCCCCTGCCGATTCCTCCGGGGCCCGTCGATCCGCACCTGAGCCTTGCGGCCGGGTTGGAGGGCCCCTTGACCTGTGGCCAGCGCGCGCGCGGCCTCCTCTGGGGCCAGTTGCCCGGTCCGGGCGCGCGGCTCGAGTTGCCGCTGCCGCTCGAGCTGGTGCAGCCGTGAGCTGGTCTTCGCGGCCGAGCTGCGCGCTGATGCAGCTGTTGCTGCTGCTGGCAGCACTTCCCGCCTGCGAGCGAGCCGGGCCACGGGCCCCGTCCGCCGCGGAGCCTCTGCAGCCGCTCCACTCGCCCCCGACCGCGCCGGCATCGACCGCGCCGGCGGCCGCTGATGCCGCTGATGCCGCTGAGCGCCATCGCTTGCGACTGGAGAACGAGCAGCTGCGTCTGGAGCTTGCCGCCGAGCGAGAGAAGCGGCAGGAGCGTGAGCGCGAGTGGCTGGCCTACGTCAAGGGGCTTGCGGACCTGGCTCCGCGCGCTGGAGTCGAGCTGCCGAGCTTCGAAACCGAGGCCGGCACGCTCGAATTGCCTGCCGCGGCGGCCAAAGCGCCGCCGGATCCGGCTCTCGAGGCTCGCGCCCTGCGCGATGCGCAGATCCTGCGGCGCATGCAGGCGTTGTTGATCGCCGACTCGGTGCAGGGTCTCGACGTGCTCGAACTGGGGACCTTCCAAGACGGTTTCACCGGTCCGGTGGTCTTCCGCACGCTGGATGACGAAGGCCGGCCCTTCGGCAGCATCTGCGCCGATCGTCTGCAACTCGAAGGCAGTCGAGCTGCCCGCACGCTGACCTTTGTGTTCAGTGTCGGGTATCAGCGCCGGGGTGAGCAACGCACGCCCTTCGCGGCGCCGGGCGTGCTGCGGGTCGAACTGCCCGAGGTGGATCCCACGCCCTGGCTCGAAGGGATGCCCGAGCTGTTCGCGAACGCCAGACCGCGAGAGTGGCGTGACGATCGGCTCTACGATCTCACCCGGCTGCGCGTGGCGCTCAATCTGCAGCTGCGCGAAGACGCCGCCAGCGGCTCCTGGCGCCTCTCGAGCCTGGAAGGCGTCGTGGGCGGGGTGCTGCGCGAGGTCGTGCTCGACGGTTTTGGAGCTGAGGGGCAACTCGAGCGCAAGCTGTTCGCCGACAGCCTGCGCATCCTGGAGCGGCCGCAGGGCGTCGTGCTGCTGCTGGAGTCGGGAGCGCAGATCCGCGGCGAGGTCAAGACCCCCTTCTTGGAGGGGCGCTATCGCATTATTCTTCCGCGCGCCTCGTCGGAGCGCATGCGCGCCGAGGGAATACCCGTGCTGGCGGCAGACGAGTGAGCGAAAGGGTATAAGTTCCCCTGAGTGGATTCTGACCTGTTCAGCGACCGCGAGGAACACGCCGCTTCCCAGCCCAATGCCTTCGGGGGACGGGTGCTCAGCGTGCGTGAACTTTCGCGCGCGATCCACAAGAGCCTCGAGGCGTTGGGAAGGCTCGCCATCGAGGGCGAGGTCAGCCAGATCAAGCGTGCGGCGGCCGGGCATCTGTACTTCGATCTCAAGGATCTCGACGCCAAGGTTTCCTGCGCCATCTGGCGCAGCGCGCTGCAGAGCGCTCTGCGCTTCGATCTGAAGGAGGGGGCCAAGGTGGTTGTCCACGGTCGTCTGGACGTGTACGCCCCGCGCGGAACCTACTCGCTGATCGTGCAGCGAATCGAACCCAAGGGCGTCGGCGAGCAGCTCGCGCGTCTTGAGGCGCTCAAGAATGAACTCAAGGCGCAGGGCTGGTTTGACCGACGGCGGCCCCTGCCCTCGATGCCCCGCATGATCGGCTTGGTCACGAGTCGAGACACAGCTGCACTGCAGGACTTTCTGCGCACGCGCTCGTTGCGCTGGCCGCTGTACCCCGTCCGACTCGTGCACACGGCTGTGCAGGGCGCCGCGGCCGCCGCTGACATCGCCTCCGCGATCCGTCGCATCGACGCTTCGGGTGTCGATGTGATTGTCGTCTGCCGCGGCGGTGGTTCGCTGGAGGATCTCTGGTGCTTCAACGAGCGGGTGGTCGCCGAGGCGATTCATGACGCCAGCGTGCCCGTCGTCACGGGCATCGGACACGAGACCGACACCACTCTGGCCGATCTGGTCGCCGACCTGCGCGCGCACACGCCCACGGATGCGGCCCAGACCGTGATCCCCGAACGCGCTCGGTTGCTGCTGGAACTCGAACGCGGTCGTGAGCACCTCGACACGGCGATTTCCCATGCGATCGACCAGCGCGAACAACGGCTGCAGCGCATCGGCGGACGACTGGGTCTCAGTCTCAAAGCCCGACTCGAACGCGCCTCTGGGGCGCTGATGCGCGGAGCGGGGCGGTTGGCGAGCCACAACCCCGCGATGCGGCTCACGCAGCAGCGTGCGCGCCTTGAGCAATTGGGCTTGCGCCTGTTGAAGGCGGGAGCGCGCATACCTGAGTCCGCACAGCAGCGACTGGGTTTGTGCGAGGCCACCTTGCAAGCGACCTCGCCCTTCCGCGTGCTGGAGCGGGGGTACTCGATCACGCGCGCCGAGGACGGCTCCGTGCTGAGTGCAGCCGGGGCGGCACTGCCCGGCTCGCGCATCGAGACGATCCTCTACCAGGGACGGCTGATTTCCCGCGTCGAGGAAGTCAAGTGAGCGTTGCTCCCTCGTCCGTTTTCGCGGTGATCTGCAACTGGAACGGAGGAGGCGACAACATCGAGTGCATCGAGTCGCTGCTGAACTCGGGTTTCAGCACGCATCGGATCGTGTTCGTCGACAATGGCAGCGAGGATGGCTCCCGCGAGGCCGTCGCCGCGCGTTTTCCAGGCATTTCACGCATCGACAACCCCGACAATCGCGGCTTCGGAGAAGCGAGCAATCAGGGCGCGCGCTGGGCGCTCGAGCGCGGCGCGCAGGCAGTTTTTTTCGTGAACAATGATCTCGTCGTCGAGCCGGGCGTCCTCGAGGGACTCTGTGCGCGTCTTGATCGATATCCGAGCCGGGGCATCGTCGGGCCGCGTGTGCTTTACAAGGACGATCCTTCGCGCGTGTGGTGCGCGGGTGGAATGCTCACTTGGAGGCAGAATCTTTCGACCTTGCTCGGGCATCAGTCCCCGGACGGGCCCTCGTGGCGAGTAGAGCGTGCAGTGGACTACATCCCCGGATGCGCCTTACTGGCGCGCGCCGAGCTGCTCGAGCGGGTGGGGCTGTTCGACGCCTCCTACTTTGCATACATGGAGGACGTCGATCTGTGTCTGCGGGCGCGTCGCTCCGGGTGGGAGGTGTGGCTGGCGGGTGAACTTGCCGTCCGCCACGGGACGTCTCGGGCAACGGGCGGTGGCTACAACCCGCGACGCAAGTGGATGATGGGGGTCAATTCGATCTGGTTTCTGAGACGCCACGCGGGTGCTCGCGAGTGGATGAGGTTCGTCGTTTTCGATGTGCTGAGCCTGCCGTTCCTGCTGGTCGAGGGCGTGTTTCATGGACGGGCGAAGGCGGTGGTGGCGAAGGCGGTGGGGATCTGGGATGGGATGCGGGGGAAGCGTGTGTGTGCCCGCGACATTCAGAGTGGCGCGGGTTGGCTCTGGTAACCCCCCCCGGTTGAACTGCTCCAGACCGTTGGTCGGACCGGCCCCCGGAAACCGGATTTTCCGCGATCCACAGCCGCAGGCCCCGTCCTCCTGATTGCCGGGGCATGGGGCCGCGGCACCGAGGAGCCGATGAGCCAGTTCATTCCCACCGAGTGTCCCTACCCCGAGTGCGACCGCACCGAGCCCTTTCGTTATCAGTTCCGC
>Ga0172376_10000172_pt1 | contig 81295 bp, 58 predicted proteins | sample Lak35m_FD_121114 | JGI IMG/M metagenome (GOLD analysis project Ga0172376, IMG submission 121114) | Freshwater microbial communities from Kabuno Bay, South-Kivu, Congo - kab_092012_35m | ecosystem: Environmental > Aquatic > Freshwater > Lake | place: Democratic Republic of the Congo: South-Kivu... | reverse complement strand
GCCTGGCGGTCCGCCCTCTCTCGAATCCATCCTTGATGGGCCTCGATGCGTGCTACTGTCCTCCGCGCTATTTTGTCCACGTCGCTTCGCAGGGCTCGGAGTACATGACTTGCGTTCCCTGCGGCGACTTGAACTGCGCAGCCTCCAAGTTGGAGACTCAGCAGGCTTGCACGGGCAGGACCTCGTGGGAGCCGCAGTGCGTTTGCAGCGTGCCCCCTGGCCTCAACTCGAGCGTGGGAATCCTGGACGGGTGCGAGAACCAGAAGCCAGTGTGCCAGCGAGGCTATGCTTCGACTTCCAGTGCAGTGACCAACGCCAACGAATACAACTACGACAAGTTCAATTTCTTTTACGCCAGCGAGCGAAAAAACGTTTCTTTGACTGTGTTTTCGATAGAGGAGACTTGGAGATCTCTATTGGTTTTGGATGCAGATTATATGTTGGCGCTCTCTGCTTCATCGCAACTTGTTTTGATCTATCGCCTTGAGGTGGCTTCCTCGCTTGACTTGTCTTGGTTTCTGCAGATCGATCCACAGAAGCGACTTTCCAACGTGGCTGTCAAGAGTATTCGCTTGCACACTCGAAAAAAAGACTACTCGTTTGCGAGCGATTCTTTCCGAGTGTGGGTCCTGTTCTCTTATGACGGCTACTGTGACAACATGGAGGACCGCGTTCAGTCGTGTTCTGCCGTGGAGCTCATTTCGCTCTTGAGGAAGACGTCGGAACTGGATGCCACATTCTGCTACCTCAACTTGTGCCTTTACTGGCATTCCAGCGCGAGGTGGGGCTCTCAATTTCCCGAAACAGCTACAGCGCTGCCTCTTCAGACCTTTGTCTTTGGGAGAGAAGAGGATTCAGACCCCAACATTTATTTTTTGGTGTCAGATCACACCATTCTGCGGTATCCGCTCTACTTTTCGACGTCCTACGACGACTCATTTCAAACTCTGTTTTCGGTCCCGCCAGCCAACCGGACCATGACGAGTGTTTTGGACATTTGCACGGGTGTGCGCGGGCTCTACTTGCTCCTCAAAGAAAACCAACTGGCCCTCGACTCAAACATTCTAAGAGCGCGGTATTCTTTATTTTTTCTTGACGCCTCCATGCCAGCGGCCCCCGAACTTTGGCTGAGCGGCATCATGGACGAGGCGCAGGGTTTGGCCAGCTTTGACTATCACCTGCTCTGGGTGATGGGCAAGTACCAAAACATTCTCGTGGACTTGTGGAATCGCTACGTATCCACCTATTTTTCCGACGAGGCTGAAATTTTGTCTCGGCCTGGCGCTGTCATATCCAATGTTTGGGGCTACAAGTCACCGCTTTCCGACTTAAATGTTTTTCAAGTAGCAGCAGTGGTAGATGGAAATTCTTGGACGGTGATTTCCAACATGGTGGTGTGCCCCCCTGACTACCTCTTGTACCAAGGAGCCCTGAGACAGTGCGTGGTAGCATTCTGCACGCTCGAATTTCCATGCGGCCCCTACTCGAGTCGAGATGTTGGCACCCACCAGTGCAACTGCAAGCCCGGATACCATGCTCAGGTGAAGGAATGCACGGCGTGCACTGTGGCGAGCAGCTCGAATTCTTATTGTACAGGTCGGGGGCAGCAACAGTGCCCTGCAAACTCTGTCTTGTCCAGAGACCTTGCTTCCTCGTCGAGAGACTGCTACTGCAATCCTGGCTTTTTCAAGACAGACACTGGCTTCTGCTTGCCGTGCACTGTCAATGTGATTTGCCCCTTCTTTGACACCCTGATCCCGATCCCCTGCAATCACCTAGGACTCACTCTGGTAGGGCAGCAGCAGAATCCTCACAGCTGCTACTGTCCGCAGAGGACGTGGGGACTCACGTGCATCAAGTGCAAGCAGGACGAAGTATGTCCTCTGGAAGACAATGCTGCCCTCATTCCCACGGTCGAGACGTGGAATATAGAATTTGTGGGCTACATTCACAACTTCAACGACTTGACCTCCTGCATAGACCAGTATTTCCGAGGAGATGCTGCTGCGTTGGATGCCTATTCCATGTACATCATACCGCAGGGCTACTCCTCGAAAGTGGACGACTATGCTTCCCTGGCACTCACGTCCTATCAAGACTACATTTTCTTCAAGCTCATTGTCTTGCTCAGGACCCAAGACGACTATTTCTCGAATCATCTCGATCAGTGCATGCGCAATCGAAATATTTGGAATTTGCGGGTCGAGCTGGTGTCGAGAAACGTCAAGCCCCCGCTCTTCAGGCGCCGCCAGCTCTGCGGCGAAATTCACGGACAGCCAGGTTTTTGGGAATGGAATGGCCTTTCTGCGTCCACCAACTCTGAAGACTGCATCTGCATTGCTGGATACGAGCCCGTCACTGTAGATTCTGGGAGGTGGACCGACACGGTCAAGTGCTACCCTTGTCTCAATGGGACCTTTCGAGCGGGGGGTTCTCTGGGACGCTGCGTGCCCTGCACTGATATTTCCAACGAGTACGCTCCCTACCTTGCCATGACGGAGTGCATTTGCAAGCCTGGCTACGTCCGCTCCGACATTTCCATGCTGTGCGAGCCCGCAGGTGAAGTGTACAAAAACTACATCAGCAGCGCTCCTTCGTGGTATGCAGTCATCAGCGTGGAGCTCAACGTCATTATTATTGCTTCGAGCATCAGTGTGGCATTTTTGGTGGGTTTGATCTTGTTTATTTATTTTTTGTGGAAGTGAAAAAAGGGGGTGTGTTTACGTGCGAGCTTTCTTTCTCTTCTTTTTGGAAGTCAGCTCCTGTCTTTCCTCGTCTTCTTCTTCCTGCTCGCCCGACGAGCCTTTACCATTTCCATTGTTGCAGTTGTAGAATAGGTAGCACGACAGACACGAAGACAGCATGACGACCAAGAGCACGATGCCTACGAGGATCATGCCCATGGTGGTGTCTTCGATGCCGTCAGCAATGTGCCCAAAGTTGAATCCGCACGAGAAGCAAAACGAGAGCGCGGTGCTTCCGGTAGAGTTTGTCGAATTATTGTCAACAGACATTTTAGGGGATGCTTTTTCTCAGCATATATATTAGTTCTAATCCAAATTTTCTGCATTATTTGCATGGATGATGAGGACGATGGCATTCAGAAAGATGTCAAATGCGCTTTGGATCAAGGAGGGCGTCGCGAGTAAAACAGTGAGCATGAGCATCCCAGACACAATCACTTCGTGCGTCGTAAAGAGAGCGCAGAACCGGTGAGCCTTGACGAAATCAGGGTCCAGTTCGAGCATGTCTACTACTTTGGCGAAATAATACGAAGACGAGGTGAAGTCTCTGAGGAGCCCAATCTTCTCTGTGAAGGACGCGACTTTCCTGCACCCCGCCGTGCTCATCTCGCACATCCACCAAGCCATGGGATCTTGCCACGACTTCATGAGGAAAGGCGAGTCTGAACACTTTTTGAAGCAGTCTGAGTTCGAGGACGAAGAGATGCCATTCAGAGTCTGCAGTACTCTGGCGCCGTCTGGCACGAGCTTGCTGATGGTCCTGTTGGTGACTCGTTTGTACGGAAGGCACGCGGACTTCACCAAAAAGTAGGGGATGTCAATCTTGGATGGAATCATTGCCTTGACTTCGGCGATGAGGTCGTGGGGCAATTTTGGAGGGATCATGGGAAAGCACAGGGGCGAGACATTGTACAGGCTCCAGAGCAGCACAATGGGAAACACCACGACCCACAGCAGGAAAGACACGATGTTGGAGGAGGAAAGGCAAGTCGCGATCAAGAAAAAGACGACGAATAGGATCGAGAACCACGGCAGCACGCTGCGAGGAGGGTCTGGTCCAAACGTCAGCTTGGAATAGTTGCACTTTGAGATGTCTGCTAGAAACCTCTTGCCAGTAAAATAATTTTTCTCGGCGCTTTCTTCTTCCGAAATGTTCGCCACAAACGACTTGAGGATTCGACTTCCCTCAACAGTGCCTCCCGAGAAGAGCAGCGACACTGCCTGGTATGCCATCAAATTGTAGAGCGTCTGAGCAGGAGGCGCGCTGTCGTTTTCGAAGCTAGGAAAATTATAAAAGAAGATGGGACTCTTGTGGACCGAGAAATTGTACATTTTGTTGTCGTAGAAGCTGACAGTGATCCAAAATACCTGGGATATCTCGTACAAGACAGACTCGAGAGACTTGCATCGAAACGATTCCCTGCCCTGCTCCTGCTCAATGTTCGTCACCTGAAGAAGTTTTCTTCTCTGATGAGAGCTTGGTAGTGGCTCGCTCATGCTGTGGCTCCTCCTACTACTGTTGACTGCGAATGTTTTGATGAGGGTCGTGATGATATCTTGGGCTCCAGTCCACACTTCGTGAAATCCAGGTCCATTGACGTTGTCCACCAAGAACTTGAATGCCAGGTCCTTGTCTTGTGCAGTCACTTCATGTCGGAGATCCTCGTTCAAAAACCATAGCTTGGGCGCGTTCAGCAAGAGCGTTGGATTGGCCTTAAATGACTCGATGCCGTGCCAATTCGCGAGAATTTCCGCCATCTCCAGCGCGTGGATGCACTCTTTGACCCTGACTCGATCTGCGCTTGCGGAAGAAATACACTGTGAGAGGGTCCGATTCTGTGGCACGCTCAGCAGCCTCCTCCTCCCCGCGCCCTCAGTGGGATTCAAGAGAGTCGTGATGAAGGACTGCGACGTGGCCTGAAAATTGACGAGCACGACAAACGTCTTGGTGATGGAAGCCGCTGCCGAGGACAGAGGCAGCGTGACGCGCATGCACAGGATATTCTGACGCTGCACTTTACCAAGCACGCAGGGTCCCACGGCCAGGTCCGAGAAGTCCATCTGGACAGTGACGTCGTCTATGTTGATGAAGTTTTGGTTGTTGGATACGAAGCACTGCTTCGTGGGGTCAATCAGAGACACTCCCCCGCTGCTGGCTTCAGAGCACGTCTGGAGGAAGCTGGTTTGCTGCACGCTGGCGCAGACGCATACTCCCAGGTTGTCTTTTCCGTCCATGACGCATATCGAGTCCTGGTTGAGCTGCCCGCACGTAGAGCACCGCATGGAAGCGGCCGAGCTCCTTGCCGTGTCTATGGAGGTCGCCATGCTGCAGATTGCTTCGGACGAGGAGCAGTCTTGATTCGACAGGCAGTTGCTGATGCTCTTGATGCTGGTGGAGCACGTGCATCGCTTCAGATAGGTGTTGCACCCAAACGACTGCCCGTCTGCCAGCTGAATGGGGGGGCACGAAGCGCAAGGCACCAATCGCTCTGAAGAGTAGTAGTCGTCGAAGGCGGTGGAATCCAAGGCGCACGTATCTCCCACGGTGCATGCCAAGTACGCAAAGTCTGTTGACCCAGAAAAGATGTTGCTGTAGCCGCTCTTGAGCTGCGAGTCGACCCAGCACCGAGTGGCAAAGGGCTGGGTGCTGAAGGTCGTGTCGTTGAATTTGCCTGCCGTTTCGTCAAAGGTACAGGGAACTCTTGGGCCGAAGTTTGCGATGCAGGCTTTTATGTCATAGCCGTGGCTCTGGCCTCTAGAAATGGCATTCCAGATCTTATCCATCTCGGTGCCCACCTGCGGTACGTAGAAAAACGCGACCTTGATCAGCGAAATCCAATTGTACAGGGCGGGAAGCACTATGGGGCACCAGATGGTATACACCAGGAAGTCTAGGGTCGCGTTGAACCGCTGGCACAAGAACTTGAGGATCTCTGCAAACACCTTGCCTGTTTCTGAGACCCCGAATATCAGCTTCAGGAAGGTGTTTAAGAGAGGCATGGCGATGGCCGCGATTTCCTCAAAGAAGAAGCCAGCATATAGCATCGCCGTCTCAAACATTTCGGTGGCGGCGGCTCCGCTCTTTGCGAAAAACATGGCGAGGATGTTCACCGCAAACATGAGCAAGCAGTAGGCCAGGTACAATAAGCGCGTACCCAAGGTCTTGACGCTCTCCAGCGCGTCCTTGAGGTAATTAATTTTATTTGCTGGGCATGCTTTCTCGGTCTCTTTGCTCAGCTGGATGAGTTTGGAGTCGAGGATGGAATAGGCCGGGCATTGAGTGGAAAAGTCCAGGCCACTGTTGGTGGTGTACGTCTTGAACACTTGCTCGTAGTAGTTTCGCACCGTCTCGGAAGCAAACTGCTGGTTCGTGGTCGACCACTCGTACGGCAGATAAAACATACTGGGCTTGTACATGCAGTCGTTGTTGCCAGCGAGTTGGCAGTTGGCGAGCTTGATCTCGTCGTTGAACTGCAGGAGGGCTTTGCATAGTTCCTGCAAGCTTCCCGTTGGAGCGGGCTCGCACAGTGTGACTCTCATGGTGGTAAAATCAATCTTGGCGTCCTTGTTTGGAAACACTGTTTCGTAGTAGCTTGTATTGCACGCCTTGAATCGATTTGCCCTCCAACTGTCATACTTCACATTTCCTACAAATTTTCGGACTATCGTGGTTGCGTTTTTTTGTCCTTCACTCGTTTGTTTGGTGTAGTAGCTCCAGGTCCAATTTCTTTCTAGACTCCACAAATCTTGGTGTTTGAGTTTAGCGTTTAGAAATTCGCTGAGGGAATCATTGTTGCCTGCAAAGATGAGGCCCTTGAACAGGATGTCCTTGAGCTTCAGTGTGTTGGCGGTGGCACCAGAACCATCTTGTGGCTGAGCAAAATCTAGCAGCGCGCTACTCCTCGCCTCTCGATAATGCTTCAAAAACTCTCTGGGGCGCCACGGTCCTTTGGCTCTGCACCCCCTCGCTTTGCATATGGACACGAGGTCATCTGCGAGCACCTGCGCGAGACTGCTCGAGTACAGCAAGCCAAAGCTGGTTTCTGGGGTGGATAGCTCCTGTGTTGTGGAAGCTCCTGGTCCAGCAAATGCAGGCACGCTTCTTTTCTTGCTTCTGTCTCTCTTGAATTTTCGGATTTTCTTGCCAGCAATCTCATACGCCTTGAGGGGCCTCGTTCTCTCCAACACATATTCGCGTGCGCTGTTCTCATTTGCAGAGAATGCAATGCCTTCGCACTTCACCACTCCTCTGTCCTTTGTCTTGACGGCTAGCAAGCATTGTTTGCCTGCCAAGTCACTGCGCTTTGCAAACGCGTATTTAAAAGCCCTGCCCATGTGGCAGTCGCCTCCCTCCGAGTGCGTGTAGAGCGCGTCTCTGTTTTTTTGGAGCATCGCCTTGTTGCCTGCTGTCCTCATCAGGAAGGGAGTCAGTCGATGGAGAACTCCGCATTTGGCTTGGTTGGTGACTTGATTGGCGTCGTCAATGATTTCTCCAGAGCGCAGCGTGGCGTTGAGTCCGGGAAAGTCGATGATGTCCATGCACCTGTCGTGGAAGTGTGTCATCACCCTAGACAGAGCATACTTTTGATCCATGTACTGCTTGAAAATCTGCTTCAGTCCGCATGGGTTGGTAGCATCTTCTAGGCTCACTCTTCCGTTGCTTAAGTCCTCGTAAAAGCAGAGCCCATTGGTGGTCTTGTAGTCTTTGAGCTTGTCGCCTGCGTCTGTCAATTGAACTAGAGGGTGCATTTTTTGGAATTGTGAAAAGAGAATTTTCGTCACGAGAGGATTGGGGACTTTAGGAGAAAACAGTGGGTTCTGGGTTTGGGTCCAGAATGTCAGTTTCCTGTATGGACAAGACCAATGACCTTTTGCATTTCCCGTTTCCACCAGGCCTTCGAAATTGGGGTAAGTCTTCATCACGACCTCGTAGTCTTGCTGGAATTGAGCGGGCAGAGAATCGAGCCACTCGCGGGGCTTTCGCAAGGACGCAGGCATGGGTCGATTTCGGTAAGGCAGAAGAGCAACTGCCTGGATGAGCAGAGGGCTGCCAGTCTTGGTGTGGTCAAATGAGAATGCTATGTGTGCCGGGTGGGGATGCATCCTGGGCATCTTCAAGAATGCATATTGTTTTTCGTTGCTCTCTTCGTGAATAGAATTTCCCTTCCACAAGCCGTTATTATTCTCATCTAGCATGGCCTGCGTTAGGTAATCTTTTTCGTCGGTCGCGTAGCCTCGCTTGTCGTGCAAATCCGTAAAGCTGACCCTTTCTCTGGCATAAAACAAATTTTGCCCTCCAAAAAGTCCCTGTTTGTGGTAGCAGATGGAGCCGGACAATTCTTTCCTCGCGAGATGGCACAGGTTGGTCTCGTCGTTTTCACTCAATACGTGGAATTGGGGGAACGCTCGCTGTGTACAGTCCTCTTCAGGTCGAAATTCTGAATTCAGGAATTCTTGTGTGTACCCCTGGTAAATATTTTTGGGATCTTTGCAGTGCTCAGGCGGGTCGCATTCACATTTGCACAAAATTTTTCTGTTGTCGTTGCCATTGTCCGTGTAGCATTCGTCGAGTCCTCTTGGTCCATGAAAGGGATTGAAATTTCCTCCCAGCCACGGGTTCATGATCTCGATTTTCCATTGGCTGTTTGCCTTGGATTCCACGCATATTTTGTCCGTGAGACTTGACTGTTTGGAAGCACACACGTCGTTGCTCAGGACGTGCTTGGTTTTGACAAGCTTCGTCTCCCGCACGCTCGACGCAAACATCAGCGAAAACATGGTGACATTCGCGTTTGCGACGCTGGCTTTCCATGCCAGACCTTCTCCCGGCGCGATTTTGGGCATCCACACGCCATTGCGTTTCCGGTACACCTTGTCTGCAAACTCTTTGAGGTGCATGCGGCGGGCATCTACAGATGGATTGCACTCTTGGAGATCTGTGACTTCTAGTTTTTGCTCATTGCATACCATGATGTTGTTTTTTGTTGGATTGGCGACCAATTCATTCCACAGCGTTTCGTCAGTCATTCTGAATTCAGATACGTCAATGGGCTCAGCTGGACACTGCAAGCACAAATCTTCAAAGTCTCTGCGTCCCCAAGTCTCTTCATATTTTTTTAGCATCGGTGATTTGTCTCCAATGTCTGCTCTCACTGCGATTTTGTTTTCTTGGTCAGCAAATGAAATATGGCTGCTATTAGATCCCACCATGGTTCGCATGGCCTCGCTGCTGTATAAAAATGGCATTTTTTGTCGGAGGCTTTCTTCGCTCAGAGACTCAGCTATACTTTGGATGGGCATGTTATTGGAATCGCGCATTTGGCAGCCAAACAGCCCGTCGCTGTTGAACACGTTAGCATTTTTTCGTATGCAAGGTGCGCACCTCATCAGACTGCCAGAGAGCGCAGGGCTCACTCCACTTGGAAGGAGGGTGTAGGGCCGCAGATTTTCTCGGTTGCTGACATAATTTCTGCACTCTGGGATGGCCCTGAAGCAGCCAGTCTTGCTTTCTCTTGGAATGTCTTCAAGGCGAATCTTGATGGCGCACACGCCTATGTCGTAGCATCCATTCGACTCCCACTCTGTCCTCCCAGTGCTCCACCAATTATTGATATCTCCGAATTCCATCTCGAATCTAGTAGATCTATCCATGTACGACTCTCGCCAAACCTTTTCTGAGGTTAATCCAGTCGTTTTGAACGAGCCAAACCACCAAGCATTTTCATTGGTGCTTTTTTGAGTCAGCAAATCGTATCGAAGCGTGCATGCTCTGACCTTTGGATTTGACGCATTGCACATCCCATCCGACTTGTCCACCTTGTGGTTCATTCTCTGCAATATGGACTGCCATTCTGTCTTCTCTGTTCCCGTATATCCAAAGACTTGCACTTCGATCCCAGGTGGCACGTATATTTCTTGGATATCGCATTCTACAATCTGTAGGTCGCTGATCTTTTCGGTGTCTCCAAGATACTGCACGAAGCATGCTTCCGTTGCCATGTGGTGGTTTAAAACTTCGCATACGTCGATGGTCTGCGTGTCCTGATTCTTGTATGTGATGGTGATGATGTTTTTGTTGTCTTGAACCACCTTGGAATTGTCATCTGCAAACTTGAAGTACTCGCGATTCACGTCTGCATTCTCAAAGAGACACGGCTCGTTGCTCTGGATGTCTGCTTGAAACTTGCAAAGGTGATGGAAATCCTCTGCTTGGAACTTGCTTTGGCAGACTGTCTTTTCGAAATATTCAGTGAGATCAAAGTCTAGATTCGTATTCTTTTGGATTTGGATGTACTCGTCGAACGACTTTACCTTCATGATGTCGACATGCTGCGAGGCACTCAGGACTTGCTGCTGAACATAGTTCACGTCTTGGATGATGACATTGATCTTTGATGTCAGCAATTGGCGTAGCATGGTGGTGAGTGAATTGATGATATCGTTCAATGTTGAGCCGTATCCCACATACCTGTCGAGATACTCTGTGGGAAGCGACACTTCTTCTAAAAGCTCAAATAGCGAGTGATTGGTGCAAGGATCTAAAAAGGACATATTGACGCCGAGCTTTGCGACTTCATCTCTGGGGGTCTCACCTTTCGTCAGTGTTTTCACACACGTATTGATGCTATCAGGTGCAGTATCTTTCTCAGAGGTCGTGTTGTGGACAAAATAGAGGGCTTTCATGCACTTTTCGTAGTCTGCTCTGTCTCGAAACATGTAGCAGTTGCGCCGCGCCTTTTTGAAGCACTTGACATTGATATTTTCCTTTTGAATCATCAGCTTGCTGATCACATTGTCTGTGATGAGTCCCTTGAGCCTTTCCACAAATGAAGTGCGCACTTCCACGAAATCTTCTTCTTGTGCTGCGAACTTGACGTATTTTTCGCGACATAACACGTGAATCAAAAAATTATTATTAGTTGACCTCTCCAGCTCTTGACACCCCGAGCCTCCCCACATTGGCAAATCGAAATCGCCAGATGCGAGCATCACCTCCAGATTGGGCATTCTCACTTGCTGCACAAAGGTGCTGGCCAACGCTACGAGCCATGCGTGCTGGAGCCAAGCCAGGGGAATTTCGATTAGCGTGAGGCGGGTGCCCAGGTAGATTCCGCTGGGTTCTGCAGCTTGGTAATGTCTTTGTATGGATCTCTGGACCACGAGAGTGTGCCTGTAGATTCTGTCAATGCACTGGTGGATATGTTCGTAGACCATGGAAGACGTCCTGGTAAAAATGATACTCCTGACAATTTGCGAAGCAGAGGATGTTATCACCTCGTTTAGATTGTCGGTCAATGCAGTGATATGGTCATTTGCGTTTGCTTCCGTGATGGTGTCCGAATTTCTTGTCGAGAACACGCATTGCTGTGCCTTGGTATTGCAGTGCAAGAGGTTGGTGCGTTCTACTGCGGTAAGTTTTTCAAATGCGTCGTCTTCGTCCACCATGACGATGCGAAATGCCTCTTTGAATTCCTCTTTGGTCCACAGAATAGCGCTGCAGCTCGTTGTGGCGGAGGCCCATAGCATGTAGGATACCAAAGGAAAGAGCTGCATGTCCAGCACGCACAGCTTGTTGCTCTTCGTTGTGTTGACGTATCCTATGGCCCCGCACAGCCGCAGCGACATTTCTGTGTGATTTTGGACTTTGGATGGAAAAACAGTCATGTCCAGCCGCATGACCTGGATGCCGTTGAAAGTGAACTCTGGCATCCTGCATTTGATCTTGTCCACGCACTTGATGAAATTGAACTTGCTCTTGTCCTCATTGTCGTACGTGAGTTCTCGAATGGCATTGTTTAGCCTCTCGTCTGCTCCTAAGAATCCCAGCGCCTTGTTCTGGGCATTCCTGTCGTACTGGAGAGTGCCTATAGCTACTTCATCTGTTTCTTCCACGTACGAGCGCATCCACCAAGCTTGGTCGCTGTCGGGGGCGGTGCTGGGTTGATTGAACGGAAAACGCACGTCTACATTTGTCCAGGACGACGAAGATTCGGCGAGGGGGTAGCGCAGGTATGCGTCGGAGTCGATGCTGCGCTGCTGTCCTTCGTACCCCGAGCACACGGCAAATCTTTTATGGGTCCATGGATTTCTCAGGTGCATGAATGTCTGGTCGCAGACGTTGGGGTGCATCTTGAGAGTCTCTTCTTGCATCATGCTCTTGCTGTTGCCTGACGACGGCGTGGTCTTGTCGAATTTTTCGATGATCCAGGGCCAGTGCGTCGTGTTCGCGTGGCACAGCATGTACTTGACTTGATCGGTGCTCTGCTGCATGCTGCAAAAGTCCAAGTCGATGTTGAGGCTGTGCCTGAACGAGAACCAATTGTGTTTGGAGCAGAAGCCGTGCATGTCAAAAATATCTGGAATGTTTTCCCAGGGAGAAGCCCCTCGAGTCGATTGTGTGTAGGGGTGGTTCGACTGCTCGAAATCGCAGGTGTCTGCCAAGACAGTGACCTCCACTGGGTCCACGTCGTTGTTCCAAACGTGCAGGTACAGCGGCGCGCATCCTCCGTCCGCCAAACACACTTGATTTTTTGGACAGTGGAAGGACGCAAAGCACGGGTACCTTGGGCTCTCTCCATTATTCGATAATATCGATGATGCGTATACGATATTTGGGTAGCAAATTCCCAGTGTGCCACCTTCGCTGACTCTCAAGCACGAAGACCGGAAATCTGGGCACGTCTTGGAAGCGTCTTCTACATCGCATTCGCTGGTAGCTTTCCACTTGACGACTTCGGCACACGGTCCCCACGACTTGACATCCTGGTCATTTCCAAATATTTTTGGCTCGTTGATCTCATGGGCTTCAAACCCTGCAGTGGGGGGATATTCAATGGAAGATTGTTGGTTAAACCACGTAGTGCCGTCCGATTCCATGGACGCCGTGTAGATCCACCCTGGAATGCTGCCTGCTGTTTTGGACAGGTGGTCATGTGGATGCTGGATCCAAGGAATGTCGGTAGACTCCTCTGTGCACTGCTCGGGCTCGAAATGTTGCTCTATAAACTCGTCAGAAAACGGCCACTGCGTGAAGTCGCTGTTGCCTCCCCCATTCTTAATCTGGTACACTGGGAACGTGGGGATGTCTTCGTTGGCGTGCTTGGAGAGCCGAGTGCACAGCCTGTTGGTGTTTGTCTCGAACATGGGCATGCCCACGGTGGTAGACCTGCAGATTCCGCACGATCCCAAATTCTCGTGGAAGAGCGACGCGTTGCGCAGTGAAGTGTGAATGTAGAATAGGACGTGCGCTGAGGCGTCATATAAAAACTGCGAGTCTAGCACTGCGGGCGCCAGCTCTTCTGGGTCTGTGCTTGCTGTAGGGTGGAACCCAACTGGAAAATTCAGGATGTCTTCAGGCCACCAATCCAGGACGTGACTCACGTAGTCGCTGTTCTCAGAGTTGGAAACCGTTGCGTGCTGGTGCAAGGTCTCCAGCGTCATTCCAGGAAACATTTCCTCGATCCAGTTTTCTTCAGGCAGCAGCGTATTCTTTCCGCTCTCGTCGTGGTAGTAGAGCATAGACAGCGGGACAGTTTCCAGTGGGTTTTCTCTCAGGAAATCAAAAGGAGACGGCTGCACTTCGCAGTTCAAGTCCTGGAGTCTGTCTTTTCCCAAGTCGATCCACGGCGTGAATTCTGGGTTTTGGCTGCTGGATGGATATGTGTCTTTATTTTTGCAGCAAACATGTGCATTGTATATTTTTTTGGAAGTCTGATTCACTAGAATGCACCACGGAGTCATGAATGTCTTGACGTCTGCATGCACATTTAAAATTTCGATTCCGCACTTCTCGCGACTCAGAAGAGTTTCCCAATCTGCAGGGGGCGGCACGTCAAAGTAAACCCCCATCATGCTGCACGCAGAAAGCTGCCTTATTTTGTTGTGGCATTTTCGCTTCCACGTGAGTGCTTGGACTGTGAATTCCTCTACTATGGTCGGGTCGATTGTTTCTAGGATTTGGACTCGCGCCGTTTCCACTACGAATCTCGAGCAATACGCAATCACGTGGGATTCGTGCACCATCTGAACTGCTGGAAAGAGGTGCTTCAGGTAATTGTCCACGAGATTTACCGTGTCGTCGTCGTCATTGGCTGCCTCCTCGAAGCACCTGGGAATTTCGTAGTGAGAGCTGTTAGCTTGCTTGCTGTGGTAGTTGATCTGGTGGTGAAAAGTCTGGTTGTGGTGCGCGTAGCTGGTCAGCCGCATGCCTCCCCTGCCTTCGTTGACAAATCTCATCAGGCTGTACTCTGGGACGAAATTGCCTCTCCCTTGCCAATTTTCAGCCACCATGCATTCGCGGTCTGAGCAGTCTACCGGGTAGAATCCCCACGTGTCGGATAGTTGGAGTTCAGGGCACCTCACCGTGTTTTCCAATGCATGTAGGCATTCGAACACGCTGTGGCGCTGGTCGTAGGCATACACGCGATGAGCGCCGTTGCATGCGTCCCACAGTGGCTTGCATGGCAGGAATGTTTTCAGTCGCTCATTGCGAAGCCGAGACACGTTGAGACTCGCGCATGTTTCTTCGAATACCTTGCAGCTCGTGAGATCTTGTTCAAAGCGAAATCCACACACGCATTCGTGGCTGGACTCTCCAATGGTTCTTGATTGGTACCCGAAATGCAGGAAGTGATTCTGGGCATTCTCGCTTTGGAACACAATCTTTTCGTCGGTTCTTATATTCAGTTCTGCATTGGTGAGCTGAATTTTGCCTGGTGGCTGCTTCTGTGCGCTGGTCTCGCTGGCTGTTTTGCAAAACGTCGACTTGGATGGCGCGTGGCGCTTGCTCTTGTGCCACACAAACGGGTTGTGGCTTTTCATGTTCTTTTGGACGATGGCTTGAATCATGGCTTCGATGGACGTCAGGTTGTTGGTGTCGAATGTGTCCTTGAGCTTGGACATGTATGTTTCTGAATAAAATCCATTCTGGAGCAAATATTCCCACATCCCCACTGGGATTTCAACCGACTCGCTGCTGCTGTTCCACGTTCTATTCTCGATGGCCACGCTCATGGATGGCTGCGCTAACAGAGCCATGCACAGAGACCATAGACTCGAGAGCCGCCTCTCCTTGCTCATGCCGCCGCCACCATTCGAAGAGGAAACATTAGGGGTGGGGATCACAAAGACGTCGTCATTGTCATATTTGAGTATGGGCTCGCTAGGCGTCAAAAAGCCTTCGTTGAGGGCAAGCGCCCTTTTCTCATTCCACTGAAAGGGATGTGTTTTTTTTCCATCTCGCAGGGGGCCTGAATTGCCTGCGTAGAGAGTCCAGGGCTCTGTGTCCTGCATGGTCTGCGCATAGTAGGCGTCCATTTTGCCAAGAATCACGTCAATGATGAACTTGGACATCTCCTGCTCGTCGATGTTGTAGTCTGTGTCGAGGCAGGGCTGAAATCCATTTCGTAGGGAGCACGCTTCGAGGGTGCACTGTCCAGTGGTGCTATTGTAGCAATAAACTGACGATTCGCTGGTATAATTTTGGAAGATTGCAGTCACCTTCTTAAACACTTTCTCGGACACGTTAAGGCTGAGGTGCTGCGCGCTCCAAATGTCACGGAAGAAATATTTGATGATGGACCTGCGACCCCTGCTCCCACACGTATATGGACTTTTGGAGTCGTTGTAGGTCACGTCTCCCAGGCACGGAGTGAATTCCCTGCTCTTTCCTCCTTCCTCGTCTCTTGCGTAAAAGGGACACTCGAGCTCGTCGCTCGTGCACGGAAACATGTCGACGCGGGAGTAGGGTCCCAAGTACATGCAATCGAAGAACTCGTGGATGAAGTCGCCGTCTGCCGAAAAAAGCTGGACATCAATGCTCTGCTTCTCCTTGGGAAACGACTCGTTGAACGCTCTCCACACGCTCATCAGTTTTTCTCTGCTCTTGGCGTACATTTCGCTTGCCATTTTCTTTTTCAGTGCTTGGTCATTGTTGGACCACGGAACTCTGTTTCCGTGCAATTTTGCCACAGACGTTTTTGAGCTCTGCGACGTGGACCAGATGCTCGGATTCAGCTTGCAGCTGCTAATCTCAGTGTCCAGCAGCGATATCTCTTCGTTGAGGCATTCCTTGAAGACGTTGGTGACATTCGCTGCTTCCATGTAGCCAGATCTGCCTATCCCAGAGAAGACCGAGCAGGCGTCCGGGGGCTCGTCATTGGGCTGTCCCGCTGTCAGCTGCTCGTCGTAGACAAAGTAGGCAGAAGGCCGTTGATTCTGTTTCACATCAAAGAATATCTGCATGCAAGACGAGTAGTCCATGCGCAGCCTGCTTGGATTTTGCATGCAATTCAAAAACTCCAGGCTGATTCCCTTGGCCCACTCTATCATCTGGGAGCGCAGCGAATCTGTGACCGCATACAAGAAAGGATTCTTGGAATCTGTGTCGTAGAGCTGCTCAAATTGCATGAAGAGTGCTCCTGCGGCGCTGTCCCACGTATTGTGCAGATAATTGGACTTGCACTTTGTCCATACCACCAGAGGCTCCACGTTTTGGTTTACTAGGACCTGAAGCTTTGTATTGTATAGGCTCTTGTAGGAGTCGCAGAGGCTGGCCTCTCTGTTTTCGCTGAGGCACTTGACGTACATGTTGACGTCTCGGAGTCCTTCTGACAACACCTCTAGAGGGTATGGATTGTATATGATGGCGTTTGGGGTCCCGTCTAGGAGATTGACGTTCAAGGTTCCAGCGCACCAGAGGGCTCCATCCGTAGTCCCTTGTCTTCGGGACGTCGCGGGGATCCTGTAGATGGCGTCATTGCACGCGCAGCGCAGCACGTAGCGCAGGGCATAGTTGGGCACCTTGCACTGCTTCAGGTTGAATGTGAAGAGGATGTCTTGGAAGTTCCACACCAGCCCAATGTAGAAATCCATGATTGCGTGCCAAGACAGCTGCATCCCGTACAATATCGTCTCACCTAAGCCTGTGACTAGACTTTTGGAAAACTGCACAAACATGTCGATGGTGCTCTCCAGTGAATTTTTGATTTCCAAGGAGTTCATGATCTCCGTAAAGCCGTCGAGTCTGGCACACTTGATCCAGCTTGTGTCCATCACGGTGTCGTCTAGCACCAGTTTGAAGTCTCCACTTGTTTCTTGCATCAGAGTAGAGTTTGTGATGCATATCAGCCACTTGTGCAGGGCCAAGGTAGGCAGCAGAGTCGACCCCGCCATCATATTGAAGACTAGACTGCCAATGCTTGAAATCTTTAAAATTTGCTCTCCTACGAGCGCGCCCACCATGTCGTTGTTTTGAATCAGGCTCAGCCCCTGAATGAGCCCAGACGAGCCGAAGATGCCTGACGATATCATTTGAATCACGCTGATGCCAAAGCCTACGTAGCTAGCGTAGGTGTCTTTGCACGCACACACCAGCGTATAAAACTGGTCTGTAGGAAACTTGAGGGACACTTCCTTGACGATGTCTCCAATGAGTCCTCTCATGATGATCAACATGATTTCTGCCATAGACAGGTAGAGAGCACGCCAGGTCAATATGGAGTGCGACGCCATCTTTTCAAAAATATTGCCAAGGCCACAAAACATGTTTTTGGTCTGGATCACAGATCCAATGCACTTGACCAGCGTGCAGTCCTGCGCCGCAGCACACAAGAGCTTGAGTTTGCTGGTGGGGCATCCAGCGCAGGAGTGCACCTTGCAATTGATCTTGAGGGTACTCGTGGTATTAAACAGCAGGCTCTTCTTTTTCGTCAACACAAACGACCCAGATTGGAATTCAAACCTCGCCTGCTGAAGCCATTCAGTGTTGAGACTTTGCGTTCTCCCTCCTCCCGTCGTGGAAATAAAGTACACTGGATATCTCTCCAGGTAAAACTTGACGTCCCGGATGGGCTTCGACATGATGGAGTTGGTCCAAAATACTTTGGATCTGTCCCAGTTTCCCAGAATGTCCATGGTTTGCGTCGAGTCTTCGTTTAGTGAGTAGGTGTTGAGTACATTCACTTGCATGGATTCGATTGCTATGGTTAGGACCCTAGAAGTCTTGAGAAAGGTTTCGAACAAAAATATGGAGTCGTCTCCGAAATTTGATTTTCCGGGCATGAACAGGTATGTGTTTTTGCGCAAGTGCAGCAAGTTGCCGTGGTTCAAGTACTCGAATATGGCGTCCATTTGCGAATTGCAAGTCTGATAGCAGTATTCATTTTCAGCCACGTTTGCACACACGTCGCATGGGACGTAGAACACTAGCCCCTCGCTGTCCATACAATCGGGGTGATCATCGCAGTACATCCTTTTCCCGAAAATACGAAACGACTCAGATGTATCTTCTACTCTTGACTCCAAGTCCAGCAAACTCTGCCTCCTTAGCCGCTTGTTTGCCTTGACCTGCACTTCAAACGAAAAGAGCAGCACAAACATCCCCTGCACCTCGGAGCAAAACTCTTGCACTGTGAGGATGTTCAGGGAAAGGATCTGGATGTTGGATAATTCCACGCTGGGCCCATACAGGGCTCTCATCATGTTGTTGTGGTTGAGAAAGTCTCCCAAGTCGCTGCTTTTGAGGATCGACGTCGAGGTTGCGCCGCCCTGCTCTCTCGTCTTCCATAAGATCACTTCGTTTTGGTCCACAAACGTCTGCTGATTGTCAATGACTTGGGTTTGCTTTTTGGTCACGTACATGAATAGATACGTGGAAGCCGTCCATGTGACATTTTGGATGGAAAATTCCACGTGTGTCACAATGTCTTGCGCGCTCAACAGAATATTTTTCTTGATGTCTGAGAGCGTATATTGCTCGATATTGTACATGCTCTTCAGGACGGACCCAGGTCCAGGTAGGCAAAACACGCTGATTTCGTACTCTCTACTGTTCAATATTTCCACCAACGTTTTCGCGCACTTTGCGTGGGGATCCGAGCTGCACTTGACCTTGCAGGGCGCGTCGAAGCGGCTGATGTCTGCCACGTTTTCAGTGAGGAATGTCACCACAAACCGCCTGCCGTACACGTAGAGAGAATTTGCGTTGGTCCACTCGTTTGCAAACATGTTGTACATGGGGCTTTCGATCTCGTGGTTGTAGAAATTGGTCACTTCCATGGCAGTCCCGTACCTCTCAATTCGCTTGTATTCTGATTCAAAGGCCAGGAAGGTATCTGCACACCTTTCCTTGCAAGACGAGGTTTGGGTACAAACTTGATAGTGGTAGAGGGGAGTGGGAGTCAACACGACTGCTGTGGGATTGTTTTGAATGTTGTTGCATTCCATGCTCTGCGTTCGTTTGATGAAGAGTTCGTCGAAGAAGTTGGTGCTGGCTTCTGCTGCCTGGAAACTGAGCGCGTACCAGTCGTTGAAGGCGCCATACATCTGGCTCTCGATAGTCATCGAATATTCGCTGCACAGATTCTCCACACTTCTGCTCGCCAACAGTTTTTGCCACAGTCCCTTTCGGTTGGGCGACATCAAATACTCGCATCTCTCGAGGGTGTTTTCAGCATAGTTTTTGCCTGCTGGATATACGCAGAGGCATCTGTACAAGTTCATGTCCACAAAAATGGTGAGGATCATGGTCCAGATGCCTCTCGGCATTTCTGCTACGGCGAGGCAATTGTAGTAGAGGGCCTTGGCCGTCGACGAGCTGAACCCAAACATGAGGCGGAAGCCCATGCATCCTCGCTTGTGCCTTTCGTGAATGATTTCGTCGTATCTGTCCATGGTATCGTACATGTGCACCCACAGGGGCTTCAAGGAAAACTGTTTGTTCACTGCAAAGCTCAAGATGTCCAGGATGATGGGGGTGACGCTTTCGTAGGTCATCTCCGCCCACGCAATGGGAGGCACAGTCACGGAGACTGTGATCACAGAGGTGATAGGGTTTTGAGTCGAAATGAGGGCGCCCACGTCTGCCCCAGAAAACAAGTTTGTGAAGACGCTCATGGCAAACGACTTGATTGCGGATAGCACAGAGCCCACTCCATTTTTTGCATAGCCTGCCATGTTGCTGAACCTGGAAAAAAAGCTGGCTTTGGTAGCTGGCTTTTCTGCCGTCTCTCCACCCCCCTCCTGCAGAAGGCGCCTTCGCCTGGTTCGGAAAAGGACATTTTCTACTCCCGTGTCCATGAACTCGACGCTGCGCGTGATGTCCATATACGCTACGAGCTTGGTGGCTTCTCCCAAGACTACAGCGCCTTGCAAAAATTGACTGAAGATCAAACTCTCGGGGGATAAATTTGCGTCCGTGGAGCCCCCCGACACCACAAAAACAAGCCAGGAGATCATGTCCCAGAAAGCCTCGTTCGATTGGTAGACATGGGCGAAAAAGTGGTGGAGAGAGATGAGGCTCATTCCGCAGTCTTGCAGTGCAGAGTGCTTCATGCTATTCTCAGGGCACCTGTAGTTTGTTCTGGCCGCAATCATTTCTTGGATGGCAAACGGATTGGCCACAAAATTGATGGGTATCTTGAAGAGGTAGATGCTAGCAGCCATGGAGTGTCCTATAAAGCTTCCAATGTTGGGCAACACTCTCAGCTTGGGGCAGCTCATGTCCAAGAAGGAAATGGAGGGCGCAGTAAATTGTTGGATTTCTCCCATGAACTCCTTTTCTGTCCATGGTATGTTTTCTCTGATCTTTTCGCTGAATTTTGAAAAAAAGTAAAAGACGCTTTCTCCTCTCGTCATTAGGGTGGGCACGTCGCCGTACTCTGATTCTTGGAGAGTGTCCATGAGGAATCCCATGTCTTGCATTGAGGCTCTACGCACTGCAATCACGATATTGAACTCGTCGAAATCTTCCAGTGATTCAATCCACACATTGATGGTCTTCTTTGAGACGCACAGGGAATACAGATTGTCTGAGTTGTCCACGGAAGAACTGAGGATGGGTATCTCGTTGGGGGGATCAATAGAAAAGGACTTGGACACGTTGGGAGAGCACGTCTTGATGAGGTTTACGCCCTCTATGTAGCAGGAACTGCGCTTGTACTGGATTTTCCACAGCCTCATGGGACTGTACGAAGAGAGGAACTGCACTTGGGTATATGCTAGAAATCCCCCCGTGGCGCAATAAGATATCATCGCCTTGATCCAATCATAAGAAGGATTCGTCCCATACCACAGCGCGTCACTGGAGAGGGTAGCTGGACTGAAGGGAATATATTTTTGCACATAATCTAGGGCTTGCGGCAAGAAGACCTTTCCTTTGTGCGCGTTGGCCACGTTTCGCTCCTCGCTTGGCACGCTTGCTCTTGGAGCCACGGGAATGCCCAGCGAACCATGCATTTCCATAGTAAACTCGTTGTACTGGTCTCCTACGAGCGTAGGAAAATCTACCACGTAGTCTTCCTTTGAGTTTGCGTCGATCCAAAATTTATCGGATGGGTTTGGATTGTACCTCCTCATGTGCACTCCTCCTGCAATCACCAAGGGCTGCAAATCCAAGGTCAACCTCGCGCCTCGATCCACACTAAAAGAATCAGTGATAACGGGGACGTATCCACTCAAAATGTTGGGCTTGTACGTCGCCAGCACGCCCTTGTCACTGACAGTGCTGGAACACGAGACGCTGAAGTAGCATGAGTCACTGCTCTGCACGTTTCCTATGGTCTTTGCAGACGTCTCCATCTTGATTGCCTGCCCAGAGTCAATCCTGCAGCTTGATTCTGTGTTGCTGCTCTGAGCAGAGGATGCGGTCGCCGTCCCTTTCACGTTTGGCACGCAATCACGATTGGCCATGAAAACCCCTTGCTCCCACTCTGACGCTCCCCTCATCATCAGAGGTCGCTGAAGCTCATTCTTTGTGTGCAGGGCCATGCAATACGGAAAGCACATGCCCCTGGTGAAATAGCGCTCTGGGAGACAAGCCAGCGACTTGATGCCGTCTGTGCTTCCGCAGATGGGCACCACGTACACTGCCACGTCTCCCACCAGACAGTCCTCGCAAGCCGACGACCCCTGGGTCAGATCTTCGACAAATACCCGTTTTTGGGGCCACCGGATGGACTGCACGACCACCCGCATCCTGGAGCACGTCATGAGCTGTGTCTGCGAGGACAAACTCCAGTCGACGGGTAGCACCCACGAAGTCCCTGTTTTGGTGACGATGGCGCACTCCATTTTCACATAGCCTGTGGCGGTAGACTGGCAAGTGCACCCAAACATTCCTATGCCGTTGTCGTTGACTGTTTTTCCAGTGGGCAAGAAGCTCCTTGCAATTCCGTATTTCGGGTTCGCGGAGATGGGCCACGCGTGCACAGCATACGACCTGCGCATGGACCCCCTTTCGTTGATGAAGATGGCACTCGTGCCGTCTGTCAATGCAAAATCAAGCGAGGTGAGGCGCACCAAGACCGTGGCGTTGGAACCCAGAACCAACTTCCTGGCTTCGCTTTGGAAGATCTCTGCATAGTCTGATTTCTTGCTGCATGTGCTGTACAATTCTCCGTCCTTTGTGTCAAAAATAAAGAGATAAAACACGTCGATCCAATTGGTGAGAAGAGTTCCCAAGTACAGTGAGGCTTCTATCAGATAATCGAAGGAGGGTCCAAAGTCGGGTGTGCACATGGCTGGCCTTTTTGCAAAACCTCCTGCCAAGTTGCAGCGCTGGAGGGTCATGACGGGGACCGTGGTGAATGCGTGAAGCACTGCGTTGCCCACTCTGTCCATTGTATTCCACAACGCAGGGTCGACGAGAGGATAGAGCGTGACGTTGACTATGGTATTCAGAAACTGACAAGAACTCCCGATGCTCAGTATTCCGTGCGCCGCAGCCTGCTGAAAATGACCAAATACATTCATAAAGTTTGCACTTCGCTTGGACGGATCGAAGCAATTTTCCGCTTGATCGCTGGAAGATAGAAATACGCACTGGGTAAATCCCTGGTGAAAATTCGTGGAGTTGGAGCACACTTGGTTGGCTTGTGCTATGACATAAAAATTTCCCTTGTTGAGCAAGTGCTTGCAGTCCACTGCATTTTGATTGGCGAACCTTTTCATTTCTTCTGCAAATGCAGGAAAAGCACTAGCTATGAATTTGATGCATGTCACAAAATGATCTTTCGCTTCTCCATTGGCAACCCAAAAGAAAATTTGAATGGGTATTTGGATCAGAATAAAGACGAAAAAGTTGAATATGGGCAAAAAACTTGACAATATGAGGTCGATAACGTCCATGGGAAACACTACGATCGCCTGCAGTATGTTTGCAATTTGCTCATTGTACACGTTGGCTACAAAGATTAGGAAATCTGACCACCTTTCGTTGATGATGATGAGACTGATGGCAATAATCACAAGGGGAAGGAGCACATACAACACAAAGAAGAGTGCGCGCAAGAACACAATGGCTATGTGAACGCAGTTGTTTAGGATTATGACTACAAAATTCAGAGCATGGGCCAACAGGGAGTTGTGTGCAAACTTTTGGATGGCCGACTTGGACGCGTCCAGATATACGTCTGAGTACTCAATTGCAATGATGGCACTGATGAGCGTGTTTGTGAAAATGCGTATGATTCTGTGCAGCAAGATGCCGATCAGAATCACAAAGCACAGCAGTCCTACTTCGCCTAGGTGCCTATCGATGGAGCGCGTTAGGGTCATCAATGATATATTGGGTACATTTCGAAAATTATATATAACTTGAAATGGGAATAAACAATCTTATTTACTCTGCTTCATAATTTACTTCCTTCCACTGCATCACAGGTATCGTCTCCATTTTCGGAGGCCCATTATACATCGTAGAAGAACGGTCTAACGACAGTTGGTGGGTGGGTGGGTGGAGCGTCACACGCGGATATATCTGCTGCTCTGTGTCCAAATCCAACGCATTCCACCGCACTGTTAAAAAATCAGACATTTGGATGCCTTCCGACTTCTCAAACAAATTATACGTGAGCATGGTGTCCATCATGCAGTACTTGAGCAAGTCTTCCCATCTCCCGTCCCGCGCGAGCTGAATGGCGTCGCTTCCTGTTCCAATTTTGTTGCTTAGCTTGTTCAATGTCAAGAGAGTGTCCAATTTGCACGTGGTCTTCAAGACGTATTTGCCAAACATGAACAAGTCTACTGTTTTGGAGACCCATCGCGTCATGCGTTTGGCGTCGAGCCCAAAGCTTTGCTTGATGAATTCGAGGTCAAAAAACACTGCATTGTACCCAATAATGCAGCGTGCGTCGTCTAGGAGCTTCAATACGCTTTGTTTGTTTTTTTCGTATTCATCCTCGTCAATCTTCCAAAATCTCAGCTGGTGAGCTTGCCCAGTGCCCTGGTCGTACAAGCAAATACACGTGATGGGGGGGAGTGGCACCACGTGCAGCCTCTCCATAGTCTCGATGTCAAATGCTACTGCTCCCATGCTTTTTGGTCACGTGCAGTGGACAGCAGTACAGGAGTCTCCTTGCAATGGTCAGTGCCTTCAATTTCCTGTCGCTTTTCACGTCCTTGATGATGATGTGAGTCAACGCCGACAGATCCAGAGAGGTTCCCTTGATTTGCTTGTTTTTTGCTACGTTGTGTATTATAAATTCCATTTCACTTGACAACTTTATATCCTTTTGAAATTGAAATCCCTTTGAACCACTGCTCGCCATTTTACTACACCAAAATATATAGATGAGTACTTGTTTTCCTAGCATCACACTACTACTCCTTTCTTTATTTTTCTTTTTTCAATCTTCAGTGTCTACTGCACTGGACGTGACCAATGCTGATTTTGGGTTGGCCATGGACAGAGTATTTGTTTTGGACAGCGCATCTTCGCCAGTGTCAGCGCAAGAGTCGTGTTTGCTCAACATTCGCGATTTGTTAATACGACAGAGGATGCCCACCAATATCTCAGATGTGAGGAATATGAAGGACTCGGAGCTTTACGATCTCTTAATTCGAGCGTCCATCACGGGCATTTCGCCGTGGACGCGAGACGACAACAATAAGATCAAGCTCACTGATTTTGGATATCCCATTCACCCTTCACTGCCCACCAACATTGAGAGCGATGTGATGACGTGCATCATCTGTGCCCTGCTCATAGTGATTGCCACATTTCATCTCATCAACATTTTTTCTATGAGCGACTAAAGCAAATCCAAAAATCCTTCATTGGTCTTCTGTTTTTTTGAAGCTCGTTTTTTCTTTTCTGTTGCATTACCCATGGCTTTGCTGTCGTCAAAGGTCTGCACCACACGAATGGTCTTGATTCCACTCAAATCCAAGTTTCCGTGTGCGTCCATGTGCCCGTCGATGTCCAGCACGTAGGTTGCAGAGGTGCTGTTGGATCCCACAAGTAGCACGCCTCTAGATACGCATATGTTGAAGTCTATGTTCATCAGCGGCAGGCCAACTTCGTCTCTGGGTACTTCTGCTGCCTTGTCCAGTCCGTGCATCATCTTGATGAGAGCATTTTCTTTCTTGTACTCAAGCTGCTTGTTGGCGTAAATGGATAAGTTTTTGGACCCGTTGGTGCCGTCTGCCCAATTGATTTCGCAGGCCACTACGTTTGCAAACAAGTCGTACACCTCCTCGCTTCTGCGGAACGAGTTGGCCAGGCACATGACGTTTTCTTGTCCGCCACATGACTTTCTCAATCGATGAAGCATCACGATGACCCTGCTATAATTCTGACCCGATACAGACTCGCAGAAATTCATGATCTGTCGAACTGCCACATGCTCGAAGCTTTGAACGATTCTCGACACTGTCTTGACGTCTTCTTTGGAGTCGTGTGCGTCTTCCCACTTGGTGAGCTGCTCGACATTCTGCATAAACTTGTCCACGTTATCTGAATCATGGGTACTGGCAGCCTTTAGAAAGTTTCTGACTGCAGCAGATCTCTGCTGGGTCTCTATCTTTTTTCTCTTTGCAGTGTCCCTCACGTGCTCCTCAATCCAAGGAGATTCCCACACGTATGAGAAATCTCTCTTCCCAGATGTGTTGATCAGACCAAACAGTTCGCGAGCATAGCGCAAGTCGGCTTGCATGGCGCCCCCGTGCACGTACTCTGTGACCTTTTCTCTGATGTCATTGGTGAGCGGAGTTAACCTGTACAGAATTCCCCTCGCTTGCTGTGGCTTGAATTCTTGGTATCCATCCTCTTCAGCCTCTTCCTCGTACTTCAATTCGTCGTCTTCCATCCAGAGAAGTATATACAATATACAATTGGCATGTCATTATATATGAATTGTCTTAGCATCTATGGAAATATGCCGCCTTCATCGTCGCCTCATTTGGGAATCCTGATTGAGGGAATTCTGTCCAAGGTGGGTCTTGAGGGGCGCCTCGTCCAGCAATCCAACGGAAACTGGATCTTGTACGATTGCCCTCTTTGGTCGCACAAGGCAAGCTCCCTGCTTCATTATGAGCATCCCAATGTGATTGTGAGCATCGAGCAGTGCAACAGCTCCATCTCTGGATTTATCATCTTATTTGAAGAAAAGACGAGTGATTCGGCGTGGATTCGCGCGGTCGTTGCCTTAGTCTTAGCGTCTGCTTTGCTAGTCACCTTATATGTTTATTATCATCGATTCGCCGTGCTAAAATATGTACAGGAACATTACCTGAGTCACATATTGACTCAAAAGAACGTCATGCATTGGGGGTTTAGGGCAGTGCACGCAGTGGAGTCATTGTTTATGGACCCTCAACAAGGCCACATCTGATGGCTTCGTCGCGTCTCAATTCGAGGTATGCCCTTGGCAGTATTGCTAGTGCAGGAAATATGGCGACGGACGGGGCTTGAATCTGGAACATCAGGGGCCTCCTATGGTGGGATTCTTCTTCGTCGCTGTCGTCGTCGCTTTCAGTGTCGTAGGGACTCAAATTCAAATGTGGCAATTTGAACAAGAGGAGTGGGGTCGTGAATATTTGGGAAATGCGCAGGCAAAATGCGTAGTACCTATTTCGGATCCCTTGATTGGGTGAATTTTTCCATAGATTCAATACACGAAAGTCTGAGTTGACTTTGATGACATTCTGTCGCTGTCGAATGGTCTCGTAGGAGGGAGTGTCGTCGTGATGAACGACCATAGTCTGTCGTTCTGCTCGAAGAAAGTGTTCGAGTTGTGCTTGAATGCTCGCATCCATTGCATCTGAATGATTCAACTCCTCGCCCCACTCTGAGGTTCCCAGCCGTGCCAATGTCGAGTGAGCTTCATATTCCTCCCTAAACACTTGATTGGGAACGGCAATGAACTCGTGATTATTTCCTACGAGTATCCTCGTCGGCCTTGAAAAGCGCGTAAAGTTGAGGCTGATGCAGCTGAGGATATCATATGTATTGAGATAATCTTGGTATGCGAAAGCGTCCAGTGCAGTTCGCACGGGAATGATATTTTCAAGCCTGCAAAGCCTGTCTCGAAGAGTGTAGTGCATATGCCTTGCTCGCGTATGATTGAAGATGGCTGCCAAAACATCGTATAATTCAAAGACAAATCTATGTTCTTGGATGTCTTGTTCAGTGATTGTCACTGGGTACATAAATTGTGATATGAGTGCGTCATATAAACCCTCGCGAACCTCGACCCATCTGTTGGAGTTCTGGGCGTGGACTGTGAGAGATTGCATGGCACGAAACGTGCTGGTGTCTGCTCGCCTTCCATTGCTTAAAGGAAACACATAACTGAAATAATTGGATATCTCTATTCCTTGAGGTAGATTCACATCTTGACGTATCATGTTGTGCATGGTTCCTGCTCTTATCTCATACATTCTGCCTACAATGTTGATTTTCTGAATTCTTGCATTGTACAAAATGTAGCTCAACATATTTGCTAGATTTTCAGGTTCTACGTGATATCGTACTGAATTTGCTTCAGTGACATGACCTCTAAAACTGACGGGCCTGTACATGTTGTATGCATTATCAACAGACAGAGGTCCACACATACTTGGATTGCGGATGGCATCAATGAATACAGAGGTCTTGCGAGTAGGACGGAAAGACATTTTATTCACAATCCCCCTTTTCCCCAAAATTTGTTTTATATATAGGGATTCATTGGGAGTCTTGTCACAAATATTGTGATTTTTTTATTAGATTATTTCTTGCTTTAATTCAAAGTATAGGTGTATTTTTTCAAATTTTCCAAATCCGTGGTTCAAAAAACATTGCTGCACTCCCATCAGAATCACTAGGAAAAATTCCAAGGACACTGCTGTAGACTTTGCTGTGTTGTTTCCCTTCATCATGTCGCTGACCCTGTTGGCTATCAAGAAAATAAGCGAGAAAAGGATGGTGAGGTAGTTTACGCTCTGATAATATGAACTCCCGTAGGTGGCATCTCTGCTGCTGTTCCAGTGGAAGCATATGTTTCCCAACACAAACAGACAGAGTCCTACGTAGTGGAAGATCCACCCTGTGCTCTCAATGCCCAAGATGATGAACCATCCCAGGACTTCTATTCCTAAAAAAATAAAAATGTACTTTGACTTTAAATGAACAGCATTGATAGCCTGAATGGCAAATATGACTGTGGTGCCTATGCCCAACACCAGCACTGACCACCCGCAGTGGTTTTTTAGGCCCTCTGAGATGTAGTACATCTGCCCTCCATTGGGCTCGTTTGTAAACACGACAGACAGCAGTATAGTGAAAAGAGTCATGGAGAAAATGGTGATGTACCCTCCCCAAATAATGCCACTCTGAATGGAGATGGTGTCCTCTGCTGGTTCTGGCTGTGGCTTCACTAGAATGGCTTTGGGTGGCACCAACATTGAGTAGATTAATCTCTTCTTGTCCATTTTATATTTTTATGGTTTTGCTTTAAAATATATAGTGAGCGTAGAGCATCCAAAGGCTGTTTTTTCTTATTTCCAACTCTTTGGTTTGGATGATGTCTTGAGTAAATAGTCTGTGTTGACATTTAATGTTTTCGCCAGCAACGAGTAGAGGGGAGCTACTGATGGGATCTTCAATACCACAGCCAGTGCTTCTACGTAAAGAAGCAGGGTAAACCACTTGAAAGATTTGACTCCTTGGTTTTCCTTGGTTCCAAATACTCTATTGATTTGGCTGCTCAATCCAATCAGCATATTGAACATGACCCTAAAGACGTTGATGTTCGTGATATTATATGTAGATATCTTAAAAAAATTCAATCCTTTTGTTTTTGAATAATACTCATTGTCCTTGTACAGCATCTCAACTATGTAGTTGTAGAGCGTCATTTTATTTTTAACGTTTTTTTCGTGCATCTGGAAGGTGCGCAGCAGATTCAATGCATCTTCTTTGGAAGGAGACGGAGGCTCTGTGTTTTGAATGTACTCCTGGACGTGCAATATCCCAATGGATTGCAGCGCAAATGCCACAAATCCCAACACCACAAAAAACATGGGGGGGTATGCTGTGTGGGGTTCTTGTTGCTTGTCTTTTTGCATGGAAACATATGAAGAATATACCTCCTTTCCAACGCCCGAGAACAGTGCAGTCACTGCTCCTGCACTGACACCTACCTTTAGTGCTTCAGTCAAGAAGTTGTTGATATACGAGTCAGAGTTGGGCGCCATGCCGTTGCCCACTATGTTATTGAGTTGGGTGCCTATGTATAGTCCAGTTTGGGACATGACTTTCTCTATGAGAGGTCTAAAAAGTGCAGATGCTACTGAAATACCCAGTGTCGAGATGGAAGCCCCCACTAAGCCCAATACCATGAATACTACTCTATATGGATTTTTGGTTGAATTATTAATCATCTTGGAACATATTTTGTTTTATACTTTGTTCAAATTTTAATAGAGCTTCATTCTCACATAAGTTTTTATTTTCGTCTAAACTAAAGAAGAGGATGGGTCCCTTACTATCTTGTTCTTCTGGTGCTAGGTCATGTTCTTTGGAAAAAGGCGCCTCGAAGCCCAACAAATCATAGAGAATGGCAAATACTTGCCCAAACAAAAACGAGGCAATGATCTTTTCAAAGTGGCTGAGCTTCTCATTCCACGCAACACTGGCCTTTCCCCACACACTGACCTCTGCGCGTTTCTTTTGCGAAAACCCAAACATTGGCATTGGGGGTTTTTACTTTCTCTTTTATTTATATTTTTTAGAACATGGAGCGGCCTAGCTTAATGTCGACTCGCTCGTAGGGACCTGAGCTGTAGCATGCAATGCCAATTTTTCTCTTTTCGTCGTAGGCAGTGGCTCCAATGGAATCAATGCCAATCCTATATGGCTTGATGAAGACTGGTCTCTTCATGATGGCGCGCTCTGCATAGTCGTGATCTCGTATTTTCATCATGGATGGGGTGGTGGGATTTATGTAGTCTACTTCCCTGTCATTGTTGCCGATGCGCTTCACGCGCAGCCCATTGTCGTCAAACATGCCAGCCTCTGCCTCTTCCTCAAAGTACCACATCATCTCTTCGCCAGCTTCGACCGCGAATCTTCCATTTTTTATGGTAATTTTGCCACCAATCATGAGTGTGAGGGCGTTGTCGTGGTGGATGGGGTCTGCTTCTGCATCGCTCATCACGATTCCTGCAAAATACAGTTCGCTTGGGTAGTAGGCTAGTCCCTTGACTGTGCAAGCCTTTTTGCAGTGCTCGATCCTCTCTTCTTCGCTGCGGCAATCGTAAAACTTGACATACCACTTCATCAAGTCATCTGTCTTCCCGGAATTCATCACGGCTGTATTTGTGAACACTGGGGGCAGACCGCGCTGATCATTGTACGCGAGCCCAAGCGGATTGTATGGTCGAGAGAGCCCGAGTGCAATCTCCTCTTTGATGGCTCTGAATTCCGCCTTGTTGTTGCGCACAATCATGGGGTCTGCTAAGGAATTGTAGATGCTCAGGCATAAGCGCGCAGTCGTGTGGATGCGTGCGCTAGTGTCAGTGTTTGTGTTGGTAGCACTTGCGAGACCTACTCCTCCCTGGTAGCTCATTTTATTCTAGATTTTAAAGTGTATAATATATATAGATTGGGAATTTATTAATCCTATCGCTCCATCATTCAGACTGCATCAATGAAAGGCGTGCAATTCTCGTATGCTCTTCATGAGATCACAGTATGCGCCATAGTCCTTGATACCCAAATGATCTAAATAAGCTACGCGCATGGTATTTTCAATGTTATTCAGAGCCTCTTGTACAGACATTTTCATGTGGATGGGTTCGCTTCCGTATTTGCATTTCGACGCCATGGGAGATTCAGACGGATTGAAGTAGACCCTGGGCGCATTGTGCGTGTAGTCCATCTTGAAAACTTGCAGCTGAGCGTCAGACGGAGCGCAGGGTTCGTCATGGTGGAAATCATTGCTGTTTGCTAGGAACATGAGGACGTTGTCTCCTGCTGCTGCATTTCCTGGTGCAGACGTTTTCTTTCGATATCCTGCAATTCCGTTGAGTAGAGGAGCAATGCATACCAGCCCTTCTGGGTCATTCAATCGCAGCAACTTGGAGGTCTCTGTAGGTAGCTTTATGGGCCTATCGTACATGTCTACTTTGTTGGTCTTGTGAATCAACTTGAAGAAGGTGTTTTTCACTTCTTGCGCGTCATCCTGGTTCAGCATGCATCCCATCATATTGCCCACATTTGGCGAGGAATACAGGATTCGCGGATCAGCCGTCAAGGGGATGGCAGACGAAATTTTTGCAAGAGCATGGTCCACTGAGCAGATGTTGGTGATGGAAGACGGCGGAAGCACTCCATTGTGATCCTTGACTAGCTTGAAGTGATGCACATTGAGGCCAGGCGGGGATACTAACGAAAAAGCAAACGTTTTGCCTTTTTCTGAATTAATCTCAGCGGGTTTGCACAAATGCTCGTCTTTGAGTAAGGAGAGAACAATGTTGGATGGGGTATGAACACAATATCCGTCAGGAAACTTGGTCAGCATCACTGGTTCGTGGTGATTTTTTTGTTGCAAGAGAGCATGGATTTGGGGAATGAACGACAAGCCATCTTGGCCCACCACGTGGGTGGCATCGCATGCTGTTTCTTGACAAATTTTCCTCAGTTTATCGAAAAGTCTGCCATGGTGGGATGTGACATGAAGCTCGCCATAAGGACCCAAGCTTTTTGAGTTATTAATAATCATGGGGTGGTTTTTTTTAACAAAAACTTTTTACTTATATATCGGACGGTATGCATTAAAAAGGGTCTTGACTTTCCTAAACAATATATTTAGGGGCCTACTTTTGGAATAAGATGCACAATTTACCTTTTATTACCACTATCAAGAGCATGAAAGATTTCTTGACCTTTGAAAGGGAAATTCGAATTTTGCTGGGATGCGACTCTACATACTGTTCTCTATTCCAAACTGCAGATTATGTGGAGCTTAAAATGCTCATTCGGAAACATTTGTCGCTGGTTCGAAAGGGGGCTCAAAGAAGCTCTTCTTCTTGTTCTTCTGATAACTCTGCTGCCATCACCACCATCTACATTGCCAAGACAAACTATTCCATTTCGTTGCTAGAAGATTGCCAGACTTTGGTGGTTAGGTTGTCGGATTTACCCCCAATAGCCACCAGGAGTTCTGCTGCAGAAGAAGACGACTTTCAGGATGTGCATTCTACCACTGCTACAGTTGATGATACTCAGCAGCAACCTCCTCCTACAAAAAAGACAAAAGTCGCAGCAGCACACTGCCAAGATGTCTTATTTGACAAGTTTGCAAATAAATTATTTTCGTCTCGATGTACATAAATCTCAGTCCATAACATTTGGAAATGGAACAAGAGGATGTCGCTTCTCTGTGCTGCTACTACGCCTAAACAGAGATTCTGTGATTTTATTCACAGTGACGATTTCGTGAGGCGATATATCGTCAGCTGCATCAATAACAGGCTTCAGGATTTTTCAGATCCATTGACCACTACGTTGACTTTGATTCTCACGTCTCCCATCCAAATTGTGTTTTGTGAGTCTGGATTGATACTATTGAAAACGAGTCTGCTGCCTGTTTTTCAATATTCCTTGTTAACAAAGGAAGAATTGCTGTTTCTAGAAGCACTCATTCATGAAGCCCCCATAGAAGGCCAACAAGAAACTATGGAATCTTCTGGCCAGTACACTCTCACTCTCTATCCAGTGTTCAATTCAGCATTTGTATTTTATGACAAGAGGAAAATCCTCTGGAATTTCGTTTACGTGATGTTTCGTTTTAATGATGATTATCAAGACAAAGTAGTTTGCAAAACATTGTGCAATATCATCTTGCAGCGTCTCATGGCGCGCACTTCCATCTCATCCGATGTGGTGTCTGGCGTGGTAGAGCACATAATGCATTTTGCAGGAGAGGACAGCTGCGCTTCTCTGCCTTCGAGTCCAGTCCTCTTGACTACCATGTCTGCTCAAAATGACATGAATACATTTTACCGCGCAAACGACGACGACCCCACCAATAGCAAAGCCAAGTTGCAATCCAAAAATAAGCCAAAGAAAACTCTATAAATATATCAAAAAAATGAACGTCCAACTCATGTTTCGATTCAGTGACTTGGGTGAGCAAAAGTCGAAAAAATCACATCAACCCTTTTCTGTGATTCATCAAGATGACAAGAGAGATCCCAATGCGAATCAATGTTATATTGATTTATCCAAATCATACATTTTTGCAGCTCTCCATCTTCAACACTGACATGATGTGTCTGCTCTACTAGTATTGAAGAGATTCTAAGAGTCTGGATGATTCTGTCCAGTAGATGCCAAGCTGGAGACAAATAACAATGTCGTCCTTGAAACCTCCTACTTTGCCGCTCAAAGCATACTTTCCTTTTTGGAATACGTCGTTGGGCTGTTTAAACTGGAATGAATAGATTTCGAGCTGCTCTCTCAATCTGCGCCTGGTCTCCTGTGGGTCACGTGAAATGAGTTGTCCAGTTGGAAGTATGCACACTCGCTGTTCACGGAGAAGAACGTTGGTCATTGTCATTGCTCCTAATTTGACGTTTTCAGTAGTCAATATTCCAGTGCGTCCTGCTTGGGCGTCTTTGTAGAAGTGGACATTCTCCAAGTGCTTTAGAGCTCTCTCAAAGTGCTCTGCTTCAAACCCCAGGTTTCGTTCAACAAACACAGTGATCACAGAAAATTCAAATTCTGGAATGTTTCGGATATCCCTGATGTGGCTCTTGACCAGTGCAAAGTGGCTCTCGGGTTCTGCACAAAAAAAGAAATTAATATGAATAGGTTGTTTGGGGATATTCACATACAATAAAAAAACAACACACTCGCCTTTGCACCCTCCTAGAGCTTCAATTCCAATAATCTGCACATCACATGGACATACTCACGTTGGGTATAGGACGGCATATGGATGTCATCATGTATGTGCTCTACAGCGAAGACAAACTGTTTATTATGAACATGGTGAGGAAGGCTACGTGCGAGGTGGCAGACGAAAACGAGTGTGAGGAACTCAAGATGGTTTTGCAACATGACGATAACCTGCTACTGTACAAATGCCTTTTCTTCTTGATGCTAGATTTTCATCATCCGTTTCGATATTGGGTGTTGCAAGATAACAATGGCCTGGGCCTCAAGCCTGTGTGTGCCCAAAAGGCACTGCGCTTTCTGCGCGTGTTGCGTGACGAAATTATACCGAATTTCCTAGTCAACGAATCTCTGCGCTTAGATGATTTCGAACGCACAATCAAGATAGAGTATATTCGATCGTGACTCACGCAAATGATGCCCTTTTGTCGAAAGAAGCTCAGCAATGCAAAGTCACTTTGAGGGCCGCCTGCAGCAGGGTCAATGACAATGAAAATATTTTGTTTCCATTCCAACTCGGGTATCTTGGATGTCATGACAGCTTCAATGTCAGACGTTCGAAAGCATTGCTGTAGCGAGTCAAATGCGAGACCAGCGAGCTCCGACTGGATAAGATCAGGACGATCAGCCATCACCGCTTTGAGACGCTCGTGCCTTGTGCTGCTTTGCCATTGAGGTACCAGATGAAGTTGGTGCTTGCATTGCGCTGCCAATCCCATCTCCTTGCATGCATTGCACGCCAACGACACCTGAAGTTGTGCAAACACAGGAAGTCCGGATACTGGGTCTTTGATTTTGAAAAGTCGGGTGTAGAAGCTGCACCAAAAAAAAATATTCGTGATCATTATAATAAAAAAAATGACAAACAACTCACTTGAGTTCGGAGGTGAGGGTCGAGATGCATATCAGAGATGTCACTCCTATCAGAAGAAGCGGAGCTACTGTTTCGTAGAAGAAATTTTGATCCACGTATGCAGCCTCTTCTAACACGATAATGTCTCCTCCCGTGCCCTTCGTAGTTCCTGCCTCCCCCCCCCCTCACACCCCCAAAAAGTGGTGGACATGGTCAGTCTCTAATGAAAAATCCTATATAAACGTTTGAAAAAAGAAGTAGCATTTTCATTGTGTTATTCTATATAGATAGCTACAAAAGACAAAGTAAAATGTCAGATTTATTCATTGAGATGGAAGAAGAAAGCAATAGAAATTATGATGAGGCTTCTCTTGCTCTTCCTCTCAAGCGTTCACTAGATTCCTTTTTGACGCAAACGCGCGAGGAGGAGCACACGACAAAAAAGAAGACTAAATCTGAATTTTCATTCACAGCTGCATCATTTAATGCAAATACTCTAGACTTAAGTAAGGTCAATTCTTTTTTTAGTTTAAAACCAAGCATGATTCACGTTCCTATTTTGACTGAGCTCAAAACTTTAAAGTTAGAGGACGAAAAGATGGATCACAGTGAGAGTTTGGTTGATCAAGGTGTGCTTAAGGAAATGAAGATTGCGAGGTTTGGTCGAATCTACAAGCGAAAAAAACCCAGCAAGTTGGGGTATCAGTGTTTGCAGAAGATTGATGGATATCAATTTTGCAAATTCTGCAATGCCAATCTCCCCCTCTCTGCATTTTACGTTTCGTGCAAAAGGTATGTGTGTAGGAGACATCACTATCTCCGCGTTCGCCGACGTTTCTTGGAGAGGGCAAAGGAGGAGGACGTGCTGATGTTGGCATATCACAATTGGCATCTTCTCAATGGACACCGTTTCTGGATGGGCTATGATAAGCTGCGATATGACTTGGGCGACATGCGCAACATTTTCCAGAATCTCGCCTCTGTCCTACCATTGCATGATATCAAGCCGTGCTTGATTCCCATTGACTTTGGCGTTCCCATGCGGCCAAGAAATATAGCAGCAGTCAGCAATGAAGCAAGTCGATTTGTTTTGAAATTTTTGACATTTTTGCCTTCGCGTGCATTTTATGTTGCTTTGGTGCAGCACCTCAATTTGATTCCTCCCAATTTTGATGTAGGAATGCCGGAAAATCCTTGGCACGACCCTACCTACAAGAGAACTGACATTGACGTGCCAGCTCTTTTCGAGGAGCTCAAGACTCTGCCTGTAGAACACCAGGATGTAGACGTGGTGCGAGAGTTTTTGGAGCGCGCTTCCACTCCTTGGCTCAACTGCAAAGTTTTGCCTGCAGGCGAAGCAGGGTATTGGAAAGACGGAAAACCCATCCCCTCTGCTACTCAGGCTGTGGAAGTGAGTGAGCCTCAGTGATTATTCAAACTCACTGTATATAAATGTATTGGATTTTTTCAAATGCAAAATGTCGTTATTTTCCGGCTTGGTAAATGGCGCCATTCGCTTCCCGGACGCTGCTATCAATCGAAGCGGGGGCAGTCTCTTGCCCATGCCTCTCGGAGTCGGGCCTCAGTTCACTTCTCCAGATGGGGTCTATTCAGATGCTGGTAGTTTGCTGCCAGGCGGACTAAACAATCCCTATGCGTACGGTACGTCTGCCAGGATCTCTACTCAGACCCAGATGGCTTTTCCCAACAGGATAGCCCTCATTATTCCCAAGTTGTACCTTCCAGCCCCCGAAAGTGACGGCCTAGACCACAGTGATCCTATGCTAGAGCATTCTGTTTCGGATGGCGATATGGTTTTCACTATTGTGATGCATCCTGGGATGAAGTGCTATGGTAGCCAATACTGCGTGGCTCCGTATGGCTATGCTGCAAAGGCCGTGCCTGTGATCAATCTGCCCACAGTCAATTATATTCTATGGGGCCTGCAAGTGGGCATGCACCGACAGCAGTCGTCCAGGTGGAAGACCTTCTTCACGCAACTGACCAAGGGAGAATCTCCGAAATACCCAGACGAGATGGACATCAACTTCATCTGGAGGTTCATTCAGCGCTACATCAAGCCCATTGGAATCCAGCACGGCTCGGACACGCAAGGAGGGCAGCACGAAGGAGATTCCAATCGCGTTGTCACGCACGGGGCAGTGGACTACGTGTCTTCATTTGCCATTGAAGGCAAGATTCTACACGTCAACAATATGTGGAGGGACTATGACGTGCATGAAAACGACGACCTCGTTCTTGCCCTGCGCCACATGGATGGCCCTCACATGGAAATTCAATTCAATCTTTCTTCTAGCGTCAGGTCGCACAGGACCGAGCGAGTGCCTGTCTCCAATGGGTGGTTTTACTTGAGGCCTGAGGTGCTTCAGTTCAGGAGTTTTAATGAAGTGCCTCATATCCATATTGGCAGGAGCCAAAAATATTGTTCGGCGTATAATCGTGGGAGCGATGTCTGTTGCTGGGACGCTCGGATGCCCGTGGTGCCGGGAGCTCCCTTGCAGATCACGCTTCAACCCATGTACGTGGACAGCGAGAAGATGTTTTATGCCAAGAAGGGCCTCAATGGAATGAGTGTGAATTCTTATTATGGCAAACTGGAGGTAGTGTCTTCGCTGCAAATTCGAGAGACACTGTCTGCAGAGTCAGAAACCAATTTTCGGCAAATCATGGAAGACCCCCCTCATCTGCTCAAGCGAAAGCTCGCCCCTCTGCGAGATGAAGAGATTTTGTCTGAGCCCTCTACTCTTCTCTCATCAGGTCTCCTAGAAACCAATATTGTGGATGTGGGAAACAAAGGCGACAAGAAAAAACTGAAAAAGACAGTGACCATCATGGAGCGGGTTCAAGACTCAAACTCTTCTTCTGCATTGGCATGATGAACAGATTGTGAGATCCATTCTTTTAAATGCTTCCTGTACGTGACGCACAAGTGCCGCTGAAACTTGTTGCATGCGTCTGTCAGATTTCGCTCCCTCACGTTTTGGATATTAAACTTGAAGAACTCCAACAACTTGTCGGTGCCTGCTTCAATAGACGTCTTTTCACTTAAAAAGTGGAGTAAAGTTTTTTCATTCCATACATTTTTCGCAATTTTACTGCGAAATGAATCAATTTTTGAGAGCTGTGCCTTATTGTACATTTCATTAAGCATAGATTCGAACAAGATGAGCTTGGACAACACTAGGTCTTTCCATTCGCTTCCTCTTTTTTGAGAGAGGTCAAACACTATGCTCACTTCAGTTTCCTTCATCCCAAAGAACGTGTCGCCGCTGCTGAATGTTGACATGTACAGTCTCCTAAACACGTGGATGTGCCATTCCTCAAACTTTAGCACTGACTTGATGTAGCTCCTTTCGTAGAGATAAACTGCGGCGTGAAAGATGGCAATCATGCGGAAACGAAATTTTCCAGTAGTGCCCCATGAACATAGGTTCGATATGCACCTCCACATATTTACGTCCAGCATGATTTTCTCGCTTTCCTTGAACTTCCATTTGAGGAGTTCTGTTTCGTCGCTTTTCATTTCATAATCAAAGAAAAATGCTATTTGCTGAATGAGTTTCTTGAGCTTGATGGCCTTGACGTTTCTAGATTCCAGGGACGGAATGTCCAAATCTTTTGTGAGTTCAAAACACCTGTACACTGTGTCTACGTGATAATTTGGCTTGTTCATGGACAAATTGCACCGCCTGCAACCTGCAAACAGCATGCTGTCCCCCAGGCGCTTGCAGTTCACTGTCGCTGTCTCTAGGATTCCTGAGGACGGGTTCATGAGAATCACTTGATCCAAGAACGAAGCAAAGATTTTGCGTTTGTCCAGTGACCTGAACACGTCTTCCTGCTTCTTCATGAGGAACAAGAAAGACTCTTCTTTGTTTTTCTTTTCCAGAAATGTGTACTGATCTACAACATGACAGTCTTGTTGCTCGCCCAACACATTGAATTGGATGTACGCCATTCGAATGGGGCATTCTTCGATGAGGAGAAGGCGTTCAATGACGTTTTCAATCAGCGACTCTGTTTTTTCCTCTAGATCATTTTCTTCGTGATTCAGTTTTTCTAAATTGGAGAGTCGTCCCTTCAACCCCATGGGCTGCCCGCACACCATGCACATTCCAAGTGAACGTCGCCACATTTCCAGCACTGGGATTTTCGAGTTCATTGCTTTTGAACTTTCTGATCAGACATTATTATATATGTTTTTATTTGAATGTGCAGTGCTCAATGACATTGAAAGTGAGAAAGGCTTCCATCTACAATTCGCTCGTATACTTGGACAGCAACTTTCCAGACTATTTGTTCCTCGTGAATAAGACGATTGCTCGTGTGATCAATGCAGACGCTGTTGCTGATTTAGACTTCTGGAAGGTGGACGTCTATTTCAAGCCCAATGCAGACACCTCTACGCAAGTCATGTCCATTGAGACAGGCGACGTGCTCTTTCTTCGCCCGCAAAAGAATCAGAACCTAAAAGAAGTCATTGTTCAGGTGGACACTGTCGATTTTTCAAAAAATGGGAGAAGTGCAAGTCTCGAAGTCAAGCGCGTTTGAGAACGTATGTCGTGTTTGAAAAGACACTATATATATATAATATTTAAGAATTCAATAAATTTCCATCAAAATGCAGACAGTCGTCGAGCTCTCTTCTGCCAACAACAATGCCAACAGCAACAATAATAGTGTTAATCAGCCGCAGCAAGAATTTCAGTCCAACGCAGTGCTGCAGCGCATGAAAGAGATGGAGCAGCAATTCCAGGACATGAAAAACACCATTGCAAATCTGGAGCTCGACAACAACTCCAAGCAGGCCCTCATCCAACAGCTGGAGGCTGACAAGGATGAGCTCAGCACAGAGCGGAGAAAGGACATGGAGCAAATCCTAGAGTCTGCTGTCAACGACTGGCTTCAGAGTCTCAAGGGCATTTCCGAGGAAGTGCGGACTCAGTTCAAATCTGGCATCACGAATCTAGCAAAGAAGGCTGATATCAAGAACCACGCATGGGAAGTCATTTGCAACGCCTCGCAGGCCCACAAGGAAAACGTAGCTAAAATTGACGAACTTGTCAAGATGTGCAATGAAAAGGAAAAGACGATCGAAACTCTCTTGCAGAACAACAATGATCCTCAGTTTGTGTCTACCATTTCACGTGTCTCTGCTCCAACAGAGGCTATACCTTCTGTTTTGGGCAAGCGTCCAGCTGCAGCAGACGACCATCCTTCTTCTGTTGCAATGGATAGAGGCGGCGAGGCTTCCAAGATCCCCAAGAACGGAGATGCATGGGATACCTTTGCCAACATGATTTTTCAGTCGAGCCGAGATCAGTACTTTTAGTCTGCGTTCACGTGCAGAATCACGCTCTTCATAAACGGATATGCTGTGATTTTCAAAGATTCCCATCTCTTTTTATCATTAAGAATGGTGGTTGGATCTGTACAAGTCACGAAACAGCCACTGCACACGCCTTCTTGGCCTCTGGGACTTGTTTCCTCCTCTAGTACGCGCCAGGATCGAAACACTTTCAAGAATTCTTGCTCGCTTTTTTGCGGGGTGCCCACGCATCTCTTGATCATGGTCAGGTCCTCTTCATACTCCTTGAAGGCATCTATCATCAAATCTACATTTCGCAGCGTTGATGTCCACTGCTTCTTCTTTTCTGGAGAAGGCTCAGATGGAATCCATCCCATTCTCAAAAACAAGGGCTGGCTGGTGGATTTTCTGTTGCACAAATGATTGTACACGCCTTTCATTTCCCTACAAAAGCTTCGAAATGATATTTGAAGCGCGTTCTTATTGGAATCCAATAAAGTATCATATTCTGTGATTTTATTTAATTGGTTGTTTTTGAATTGTTGTAGAGATGCTCCATAGTCCAATTTGCTTGGGTTTTTTTCATTTTTCTGAATGGTAAAGAATAGACAATCGTTGCCTAGGCAAATATTTCTGTACGTGTTGTTTTCATTTTCTTCGCTGAGAGACCCACACGCCGCGCATTCTTTTCGGCCAGCCATGGGAGAACTCGCAACGTGGGTCAGAAACTCCAATTCCCTTTTCGTGGGCGCAATGTCTGTTTCTAAGATGCGTCGCTCCCATCCCGTGCCCTCCACTATGCTGGCGTACGTACTTTGGGTTTTTGCGTCTTTGAAGAGCAGGAGGCCAAACGAGTGCCCGCTCAAGGGTTCATCCTCTTTTTTCTCTGTGCCACTTTGAAAAGAAGCAAAGTGAACGTCTCCCACTGTGGTGTGGAATTCTATGATTTTTTCGTATAGCATCTTTCCTATCAAAAACGCCACTTCCACTAGACTCCTCCACGTATTCTGCGATAAATTTAGCCTGGTATTTTCAGGGCCTCTGCTAAACATATCGCGTGCTACCTTTTCAACATGTTCGCGGCGACGTCGCATGGCTCTGAACAAGCCCACGAATAGTCCTTTCAGCTGCTGTGCTTCGCTGATTCTGCCTTCGCAATCATCCTTGCAGAAAATGCGCAGTCCAGGCAAGAAACTGAGCGGGAATGGCTGGTCTTCTATTTCTTGGGACAGGCTCTGGTCTGGGCAGTAAATGCCTTCCTCTGCGCACATGCTCCATGGTATGATGCTGTCTCTGATGATCCTGAAGAGAATGTTAATGTTCTTCTTGTTCAAGTCTGTGAAGATGGACTCCAGCACAAAACGCGCAGATGTATTGTTGATTCGCAGTGCATTGTACAAGCAATAAAAAAGGAGTTCTTTTGGCAACGAGGGTCCCAGTGGGTATTCAAACAAGAAAGGTAAGTGTGAAAATATGATGGAATTGCCAAAGTCTCTGCAATAGGTTCTGACGTTTCGAAAGTTGCTCTTGTTGGAGGGACACAGTAAATCAAATGTCTGATTAATCCAATTCGCTAGTTGTTCCACCCTTTTGTGAGACAGGCAAGATGGACCCTTCAGCTGGAGGAGGCGCACTTCTTCTACTGGGATCTGCGTGGGTTCTACATAGTGCACGACTAGGCGAAAGTCGGGAATGCATAAACAGTGCTCGGCGTCGCAGTTGAAATTAAACAATCCGTACACTTTGGCCTGTTCCAGAGTCATTCCTGTTTTTTTTGCACTTGCTCCTTCAAACACTAGCGGAAAAGATGACGAGTATAGAAAATCTTTCTTGATTTCTTTTTGCATCATAGTAGGGCAGCAATTGTCGGGGTGCTCATAATAAAAATGACATTTCACTGAATCACAGATCCCTAGATAAGGATCGGGTCCTTCATTGGACGATTCGCGCAAGACTGCCTCTTGTAGGTCTGTCAAGCCTTTAAATTGCATGCATTGGCTGACAAAAAACAGGCTGCAGCCTTCGCTGCCCGAGATGACAGTCTTTCGGGATACCCTCTCGTAGATTCCCGTCCAAAATGGGTCACACCAAAGGGCAACTGCGTTGGGCATGAATTCCTTGCCTGGGCATGACGGATTGGAGGTGGGGTCAAATGAATCTTTGTCCTTGGTACGCGCATCTTGTCTTTTTTTAAATATCACATTTAAAATTAGATTTATTTTCACTTGAAAAGTGGCCATAAAGCTAGCACCGTTCCCTATTTGGACTCATTTAAATAGCTATTACTGATATTAATATGCAAGCCGACTGTGTCTGCACCGTCACTATCCCCGTGACCGTGCTTTGCTATCAAGCTAGGGCGCGCAGAGAAGACTATGGCCTAGCGAGTGTTTTTTACTCTTCAGCGAGTGTAGACATTTCTAATTGTCTCATCAAGAGACGCGCCATGGACTTTGATACTTTTAATGACATCACTTTCTTTGACAAGATTCACATTTCGGAAGTAAATCGAAAATCCGTGATGTTTCTTTTGGTGGAAGAGGACGGACGCAAAACTCTGTGCAGACCTTCCGAGCACGCAGGAGGTCGTTTTCTTGAAAAGCTAGCGGTGCATCCTCAATGGGACTTGCTGGCAAACCCTACAAATCCCATCGTCATCCCAAAGACAGCAGAGCCTTCTTTATCTATTCTCTCTATGATTCATCACTACCAGGAAGTCGGAGGAGGTTTATTTGAACACCAATCTGTCAGCGTTTTTCCTTGCGCCAGCATCTTTGTTCCCACGTGTCTTTCTACCCAGAGCATGGAATTCTTTCTAGCAGATTGGCACACCAACAAGCTCAAGATTGCGAGGAACACTTCCATGTTGACCATCAGCACGCAGGACAGCAAGGTAGTGCTCAAGACACTGTACCCCTCTGTCATGAACAAGCCTTCCACTTCAGTTTTCACTTGAATAAATCACGATATTGCGGGGCTTGCAGACCATGCATTGTGCATGCTCCAACAGAACTTGCTTGAGTTCGCCTGGCGTACAATACGACGGGTCAATGTCGTACATGTGTGTTTGAACGCATTGATTAAAGAGCATCAGCCCAATTTGGCTGCAAATCACCCTGTGGGGAGGGGAGGTATTGGTTGTAGATTCTAGGTGGTGATATCCTGTTTTCACTGAACTTGGAAGCACTGTGAGAGGCAGGGCTAGGTAATTGTACTTTAGGCCATGCAAACTTTCAAGGAAGTGAATGCCTTGCTGAAAATGAAGCGTGCTGGTAGGCAGGAATATGTATTCGTATGCATCATTCATGATAGCGTCTGCTTCTTGGATTTCGAATCCCCTTCCCATAAATGCTGTATATACCTTGTTTAGCACTTTTGCCTTTTGCATCTCCCTTGCATGGATGTTGTATACTCCTTCGTGGACTGGGGCTATAGCTACGTGGACGCAGTCGGATCGAGTTGCCAGGCTCACAATCTTTTCAAACAAAGAATTGTTTTTGCTCTGCGAATAATGATAAAAGGCAAACAAGAAACCTGAGCTTTTCGAGAGATTCTCTTCTTTGTCTACACAAATACTCATATTTTTTTTAAAAACGTGTATATGAGTACGTCCAAGGCGTGCTTATATATAAAAAATCAGATTTAAAATAAAGCATATTTTACTGATGACCATTCACTCAGAATGGGCTCGTGTGTTTTATAATGAATGTCCAGATGCCTTTGTAGCCGAACTGAAAAAGAGCACGCTGCGGGACATGAACGTGGGCGTGATAGATGGACATCTGCAGCTCATGTGCCTCAATGAAAAGATGATCACGTGGCAGAGATTTTTGCAGTACATGTTTTTGAATCCAATTGAGCAGATGTTCAACATGGGCTGCAAGACCGTAGTTTTGTGCTTTGATGCCTACGATTTTGTGCCTCTCTACAAGAACATGACGCAGCTCAAAAGAACCCAAGGCAAGACTGTCTGCACGTTCGAGCCCCACCACGACCTGCCTCCCAAGATTCCAGATGACCCCATGCGATTCCTCATGAACAGGTCCTTCAAGCTGAAGTTGATTCAAATGATTTGTGATAGGATACCGCAGTTAGTGAAAATCAAGGAGCATCAAGAGTTTATCATCGACTACAAAAAGGTGACACTCTACCAGCAGTCGTCGCAGGCCTCTTCTGTGCTCATACCAGTGCATTTGCCAGAATACGAATCCATGGGCGAGAGCGACGTCAAGTTTACTAGATACGTGGAAAAGTACGGAAATGCCCTCGTGCACGCCATTGATGGGGACTACATGATCATTGCTCTGCTCTACTATGCAAAGAGAGGCATTCTCAAAAACAATAAGATATTTATTTATCGACAGATTCAAAAAGATTGCTCTCCTTGCATCACTAGCGCGGCGGAGGCAGCGGGCAACAGCAAGAAGCGGTCGATTGATCACGTAGTAGATGACTTTTCTTCTTTTGAAAAACCAAGGCACCTGCACAAAAAAAACAAGTGCTGGATCGACATGCAACTCATTTACGTGACGATGCTAGAAGCTTTTCGTCAAGCTCTGAGGACAGACTCGGCCGCCATGGACATTGACCAGCAACACTGTGATAAGGAAGAAGACTACATCCAATGCGTTGTATTTACCATTTTGTGCGCTGGCACTGATTTTTCGAGGCAGCTCCCACTCATTGGTCCACAGCGCCTGTGGGAGCACTTGCCGCTGTATGCTGAATATCTCATGGAAGGACTGAAGCAAAAGCAGGATGCCATGATCTTAGCTACCTTCTCGAAAATATACAAGACCATATTTTCAAAACATGTGAGGTGCTCTACGTCTGCGTGGTCCCTCGTGCGTGACAATTTAATGTCTAGTTCGTTGGCTCAATCCACTAAAAATAAATTTCCCACAGAGCAACAATTAGTCGTCACCATGCGCAACATTTTGTGGGTCATGTCCTACTGGAGCACTGTCAACAATTCAGTGGAAACTCCAGTCGATGGCTCCAATGGCTACGTGCTTTGCCCTCATACTCGAAAAGTTCAATTCATGGATTCCAGTCCATTGGCAACCCCCCCTCTTCCATATTAAATCTTGATTGAGGTGGTACTTTCTTGATTTCGTGTCCTGTGGACGTTTGGTTTTCAGTCATGGTAGCTAGGAGGTCGTCGTATTTCCGCGTGATTAGGTGAATAAACATTTCTTTCTTCTTAAACAACTGTGGGTTTTCCTTTCTCATCTCATTTAGAAAATTGGAAATGATTTCACTTTGCTGTGACTTGTACAGAAAAAACGTGAGCGTAGCTTTTATTTCTTGATTTTTGTGTTCTTGGATAAGTTTGTCTAACACAAACTTCATTTTTGAAGCTATTGTGTTGGAACTTTTCAATCTGTCTTTTTTGTCATATTTTTCTCTCGAGTGCATCAGTGTTGTTGATTTGCAGTCAGTCTGTTTTTGTGTGTTGGTTCGCATGGCCTGTCAAGAAACAAAAAAAAACAGAGTAAAGCCTAGTGCGCAATGGAAAGAAAGGGCATCTATTTATAAACTCACGTCAAACCTAGACTGAGTTCTCATCTTTTCTTTAAGCAACACATCGGGAATTCTTAGTTTTTCCAATCCATCAATGTTCTCTAAATTGTTGAAGCCTTTTTTTAGTCGAATGTGTCGGTAAATTGCTTTCTGCATTCGAAGACTCAGCGAGAAATATCTGTCTTTGTATAGAATACAGGGGACTTGATCTTGTACCCCCCCTCCCGCCTTCATGAGCCACGTCACTATTTTGGTGTTTCGCTCCAAAAGTTGAATGGCCTGCTTTGAACACGGGGAGACTTCATAATTCCAAGGAATCCCAGCTTGCACTACCAGCATGTTTTCAGATGCTATCTGTCTCATGTTTTTTTTACTAAAAATCCATTATGGCTGCTGCCCACTACTCTCATCCCCTTTCTGTTTTTTTTTAAACATTCTTATTTTATTTTCAAAATATATAGACTCATTTAAAAGATGCTTGGACTCCAGCTCAAAGAACGTGTACAAGCACTGCTCATATTCAGGTCTCAGTATCGACAGCCTGCAGCACTTCTCGCAATAAAAAGATACGAAATCTACCGGTCCACTGTACTCTTCAATTCTGTGAACCTCTTCTGCAATTTTGGCGTGGGCTGCGTCTCCATACACCAGCATGCTGAGGAAGTCGGGCTCCACAGAAGGAGAACTTAGAGGACAAGGAGAATGAGGAGAGCAGTGTCTGCAGGCATGGGGAAACATGGATCTGCATTTTTCGTAAATGCCTGGAAACCTGCTCACATATTTTCTAATCTTTTTTGCAAATTTTGTATTGTCTATCAAGATGGGTGCTCCAATCCATAGCCATTTTAAAAACGGAATGTGCACTGCGAAATCGTGTAGCTCAAGTGAGAAAAAAGCATTGAAAACACGAATGCTTCCTATCAACAAATACAAACTGGCATCTTCCATAACCAACATCGGATTTCTTGGAAACTGGTATAGGAGGCTTTCGAGACAGTGTAGCACTACGCTGCTACAAGGCTTCAAGCTGCATGTTCCAGATATGATAAAATCCACAAAGATGTGCACTGGATGCAGCACGTATTGGGGCGATTTTTGAAATTTATAAACGTTGGCATTCTTTCGAATCTGAACATTTTTTCTCATGAATGACGAACAGTCACAGCAGATGCTGATATTCTCATCTACTTCAAAGCATTGGTAAAACATGTTTTCTATCACGCTCTGATATGGTGGCTTTCTCCAGTATCTTCCCTGAATTGTCTGCATGATGTCTCTAGGCTGCTGAATCCAAAACATATGGTGCCCTTCATAGATACGAAAGCAGAATGGACAAAAACATAAATCTGGCTGTCTCTTCTCTCCTTGCACTACTACTGCAGTCATGCTCAGTATATAAGCACAGTCTCTGCTATACTAAAAAAAGTACACATGGCTTCTTTGCTTCAAATTGACCATCCGCCTTCATGGAATCACTGTCCTGTGTTGCTTCCATACTCTCCTCACACCATATCAGTCATTGTGCCTGGATACTTGGGTATTCTGATTCCATTCCTTTTCTTTAGCGCCTTTCTATTCATGTACTTGCACAAGCTCTGGATGGAAAATTTTGAAGGCGACGTCAAGAAGCAAGCCTCAAGTGTGCAGTACTCCTCGATGTATAGCAGTGGCGCAGCGGATTCTCCTTATTCCTCTTCCAGATCTTCTTTTTATACTTGAAGCACTAAAAAAGAAATAAAATATAGCTCCAAGTAAAGTTTTTTTTCTTTTCTTGCTTTGAGTCATGCGAAAGAGAAAATATGTTTCATTGAATGATATCAGCATAGATTATGACATTGACACTGCCAGTTTGCTAGCCTTCGACTCTCGTGTTCTCGGCGACGACACAGCCACTGCAAATGAGGTTCACTGGCCTCCCATTCCTCAGTGCCACAACATTGTCTCTACCTCGCAAATATTGACGTCTCAATCGCACATCAACTTGCAGAGACTGGCTGATTTGTATCCTTTCACCACGTATGACAGGAAGAGGTTTGCTGCCATCACCATACGCCTAGCCAACCCTCATTGCACTTGTCTCTTATTTGGATCTGGAAAGCTCGTCATCACCGGCTCCACCTCGTACAGTGCCTGCATTGTGGCTTCACATGAGATCACTCGACTTCTTCGCCAGGCCAGTCCGCTCGCGTGGTTTGAAGTCAATTCCTGCATCATTCAAAATATTGTGGCTCATGTGGAGATGCCAAAGGGCACTGCCATCGATCTTGACAGACTGTACGCGTCCTTTTGCGAGTGCTCCACATACCAGCGATCCATATTCCCTGGCCTTGTGTTGCGGCCTCCTCAGTCGCCCATTGTACTCTTAATTTTCACTTCTGGGAGGATTGTGTGCACTGGCGGTAGATCATATGATGATATATATTTTGGATTCAATGCCATCTTTGAAAAGCTAAAATACTACCTGCACTCTGATTCCTCTTCTAGCTTAGCGGTAAATCATGAACAACCGAGCCTCGAGGTCCACAGCAGCCAATAATAATAAGCAGTCGTATGCCCCTGTGCCCAATTCCGAGGAGTCTCCTGTGAATGACCAGCAACAACAGACCTTCCTTACCAGAACCACCACGGTGGCTGAAGTCGAGACTTCGTCACGTTTTTTCACCAAAAATACATGGGAATATTTTTTGTGCGGAGCAATACTCACCTTTACGTATTTTTTCCTCGTATTCTTAAACTTGAATATTATATGGCTTTCCTACGACTCTACAGAGTGTCCAAATATTTAGCGAGCATGCAATCCTATGTATATATAAAACATACAATATATAGTTTCCAAAATGAACTTGAACTCTATTCAATTTAATAGATCTCAAATCTACTTGCTATTTTATAAGCCCACTTATGACGACCCCTTTCAAAATCGCTTGGTGGCTCAATTCGATGGTCCCTTTTGTCATGTAGAAATGGCATTCCCAGACAAGTACGGGGAAGAGCCATGGGAAAAAAACGTGTATGGCTCGTCCATCTATCAAGATGAATGTGTTTTCTTCAAGACCAAGACCTACAAGCGCGACGGATACGTTTCGTATGCTATTGAGGTTTCGAATGTTCAGTATCACAAAGTGAAGAATTATTGCAAACAGCAGATGGAAAGGAAGACTCCCTTTTCAAGGGTGGCCATGTATGCTGCCTTTCTTCCGGTCCAGCTTTTTTCTACGTCGGGGACGTTTTGTTCCAAGCACGTGGCCATGGCGCTGCAGTATGCCAATGTAGACTTGGTCATGAACATGAATCCCCACATCATGACTCCGTCCAAGCTCTATCGTCACTTGAAGTCTCAATCTCCCATCTTGCAAATAGTGCCCTGCAAAATGTCCCCTGAGAATATGAACCCGTGCAGCTCCAAGTTGATTAAGTTTCTAGTAGATAAAAATAAATCAAATCAAAGACTCTGACATGCTATATCCAGTGCTCAAAGCTTGTCAGTTGGTATTTTTGGGCACATCAATACGCCTTGAAATATGAAATTCTTTAAAAACGAAGTTCTCAATATTGTGTTTTATCGGCTCTTTCTAATCCTTGCATTTTCCATGTACTTTTCCTTGTTTGGTTATTTTCAGCAATTGCTTGCTGCTAGAGATTTGCATTTTGAGGGTGCCGAGTTTTTGAATTGTCTGCATACTCTTGCCCTCCTCTCATTTCTGTGGATCTTGGGCTTTTTATTCAAGTTTTTACTGACATTTGTATACCACATTTTCTTTTCTCAAAGACCACGTCAGCAAGCAGCCTCTCTTTTGTCTACTACTACTTCAGCTGGTCCTCCCGCCTTGTCCCAGCAGCAGCGGTCCATCTTGCTCATACCCAACGCGCAATGGTTTTCAAGCAACATATTCTATGTTCACTTGGACGATGTTTCTTATACCAACACTTGCCTACATCACAATGCCCACCTCACCCTCGACCACAACCAATTAGTGCTTCATGCCAATCCCTGGACCTTTCTGGGTTATTTTCATATCATGCCCTTTTCATTTTTTGTGGTCAGCTACTCGATCTGTAGTGTTTTTCCCTTATCCTTTTTCACAGTCATGGCTGTCTGGACCTTTCTGACGTCCATTGTATTCAACAAAAAAATAGAATTTGAAAAATATCTGATAGCCTCTTCATGCATTCCTTTTCAGTCCCTTGGGTACTTGTGCCTGTGCACTTCCATTGTGTTGGCCACAGTGCATTCATTTGTGACGAATCAGGTGCTCTTCCAACAAGACAGCGACACCCCGATGCATCAATTTGATTCAGTTTTTGTGATTCTTCTCTTATTTTTAGCTCCATGTATATGCAGTCTCTGCTTCATCAAAATGTCTGTGGATCTCCGTCGCTTGTCCATCGACATGCAGACTCTCTTCAGTTTTTTGTTGCCAAGTGTCACAGGCTTGTGTGTTTTCTATCTCTTTCATTATTTGTACGTGGTGGGAATTCTCACCTTTCTCAATCACAATAATGTCGCCGCTTGGGAAGAAGATCAACAGGGTGTAGTAGTAGGGGATCAAGGATGGGTCTTCAATGTGTGTTTTTTCTTATTATTGCCACTGTGGTTTTTGTCTTTTCACATGTTTGTGTTGAAAACGTTTTTGACAAACGATCCTTTTCAGATCAATTGTTTTTTGGCTTCGTTAGTTTTTGGATTTTTAGGGAAACACTATCTAGAGGCTTCTGAAAAGACGTTTTTTTTGCACGCGTGCCTTGCATTCTCCATCTTGACTTTTCTTTTCCAGTCATGGGTAGACTATAAACATGTGTTGTTTAAAGAAATGGAGCTGTCTTCTTCGGATGCAGATATTGGAATTGACCAGTCCCTAGAGAGCACTCAGAGTTTGGATAGTGCACAGGGTGATTCCTGTGAAAATTAAGCTGCTGTATAAGGATGTCATGCATGCAACTTCTTCATCGCCATGATGCCCGAATAACAGGAGCCCTTCTGCGCCCCACACCACAACCTTTGCCAGAATGTATGGGTAATGACTCCATAAGCCTTCTTGAAAGCTATGCCATTCAAACCACACGAAGAGGAAAGCAACAAAGCAGGTGAACCACGCGTTGCGTTTTAGCACTGGATTTGGAGTGAGGCATACGCCAATGATTAAAAATTTGGTTAGTGCCCAACATTTGATGTGCTCGTCTGTGAAGTATATGTCATGCGCGAACAGGTTCTCCGTGCATAACGTCATGAACAAGAAGAGGTAGTAGAAGATGTAGAGGTAGACGCCGAAGAAAATCTTGCAGAGTGTCAATTGCGATTTCGTCCCATCTTCAGTGGGGAGACCCTTCCAGTCTTGCTCAAGCGACGCTTCTAGCACGCCATATTGATTCTCATTGCACCAGCTCAGCCACAAGAAGCAAGCTGTGAATGCAGCACCGCAGGAAAACAAGAGGCAGCAGTCTTTGTTTTTGCTCACTTCGTACGGTAGGTATATGATCTGTTGCAGTGTGCTGTTTTGGCTGTCCACCATCGCTGCATGCGAATCATCATACTTGAAAACCACAAACACATGGGACCGTTCTTTGGCAAACCAAAGCAAAAGAAACAAGGGAAGCTGTGCTAAATTCAGGAAACTTATGCACGAGTAGACCATCGTCATTTGATTATTTTATTTTGAATCAACTGCAGATATAAGTTGCTGGCAAAACTAGCAAAACATCCAATTCCAGAGTAGACATACCAGTCCTCGATCTCGTCAAATTGAGGAACCAGTCCCAGTTCCAGAGTGCTGCACAGCATGAAGGCGCAAATGGTCACATCCAAGAATAAAAACCACGCGTCTGATGATGGCGCAGGGGCACTCTGAAAACTAGCCCCCATCAATTTGTATATCTTTTTCCAAGCATCAATGCCCAAGCCCATGCTGATGGCAGCTGCATACGGGTTTTCAGGGCTCCTGTAGATGGTGGTGCATATGCTGCAGAGTCCGTACAGGCAAGCGTCTGATATGTAGAACATTTTTTGCAGGTACATGCCAAACAGGGCGAGCAGGATGCACAGGACTGCAGACACATAAAAGTAAATTTCGTCTTGGACCACTATGAATGCTATTCCATCTATGAGGGAAAATAAGATGTGGACAAGTCCAGTGCAGATCGATATGAATCCGAAAAAGTATATTTTGTACTTGATTGTTTTCGCTGACAAGTCTTCTTTTGCATCCAAGTTTTCATATTTTAGTGAAATTCCATACAGGAAGATCAGTGCTATGATGATGATGACGCAATAGGCAAACGGTCCAAACGTGCTGGGGATGATGCGAATTCTGTTGACGATGGGCTCGTACAAGAGCAAGAGCGCGCTTTGCAGAATGTCGCAGGCAGTCACATAGTACTTGTCCTCTGTCAAGTTTAAACTGTACACTCGCCCGAGTCCTAACTTGGACAGTCCGTCGTTGTTGCTCCCGCACGTTGTCTTGGACAGACTTTGAAAATGCCCTAGTATGGGAGACGGTATGTGGGGATTATGCTTTCCTGTGAAGATGAGATTGCTGGCATTGTCGTATTTGAAGGATGGGAAGAAACCCCCGTGGGACTTCATCATGCAAAGACTTTCGTACTCTGCGTGGCAATCTTCAGACACTAGATGGTTTCTTCTCAGTCCCTCAATCTTGTTGTTGAGGTATTTGGAAGTTGGATCGCAAAATCCATACTTTTTTGTCAGGGAACTTTCAATGCTCCTTATGCCTCTGCTGCTCACTTCAATCATACATGACGATTGGAGAGTTCGCATGAAGCGGGGGCTGTTCCAGGACAACTCTCTGTCTGCGTTGCCATTGTTTGATTTTGAAAATAAAAACATTGAATTTTGGTTTTCGCTTAGGGACAAACGCTTTGCCTCGCACGCAACAGAGAGAGCCCAAACCCCTACCACTACTACCACACATATCTTTTTCATTTGCTGCAAAAATTCCAACCTATATTTATAGAGGATTCAAAATATATTTTAATAAATCTTTTTTTTTTGCAAAATGGAATATCAGGTTCTCTTCAATATCTTGGCCAAGCTTCTCTTTTTTGTAGGCATTCTATTGCAAATTATCCTCTGGCCCACTGTGTGGACGCTCACGTTTGCTGCGGTGGTGGCACTGGAAGGCCTCGTCACTTATTTTATGACGCCTAAAGCAGAGTTGACTTCGAAAGTTTTCGGGAAGGGCATTTTCTTCTTGCATGGATCTCAAACCACTTCGGTTCGACAGTATCTAGTGGCTGCCTTTGTGGGCATCTATTCTTGCTTTTATTTGGTGGCGTATTTGTCTGCAGAAATTGACTATCAGCCCCACATGACAAACTGGATCCCTCGCGAGAGACTTCAATTCTATACTCCAGGAGAACCCCTCCCGGATGTCGAAGTCACAGACGAGTTATCCAAGACCATGCGAAAGAACACGTTTACTTGGCCCAAAACCCACGAGGACATTCCCATTCTACTCAACGGAACCCTCTCTGACGGAAAACCTACCAAAAACGGGAATGACATCAAAATCTTGAACAATCTTCGCTGCGATCCTCAAGATGCTACTTTAAAATATGCATGCTATGCCACGAATTTAAAGACTTTCTCAGTTCCAGACAGAACTCTGTATGGTAGGTCCTATTCGTTTGTGCCCATGTCTTCTCAGTTTTACGTGACAGACGTAAAAATCACTCCCAAGAAATCGTCGTCTCTCACATGTGAAGCCTTGGAATTCTACAGAATCATTGTCAACTCTGAAAATCAGGCAGTCTATGCTCTGGATTATCCTGCCTCTACGCTTCCTAATCCATCTAGTGCGAATATTGCTTTTCAGGATCAATGCGGGTTGTTCCAAGAGGTCAACTGGTGCTTGCGGTACCAGCACACGTTCTCGTTTGCAGACTACAGACAGAAAATTGCGCAAAAGTGTCAAGAGGGACAAGGAAGCATCATCTTCCGTTTGCCGGTGCGCACCATTGACGTCAATCCCAAAAATGGGAAGGTAGAGCTTGACACCATGATTATTTCCAAGGATGCAGACGTCACTGTGAAGCATACGTGGCATTATGAGACTGACAACCTGCCCAACATCATCAAGACTCTAGAGCAGTGGCATGCAGTCGACGGAGATTTAGCAGACGACTGGAGAAACTCGTCAGATGCTTTTCAGGTGTTTATGAAATTTGCCATTGCAATCACGCCTTTTCTCATTGTCTGGTACTACCTTGCCACTGAATTTGAGCAGCTGGTTCCTCAGAATCACCAAGTCTTTGTGATTTGCATTTTTGTCTTGCTTCCAGCAGTGTTTATTTTTATGTCTGTAGGGGCTTGGCTTCCCATGGCAGGCTGCATTGTGTGCGCCATTGCAATCAATCATCCACCCGCAGAGTCTACCCACACCATGGTCAGCAAGTTGTTTCGGCCAGTCTTGTTTTTCATCTTTGCGGTGTGCAACAGCATTCAGTTTTGCTGGATTTTGGTCTTGATTTTCCAAGCTGACTTCTCGGCTTTTTATTATGAGTACAGTCTCAAGCAACTCAGCTCCATGACGCACAATTTTATCATTTCTGGGTCTACTTCGCCTAGTTGGGTTGCCTTGGTCATGCCCACCGTCTTGAGCATCAATCTGGCCTTTTTTTTGGGATCCATCATTTGCTTTATTTTGGAGATGAAGACATTTTATAGGCTGCAGCCCTTGCGCTGAATCATTGCGCTGAGATCAGCGCGGCTCAGCTCTCCAAAGATCTGGGTCCACGAATCCTCTGCTATTTTCTCAGCATCTTCTTTCGATATTCCTAGATTGATCCAGTCGTCTGGCGTATATCGAAGCAAGATCATGAGTTCGTGCGTGAGTCCATATTTTTCAACCAGCGTCTTGAACTTTACTTTGCATTCGACCAGTGCATTGGCATGAATAAATTTTCTGTGTACAACCAAATCTCCTATGGTGCATTTGAAATGGTCAAATGGATTCGCTGCCCACTCTGACAGGTGTGGAAAGTCTTGGATCTGCACCTTGTCATGCTTGATCCACTCGCGAAGGTCTGGTTGTATTTTTACGAGCTTTGACGTGCTGATTCCATTGTCTATGCATGTACGCAGGTTTATTCTTTTGTGGGCTAATATGTCTTTCCACGCCAAAGTTTTTTTGGCATTTATGAAGCCATAGAGTCCCACGCTTTCCTCGGGCTTTAACTTGATCACGTAGTAGGACGACGAGGAAAAGTTCATGCATCTTAGTTAAAAAAAAGAAAATATAGTCCAGAGTCTTTATTTTGAGTTGAACACTTCTTGGTGGTTGTTGCATCATATTATGCATGTTTGACTGTGAGTTTCCAACAGACTGGCAGAGTGCAAAACGTTCTTCTGCTTCGTCGTCCACCACTGCCACCACTGCAGCCACCACGCTAGCAGAGCTGGGAGACGCGCCCAACAAGTCCAAGAGAAAAATTCACACCACTGGATCTACTTCAGCAGGTGCCAAATCAGATGAAAAGCGACCCAAAAAGAATAAGACAGTCTCCTCCTTAGGCAACGAATCTGCAGTGGAGCCGGTGGAAGTTGGCGAAGAGGTTGTTCCTGTTGCTGAACAACTGCAGACGAAAACTTTAGTTTCCCCCACGCAATTAGGCAACGTTGCGCGGTTTGCGTCTGCAGACGTGACTAGTGCCACCATTGATTGTCTCGACAAATCTTCCTTTTTTATTAATTTTTCAAATGGGAAAATCACACCCTCGAAAAATAGTAAAATAAAGCAGTTGATTTTGAAGCAATTTCAATCGATACTCGCTGCGCACACATACTATGACTCTTCCAGACAAGTCACGCTGATGAACGAGTGTTCTAGTGTGATGGATCAGGAAGAGGCCTCTTTCGTCCAGCAAACAGCCATGTCAAATCCCATGCAACTCGACACTGAAAACCTGCTGTCGAAGCTGCCATACAAGAAGATGCTCAAAGACATGTTTGGTGGCAATCTCAGAGGAAGGCTCCACATGACGAACATACCGTATGTGACGCGCGCGTACGAAGAGGCCTTCATGCACGAGCTCACCAATTCCTCCGAGCGCGAATGTGCAAAAGGAAAAATGTGCGAGTGCATGTTCATCGACAAGACTCAGCCGTTTGTTTGCGTAGAATTTCTGCTGCCTGGAGAAAAACCTCCGCGTACGCCCAACATGTGCGTCTTATGCTACCGCGCAGTCACACAGCAACTGTACTACGACGTTATTTTCGACAAGTGTGAATTTCCAGGCTGCATTCAGAAATTCGGAAACATCCACAGTGAGCAGGGCGAGTACTCCCTAGAGTCAATGCTCATTGCAGCGCCAAGTGCTCCGGTTCACATCATGCCCTTGCCTATCGTGTCGCACCAGCGAAATCGATACCAAGTGTTCAATGCGTCTGGCGTGAAGCGTCTCAAGCAAAGCAAGGTGTATTTTCAGCACACCCCTTCTTGCAATCTCGATCTTGGGCCATCATGCCCCTGAAGTCTAGGTGGAATCCAAAACATTCTGTGCCCATAGACAAATCTTGCAAGGAGGGGGAGCCGACAAACCAACCGCGCGTCTTTTGCCACCACGACTCCAACATTGACAAGCTCCTCGTTCACATGCACACTATTCAGCGAACGGGCGATCGAGACATTCAGCAGAATATCGACAGGTATCTCATGATCTGCTACGACACCCAATTTCAATCCATGCTCTTGCCTAAAAACTCTGTGCCTCACTATTATAACCTGCCAGACATTTTTCTGTACGTCGTGGGCATTCTCGATCCCCACATGGACACAGACCAGAGTCTCCAGCAGGTTTTGCTGCTTCTGAGACAGTGCATACCCCTTCGACGAAGGACCAAGCGGGCTCAGAGAGAGGTTCAGTGGACGGATGACAATTTGTTTTCCATGCAGACCTTGGTCCGTTGCATGCAGGGCATGTTGCTCGGGCTATATCCTACCAGCCTGAATGCTGTCGCTTTTCATGCGCGCATTGGCATTCAAGTATTTCTCAGGACTCTCTTGGTCCAGTCCTTTCCAGTGCTCCACGCTGCCATTCAGCACATTGGCTACATACTCAAGCTGGCCATCATGGAGCATCTTTGCAATACCATCACTGACTTTTACCCCGGCATCAGTCACACCCTCAATCAGTCAGGGCAGAAGATTGAGCATTTTTGCAACTCGGTGTCAACTATTTGCGACATTTTTCGCGGGGAACTCAACTCTTTGTTCTGCGCGCAGATGAACGCCCACCACCACCAGAATTTGCCGCCTCGTTTTCAGCCAGCACTCTTCATGGCCATCATCCCTCAACTCAACAAGATTGCCCATTCTTATTTTGAGAGATGCACGAGGGCATACCGCGGCATCATCATTGGAGCCAACGTCCAATACAAGCACGTTGACTTGGCAAAAAAAATGCTGACTCCCTCGATCTTGTCGCGGCTTGGCGTTTTGTGGGAAAACATGTACTTTACGTCCAATCAAAACGTTTTCGAGCGGGTTCATGCCCCGCTGCTGAGTCCCGACATGCTAGTTTTTGCGTGGCATCTCACCAAGATCCTGAATGTCCATCCACTGCCGCCCTGCATCATGCAACATCAGCTGCAGGCCCTGTCTCTGCGATACGGAGGCGACATGTCTTGCATTCAGAAATGTCGCATGCTGCACGTCTGCGTGGTCTGCATCATCCGCAGGGGCAGCGCTCATGGAATGCGACTTCGTCACGATTGCCAGACTGGCCTCCTGTCTTGCATCAACTGCGAAAAAGGAACTATACTCACCATTGACACCTTGGGCCGCATTGTGTGCATTGGCAATGACAGGATCGTGTTGAGCTGTTGCTGCGCTTCGTTCATTCACTATGGAGGGTCAGGCCTTGACTTTTGCACGAAATGCGGCTTGCAGTGCACGCACCAGAGGCAGCTTTTCAAGAAGAAAGAGAAGCATTTCTACATGAAGCATTTCCACAATGTCTTTGACGAAGTCTCTGCTGCAGCGGATGGCGACGGAATCCACGACAAGCGCAGAAAGTGCAAGAATGTCAAGTTTAAATTCCAGTGCGAAAAGAGTCAGATGTGCTCTCAGCCAAACAAGAACAAGCAGTCGAAGAAGAATGCGCACGCATTTTCGTTTTGGAAGCAGTTTACGAATCTCAAAGCAGACGACAATGCAAAGTATGTGCCTCCGCATTGCGTGCTCTGTGCTCAAAAGAACGTGCACCAGCATCTTAGTTTACTTCACGTGCAGCATCGATGCATGGTCAATTCGTATCTGTGCTCCAAGCACATGATTCCTCAGCACATTTCGAAGTCCATCCTGCACCACGACCACTTGTTTGCATATTTTGCAATCAATGCCATGCATCACAAACGAGGCGGAGGGTCCAATTCCTTGTTTGTGGTGATGGATCAACAGCACGCGGATGCGAGGCAGAATTTCTTTGACGAAAATATGGAGAACGCTCTTCTTCAGCGCAAGGGGAGGCGAGGCCGAAAGCCAAAGTATCTTGCGAAATATCTGCTCACCAAGAAAATGCTACAGCAGCAGACTTCTTCTTCTTCTTCTTAGCGCTTCGTCGGCCTTTTGCTGATGGGCTTGAAGTGTTGGAATGAAATGGTTTTGATTGATTTCTTGTTGGCTGGCCACGCTCCCTTGCTCTTCCAAACGTCTCGAATCCACTGCTCGCTTAATTTTAGTCCCCTGTCCTTTTCTGATCGCTTGAAGAACGTGTAGCTCACTGTCTTTGTTCCCCTGCTCGGACTCGACTGATGTTTGTTGTTATCTATAGTCCATATGTTTAGATTGTGCTGTGCTTGCTCTATGAGTTTCATATTGTGCAAGTAGTTTGGCTCTAGAAGCAATGACTCCTCTATTCCATTGGCCTTGACTGTTTTGGGAAACTCCCACAGAAAGGGGTCTGGAAAGTACGCATCAATGGCTTGAAGTAGTTTTTCCATGGTATCTATGGTGGGAGGCGCACAGCACGCCTTGGAATAGAGGTATGGAATGGAGGCTCTGTAGATGACCTGCAGCTTTCCATACCTTCTCATGCCCTCTAGCAATGGGATGTCTCGTGGGGTGTGGCATAGTAGAGGATTCAAGTGGGTCGCAATCACGGGACTAGAGGCAAGTCCATAGATTCCAAGTTCATCTTCTATTTCTCCAATGGATCTCATCACGCACAAGCGCGGGGCTTTGCACTTGTGGACACGATGGTTGTTGCTGGCCGCTGCAGCTAAAAGTCCCAAATCTTTCATTCGATTGCCATATCCTTTGAAGATGGTAGCATTGCTCATTTTGAGGAGCGAAGCGTGATCATTGCAACTGCATTCTGCGTGGAATCTCGAGTGCCCTCTTTTTAAAAATAGGAATGATTCCCAGCACAGGTGGTGCAATATGCTTGGGTGAACTGCGAGCAGGATCTCGAACTTCCCGTCGTAGGCGCAAACATTGTTTTCGTGGTCTTCCTTGTCGTCGAAGATTTTGATATCGAAATGATGCCAGTACACTACAGCACAATAAATTTTTGTATTTTTTGGATACTGGGGACAAATGTCAACTTTGAGTTGGACTGAGTTGTATTGGATAGTAAATCTTTCCATGCTGCTGCATTGGCATATTGTAGATGTAGCGTCAAACAAGAACAAGTCGTCGGGGTTGCGCGACAGCACCTTAAGTTGCAGTAGTCTCTCCTCATTCATTCGACGTGCTGGGCAAGCCTACGTTGAGTTGAACGTTGGATGCGTTTTCTGTCCCGCTGATGATGGTGATGATGCTCTCACTCTTCTTCACCTGCTGTGTTGTGGTTGTTTCGCTCACCTTGATGGTTTTTCGCAGGTGTTCTAAAACTAAGTCGACTACCACCAAAATCACTATGAAGAGAATTATTTTTTCTTCGAAAATAGTAAAAGATTTAATTTCCTTGTCTACAAACGAGATGAACGAGAAGTTGGCCCCCATTCGCGCTATTTTGCACATGAGGTGCGGGCACATTCGGAGGTACACCAACACAGTGAAGCTCGTGCTGAACGCAAAGAGCGCTGTCATGTTGGACAAGTACACGTGCATGAAGCTGGACAGCTTTTGGGCACAGGAGAATGCGAGCATTTCGCTGCAGTTCGCCAGCTTGGTGCTTTTCTGGAATGGATTAAAAACAAGTAGAATGTAGGGCGCGATGATCAGGGCGAGCATGTCAAAGACGCCAATGGCATTCAAATAGATTAGGTTCAGCCACAGCACGATGCCGCGAACGCTCAGAGTCTCTATGATCTTCACAAAGATGTGCTGCAGCTGCAAGTGACTGTACATTCCCGCGTGTATGGGAAGCAGCAGGTAAATCAAGGAGAGGATGCCCAGCAGCTCCAGCACGTCGTACTTTTCGAATAGCATGATGATGCGCGACACAATGTACAAGATGAGGAAATTGGATATGGATTCTTCTATCACGTCGTATTTTCTGAGGTACGACAGATAGATCCGGAAGCTCCATATCCACGTGGAGATGAGCCCTATGTAGAGATAGATGCTGGGCAAGAAGAGGAGATTGATGGGCTCTTTGGGAAAGGGAATGTGCATGCTCATGGTGTCCGCACTTATGATGGAGAAAATGGTGATAAGGGTCTTTGAGTTTTTGAACCACGACGAGAACATCACGATGCAGATTCCCATGTAGAAAAGAATGTACACGGAAAAACTATTGGAGAAGGACAAGAGAGGTACGTTTTTGTTGAGAAAAGCCTTGATTTCTGTCACCACTCGATAACTGAGCGAAATGAGAACCTTTTCTAGAAATGACTGGAAGATGTTAAGCCAATTTTCTCTCATCTTTGTTCCTGAAATATCTATGCCTAGTAATATATATAGAGTATATTTTCAATGTATACATATAACAACCTTTTTGGAAGCGCGTCATGAGCAAGGTGTGGCCTGCATTACCAGAAGTGACTTGTCAGACTCTATCTGAGACTGCGGCAGAGGACCAGACTATGAAAAAGACTGTGCTTGTGCAGATCCACGGCAACAGGGCCACGTGGGAGCACTTGGGCATTCACGGTGCACTTTGGAGGATTAATCCCGACCGCGCTGGCTTGATCTTCGGAGGGGACACCCAGAACACCAACGACCCTGCCCTCCAAGACAAGCTCAGTCGCGCCATGATAAGGAGCGTCAAAGTCCTCCAGACCAATACCAACATTGACGAGGTCGTTGCCGTCAACATCGACGGCCTGCCTGCATCTGAGTACACTGCCAACGGGGACAGTGCCACTATGTTTTTGCTGGGCGAAGGCAAGAACAATCAGGCGCAGGAGGTCTTCAATATGTCTGGAAACACGGAGCTCGGCCTTGCGTGGATGAAGCAGTATCCCAAGTATACTACGTTCAACCTGGAAAAGGAAGGTGTTTTGTTTTTGCCTGGATGTTCATATTATTTTGTTCGAATTGACCACCCTGTTGTGCACATGTTGAAAACCAACGAGGAAACTCTCGGTATTCACATCACGGAAGAGACGCAGGTAGCCGAAGGTAAGTGGCATCGAGTTGACATTGAAGTTTTCATCTTTTGCATTCGCTCCATTCGCGACAACATCCTGCAGAACACCCCGTCCACCTTTAATTTGAACATGCTAACTGTGCGTGTTGCCAAGCCAGATGGTCAGCGGTGGCTTCAGCTCAGCCCGCAGCTGGTGGACAGCCTCATAAGCGACGAGGTGCGCGAGAGCAACGACACAGACCTCATTGCAGAGGCTCGAAAGCAGGCAGTGCAGCGCTACATCGACAGGCCTCTCTTCGTGACCCTGCGCCTGTGCTTCGAGTATGCCCTCCCGGAGGCATCCGCAACAGATGTGGTGGCCATTGTTTCGTCGTCGAACAACGCAGCACCCAGCGTTGCGTCAGATGCCAAGGGAACTCTTGCGAAAATTATTGCGGCTACGTAAAAAACGATGATTGGGTACTATACAGTCTTGCAGTTTAATGAACAAAAACGTATTTAAGTTTTTGGATTTTTTAAATTATATTGGAAAATGGCTGCGTTGATTTCTGGCGCAAATCCAGGGCCAATACTCGACGGGCATGCGTATCCCAGAGGAACCGCATTTGACAATATTTCCTCTGTCAACTCGAGCAACGCCCCGACTGCGGCAGACTTCGCTTCCATATGGGGTCCCGCTGCCCTCGACATGAACTTGGACAAGGATCGCCTTCGCAGGACCAGTCGCTTGCACATGAATCAACTTCCCCAGGAACTGCAGGGGAGGCAGATTTATATTGCAGATCGGATTGACGGCTTGATTTCCAACTCCACTGGGAGTCCCTTCACTTCCTTGATTTTGCCCTATGTCCACTTTGAACGCCCAGACAACACCATCAAGTGGAGAGTGTTTGGCTTTGACGAGGGAATGGCGAGCAGAGTGCCGTACGAGTCTGCGGCCCGCACTCTCACGCAGAGCCGCGAGGAATTCTCGGCGTATGCCACGAGGCACGGTCTGGCCATCACCATGGAGCACAACTTCATGATGAGCGAGGAGGGCCGAACTAACTTCTACTATCAGGTGCAGCAGGTGGTGGGCAGCATCCAGAAGACCAACGACTTGCATGTTCACATTGCGCTCATCAAGGCAAGGAGCTATTTCCGCAAAGTGCGCGAAAAGTACTACCGCGATCCGCACAGCCTCGAGGAAGAGATTCGAGACTACGTCAATATGTTTGGCTTCTTGCAGAAAAATATCAATGGCCTGGACATCCTCATCGAAGATGCCAAGCAGCTGCTCAGGGGCTGGGGCGCAGCTGAGCCCAACTTCTTGCTCCTCAACTCGAGGCTCACATTCCAGCTTCAGATGAATCCCGAGCGCACTCAGTATATGACCCAGGGCCCCGATGGAAAGCGCCGCCTCGCAGAGGGTCCTGACATCAAGACGTACCGCGGAATCCGCATTATCCACTCAAGGTCCTTTCCCATCGAAGAAGGGTCTGCTCCGCGTGATTTGCTGAGGAGGCGTGTCCGCGTCTCGGAGTTTTACTTGTTGCCCAATTGCTCGTCAGGTCACTACAACGCCCTCACCAATGGGTCCGGCGACGATACGTTTGGCTCTTCCTCGCTCTCGCGACTCAGGGTGGGTGAGAGAGACGTATCGCAGCAGGAGCTCAGCAACAACGCAGTGAATAGTGGCGCGGCGGGAGGAGATATGGATGGCGATGCCAACGGCGAGATTAAGATCTATGACGAGAGCAGCGACTCCTTCGTTGTGATCTCCTACAAGAAGATTTTAGAGCAGTGCAGGCGATTCATCACCCGCGCCAATGCAGTGGCTGCGCGCAGGCAGCGTGACGATCCCCTGTCCCAAGTGGTCATCCCCGATCAGATTGGTTCTGTCTTGCTTTTGCGTCCCAACATTGAGCATTTTATGCTAGGAATCATCATGGGCAAGGGTGGCAATATAGATGACCTGGGAGCCACGCTGTGGGGTCAAACTGAGCTCTCGTGCTTTGACGACGGCCAGCACGGAGTGTGGGGCATGAGCTACAAGTACCACGCCTCTGCAATCGTGTTCAACGACCGAAACCTCATACGGATGTGGGACATTGCCTATGATGGGTACGTTGGAGGCAAAGACTCTACTATTTTGGATTGGGGGTCAGAACTGGACTTGACGCGCTTTATCAAGTCAGACACAAATCTGGCGGCTCCCTACTCTGGACCCAGCATCGTGGTGCTTCCCCTGCCTACCAAGGTGCACACGCTGCCCTCCCCACTCCCAGTGGCCAACTTGATCAACTCGGTGCTGGCCACCAATGCTCACAGTCTTGCCACATCAGACTTGTTTGTGGAAGACATGTACGGCTTCTTGACGCGCGTCGAGGAAAAGATTGGATCTGAACATATCGTGGGCGTGCGGAATGCTATGAGCGTGGCATATGACATGCTGCACATGCATCGCAACAGCGCGGCGTCCAAGTGTGCAAACAATGCCACTCTCGAAAACGAGGCTACTTCCATTCGACTCGCTTATGGAGGCACATATTTTTATAAGACAGAGCGCGACAATAATTGGGTGGAAATTTTCGGATGCGGACATCACGGCCCTGATTGTGTGGGAAAAGCCTCGGAGCGCAACGGCAAGGGCATGCGCTACAACACCACGACGATGCCTCGCTCCGTGCACATAGTCTGACTTTTTTGTCAGTCGCTTGCATGCTTTGCCTTTTGGAAATGCACGTCTTTGAATTTCCATTTCTTCACCACTTGGAAAATTGCCTTGTTGAGTGTTTTCGTGTTGTGAATTTTCTGAACATCCTTGCAAAATGAAAAAACTTCTGCTACGAATGCCTCTGCGTCTACGTGAATCATGCGAACCGCTTTGGGAGTGATCCTCATGCCTTGTTTGAACTCGTGAACCTCTTTCTTGATGGTTCTGTCCATGTGCACCTTGGGAATCACGTAAAATTTAGATGTGTTGGACATGATTTCTTCCTCTTCTACTTCTTCTTCTTTTAGCAGTGGTTCCGTAGTGGTAGGAGGAGTGGTATCCTCTAGCGAAGTCATGATTATAAGAAAAAAATACCAACCATTTAAATACTGCTAAAACATTGGTCTAGGAATATCATTCTATATGAAAAGTAGCCATTCGTGTCGCTTTGCGATTCTTCACTTGCCCTCCTCGCCTGCTACTCGTCCTTATCGTTTTATAGAGACGTTTATCAAAAATCTATATTTCATGAACTATTGGACCTCTGCCGCCCCGCCACAACATTCGATTGACGCCCTGCTATTGCTCAACGCGAGGAACATGGATCATGCGTTGTTCCAGCTCATCTTCACGTATCTCCCCCCCTTCGTGTCATGCAATTGGAAACCTTCTTCCAAGTCCAAGCTCTTCTACTACAGCACTGTCTTGCCCCTCATACTCTTTTCGTGGACTGCTGCATCCTGTGTGGTTTTTGTGGTCCTGGTTGCGCAGCAGACACACACTCACTTTTTGTACCACGCATGTAGGATCCTCTTTGGAGCCTTTTCTCCCGTCCTGGTCTTATATGCTCTCTATGCCATTTTCGAGACTATGGGCATCCGGCAACTCGAGAACTACTGTCTCACAGCCTTTAATTTGCAGAAAATCAGCAGCGTCTACACCTTTTCCACTTATGCACTTAAGAAATATTTCCCTTCTGTCAAAAAAGAGAAGCAGCATTTTTTGTCGCATCATCGAATCTATTTTGCAAACACTGCGTGCTCGCTCAACTATGTTTTGTGGGAACTGTCTGCGAATGCAGAACTGCATGTGTCTGTCGTGTGTGAGATTTTGGATGTTTTGCGCACGCGAAATGCCATGGATCCCCGCCGTCACTGCACCATGCTCATCTTCTCAAATCCAGCAAACTCTGATATACAAGGTTTATTATTTTTTCTTCAGAATAGTGGGTTCAGGACATTTGTCGTCAAGAATGCACAGCCTCGAAACGCACATTCCCATCACCAGCTGTTGCTTGCCATCCGAGGGGCACACCACCGCGTGATGTTGAGAGCAAACTACGAAGTCCTCCCGTATCAATCTCAGCATCCTGACTTGTTTGGATTATTCTTTGATATTGACATTTCCTCTGCAGCAGACTTTGATCCCAAAAATCATAGTCTGCCAACCAAAAACTTCATGCCGCGTCAAGTATTTGTAGGTGCCCATGGGGAGTCAGAGCTAAACTGCTCCTTTGAAGAATCATTTCGTCTGCATTAAGCATGTCGTCTCCAACCTTTCTCTTCGTCTCCATCAACAGGTATCCAATGAGCTCTACCAAATTGTGATTGGATCCCAAGAACACTTTGGTGTTTGCCCCCAGGTCATCTTTCGGGTAGTGAATGAGAAAGATTTCGCCGCATGACACTAGCCAACTCCATTCAATGTGCCTCCTGCTCTTGCCTCTCTGATTGTCCAACGACACAGTGCTGGAGAGCAGCGAAGACGACGTCTTTTTGTCATTCCCGCCATGGGACGTTTCCTCTGTCGCGTCCTCCACAATGTCTGGATTTTTCAACTGGAGTCGCATGGCGTCTGCGCAGAGTCCAGGAATGTAGGTGTCGTCGTCGTAGAAGATGGGGACATCTGGAAGCAGCTGAGACGCCAAGGGGAGCAAGTGGATGTTGCTCTGTGGGATTTCTGCGAGGCTGAGTTGGGGCTGCCTGCAAAACCTAGGGTAATGGAAGTAAATTACCTGGGACACGTCGTTGTACATGCCTGCAAAGTTGGTTCTGTACACCAAGCGCATTCCCGGTGCCAAATAGATCATTTGCTGGAACACATTGAAGAAGTCCATGGAAGACTCAACGTGATGCTGCTTGAAGGCGTGGATGATGTTTTGCACGAGATTTTCATGCAATGGGGGAAGCACAGAGACACACGACACTATATGCTGGACGCGAAAGAGAGAGAATAAGAGGCAGATGGTCTGCCGCAGCGTCTTTCTCGAAATGACTGCAAACTTTCTTTCCGCTTGGAACAGCGTTTCGGGGAGCATGGTTATGTACTGTGGATCGTCCAATGTGGCGCCTTCAAATTCATATGCGTGGTGGGCAATCTGTCCTAGGCGCCCAAGGCACGCTTTGAGCAAGTATTTCGCTAGATCCAGCTTCTTGATTTCCATGAGTTCTCCTATGATTTTGCCCCAGTTCAGTTGAAGACATTCAAGTTGATCTAGGAGTTCGCGGAGAGAAAACTCTCCAATGCACTTGTCTTCGTGTAGATGCACCACTGTTAATTCTGGGAATTCATCTTCTGGAAAAATCTCATTGGTCTTGCATTGGATGGCATTGGAGCTTGGATTCTGAGATTCGTGAAGAGCACACAGCACCCCGATAGTGTGCATTTCGTTCATGTCCCAGCATTGGTCGAGAGGCAAGGCATTGCAATCCGTGTTCCACAGCCATTTATCCCACACGTCCTTGCACATTTCGTCGCTCCAATTTTTGATATTGCTATACAAGTATTCTGTACATTGGCTAATATTTTGCTTGTTGTACTCCATTTGGCTTGGAGAACAAGTCTCTTATTTAAAAAGCATATAAGAATTGACTCACCTTCACAGTCTCAACTGTACATGTCTTCTTCGTCTTTTGTAGTCGTCATGGGCATCCAGAACGACAACATCTTATGGTATGAAAACTCGCATCCTACTTTTTCTTGGTATAAGGACACCTTTATTAGGAATTTGAACGAACTCATCAACCGCGACGCCTTGCCCAGCCATGCTGCTGTTGACGACTCCTCGCCTGAATGGAGCCTACTCTTTCTCATGGACATGCACACGCAAGGACACTATTGCAGGCTCGGCACGTGGGGAGCTAATATTCACTCGAGGATCAAGATTCCCATTCTCCAAAACAAAAACTTTAAAAACATAAGTTGTGTTTACCACGAAAATGGGGATTTCAACTCGAACGCGGTTCAAAACGCGGTGGGCAATGCAAAGTGTAGTCGCGTGTACGTCTGCGGGTTAGATTCGAGGGACGGGATTTCGTTGTGCAAGGTGTGCGATATGATTTGCAGCATGCCAACAAAAATCGTTGCGTCTGTTGTGTCTGTAGAGGATATGTCAAGCAAGGAAAAAAATTATACACACCAATTTTGGAAGGATAGCTGTTGATGATTCGCAGATCCCCCTGCCCTTCGTTGCCGAGCACGTGGACTTCCTCTGAGTTCATCCTGACGATTTTGTAGGGCTCCACGTTGAGCTCAATGTAGATCAATTCGAGGAACTTGACTATGTTTCTCAGAAGCTTTTGAGAGATGCGCTTGCATGTGCTGTAGATAGAGAGCTCCATGGCGGGACACGCAAACATCATGGCTGCTGCAAACATGGACACTGAGATCGTTTTTCCAAACCGTCTGGGTGTGCTGACCAAAATCTCCTGCGGGGTAGATTCCCACGAATTGACTTCGAGCAATCTGTTGTGAGCGTTGGCGAAGGCGCCTGGCCCATCTTTCTTGAAGAAAATTCGAGCACAACTCTTGAGATACTCTTCATGGAACAAGCGCTGGTGAAAAGATCTGTCCCACCCTCTCTTGTCTAGCGCTTCGAGTGCCTTCCTGCAAAGATCCATCCTCTTAAATCCGTTCATACCTTCTGCTACCTTGGACGTTTTCATGTGCCGCTCAATAGCTGTGTTCATGCCCATCACTCTCGCTTGCTTTTCTGATTGCTTTTTGGATAGCTTGTCCCATGCCAAAAAAAGTGGCTTTAGTGATACTTTTTTTTCAGTTTGCATTTGTTTTCGAGGCGCGCGCTATTTAAATCATTTGTATTGCTTGTTTTGTTTTCCCCCCTTCTACGTGCGAAAATTTGGGAGGTGAATGAAGTTTTGGAATAAGAGGGCGTATAGCATGCCAAAAAACAAAATGAGGGTAAGGTAAACCACCAGACTCTTTCTGCTATTGCCTAGATTATCAATCTCAATCTCAGATGAAGCGCGAAAAATATAGAGATTTGATATCATGAGGTAGCTTTATTTTCAAGGCAGTGCATCTTGGCTAGCTTGAACGCTTCATTGGGGTCCAATTCATCAAAGTTTATATGTGTCTGGGAACTTGCAGGCGGGGGCTGCACAATGTTGTTGTTCTTGTCTGCTGCCAGAAGGAGCTGCATTCCAGGGGGCGGCGGCTTGCAACACGCCTTGCTGTTCAATTTATGAATCCTACTAGAGGGCTGTGATGACGATGCCTTGGCTTCCACATCTGCTGTCTCCTTTCTATTTAACACTGAGCTAGTAGCACCAGTACAAGCCATGGTACTATTGTAGATTTTGAAGCCTAGGGTGGTGAACAGCATGCTCAGCAGCAACACGAGTATCACAGACGGGCAAAACAAGATGCTGCCGTAGCGCAACATCCCAATTCTGTCCTTTTCGCGCTGGTATGGACTCCTCAGGAAATAGATGTCCAGGACGCTGAGCGTTAAGTATGCGGCGCCACGCACAAAAAAAGGAAGGATGGAACCTTGCACTTTGATCAGGCCTTCGAGTTTTCGGACCATTGATATTTTGGTAATGTTTGGGTCGAAACTATTCTTGTGAATCACGTCGAATTCTATGCTGGGGTTAGGTTTGGAAAACGTGAGAATGCTCAGGATGAACAGAGCCACTCCCCAGTGGGATTGGTCGCCCACTCCACCCAAATAAACGTGCAGGCAGCTGCAGACGCACCAACTCAGGCACATCATGCTGCACAGCAGGCCAGTGCAAGCGAAATCCAAGTGGGCTATTTGGCAGGCCACCGTCCCCACCACCACGTCCAGTGCCAAGGACGTGCTGTCTATGAACTGCAGGTCGAAGGAAAATAATTTGTTGAGCTTCCACATGAGTATGTGGTCGTAGTACAGCAGGGCGAACGGGAGAGCGCGCAGAGCCGTCAGCAGGCCTCCATAGTGCTCCACTGTCTCTGAATCATAATTTCCATATTGGATGAGGAGACATAGGCTCACGTAGACCATGCCTTTGGCCCACGCAAAGCCGCCTGCAACATAGCTCTCTGCTAATCTGAGATCTGGAGTCGATTTCGGTGCCCTGGTATAACATGATTTGGTCATATCGTATTCTTCTTCGATCATATAAGAGTCTTTGCTCGGGTTTAAACGGTTAACCCCAATATTGATTATATATCCACGTATTATTTAAGAGAAATAATCCCAATGAGCCTTTTTGTGCATGCAGCCAGGGTTTTCATGGCCATGCGGGATTGCATTGTGCCAGACAGATCTGCAGAGGCACAAGAAGAAATTGTGGCTGATTTGCATAACTGTCTGGAACAGCTGCACGAGCGTCTTTCGGATATGGAAACCCGCATTGCGACGGTCACGCACGCCATCTTAGTCCACGGCAAGGCATCTCAAAATCAGAGTTTACCCATCCAGGAACGCATTCGCGAGCGATCCAAGGCTAAGCACAATCTAGTGGAGAAGAAAAGAATTCAGGTAGAATACGACAAAATCCAAAAGAATGCATATTTAATACAAAATCAGATTGATGCCATCGTCTCTTCTCAGCTCAACATGGTCGTGGTGGATGCCATGAAGCAATTTACTCACAATGCGTCTAGGCTTGCTCTTCCAGGTCGCACGATGGAACTCGAAAATTTGGAGGAGCATCTCACTGACAGGACAAGAGAGATATCTGAATTTCAGGAAGCCATCGCCAATATTTCCAATGCGTGCACTTCCTCGATGGGTGGACAGGCTGACCTCAAGACAGACGCAGAGCTTGAAGAAGAGCTCATGCAAGAACTCAACACATTCTTTTCTAGTGATTCTTCCGAATCTTTGCCTCTCAAAACCAACGAACCCACACCCTCATCAGAAGAACAGCGCCCCCCCGTGCTGCAGCCTACTCCCACAAATACTATCAGTCAAAATATTCCTGCTGCACTCGAGCCAGCTCAACAAAGTGAGGAAGAGCCGCCACTTCCACTTCCAGCGAAAAACATGGAAGAGGAAGCACCTGCTTAATTTTTTTTGGAAATTGCATCCCAGTATACTCTATGTTTTATTATAGCTTTCTCAGGGTGTCATGTCTTTTAGGCTCTATGACGTCTTAGAGGAAACCCTCAAAACTCTTGACAATTGGAAAACTAATGACTTGGTGTCCAAGAATGACGTGATTGATGGCACCAGAGAGAGGGTGCTGACACTCATGACACACATTATCACCACGCCATTGATAGGGACATCTTTTGCGTATCCAGGCGATATTCCCCAGTTTGAGAAGTGGGTAGAAACAGGCACCATAGCAACAACAGATGGGGTGTCCTGATCTACTCTGCCTCCTTTTTGCCACCTGAGTGCTCGTTTTTTTCGTCGTCTGCGAAGAGCATGCCTTGAGTGTCTGCTCTATATAGCTGCATTATTTGTCCAATCACCTTGAGATATAATTCAGTGTTGCTTTTTTCTACGGTACACAGGCCTCCGTCTTGTACGATAAGCGTATTTTGCAAGATACTCGAAAATTCTAGGAGCTGTCGCAACATGACGGCGATTCTCACGCGAGGGTGGAGCATGTGCTTGGCTATGTGTTCCAGCACCATTTCTTTGGATGAACCATCATTCCCATTCGTTAATTGGTGTCCGTTTGCATTAGAGGCCGGATTCAGTGCTAAGAAATCAGACACTTGAATGGCTATGCAATTGATGTCAATGACACCAATGTGCTTGATGATAAACTGATTCAGCTTCTTGCCCAGAGGCTCGCCTTGGTATGTGCATAGCCAGCACATAATAATGAGAACACTCTACTTAAGTTTAAATTTTTTTGCCTCAAAACAAATATTGCAAGACAAATAAACTTATTCAAACCTTGCATGTGTGTTTATTTTCAATGCAAACAAAGTTAAAATTAAAGCACTGCATGTTATTGCTAAAAAATAACAAGAAAGACTTGGCGTCTCCGTCTGGTGTCTACTACATGAACAATCATGCTGTGCATCCTTTTTTTGTCGTGAAAAAGAATGTGTCGTCGTTAAAGCCCCAACAGGCTGCAAATCCTCCTTCAAACCTAGAGTCTCAGAAACATATTGAACCTACTACTGTACAGTGGAATTTATCAGTATTGCATGGGAGTCAAAAGTTTTACGTCTATGTTTGGCTAGCGAGGGTAGCTTGCTTTATAAACTTTCTGCCTTTCTTGTTCATAGCTAGGCACGAGGAGCCTGGGCTCAGGGCATGTGTCTGTGTTTATCTATCCATGATGCCCTTCACCTCATTCGTCTTGCACACATTTACTAGCCTAGTTTGTTTAAATCATCCAGCCAACATTGTTGTCTCTGTATACTATCAAGTTTTAGCCATTGTGTTGGGACAAGCATGCATCATTTTTGGAAATGTGTCTGCAGTTTTCTTTCTGCAGTATGAGCCGAAGCAGCACCAGGCTGCCTATTTCTTTTTGTCACTTTCATTGTCTCTGGGAAGCATTCAGCTGCTTGTTCTCCTCAACAAAAATAACGTGCTGAGGGTCATGTTTTGCACTGCTTCCAGTGTTCTCATCGTCATTCTCAACGTCCTTGCTTTCCAATCAGCTTTTTCGCTCAACACGAGCCAATCGAAGCGGTTTTATCAGTCGTCGTCGCTGCCTTTTTTGCTGTTGTACTTGGAGATGACCAGAAGTCACTATCCAATTGCCAGTAAATGAGTTTTGCCTTTTGCAGACAAATCAAGTATATAAACAATAATTTTTTTTGCAATTCAAATTGTCTATTGTTAGACTTCCTCTGTGCTTTCTTCTGATTCTTCCTCTGTGTCTTCTCCTGTGTCTTCATCAATTAAGGGAGGTGGATAGATCACACTACACTTGAGGTCGATTTTACTGAGTGTCACATGGTCTTGTAGGATAAAAGATGTCCTTGTGGGGGTCGTTGATTTGGCATATGCCACAAGGGGTACCTGAACGTGACTTGAGATGGTATTGAGTCGTTTGCATAGCTGACTTATATTCGCTAACATTTCTGCGTCTTCTTCTGCATGCTGAATGTCCTGGATTTTTTGTTCTTTTACTTGCTCGCTCTCTTCTAGAACACTCCATTCGTTCTTCGTTGGCACTTGAGCTAACACCAATTGCTCTTGCATACTCAGGGGGTGAAAAGCAGTGGTGGCGCTCTTGAAGACAGCTGCGGTTGTCGAGAGCAGAGAAGAGAAGTTTTCCAGGGAAAATCCGAGAGTAGGGGGTGGTTGGGGCCATTTCTCAGGTTCCTTGTCTTTATTTTGTTTGTAGTCTATGTAGCCCATTAATATTTTTCGAGTCAATTGCAAGTTTTTGTCTTGGGTGGGATATGTAGGCCTCAAGTGTTTTATCAATCTACTCAAACTTGACTCTAAATAATCAGTGGTGCGCTGGGAGTCTTCGTATTTTTGTTGAATGGAGAGCACTGTGTCACACTCTGACATTTGGAATCCACTCAACTCTATTCTTCCTACGGGATTTCGAGGAATATAGTAGAGGGCATGCTGAGGAGGAGTACTGGAAGGGACAGGCCACAGGTCGCCTCTCACTGATAGACTGAAGGGGCACTCTAGAGGATTGCTGATCCATTGAATGTCTTTGAAGTGCGACTTGCTTAAAATTAACTCACAAAAACTTCTCTTCTTCTTGGCCTTAAACATAATTTGGACGTGGTCGTCATCTATTGCTTTCCAGGATATTTCGGGTGCATCTGCTGCAGTGGTGGGCATGTCTTTGAACTTGTAGTTGGTTCCTAGCACCTCGCTAGACTCTACTAATGCCATTCTGCCACTACTACTGCTCACAGAGCGATATAATTCTAGTGCTCTCCAAGGCTCCGTTCCTTCTAAAATATCTGTTCTCACGTATCCCTTAAACTGTGGCATCATGGCTCGTTCAGGCTCACGAGGAGGAACTCTCACGCAAGTTAAGAAGCCCCACTGCCTGGGATTGGAACTGAAGCTAAAGCCTGCTCCTGCTATATATGTATTGATATCTGGCCCCCCAATCTTAAGTTTCTGAACATTGTTGGTCTTCTTAAATTCGTATGGGCTGCTTGGATCTTTCAATATTAATCCCTCGTATTGCTTCACTACTGTCTCTGTCAATAACTTGAGCAATTCCTCTGTGGTATTAATTAACGAGGTCTCTTGAATTACCTGACAATGTTTAAGACTTTTGAAGGTGGGTTCATATTTGCGTCTTAAAATGTTTAGTCTGTCTATACATGGTTTGGAGGTCACTTCCATTCCGCTGTCCATTAAGACGTCGTATACTATTACCTTGAGCTTGCATCCAGGGGTACTCACAGGCTTGGTCTGAGCAGGAATCCCCATCTTCTTGATCGCTTTTTGAATATCCTGGGCGTATCCAAATGTTATGGAGTCTTCGTAAATTTCGTCGCTGTGGTTGTTGATGGTGCTTTCTTCGTTTTCGTATACTACGCTCACTAGGCTGCCTTGTACTAAACTACTATTGGTATTGCTGGCCTGCTCATTGTATCTCCACTTCTCGCTACTCCACGGCAGAGGTTCGTTCTTTTCATTCACCACCAGGATCTCTCCATCCAAAATGCAGGGAGTAAAACCCACGAGCGCCTCGCACTGCTCTAACTCGTCGCGTATGTTGCTGTACAGGTCGGATACGTCTCTCCCGCTTTTTGTGAATAACTTGACTTGCAGGACCAAGCGCTCTCTCTCCTCGTCGCGCTGGAGCCCTCCTCGAGGCTTTGCGTGGATTTGTATCCTATCTCCATCATACTTCACTTGAACAATAACTTTTTCTTCCTTTTCAATCACCACCACACTTGTAGCTGCAGCAGACTCCACACTTTGTTTTTTGCCTTTTTTCGATGACGCTAAGAGTGCAGGTTTCTTTTGAATTTGCTTTCTCTTTGCATTCATTTTCAGCGCATTTCTGACTTGCACCCTATAATTGTTTTCAGGTGCTTCTTCGTCGCCCTTGTCCAAAGAGGTATTTTGTGGTTTTTGAATGATTTTGTCAATTTGTGTCTCTATGCTTTTTTCGTCATATGTGTCTGATATTTTCACAGGGTCGGAATCGCGCTTGGAGAAGCTGCCCATCACCATCATGTCTACTCTCTTTAGCCCATTTTGAACGGTATCGTCAAACAACTCTATGTTTTGAGTTAACGCATTGGAGATGTTTCTGATCAGCATGATTGTCTCCCGAACATTTTCTACTGAAAACGTGTAGTGAATCACGAGTCCTTCACATTCTGTTTCGTCTATGGCACCCTGTGATTGAAGCTGTCGCAACAGAATAATGTGTTTTTTTCTGCTTTGATTTCGCATTGCATTGTCGCTGTCGATATTGACAAATGTTTTTTGTTTGGCATTGTTCTTCATGGGAATATACCACTTCTTCGACGAAATGACCAATCTTCCGTCGATGGGCGATATGGGCTTCTTCAATTTCTCTTCGGATGAAAATATCCATTTGAATAAAAAAGGAGATTTCAACACTTTGCATGTCATGGGGTTGAATGGGTGGCCGCACTCGAGATGCACGCTCTGCTTTCGCCAGATGTCTTTGGGATCTGCAGCGTGCTTCACACACAATTCCGCTAGCCTTCCCAGGTCGTGCTGCTTTTCATAAAAAGCTGTAGCATCAATGTGCGGCATGCATTGCAGCACTGTCATGGGACCCACTCCGATAGACACTTTTTTCAGTAGGATGCGCAGAAACAAGGTCAGTTCTTTGAAGTCTAGGTTCTTTGCAGCGTTGAAGAGAATTTCGCTCTGCAGAATGTCTAGGTTCGGGCCTGCTTCTAAGTAGCATGACGTCAGGCTCGAACACAAAATGCCTATATCTTGCACTGTGACGACAGCCTTTTTTCTATATGTTTCTGGGGACCTGTTTTTGAGGGCTGTGACCAATTGTGCAATCACAATCTCTGGACAAGACACCATGCCTTGCGTCAGATTTGAATAATCCATATCTGGATTGGCTATCCACTGGTTGAGCACAATGCTTGATCCTGTATCGAAAAACTTGTTTTTGAGAATTCCGCTGAAAAGCTTGATCAGCCTTTTCGTTTTCATACCATATACATTGTCAATGTCGTGGTGGGGAATCAAAATCTTTAAGAGCAGAAAAATCTCAAGCAAGACATTCTCTCGAGAGGGTGCACCAGACGCTATGCTCATGCTCTGGTTGAAAATATTTCGCAGAATCAGACTTTGCGCAACCTTGTTGGCTCTGTTCTCTCCAATCAAGTCGAGTGCATTGCATATTTCTTTGAAGTCTAGGCTGTGCTTTGCTGTTGTGGGAGTGATGCTAGGGTTGAATTGCGTGGGCATTTTCTTGTACAATGAATGGGCTTTGCTCTTTTCTGCGTCCCACTGATCACTCAATCGAAAGAGATGGTATGGACTCGGATCCATATATGAACTCGTGTGCTTGGCGCAACAAAAATAAAACATTTACTCTTATACATGAAATATTTCCTAACACTATTCGTATTTAGGTTTTTTCTCAATCTACGTGAGAATTCTCAAAAATGTAGAGTATGGTGCAAACAATGGCCACGTTGAGAGCCACAATCCACATCATCTCGTGGCGCGCGCTCGCGGCACTCGTGTCGTAGCCATAAAACATCACGTCTTCTCCGCGTTTTTGTTGGCGCTGAATAATATCTACAATCCCATTTTGATTCATTGTTGTTTTATTGTCAATCCCAAGTGTGATGTTCAGGAATGTACTGTTTCCAATTTGTTGTTCTTGGATAATAATGACGCTAGCTGTTCCTCCATTGCCAATAATGGCTCCCCAAAGTTCTGCCTCAAAAAATGTAGAAAGGTATCGAATTTTTGACAGATTCAAATTTACAGTGCCATTTAAAGTGTTCAGCATCACGTTGGAAGTAAAGGTCACATAATGGTAGTTTGGAATTATAGGTGTGGACATTAACAGCCTTCTTTTTCTCATGTTTTGCTCTTCTTCACGGTTTTTCTCGAATGCCAAAATGGGCTCACATCCATGAATATCATAACTCACTACATTTAAATTTTCTATTTTCGATGATGATTCCACGAAGGCGTTGTAGAAGCCGTCTTGTAGATAGGAGCACAAACTTCCTTTTGTATCTTGTTTGCACAAGGATAAAGCTTCGTTTCCAGAAACTTTTCCATGAATCTCAACAGCTCCGCATTTTGTACTGTTTAGACAATAAAGTGGCAGAGGTGGTGTGTATATTCCTCTTTGACAACTCATGGCTTGTACAATTGCATTGCTTATATTTGATTCAATGAGCAGTGGTGAACTTGGGTGTAGTAGGTCATTTATCCATTTCGATTCGTTCATGTGTTGTATGGCTGAATTCCAATACATATCAATGTTTTCTGACATCACATTAGCACTCAAGATTCCCAATCCACATAATCCTTGATCCTTGCATATATTTTTAGTAAAATAGTCATGTATAAAATTGAAATGAACTATACTATTCTCCAACAAAAATAGGCCATTGATTTTTTGCCTGATCAATATTTCAGAATATACAGAGATTTGTAGCGCCATAAAGCCAGACACAAATGCTGCAGCAAAACTAGTACCAAAATTAAAGGTTGTACTGACGACATTCACATTCACAATACTCACCGTTTGAATAGGAAACAATAGATCTCCCCCTGGTGCAGAAATAAAATTTGTTTTGCCTCTATTGCTATAGGTAGCTAAACCCCCACTTCGCGTGGACGCTGCAACACTCACGACGCCAGCACAGTTTGCAGGGAAGGTATTTTGCTCGTCAGATCCACCATTGCCAGCTGCTGCAATCACTATGGCTCCATATTCATTGATGGCCATGGTAATTGCTGATTGGAGATAAGAAGGACATTCGCCACTGCCACCAAAAGACATGCTGATGATTTTTGCTGGGTTTGGATTCTGGTCCATGCCATTGATTAACCCCCCTGCAGCCCACACTATAGCATCAGTCACATCATTTGCATATCCTGTACTGCATGCACCTAGCACTCTAAGAGGCAGAATAGTGGTATTCCATGCTACTGAGCGCAGCCCAGGCACTGAGTTATGTTTGCCAGCTATAGCGTATGCCATCTGAGAGCCATGCCAAGATGATCTCGGGCATTGTGGCCCTGCTGCATCTCCCGGATCTTCAGAGTCTGCATCCCTGCCATCTCCATCCAAGCTAATGGCAGGATCCGAGATGAAGTCATAGCCACTCTCCAAATTTTCAAACCACATGCCTTCTCTTGCGACATGGGCTATGCCGCTATCAATCACTGCGATTCTAGTTTCCAGGCTTCCGTTGGTTATGTGCCACAACTTCTCTACTTGCAGGCCGTATGGTTCATCTGCAGCATATTGCCACTCTATGGGTGGTGCATATGTCATGTCCAATTCATTCAAGTTTTCCATGTTGATAGGATCTAAAATGGATTCCACGCCAACATTAGTTCCTTGCATGAGACCTACGATTAAATCATTCTCTATGTCCAATACTACACTCTCTCCACCGTAAAAATCTTGGATGTCCTTTTTTGAAATATTTCGTGGGTTAGTGGACTCAGTCTTATTTTCAAAAGACAAAACTAACCTCCTTCCATACTGCTTCACAACTTGGGTATTGGGGAAAGGATTGGCTGTAGCACTCTCAACTGCAGCACTTGAGTTCACGAACGTGAGAACTACGCGATTGGTGGTGAGGGACGACTGTCCACAACTCCAACCTATTCCTAATATAAACAAGAAGGTTAATTTCATATGAATAATATAACATTCTGCTAGGGCTTATTTATATACATGACATCACAATAATCAGGCGAATGGAGAATAGTTTTTGGAGACATTTAATTTTTTTAGAACCTAGAAGCAAGAAAAGGGTTTAACCAGCCCTAATCTCAATGCTGGTGCTGTCAGGCGGAAACCCCCTGTTCAGCAGCCCCAGCAAGTGGCTGGCCATAAATGATACGTTCTCCACATCCCCTCCTGTCCTTTCCAGAAGCGCTTGCGTGGAAATCTGCTCAATTTCTTCTGCTTCAGTACTAGGAAGAGCCTCCTGCTTTGTGTTTAAGTGAAAGTCCTCCGTATCGTTCAGGTCGTCCTTGTGTACGTCGGGGAGCTTCTGCTGCGACATGGTATCGAGTTCCTTGCTAATTTCCTGCAAATCCATTTGAAGCCTGTTGATTTTGTACAGCAATTCCTGCTTCAGATTCCTCACGTCATTCTTCACGGACTGGAAACAGTGCCTGTAGAGGTAGTCGACTTTATGCTCCATGCTGGCCATCCACTGCTCCTGGACCCTCTCCTCTCGCTTGTTTAGGCGAATCTCGTTCATGAGCATGTGATTGAGCCTCAGATTGTCAGCGATTTTCTCGTTTTGAGAGATGTTGGTCTGGAGAACGCGGGCCATGCAGGGCTCCACAAAGCTCTCCATCTTCTGCAGTAGCTTGTTGAGCATCACTATACTGTGATTGCTGTTGTCGTTGTATGGTGGTGGGGGCGGCGTGATCACAGCTGGAGCCTCCTGCTGCTCCTCTTCTTGTTCAGTTGACATTATTCACATTAATTCATGCTGGGTTTATATATTGAACCTATTTGAAGTGTAGTTTGCCATTTCATATAAAAACAAAGAGCCTGAGTCATTGTTTTGGGTGTGATTGCTTAGGCAGGCATGAGGTCTGCTGTTGTGTTTACCTCCCTTCCCTTTTTCATGGCTGTGCAGCTCATAGTGTCTTCGATATTTCTCCTCACTATTGTTTGGTATCACGATAACAGCCTCCAATTCGACAAGTACGAGAGACTTGCTGCGATAGAAAAGTTTGTGGTTTTGGGACAGGAGTCGTGGTTCTGGCCAGTGTTTCTCCTGTGCATGCTAGGCATCTTGGTGAGCATGTACTACTTGCTGAAGATCACAACAGTCCACTCAAGCAAGCCACTTCTCGTCACAGACGCCTACTATTGGATAGTCTTTGTCTTGTATATTGTCTTCGTGCTTGGCTGGATCATCTTTTTCTGTACTATAGCGTCTGATGCCATTTGCGATCCCATCGTGAGGTTCATTTCGCCAAACAATGACGACAAGGCACAAGAAACCTTCAGCGCAATCCCTCTTTCTGAGGTGCCCAACTCCGATATTACCTTCTTGATGCCCCGCGAGACCAATCCCAAGGTGAATGGGATATGCATTGCCAAGACAGAGTACAGTGTGAGAGGACAGCAGCAAGTCACGGTTGCAGTGGTGGCTTGTCTCATAGCCTATGTAGTTTGCGTGGTATCCAAGCTGGCTGTCGTCCCAGAGCTGACTCTGCCCCTCCTCTTCCTAGAAAACATGCTGGTGTTGATCACATTCAGCCTGGGAATGCAGATCATCTTCAATGACCAGGTTTGGGACTGGAGAGTGTTTGTGTCTATTTTCTTTTCGTTCTTGGTGTCTGTATTTTCAACAGTGAGTGTGTTGTTTAGGGATGACCAGTCTCGCAAGAGCAGCTGGATCTTCTGCATGATTTGGATTTACGCTCAGGTTCTAGACTCCATTGAGCGGGCCTTCTACTCCATCTTTGAGTCCAAGACCAACGTTTCTGTCTACTTTTGACATGCAAAACCTATAAAAGTTGCAAACGTCTGGCATCTGGAGGGGCGATGACACCACACAATAAGGTGTAGTACTAGCAGCAGACTCATTTTCAGGCGTATCAATGATTAAACCAAAAGGATTCGCAGAAATGCAGTGTTGGCAATAGGGAATGAAGACGCTGTGGTGATTGTATATCCCTTGGTATACAAATCGCATAGTGTATATAGGTTGTACAAAACACGCTTTGGGTTGCTGCATGCACGTCTTATATACTCTATGTTCCAAAAAACATCGAGTGGGGGGATTTTTACTGGGAGTTTTAATGGCCCATTTCCTACACGAGACCAGCCAGGTCCAGCTTTTACTGGATGTCCCAATTCATTTCTATCGAGAATTCAATGCCTTGTCGTCTCTTCCTATCAACTCCTCCTACAACGTCTCGTCTTTGCTTGATATTTTTGAAGAAATCCTAGAAATTGAGGTTTTGAGGGAACCAGTGGTTGACGTCTATGAGTGTCCTCAACATTTCTACTGTGGCTTGAACGTGTCTTGGCCTACGCCCTGTCCCAACCAAACTTTCACTATAGGCAATAGATCTACATCCATCCACGACTGCCTGCATATGAATCCAGATCTATGCAGGAATGGGACCTTCTTTGACGTGCACACCTTCCAATGTGTGTCCTGTCCTCTTGGTTTTTTCTGCGTCCAAAACATAAAGAAGTTGTGCCCTGCTGGACTCTACTCTTCGACCTTCAACGCGACATCGTGCTCTACCTGCCCCATGGGAACATATACGGATCCCCTGAATCCCCGACTCTGCGACGCCTGTCTGCCTGGCTCGTACTGCACGGAAGGCAAAATCACTCCATGTCCTCAAGGCTCCATCACGGCCTTGAATGGGAGCTCCTCGTGTTCCTTGTGTGCAAATGGCCTCTATGCCAACACTCTGAGGACTCAGTGTCTAGTGTGTGAGGTGGGCTTTTACTGCTTCGAAGGCGTCAAGTATGAGTGTCCTCCTGGACTCTATAGTGGCAGGTCTCGCAGCAGTCTGTGCTTGCCCTGCGCCACTGGCACCTACAGCATGAAATCCTACTGCGTGTCCTGCGAACCAGGATCCTACTGCCAAGATGGCCTGCGCCTACTGTGTCCGCCCGGAACCTTCACGTCCTTGTTCTCTGCAGTCCAATGTGCAGTGTGTCCAAACGGGACATACTCGCTATTGAATGGATCTGTGCAATGCAATGCATGCGACCCAGGGTTCTACTGCGTAGGAGGACGCCGCGTGCCTTGCGAAGCTTCATTTTATTCAGGGTCCTCTACCAGCACCTCGTGCACAAGATGCGAGGCAGGCCAGCACGTCGTGGCAAACCGAACGTCTTGTGTCCCGTGTCAGCCAGGAAACTTTTGCCCAGACGGCCATTCCATGATAGCATGTTCTCGCGGCTCGTACTCCACCACCACATCAGCAACAGAGTGCATCCAGTGTCTGAATGGCACATATGTTTTACCAAGCAACAGCACTCAGCTACCATGCGTGCCTTGTGAGCCTGGATACTACTGTGCGAATTTTAATAAACATCCATGCCACATTCAGCCTGATTTCTACACAGATGCCCACTATGCAACGTCTTGCTCGACATGTCCACCTGGAATGCATGTG
>Ga0172376_10000171_pt1 | contig 81463 bp, 64 predicted proteins | sample Lak35m_FD_121114 | JGI IMG/M metagenome (GOLD analysis project Ga0172376, IMG submission 121114) | Freshwater microbial communities from Kabuno Bay, South-Kivu, Congo - kab_092012_35m | ecosystem: Environmental > Aquatic > Freshwater > Lake | place: Democratic Republic of the Congo: South-Kivu... | reverse complement strand
TGGCCAATCACGAATTACAAGCACTTGAGGTTATGGCCTTTATCGCGCTCCTCTTCACAGAAGCCCCGACCGAATTTCGCCTTGGTCTCGCACGGATTATGCAAGACGAGCAGCGGCACACGCGCATGCACATCGAACGTGCTGCACATCTCGGCATCAAATTCGGGACCTACCCAGTCAACAGCTACATCTGGAAGAAAGCCCAAGAGATCGAGAATGTGCTCGACTACATCGCCACGCTGCCATTGGTCTTTGAAGGTCGAAACCTTGACCACACCTTGGAATTCGCAACCTACTTCGCCAATGCCGGTGACGAGCGTAGTGCCGCATTAATGCGAGTCATCCATCGCGATGAGATTGAACATGTCGCCTTCGGGATTAATTGGCTCCGCAAGCTCCAGCCAGCCGGAGCCGACGAATGGCAGACATTTTGCCAACACCTCAAATGGCCGCTCCGCCCGAATAAAGCTCGCGGCGATGTGTTTCAATTCGACGCGCGACGACAAGCTGGACTCTCGGACGACTTTATCACTCGCATTCAATCGGCTGATATCGATCTTGCTGCAGAAGAATGACCTACGACGAGAATCTGACAATCAAACGCCAAGCGGGTTAGTGAGATTGATTGACGTGTCGTGATGACCGACTCGAAAGATTTTCAATTCCTCTTGAAAGGCAAACAGCCCGTCAAAGACGGGCTGTAGATCTCAATCGGAAGTCGATAGCCAACGGTCGATCTTTATTCGTCGTCGTCGCCGAAGTCATCCTCGTCGTCGTAGTCGTCTTCATCATCATCGAAGTCGTCTTCGTCGTCGTAGTCTTCCTCGTCGAATTCTTCCTCGTCGAGTTCTTCCTCTTCAATGTCCTCTTCGTCGTCGAATTCTTCCTCATCTTCGGATTCATCATCTCCGAAGTCGTCCTCTTCGTCGTCGAAATCATCGTCCTCATCGTCGTAGCTGCCGAAGCCGTCTTCTTCGTCCTCGACCGGCGAATTAAACCAAGTCGCTGTCACATCAACGGTGTCACCAACGACTTCAACCAGTTCCTTCTCAGCCCAAGCCACTGCCATGATCCGTTACTCCAATTGCAAAAAGACTCGTAAATTCCGCACCAAAGTGGGGATCGTTGGGGCCTAGGCGGCCTCAAGGGCGGCGGTGGATATTGCACCGCCAAAATGTTGTCAAGCTGCGCTGCTCGGGCGAATTGCTCCGGCTCGCACCCTTGTTTTTCGTGACTTACTCACGTCGAAAGTGGCTCAAAGTCGAGTCACCGAGGAAGCACCAACAATTCGGACTGACAGCGATTCTGTCATCAACCGAAGTCTGAATCTCATACCGATTTCTAAGATCTGAAAAGTGTACAAGACGCGGAAGCATCGTCATCACGACATCAGTCAGACCTAAGCCGAACAATCTTTCAACAACGGCGTCAGATAGGTGACAGTGCTCGCCATCGTTACCAAGTTGCCATAGTCCTCTTCCGGAATCTGCACTCGGTACATCTTCCGCAGCTCCATCACGATGTCCAAAAAGTCCATGCTGTCGAGTTCCATCTGCTCACGAAACGGCACCTCGTCCTTTAGACCCGACAGGTCTTCATCCGGCGCAATCCGTGCCAGAATCCCAAGAACAACCTGTCGTATCTGATCCGCAGTCATGAACCCGATCCCTAATGAGATTGAAAGACACTTCGAACACAGCGGTGTGTCCTAGCGAGACTCGGTCGGCAGTATCAGGTGGGCTGATACTTTTTCACGATCAAGACCGAGTTGATTCCCAGCATCCCGAAAGAATTATTGAGGATGCAACTCACGGCACCCATCTGCTTCGGTTGGTTGGCCACAATCTGAGTGAGCGGCACACGGGAATCCAGCTTATCCAAGTTGATTGTAGCGTGAGCCAAACCATCGTCAAACGCGGGGATATTACCTAAAAGTTCCAGTGCCCCGGCCGCCCCCATGGCATGTCCGATGAAGCTCTTTGTGTTGTTGATGGCCACATTCGGGCAATCCTTGAAGACTTCATGCAATGCCAGTGACTCTTCGATATCGCCTTGCTCGGTTGCCGTCGCATGACTGCTCACAATATCGATGTCGCACGGCTTGAGCCCTGCTCGTTGAAGTGCCAAGTGCATGCATTCAACCTGCCGATTGCGATCAGGAAGCACGAAATCCGTGGCGTCAGAGTTCATCGCGTACCCAACGATCTCACCATAAATCTTCGCGCCACGAGCGAGCGCATCGGGCAATCGCTCAAGTGTGCAAACAGCGCCTCCCTCTGCGACGACGATGCCGTTGCGATCAACATCGAACGGCCGGCAGGCCTTCTGAGGGTCATCGTGAGTCGCGAGGGCATTTTGACTCTTAAAACTTGCAAAGATGCCGAACGTGTGAATGCTTTCTGAAACACCACCCGCTAAGGCGAGATCGACTTCACCAAGCCGTAGCATCTGCAAGCCTTGAATGAAGCCCGCATTCCCCGCAGCGCAGGCGGCACCAATCGTCAAATGTGGCCCTGTCACATTGAGACTCAGTGTGACTTCGCCAGCAGGGTTATTCGCGACCGTTCGCGGGTTGTGGTGATGCGACCAAACGGAAGTATCGTGACCGAACTTCGAGATTTCATAAATCTCGTTCTCTGTCTCGACATTGCCGTGCTCAGTGATGCCAAGGTAGACACCGACACGGCTTTTATTGCGTGCCAACCAATCAATGCCGGAGTCAATGACGGCCTCATTCGCACAGTAGACCGCAATCGAACCGGAACGAGTCCCGCGACGGATATCTTTTCGCTTCTGATGTTTCAGCGAATCGAAGTGGCAAATCCCTGCTAGGACCTTCCCGATATAACGTGTCTCGAAGTTGCTGACTCCAGATTTCCCGGCCAACAACGCGGCTCGGTACTCGGGTAACGAATCACCGATCGGAGACGTCAGGCCGACGCCGGTGATGACGATTCGTTGGTAATCCTTGTCCGCCGAGTGCATGTCAGAACCAGTTGAAGTCGCTCAAAGAGAGCTTTGCCGAGTCCGAGTTATGAGTTGGAGACGAGGCAGATTAACGGTTGCCGTAGAGACCAGCAAGGAGCCTAAAACGCTGCAAATATAGCGATTTCCCAGCTAGGCGAGCGGGTCTCGAGGGCTATATTCCGCCGCCTCGACAACTCGCTGGCGAACCATCCGGCAGCGCTGCACGCACCATCAATTTTTGCGGACCGTGCCCTGCCTTGTTTTTCGCCAGTCCTTTTAAGGAACTCTCTGTGCCGCATCCGTTGGAAGTCGATTGTGTCTCTGTGAAAGCGATGCTCACCGCTGGGCAACCGTTCTTGTTTTTGGACTGCCGTGAGCAGAATGAGTGCGACCAAGTGCGCATTGCGGGGACGACGCTGATCCCCATGAGTGAACTGGCAGCACGACTCGCCGAACTGGAATCGCACAAGTCAGGCTCTGTCGTTGTGCACTGTCATCACGGTGGCCGCAGTTTGCGAGTCGCGAGCTGGCTCAGCCAACAAGGGTTCGCGAACGTCAAAAGTATGGCCGGAGGAATTGACGAGTGGGCACTAACGATCGAACCAGGAATGGCTCGTTACTAGTGTGGTGACGCCTCAATTCGGTGCCTTCTCAGGTGTCGCATTTCGTGAGCGGCAAGGCGCTAGCCGCCGGTTCCCGACCCGCAGCGAGCGTTTTGCGGCTCACAGTTATTTCACCGTCTGCGTGAGTCACCATACTAGCGTCTTCGAGTCGCGGCATCAGAAGGCGAGACGGCAACTCATCGGCAAGTGGTCCGAGTAGCCATCGGGATGAAATCGGTCGCCGGTGTAGCTACGCGACGGTCGAGCTTTGTACTTCGCATCCCGTGGTACAAAGAGCATGAAATTCTCTTTCATGGGCTTCGTTGAGTCAGGGATCCACTTCAGACCTTGGCCATCGAGCATTCCGGGAGACAGAATGACTTGATCGAGCACTTCCCAGCGATCCTGGTAGTAATAAGTGCCTTCCGTCTTGCTCGTATGCAACGGCCACGTCGAGTTAAAAAACACTCCCGGTTGCAGCTTCTTGGGATCTCCCCAAGTCCTAAGACGCTTGCTTACCGATGGAGCGTCGGGCAGCGCATTGAAGTCGCCGATCAGCACTAGGTCGGCCTGAGGATCCTCTTTGAGCAATTGATCCAGTCGTCGCCGTACGATGCCAGCGACTTTCTCGCGAATCTCCTCTGGGCTGCGTTGACTCGGCCAATGATTCACAAAGACGGTGAACCGATGATTGTTCACGTCATACTTGGCCTCAATGACGTCGCGTGTCTCAAGACCATCCATCGCATGGAACTTGGGCTGGCTGACAAGCTTCACAACCTTGGCATCGTGAATGACAGCGCAGTCAATTCCGCGAGCGCTCGGCGAGTCCTGGTGAATGATGCGATAATCGCGCCCCAGAGGCTTGAGTTTCGCGACCAGCATCTCCACGACGGCTTTGTTCTCGACCTCGCAGAGGCCCAACACATCCGGCCCCTTGCCGCCGTTCATCAGCCGAATCACTCGACTGAGATTATCGAGTTTGATCTGCAATCGTTCCTCGGACCATTGCTTGGGGGCAGAGGGCGTAAATTCTTCGTCGAGTTCAACTTTGGGATCATCAACGGTGTCGAAGAGATTCTCGACGTTCCAAAAGCCAACGAAAACTTCGCCTGCGTCACTGAGTCGCCCCGCTAATAGCAAAACCGCGAGCACAATGCAGAGGCTCCAACGTCGACTGTGAATCATGAGCATCCCTCAAAATCACAAGGGTTTCAGAACTGCGGGACAGTCTGATCAGATCTGCACTGCACGTCGAGTCTCGCATCAAACCACAAGGCCCACAGCATCGAGAAAGAATCGAGACTAGCGATCTTCATCAACGCTGTGGGCCACGCATCAACGCAACCGATCTTGAAGACGACCTATGGCATTTTGCACGAAAGCCCACCAGCGGCCGGTACATAGGTGTGTCGGACATAGTCCATCACTTGACGATCCGCATTGAATCGCCAACCCAGCGTGCGAATCGACCGCTTCATGCGGTTGATCCAATCAATCGGCAGATCGTCCGCATCACGGTTGTAGTACAACGGAATCACTTCGTTCGTCAGCACGTCTCTCAGGTACTGTGCGTCGCGATCGTCTTGCACATCTGAATTCACATGAGTGCGGCCGGAGCCAATCGCGAAGCCATTCTGGCCATCAAATGCTTCCGCCCACCAACCATCCAAAATTGAGCAGTTCAAGCCGCCGTTCAGAATGACCTTTTGGCCGCTTGTACCGGACGCTTCCAGCGGACGGCGCGGATTGTTGAGCCACACATCGACGCCTTGCACCAAGTGCCGACCCAGGTTGATGTCATAGTCTTCCAACAACACCAACCGGCCTTTGAACGGCTCTTGCTGAGTGACACGATGAATGCGCTGCAAGATCGCTTTGCCATGGTCATCCGCCGGGTGCGCTTTGCCCGCGAAGACGAACTGCACTGGCTGCTTCGTGTTCATGAGCATCTCGGCCAGGACATCGAGATCTCGCAGGATGAGGTCCGCTCGCTTATACGGAGCGAACCGCCGCGCAAAACCAACCAACAGCGCGAACGGATCGAGTACCTTGCTCAGCGCGTCGATCTCATCTTGTGAGGCTCCACGGCGCTTCGCTTGTTTCATTAATCGCGTGCGTGCGTAGACGATCAACCGATGCTTCTGAGTTTGGTGCGTCTCCCACAACTCGGATGGAATGATGTTCTTCACGCCGGCCCAGGTATCGGGTTCTCCGCCGCGCGTGTACCACTTCTCGGCGAGCACTCGGTCATAGATCGAACGCATCTGAGGAGCGAGCCACGTGCCCATATGCACGCCGTTGGTGATGTGCCCAATCGGTAGTTCGTCCTCCGATTGCCACGGCCACAAGTTGGCCCACATGCGGCGCGAGACAACTCCGTGCAAGCTCGACACCGCATTTGCATGCCGACTGAGCTTGAAGGCGAGAACCGTCATCGTGAACGGCTCGCCTTGATCCTGCGGATTGACACGCCCAAGGCCCATCAAGCCGTCGTAGTTAAGGCCCAATTGATCGCCCAGCGGCCCCACGTGCTCGTTGATGAGGTCGCCGCCAAAGCGATCGTGACCGGCAGGCACTGGAGTGTGCGTCGTGAAGACGCTCATCGCAGCAGTTTCGCGCAGCGCGTCGTTAAACGACATGCCATCGTCGTGCATCTTCTGCCGAATGACATCCAATGCCGCGAACGCCGAGTGTCCCTCATTCAAGTGAATGACGCTCGGCTCAATCCCCAACTTCGCGAGCGCTCGCACTCCGCCAATGCCCAGCACAATTTCCTGACGGATGCGAGTCCGATGGTCACCGCCATACAACCGCGAAGTCAGGTTGCGAATCTCTTCCGAGTTCTTCTCCACATTCGTGTCGAGCAAGTACAGCGGAATCCGTCCAACCTGAATGTGCCAAACACGGGCAAAGATGGCTCCCCAACGAGTCTCGACACTGATCTCGACTTGCTGCCCGCTCTTGTCGCACGCCGGTTTAATGGGCAGCTCGCTGATGACGTTTTCGTTATAGATCTCTTTCTGCCAGCCGTTCTCATCAATGTGCTGCGAGAAATAACCCTCGCGATAGAACAACCCCACACCAACAAGTGGGATGCCGAGATCCGACGAACTCTTCAAGTGGTCTCCAGCCAACACGCCCAGGCCACCAGAGTAGATCGGCAACGATTCATGAATGCCGAACTCGGCAGAGAAGTAGGCAACGGGCTTGAAGCTCAACAGATCCGAGTGCGTCTGCCCCCAGGTTTCCGCCGACTCCATGTACTTGTTCCAACGGCGATAGGCGGCATGAATGCGCGAGTGTAGTGCCATTTCGATCGCACGTTGTTCGAGCCGGTCGTCGTCGTACTCCTTCAACAAGAGCACGGGATTATGCATGAGCTCGGACCAACGAACCGGGTCAATTTGCCGGAAGATCTCTGAGACTTCCGGTTGCCAGCTCCACCACAGATTGCTGCTGAGTTCAGACAGTTTGCAGTGAAGCGATTTCTGCTCGGCCATGTGGCACATCCTTGCCAATTCGAGTGTGAGAGACAGAGGTCGCGGGCAGCCTCTTAAAGCGGTTCGTCGAGCCGTGACGAGCGCCGCCACTCTTTACGCCGCGAAAACAGGCGGAAGTATAGCCGCGCCCCCCCTGGCGAAAACTCGAAATCTCGACTGTCACAGGAGGCACCAACACATCCAAAGCCACACGTGGGAACCCCTATTCCACTCAGTCAACGCAATCCCTCAGGAATGCTCTCGACAGAACTGACGGCCTCACGCTTCATTTGGAAGTGGCCACACACAGCATCACTAACGACTCGCCACAGAAAACCTTCCGCACGGGGCCAATCCGATACCACTCTGGCCGGTCGCTGGCGAGCACTTTGGCAATTATTTGCTCATCAAATACCACCGCCTGATGCAGCCGCTTTTTTCATCTGCGATTTGGGAATCTCGCCGCTCATCGTGAGCTGCTCCATCACGAAGAACATCTTGTCCGCCAACTTCTCGCGACGATCCAACGCTTGCGGAGCGATGACCACCAGACTCAATTGGATATCTTTGACGCTGTAGCGGTAAACGATGATGTCGTAGGTTAGGCCATCGATCGTCTCGTCAAGGACGATGTAGTCGAACGACTTGTAAGGAACATACGGCGTGCCTTTGGGGACACGCTCTTCCGAAAACTTCCACGGATCGGCCGCCGTGTTGCGTTTGAACCCAAAGTTGTCGGCCAGCACATCCGCAAGGTCCGCCGAAAAACTCGCGGGGATGATGTTGATGTTGGTTTCTCGATCGAGCCACAAACGATGATTGGAACACGCCAACATCCAAGCGGGTTTGGTGGGAGTCTCGGAGTTGGGGACGTCGACACGCAGCTCGGCTTGCCAGGCACCAATCAAACCAGGCAATGGCTTCTTGAGAAATGCCGGTTGGCGTTGATCAGGTTCGCCTTCGGCCGGTCCCGGCACTTCCGTGAAGCCCTTGGGCGGGCGCAATTCGATACCGTTGTTTTGCCACGTTCGAAGTTCCAGCGCTCCATCGAGCCGCTCGCGGTACTCGAAATATTTCGCAGTGTCGGCAAGCCGCTGGTCATAAGTTTGAGCCCCACATCCAGTCAGCCCTACTAGTGTCAGCAAACCACTGGCGAAGTAAGAATGAAACCTGCTCATGCGCTGTTGCTTCCCCAGAGTGATATTCCAATCCTGTGACCGTACTTCGTCATAGCGATCATCATGATCATTGAACGCGTCTGACTAAACTCACACGCGTCTCCGCTTCGTGACACAAACCATATGTCATGCGGCGAGTGTTGCTCTCACTCCACCACTCCATCAAGAGGCCGCCACCGATGACTTCGTTCCGACTGCTGGCATCCGTGCTTATATACCTGCCTTTACTCGTGCAGGCTGAGGAACTCGTCGTCACAACGCCACCAACGCATGCCCAGATCCCAGAGTTCTATTCGAAGTATCTGAGCGCGAATGGTTTTCCGATCGTCGCTTCCAAGAACGTCAACGACTACGCCCTCAAGGAAGCCGGTTATCTCGTCAATCAATTGCTCGCACATCGGCCCGATGTGCGGGACGCGATGATCAAGAACGGCTCGCGGCTTTGCATCATCGCCCACAATGAATTCACTACGGATCTCCCTGAGTTCGGCAAGTTCTCGAAACCTAAGGGCTATGAGAACATTTCTTCGAAGGACTATTGGGATGCGCGAGCGCGTGGCACTGGCGGCAGCCAACACGATCCGCTTTGCACTTGTGGCGAAGAGAACTTGCTCGGCTATGCGGGTGATCCTTACGCGACAGAGTGCATCCTGATTCATGAGTTCGCGCACAACATCCACCTGCGCGGCCTGACAAAAGTTGATGCCACCTTCGACGCGCGCGTGAAAGCAGCCTTCGAGAAGGCCGTCGCCGACGGATTGTGGAAGGGCAAGTACGCCGGCACGAATCATCACGAGTACTTCGCCGAGGGCGTCCAATCGTGGTTCGACAACAACCGCGAACCCGATCACGACCACAATCATGTCAACACGCGGGCGGAACTGATCGAGTACGACCCCGGACTTGCGGCACTGTGCCGCGAAGTCTTTGGAGAAACGAAGCTCAGCTATTCGAAGCCGGCGACTCGGTTGCGCGAACACCTCGCGGGTTACGACCCGACCAAGGCTCCCAAGTTTGTGTGGCCTGAACGACTCACCGCAGCGCGCGAAGAAATCCGTCGCCAGGCGACAACTCGCTCTGAGACCGGGAACACTCATGACATTCGGCAGATCGAGGGCTGGACCGTGCATATCAGCAAAAAACTGCTGACCGATCACGCAGACAAGACTCAGCAAGCACTCGAATTGCTGACGCAGCAACTGCAAGAAATCACGCGCGTCGTGCCCGAGAAGCCCTTGGCTGAATTGAAGAAAGTGCGGTTGTGGTTCTCTCCCAAGTACCCCAATGCCGGCGCGCGGGCCGAGTATCATCCGGGTGCCGGTTGGCTGAAAAACAACGGCCGCGATCCGGCCATGGAGAAGGCTGTTGAGTTCACCAACATCCTCGACTTCGAACGCGAGACTCGTCGTATGCCGAACTTCACGTTGCATGAGTTGGCTCACGCCTATCACGACCGCGTTCTGAACTTCGAGCATCGCGACATCAAAGCCGCCTATGAGCGCGCGAAGTCCGGTGGCAACTACGACAACGTCGATCACCGCGATGCCGAAGGCCGTATCCGCAAAGGCCGTTCGTATGCCATGACCAATCAAATGGAATACTTCGCCGAAGCGACCGAAGCGTTCTTCACCAAGAACGACATCTATCCCTTTACGAGCAACGAACTGCAAACACACGATCCCGAGTTCTTTACGCTCTTGAAGGTGATCTGGCAGACGCCGTGAAAACGTTTTCCAGCGATGCTACTCGCGATCGACGCGGGATTGGTTGCTGGACCCAGAAAACTCCGTATTGACCGATTTCGGGGGATACAGAAGAGTCCAACGCCCTATCGACCTGCTTGCACCGCTCGACGTACTTAAGGGAACTGGATAGCCCCGACGTCTACTCGCGGTTCGGCCCTGCAAAGGAGTGCAATTGCCGTGAAGAAGATCTTGTTATCGCTCGCCGCTCTCGCGTCGTTGTCGTTGTTCAGCGGATCGTCATCAGTCTTCGCTCAAAGCGATAAGGGAGCGACTGGGGGCGCTGCCGCGACGGCTCCAGTGCCCGCCAAAATTGGCCTCGTCGATATGGGCAAAGTCTTTAAGCAGTACGAGAAGTTCGCACGCATGCGTGAAGACTTGCAGGGCCAGATGACCCAGATGCAAGGCGAAGCAAAAGGCATCAAAGGCCAAGTTGAAAAGCTCTCGGAAGAGATGAAGGGCTACAACAAGGACAGCAAGGAATACAAAGCCTTGCAGGAAAAGATTGTCCGCATCACGACCGACTACGAAGCACGGATCAAGATTGCTGGTCCCGATATGGCACGCAAAGAGGCGCAGATCTTCGAAGACGTTTATCTGGAGGTCACCGACGTCATCAAGATGTATGCGGAGTACTACAAGTACACGCTCGTGATTCGCTTCAACAGCGACCAAATCGACGCCGACAGCCCCCAGCAATTAAGCCAGGGACTTAACAAGTTGGTGCTCTATCACCGCCCTCAAGACGACATCACTCAACCGGTGATTGACTACCTCAACAAGCAATATGCCAAGAAGAGCGGCGGCGCTGCTCCTGCGGCCGATCGTAATGCCAAAGGCCCGGGAACGGGCACCCTCAAGCAGTAATGATCCGCAGTCTAGAACGTCACCACGCTGTCACAGCTGAAAGACATCCAAAGCCTCACTGACTTTGGATGTCTTGGAACTCAATTCTCACTAGGCGTGGAAATTCGACAGCCCGTCGAGCAGAGATTTGATGTGCAGTTGCTCGAATGGTGGCATCGGTCGATCCTTCTTAAATCTCTCACAACCGGGACGACGGTGCAGCGTCCCGGTTTGTTTGTGTGGAGACAGCATGCTTCAACGCGCACAACGCACGCTTCGGCGCGAAGCAACCGCTGCCGGCATTGGCTTCATTACCGGAGCCGATGTCCGCTTGCGGTTCATCCCCGCTCCAGCAAATTCGGGCATCGTCTTTCAGCGCGTTGATCTCGTCGGCAAACCGTTGATCGCCGCGACGCTGGAAAACCTCGTGCCGCGCTCGCGCCGCACGGGCATCGCCGCCAATGGTGCGAGCGTTGATCTCATCGAACATGTGATGGCCGCACTCGCCGGTTTGCAGGTTGATAATTGCCTCGTGCAATGCGACGCCCCAGAAATGCCGGGCTTTGATGGTTCGTGCTTGCCGGTGGTTGATTGTCTGTTGCAGGCCGGCTTTGAAGTACAAGCGGCACTGAAGCCGCAACTCGTTGTCACAAGCGCCTGCACGCTGCAAGGTGATGATGGCAGCCTCCTGAAAGCGAAACCAGCCATTGGTCGTGGCGGACTCACCATCACTTACCTGCTGGACTACGGCCTCCATTCAGCCATTCACCCACAACTGCATACGTTCAACCTGACCCCCGAAGGTTTCGTGAACGACATCGCGTTCGCGCGCACGTTCGTGCTGGAAAGCGAAGTGGCAGCCCTGAAAGCACAAGGCATCGGCCGCCGCTCGACCACGAAAGATCTACTTGTCTTTGGAGCCAACGGCGTAATCGATAACGGCCTGAAAGCTGCCGACGAGTGTGCTCGACATAAATTGCTCGACTGCATCGGCGACTTTGCGTTGACCGGTTGCGAGATTCACGGCTTCTTCCACGCGTGGCGTACGGGGCATCGGCAAAACCATGACCTCATGAAACGACTGACCTCGGCTGCCACCGAAAAGACGCGTGAGAACCGTCGCGCGGCATAGGGCCATGCTTCAATGCACGGTCTCAATCAGCGACTGATGACAACCACACAAGGACGTGCCTCAACCTGGAAGGACTCGTATGCCGACAACCATCTCGCCTCTCTCGCAAGTGCATCCAGCAGCGAGAATCGGAGCCGATGTCGAGATCGGCCCTTTCTGCTTGATCGGTCCCGACGTGACAATCGGCGATCGTTGCACGATCGAAAGCCATGCCATTCTCCAGGGCCGAGTCACCTTGGGTGCCGGTTCACGTGTCGCACCACATTGCTACCTCGGTACCGATACTCGTGGGCCAATCACTTCGCAGATCGATGTGCTCACTGAAGTCGGTGAGAACAACGTGCTGTTCCCCCGCGCGACGATCGTTGGCAACGTGCGAATCGGAAGTCGCAATCAGTTGTTCGACAATGTTGTGGTCGGCAGAGCTCCACAAGATGCCGGTTATAAAGGTGCCCCGACGGGGGTTGTGATCGGAAACGACAATGTCTTCCGAGAAAATGTCACAATTCATCGTGGAGCCGAGAAAGAAGATGGCTGGACGCGCATCGGACATAGCAACGTTCTTATGGAGAATGCACACGTCGGCCACAACAGCCATGTGCATGATCACATCACCATGGCGAACAACGTCGCGTTAGCCGGGCATGTGCATGTCCATGACCGAGCCATCTTAGGCGGTAACGCTGCCGTCCATCAGTTTTCGTCCGTTGGAACGTTGGCCTTCATTGGTGGCGTAAGCCGAGTCACAACCGACGCACCGCCCTTCATGATTTACACCGGAAACGATGAACCGCGACCGGTCACCATCAATCTTGTCGGCGTGCGTCGTAGCGGCGTCAGCGAAGACGTCGTCGGTCTGTTACGACAAGCCTTCAAGCTGATTTGGCGACAACACAAACCATTGGCTGAAGTCCGCGAGCATTTCAGCATTCTCACAGGCGGCATCATTCCCATCGAACTGGGCACGCTGCTGAACTTCGTCGACGCGCAAGCGAAGGGCGTCAGTGGTCGAGCCCGTGAGGCGATCCGCTCGACTCCGGCCTTTGCTTATCAACCTCTCAACGAGCCACAGCGGAAGGCAGCATGAGCAAACTCAAGATGTTGGTCGTCGGGGCCGGTGCCCTGGGACGTCATCATGCACGGATTTTGGCGAGCTTCTCCGATGTAGAACTCGTCGCTGTTTGCGATCCTCGTGAGTCCGTTGGTCGTGCAGTCGCGGAAGCCAGCGGGACGCAATGGCTCCCAAACTTCCAAAGCGTGCTCAATCAGATCGATGCCGCGAGTATCGTTGTCCCTACCTCGCTGCACTTATCGGTGGGGCGCGAGTTCCTGCAGCGCAGCATTCCGTTGCTGATCGAGAAGCCGCTGGCTGGCAACGTGCCAGAGGCTAGCCAACTCGTGCAGTTGGCCGACCAGCGCCAAACAGTCCTGCAAGTTGGACACGTCGAACGCTTCAACCCCGCGCTGACAGCCGCAAAACGCGTCATCGGGCAACCCAAATACATTCGCTCGGAACGATTGAGTCCGTTCCCGTTTCGTTCGACCGACATCAACGTCGTGCATGACGTCATGATTCACGACATCGATCTTGTACTCGATCTCGTCCGCTCACCGCTCGTCAGTGCGGATGCGTTCGGTGTGGGGTTGATGGGTGCTGGAGAAGACATCGTTAACGCCCGGCTGAAGTTCGAAAATGGTTGCGTCGTGGACCTCACCGCTAGCCGGGTAAATCCCACCAGCAAGCGAGCGATGCAAGTTTGGTCGGCAATTGGCTGTGTCACGATCGACTTCCAAGCGCGCGAGGTGACGAACTACTCACCCAGCGAGCAACTCTTGTTTGATCGCTCGCCGGTCGAACGCGCGCAATTGCCGGGAGCAGATGTCGAGCAGATGAAGCGGGATGTCTTCGGCAAGCTGATTCGCGTGGACCAACGCACGGTCCCGGAAGGTGACGCTCTGACACTCGAACTGCGCGAATTCGTCGATTGCGTACGCTCGAAGACGAACCCCTCATGCCATGGCCACACTGCTTTGGCGGCGTTGCATGTGGCAGCCCAGATTCAATCAGCCATCGCGTCCCACGACTGGGGCGGCTTGCCCTATCAGTTACGCGAAGTCGCGTAGCGACTCCACACTTGGCAACGGCTCGCACGGCGCTCGGTCTCGCTATTGTTCCATGACGCGCATTGCAGGCGTGCCGATCCATCATTCGGGCATGGGCTCGATCACACAGCCCAGGGGAAACTCGACTTTGACGCTCGCGTAAACGTCGGGGCCGTACTCGCGGATTTGATCGCGTTTGAGCTCAGCCACTTCTTTGGTGCCAGTCCACACGATGGCGCGCCCGGTCTCGTCAATCTGCTTGGCTAAGAGGAACGCCTTCTCTTGAGAATGCCCACAAGTCTTTTGCAAGACTTCGATCACATACTCATAGGTATGCCGATCGTCATTGAGCACAATGACGGCGTAAGGTGGCAACCGCTTTGGTTTCGGCGGTGTCTTTTGAGGTCTCTGCCTGAGTTCCGGTGCCAGCGGCAACGTCGTAACACCGCCATCATCCTCGAAGGTGGCTGCGGGCATATGAGGAATCCTCTCGCAGTAATTACGGAATCAAAGGTACCGCGACAGCGTTGTAGCCACTGTCTCCGCAATCTGGCAGATGTCTTTGTCGGCACGATCAGAACTTCCTGGCATCAGAGGTCGCCTGACAGCATACGCTGCTTGGCGCGGTCATGACGGTCGCGGAAAGCTGGTCGCTCAGGGAGAAATTCGGACCCATGCCTTGCGCTCCGCGCTGTCGCTTGCGATCTCACCGCAGACTGATGTGTGACACGTTCCAGCCGATGTCGTCTCGTCGAAATGTTGTAGAGTCGCTGCGTTGCACTTTGATTCGAAAGCAGCGCCATGATCTCTGTCAGCGAACTCTCGAAACGTTTCTCCGACCTCAAGCGAGGAACAGTGACCGCACTTGATGCGGTCTCGTTCGATGTCCAACCAGGGGAAGTGTTCGGGCTGTTGGGACCAAATGGAGCCGGCAAAACCACATGCTTACGCATTCTCTCGACAGTACTGCGTCCGACCGGCGGCACGGCCATCATCGCAGGCTACAACGTCTTGACGAATCCTGCACAAGTCCGCTCGCGCATTGGTTTCATGTCGAACAACACAGGTATCTATGACCGCATGACCGCCTGGGAGATGGTCGAGTACTTCGGACGGTTGCATGAACTCGAAGGCGATGAACTCGCCGAGCGGATGCAGGCAACATTCGAGATGCTGAAGATGCACGAATTCAAAGATCTGCTGGGGTCAAAGATGTCGACGGGCATGAAGCAAAAAGTGTCTATCGCGCGGACGATCATCCATGACCCACCGGTCTTGATCTTTGACGAACCGACTTCAGGGCTGGATGTGCTGGTCGCACGAAACGTCGTCGATGCTATTAAGAAGCTGCGCGATGCCGGCAAGTGCATCATCTATTCGACACACATCATGACCGAAGTCGAGAAGCTGTGTGATCGCGTTGGCATCATTCACAAAGGCCGTATTTTGGCGATGGGTTCGCGCACGGAACTCTGTGCGGCTCATAATCAGTACGACATGGAGGAACTGTTCTTCCAATTGGTCGATCAGTTCGACGGGACTCGGGTGCCAGCATGAGAAACCGGCTTCGGCGACTCGTGGCAATGTCAGTCTGGGCGTTGTCCGCATCGATCTCCTCAGTCCAAGCCAACGACACGGCCTGGGACGCCGGTCCGTCACCGTCGCTCTTTTCTGACCGCGAGGCGGACTCCGCGACGCCCTGGCTGAACAGCGTTGTGGCTTCAGGAGTCGGACTGACTGCCGTGTGTCTAGCCAATTACCTCGGACGACACTGCGACTATCTGTGCCCGTCGAACTATTTCACCACGATCACGCCTCGCCGTTGGAAACTGCCTCACGAGAAATACCTGGAAGAGCAACAGGCGAATGAATCGCCGCATCAGGATGTCTGCCTGCCGGCATTCGATCTGGAAGAGGAAGATTGACTCAGCACGAATAGCACCGCTTGTCGCTCAAGCCTTTGACCTCGAGTCATCAACCCCGAGTGAAAAGTACGCAGCGAGCTGAAGTGTCCCCCGCAAACCTAACTCCGAGCCGTCATGACTTGGCGCAACATCAAACTGATTCTGCTGCGAGAAGTGCGTGATCAGCTTCGCGATCGGCGAACGCTGTTCATGGTGCTCGTCTTGCCGGTGCTGCTGTATCCGGGACTGGGGATTGGCATGCTCCAGATGGCAATGTACTTCACCGAGCAACCCAAAGTGGTAGTGATGCTCGGTGCGGATGAACTGCCATCGGTGTCGTTGCTGGAAGACGGACATATCGCTCCGCAGTGGTTCCGCATTTCAGATCATTCCAGCCGCCTGACTGTCGTGTCAGATGCGCTGAATGATGGCTCTCAATCCACCACGAGACTGCCTGGCAGTCTTGATCGGCAACAACTGCTGACGGCAGCACGGCAGGTGGGAGAACTCGCGCGGCAGCGCAATGAACTCGGAGCCCAGTTGGCACCGTTTGATGTCAAGATCGGCGAAGCGTGCCCATGGGGTGTGCCCAAAGTGGCTCCGCCCAGCGATCAAAAACCTGCGAACTTTGAGCAACTGGTCCGCGAGTTCCACGAACTCGAAGGCCAGTTGTCCGAAGCCTTCATCACTAGCAAGCTGCAACTGGTCATTGTCTTCCCAAAAGGCTTTGGCAAGCTGCACGAGGAAGTCGATCGTCTCCTAGAACGGAAGGACTTCGATAGCGCTCAATGGCGCGAAATGCCGTTCCTGCATCCGCTCATTGTGATGAACCGGGCCAGCGAAAAATCCGACGTGGCTTATCGCAAGCTGCGCGAGGCTCTGGAACGGTGGGAACAAGAATTACTCAGCCGCCGTTTGCAAGCAGCCCACTTGCCACCCACGTTGCCCGATCCCGTCAATGCGATCTCGATCGACATCGCGGGGCAAGAACAAGTCGCAGCAAGCGTGTGGAGCAAATTGTTCCCGGCACTGCTGGTCATCATGGCACTGACGGGTGCGTTCTATCCGGCGATCGACGTGGCCGCTGGCGAAAAAGAACGTGGCACGATGGAGACGCTGCTGATCTGCCCAGCCACACGCTCAGAAATCGTGCTCGGCAAGTTTCTGACGGTCTTGCTCTTTAGTATGGCCACGACACTCTTGAACCTCATCAGCATGGGTTTCACGTCGCGCTACATCGTCTCGGTGACTCAGGCGGCCACCGCTGTGGCGGGACTCGCGAATCTGCCCCTGCCGACACCAATGGCGATCGTATGGCTGTTAGTGTTGCTCGTGCCGCTAGCCGCGCTCTTCAGTGCCTTGTGTCTTGCACTGGCAACTTTCGCGCGCAGCAGCAAAGAGGGACAGTATTACTTAAGCCCGCTGTTTATGGTGACGCTGGGACTAACCATGTTCTCGATGTCACCGTCGATCGAACTGTCGCCGACCGCCGGCACATCGCTGTTCTACTGTGCGATGCCGTTGGTCGGGCCGGCACTGTTGCTGAAAGCATTGCTTGTGAATCCAGCCAACAGCGAAGTGCTGGTGTTCGCGGTGCCCGTGCTCATGTCGAGCGTGGCGTATTCGATGCTGGCGTTGTGGTGGGCGGTCGAGCAGTTCAAGAGTGAAGATGTCCTCTTCCGAGAAGCCGAACGCTTCGACTTACGCCTGTGGTTGCGCCATTTGCTGCGCGACAAAGAACCCCTGCCAACAACCGGACAGGCAGCCGCATGCTTCGTGTTGATGATGCTCTTGCAATTCGTGTCGTTGAACGCCGCTGGGCGAGCGATCACAGGCACACCGCCCGAGCAACTCGGCGCGAAGGTCATGCAGATTGCCGTCATTCAACAAATCGCATTGATTGCCGGGCCGGCTATTTTCATGGCATTACTGCTGACCAGCAGTGCCCGCCAGACGTTGCGGATCACGTGGCCTCGATGGAAGTACTTCGGCGTCGCACTGGCTCTGCCAGTTGTGCTCCATCCACTCGCCATTGAGATCCTCTCCAGCCTCAAGACATTCTTCCCGCAGTTGCCTGACGGCGCGAAAGCGGCCTTCGCGGCCATGCAAGATACCTCGCTGCCGTTTGTGTTTGTGCTCGGCACCTTCGCGCTGACTCCGGCCATCTGCGAGGAGTTAGCCTTCCGCGGATTCGTCTTGTCGGGGCTAAGACGCAGTGGTCGCACCGGCGTGGCGATTATCATTTCGTCAGTCACGTTCGGCATCATTCACATGATCCCGCAACAGGTCTTTAACGCGACGTTGATTGGCATGCTGATTGGTCTGATCGCCGTGCGCAGCGGCAGTCTCTTGCCGGGCGTTTTGTTCCACTTCTGCTTCAACGGATTGGCGGTGTTACACGGACAAGCGGCAGAGCATCTCACCAAGACTGGAGCGACCGACGGCGGATTGTTCTATTCCATCGAGGAACAGACACTGCATTACGGTTACGCCACACTCGCGATTTGTGGAGCCATCGGTGCCATGCTGATCTATTGGCTCATCCGCGACGGGCGTGCCCCCGCAGAATCGCCTGTCAGCCCGGCCTTCAAAAACATGTCCGCCGTGAGCGTGTGATTCCGAGCGTGATGATGTCCTCCGCTCCTGCTAAGCATCTTGGGTTTCCACATCAACGCCGTTCAAAACGGCAACTCGCCGCGCGTCGGTTTGGAGCGCGTCTTGCGAGTCGTCGTTGAGGTGTCCGCGCCACCATCGAAAGTCGCCGCAGCATCGAATGGTTCCGTGCGAGGCTGCCCATCGCGATCGACTCCCGTGAGAATCTCAATGCGTTGCTCGGCCTCTTCCAGAACTCGATAACAGTTCCTGAGCAAACCCACGCCGCGTTCGAATTGCTGCATCGACTCTTCCAACGACGTCGAACCTGCTTCGAGCGTGGCGACGATCTCCTGCAGTTCGCCCAACGATGCTTCGAATGAACTCGTTGATGAGTCTGTTTCCGGCGTTTGTTTCTTGGCTGTCATTGAGAAGACTCGGTCGCTGGTGCTTCGGTGTTGGCTGTTTCGCTGCCGATATGTTCGGGCTTCATCAGCGGGAAATAGATGATGTCTCGGATACTACGGCTGTTGGTCAGCAGCATGATCAACCGGTCGATCCCGATGCCTAGGCCACCCGCCGCCGGCATACCGACCTTCAAAGCCTGGACGAACTCGTGATCCATTTTGGCCATCGAGTCCTCTTCCGCGAGCCCCGACAACTGGGTTCGAAAGAGTTCTTCCTGGAGGCGCGGGTCATTCAGTTCGGTGTAAGCGTTCGCCAATTCCATGCCCCACACGAAGCACTCAAAACGCTCGGCGATATCGGGCTGCCCCCACTTCCGCTTGGTCAGCGGGCACATCTTCGCGGGATAGTCCGTCACGAAGATCGGACCAATCAGCGCGTCTTCGACGGTCGCTTCAAAGACATCATTGATGATGACGTCGGGATCGCGCCCAGCGACTTCGATATGCAGCTTCTTGGCGACGGCAGCCACCGCCGCTTCATCACGCATATCGCAACCCGCATGTTCCAAGAAGAGGTCACCATAGCGCGCCCGCTTCCAAGGTCGCGTGAAGTCGATCGCTTTATCGCCCCATTGCACTTGCAGCGTGCCGTTCGCGACCAGACAGGCCTCCGTCACGATGGCCTCTGTCAGCTCCATCATGGTTTCGTAGTTGCCATAGGCTTGATAGATCTCGGTCATCGTGAATTCAGGATTGTGGGTCGCATCAATGCCTTCATTCCGGAAGACGCGCCCAAGCTCATAAACCCGTTCCACACCGCCGACCATCAGCCGCTTCAAGTGCAGTTCCAACGCGATGCGCAAATAAAGCGGAATGTCGAGCGCGTTGTGATGAGTGATGAAAGGCCGCGCAGCCGCACCACCAGCAATCGCGTGCAGCACCGGAGTTTCGACCTCAATGAAGCCCCGCGAGTTCAACGTGTTACGAATCGAGTTGATGATCTTGGTCCGACGCAGCAACCGATCGAGCACGCCCTCGTTGTAGATCAAATCGAGATACCGCTGTCGCAGTAGCAATTCGATGTCCTTGGCGCCGTGAAACTTCTCCGGCGGAGTCGCGAGCGACTTACACAGAATCTTCAGCTCTTTGACGAACACCGAGATTTCACCGGTACGGGTCTTCTTAACCAGGCCCTCCACGCCCACCAGATCACCCAGATCAAGCGCTTCGATCAATGACCACGTCTGCTCGTCAACGTCCTTCTGCGAGATCCACAATTGGATGCGGCCACTCCAATCTTGAATGTGGAAAAACTTCAGCTTGCCGCGATCGTTTTGCAACATGATGCGACCACAAACGCGCACCGTGTCGCCATCAATACCGGACTCTGCAGGGCACTTCGCTCGCGCGTCTTCAATGCGGATGTGGTTGTCGAAGCGCTGCCCCCAGGGGTCGATCCCGAGTGCTTCGATGCGCTGGAGCTTTTCAATACGGGCGGCTTCGAGCCGATCGGGCTTATCTTGCATGAGTAATTTCGGTTTCTGAGGAGGAGCGGTTCAAACTCGTCGGGTGGCGTTGCAGCCAGGGCTCACGACTCGAAAAACAAACAATGTTCTGATGAAATCCCTGTCCCAAGACCGGGATCTTGCGGGATGGTCTAAAGACCGTCAACGAACGCGATTCGCTCCGGAAAAATGGCACTGAAGTGTGGGTCAGGCCAGCACGCCTGGACGACCTGTTGTCGCGGTTTCAGCCAATCGAGACGCTGCACTCTAACGAAAGGATTTGACGTCATGGCTCTGCAAGTCATGCACGAAGGCCGCTTCCTCCGCCTGATTAATGACGGCGGTTGGGAGTACGTCGAGCGTTGTCGAACGTCCGGTGTCATCGCCATCGTCGCCATTACTCACGATCAAAAGATCATCCTCGTCGAACAGTACCGTCCGCCGATCAAAGCGCGGACGATTGAAACCCCCGCAGGTCTGGCTGGAGATATCATCGGGCAAGAGCATGAATCGCTCGAAGTTGCTGCACGACGCGAGCTCGTCGAAGAAACTGGCTATGAAGGCGGCCGATGGCATGAACTGGGCACCAGCGCTTCATCCGCCGGTTTGACGACCGAGATGATTACATTCTTCGCAGCGCTCGACGTTGAACACACTTCTGCGGGTGGCGGCGACGAGTCCGAAAACATCGTCGTGCATGAAATCCCACTGACGGAGTTGCGCCGTTGGCTCGCCAGTCAAGCGACTGCTGGACTGGTCGTCGATCACAAGATCTATGCTGGGCTTACGATGGCGGAAGTAACGATATAAACCCCCGCTCGCGCTGCGGATCGACTCGGTAGAGAAACCGTTCCCCGGATGGCAGTTGCACACGCTGCGTGATGTTGAAGCGAGAGTTTACAAGACGTTCGAAATTCGATTGCTCATAGTCGGCATATTGGTCGCGCTTGTTGCGTAGCAGCGCTTGCACCATCGGGTCACGCTTGGTCGGAAACTCGATCACCAACGTCGCCGCCAAGCTCGCAAGCCAGTCGATCACTTCTTCCATCGGGATGTTGGCCGCGATCACTAAGTGGTGAATCAAACCAAGGCACAACACCAAATCTGGCTGACCTCGATCTTCCAGTCGGAGTCGCTCGCGTCCGCGCCAACCGAGCGCGGGAGATGAGTTCGCCAGATTGATCCGCAACGGCAGGACGTTCTGCGGTCCGCGTTGTTGGAGTTGCTGATACAGCGACTCCACGCACCAATGATCGAAATCCATCGCCAGGACATAGCGGGCGGACTCTGCGGCGATCAGGGAGTATCGACCGCGATTACAGCCGAGATCCCACACCAGCTCCCAACGCCGAGTTTGAGCGACCTCGCGCACAAATTGCGTCTTCACGTCTGAGTCGCGAGCGACCATCGCGGACGTGTCGTCGTAATCACCCCACGGACTGTGACGAGGCTGCCACTTCAGCTTGCGAATCAATCGCTCTAATCCCGTGACGTTCTTCTGAATCAGCTCGACCGGAAAGCCGGTTTTCTTCAACTCGCCTAGTGTGCTCTTGGTCTGCGACTTTGCCATCCCGGCCAACGCCGCTTGCAAAATCACACGCGAGAAGACACCGCTGCGAAACCAATCGCGGAACGAAAACCACTTCGCGAACTCTTCCACTCGGATGCCTTCCAGTTCGCCACGCAACAACGACTGGAAGTCGATGCCGCAATGCGCTTGCAACATCAGCGGGTACAGGAACAACTCGCAAAACTGTTGATAGGCCGACCAGGGTTCGCCCGGCTCCCGTTGATGAAACGAACCGAGATCAATGAAGGTTGGTCGCGTCCCCACAAATTGAACATTGTAAGGCGTAGCATCTTTCAAAGAGACACCGTCCCGCAAAGCGGCAGCCAGCACCTCTAACTGCAACAGCGCCGCGTCTTTCAGCATCCCGAATGACCATTCATAGGGATAAGCGATGAAAGGCACCCGCTCGTGCTTCAGGATCTTGGTGGCATCAGTCGCCAGATGCAGTGTGGCACGAGCTTCAGCGGCCACTTCGATCGTCGGAATTAGCTTTTGCTGGCGACTGAGATCGTGAAAGAACGGCGCCTGATGAATGCGATCCCACATCGCTGCCGCACTGGCATCAAGCGCCCGATAAATCTGACCGTCTTGCTCGAAGACGCGCGCGGATCGATCGCGGAAGGAACCCGCAATGAAAGTCGCAGCAGGCAACTCCACAGTTGGGCTTCCTCAATGTTGAGAGTAGCGAGACTCTGCCTCAGGCGAGGGCATCGGCTGGGCAAATGTGACGAACCACGCGCCGAGTCTTCTATAATGACGAACACCAACAGGCTCTAACGTGAAAGCAAGTGATTCCAAAGGTACTTGCCGAGCACCAAAATGCCGCCGGCACCACCAACGACAACTTGCAACAACAGACTTCCAGCGCCGGGATCAAAGTACGAGAGCAACATGGCGGGAACTTTCGAGGCAGGGCGACCTGATCCGACACGGGGTCTGGAAGGGATCGCTATGGAGGAAGGACAACGACCGAAGTCGTCGCAATTGTGCCGGACTCGTTCAAGAGCTTGTGAGTAGATGACACCGGGGTGATGTCAAAGCTCGACCGAGAACCGGGCGGGGGGTCGCAATGCTAGAGAGGCACGTCAGGTCAGGAAAGCGAGGAGAACACGCTGTGAGTAAGTTCTCTTCGAATGAATCCGACTCTTCACTTGAGACTGACTTTGCGGCAGTTCACCGCACACTCCACATTGAGCAACTCAAGTACCAAAACTTGCCTGGCTTACTCTTGCAACCACGACTGAAGTGGCGAACGCAAGAGGTAGTGAGCAATAGCCGGCGACAGTTACCAAGGATTTTGCCCCAGCAACCCAACTCAACGATCCGCTCGCTACCCCCCGAGTTTGGCCAATCGTTCCTTGGCTTTCGGTACGAATTCGCTTTGAGGAAAGTCTTTGATGAGCGACCGATAAGTCTGCTTCGCCTCGTTAGTTTGCTGCATGCTCTCTTCACATTGAGCCGCTTGAAACGTCGCAGAAGCACGCCACTCGTCGAACTGCTTGGCCTCGGTGTATAGCACCATGACGCGTTGAAATGCTTCGTGCGCAGCTTTGTAGTTCTTCTGATAGAGATAGGTTTCACCAATTAAGAACTGACTCTTGCAGGCGGTCTCCGTGCGAGCCCCGGCTTCGGACTTGATGACGCGATCGAATGCTTGTCGTGCTTCATCCCACAGGGCTTGCTTGCTGTAAGCGCGACCCACCACTTCATCGACGCGATAGAGCAACTTCGACTGCGGTAAGGTTTGTTTCGCTCGCTCGGCCGTCTTCAACACGTCGGCATACTTCTTTTGCCGCCATTGCGCTTCGGCCAGCAACGGCCAAATATGAGCAAACCAATCCGCCGCCTTCGCTTCGGCCTGATCGGTCCCGGCAACGACCGCCAGAGCGGCCTCCGCCGCAACAGCATCACCCAAATTTAAGTGTGCGTGACCCACTTGAAATGTCGACTCCAGGCGATGCACGCTCTGGGGAAACTTCTCACTGAGCGTCTTGTGATGCGCGACGACATCCTTCCAATTCGGTCGCTGTACCGCGATCGCCACCAAGCGATAAAGCGCGTCTTCTTGCACTCGCTGATCCGATTTGTTGCTCGCAGCCAGGTCTTTGAACTCCTTCTCCGCGTCGTCGACTTTGCCAGCCACCAAGTTGCTTTCAGCCAAGCTGAAGCGAGCGTTGTCGGCATGCGGGCTGTCCGGAAATTTTTCGACCAACAGACGGAAGACGGCGTCCGAACGTTCGAACTTTTCAGCGTCATACAACACCAAAGCCCATTCATTGAGAACTTGATCGCGTTCCTTGGCTTCAGGGAATGCGGCATCAAGATCACCATAAGCTTTATCCGCCACGTCCGGCTGTTTCTGTTTCGTCGCGATCCGAGCAGCCTGCAACCCGGATAAAAACGCATAGCGCGACGGCTTGTAGCGTTGAAACGCTTCCGCAAATGCCGTCGCGGCCGCCTCAAGTTTGTCAGCCTTCTGAAGCGAGTCACCAATCATAAAAGCAGCATCGGCAGCAAGTTCATGCTGCGAGTGCTCTTTGACGAGTTGTCGAAAACTCGCTTCGGACTCGGCATACGCACCTTTGCGATACTGCGCCCAACCGCTTCCCGAGAGTGCGACGGGATGGTAAGCCGAAGTGGCGGGCTGCTTCTGCAAGGACTGGAACAACGGCAACGCGCGATCCCATTGCATTTGCTTCATCGCCAGTTCCGCAACGGCTTGAGTCGCTTGCGGCAGCACAAGACTTTCAGGTTGCTCTTTCTCCAGTTGCAGCAATGTGGCAGTCACTTTGTCCCACTCATTGAGCTTGCCGTGCGCCAGCGCTATGGCACTAAAGACCTGATCGCGCAGCCGCCCGGACGGCTCGATCTTCAAATAGGCCTCAGCGACCCGCACCACATCGGCGTGTTGTCCAGCATCACTTTGCAACGCGATCAACAACACCAAGGACTCATGAAAGCCCGACTCAGGTGACTTCATGACGTGCTCAACGAGGGGCTTAAGAACATCGATTGCAGCATCCCGCTGACCGCGACTTTGCCGCAGTTTCGCCAACCGAAACCGCGCTTCGGCCAGCGTCGGCGGTTGCTCGCTCTTCTCGATGACCGACGCAAACAGTTTTTCCGCCTCGGCGGCATCCGCGTCGGTTCCCTTCCATGACAACAGTTGCCCCCGCTGTAATAAGTGTGACAGCCGGAAGCCGGTGTTGCCGAACTCTCGGGAAAACTTATCGAGCAGCAACTCCACTTGTTTCAGCTTGCTGATGCGTTCCTCACCACTGAGCTTCGCGACTTGCTCCAACCCACAGTCGATGGCGAAATACAAGCCTTCGGCGGCGAACTTCCCCGTCGACCAACGTGACACCACTTCCAAGAAGGCAGCTTCGGCATCCTGGGACTTACCAGCCCGAAACAAGCAGTCAGCCAATTGAAAGTGGATCTGCTCCGCCAGCGGATCCTTCGCCGCAACCTTCGCAACCTCACGCAGGATCTCAGCGGCACCATGAAAGTCACCCAGCGCTTTAGCAGCGATCCCTTTCCAGTACCCCGCAGTCACTGCCAGAGGGTCCGCTTTCTGAGCTCGATCAAACGCGGCCATCGCCTTAGCGAATTGCCCGAGCTGATAATGGGCATAGCCAGCATTGAGTTGTGCTGTCGGCACGTGGCGACTTTGGGAGAAGTCCTGTTCGACTTTGTCATAAGCCTCAATTGCGGCTGCATATTGCTGCTTGGAAAAGAGGATATTCGCAACTTGCAGTTGAGCAGAATCAGCGCGGCTCGCTCCGGGAGTCCCGGCGAGTTCTTTGAAGGCGATGAGTGCTCGATCCGATTGACCTCCGGCTTCCAACGATTGCGCCAACCAAAACTTGGCCTCTTCCGAGTACCGGCCTTTCTCGAACAGCTTCAGAGACTTTTCGAGTGTGGCGATGGCTTCGGAATACTTCTTCAAACGGCGATAGCTATCGCCGAGATAGGTCAGCGCGATCTCGTATTCTGGGATCTTGGGATTCGATTGGATCACTTTCTCGAAGGCCAAGAACTCGCTGACCGCCGACTCGTATTCATCGAGCCCATAGCTGCATTCGCCGACGATGAATTGCGCATGCGCGGCGTTATCACTAGCCGCGTAGTCCGCGACGAAGCTGCGCAGAGTGGCCCGTGCCTCTTTCAATTTTTTGTTCTCGCGCTGCGTCAAGCCGAGGTAGTACCGAGCCAGCGGCACGCGCTGATGTTTTCCGTGCTTCGAAAGGAACTTTTGAAAGGCTTCTTCGGCCAGCACCCACTTCTCGTTCTTGTAGAGGCCAGCCGCGAAGTTGTAGTCGTCGGTCGCTTCATCCGCCCGCAACACGCTATTCCAGCAGAGCAATGCGAGACTTAACCACAGCATCATCCCTCGCAGGGGTGTTCTGAAGATTGTCGGCATGAGATCTTCCTTCACTTCCAAAATGCGCTGGTGGAATGCACTCAGTTGCTCAGCCATCGAGTACGTTTCCGGGTGCAGCAGCGTCTCGTCCCAGCGTCGCTCAAGAATGACGTCAACGAGACCTCTTGGAAACGCGCCGCGAGCGACTCGATTGAGCGACTCGCCCAGACCAACGACAACTCGCCGCAGTCAGCGAATGACTCGCTCCTCAAACTGAGACCTGCTGATGCATGCTGTTGCGACTGTCGAAGAACTTCGTACTCACATTCAAGCCGCTCGCCAGTCAGGTCGCAGCATTGGCTGCGTGCCGACGATGGGAGCGCTCCATGCCGGGCACATCTCCTTGGTTGAAGCCGCGCGGCGCGAAACGGACTTTGTCGTCGTCACCATCTTTGTGAACCCGACTCAATTCGGCCCGCATGAAGATTTCACCAAGTACCCGCGTCCGCTTGAACGGGATTTGGAATTGTGTCGAGACGCCGGAGTTGACCTCGTCTTCCATCCGGAAGTGGCCACGGTCTATCCCACCGGAGCAACAACGTCCGTCGATGTCGGTGGGGTCACGAGCGTCTTGGAAGGTGCATTTCGGCCCGGTCATTTTCGAGGCGTCGCGACAATCGTCCTGAAGCTCTTCAACATGGTACAGCCAGACGTGGCCTTCTTCGGCCAGAAAGACTTTCAACAACAACTGGTCATCAAGCAAATGGTCCGCGACCTCGACGTTCCCGTCCGCGTACAAACCTGCCCAACGAAGCGCGAGGCGGACGGTCTCGCCATGAGCAGTCGCAACGTCTACCTAAGCCCTACCGAACGACAAACAGCATTGCTGCTGTCACAAGCCCTCCAGCTTGCTAACTCGCTCGCTCACGACGCTCAATCGACACCCAGCGACATCGAAGCGGCAATGCGACGACTCTTGGAGTCCGAAACTGGCGTGCGAATCGACTACGCGGTGCTCGTTGATCCGCACACACTTGCTCCGCTCGAGAGGCTGCAATCCCCAATGGTCGCCCTGATCGCCGCTCGCGTGGGTACGACGCGATTGATCGACAATCTCGTCATTTCATCAGCAGACTCGACAGACCTTCCAAGTTCGTGACCCCAGGAAGAAACTGCGCGGGGACTTCTTGAAAGGCAAATGCAAAGAAGCCCGCCGCATGAGGTTTCGTGTTTTGAGGCTTAGACGGTCACCGCACGAGTTCCCACTTCTTGCACTGCTGATTGTAAGACACAAGACACCCAGGAACTTTTGCTGCGCGGTCTCCTTGAAGGTGGCCAAGGGCTTTGCAATAGTTCCGCCCTTTCCGTCGGTAGGTAGCCCTGCGCCCGCCTGGTTTGTGTGTGGTTTCGGGCTGATTTACGCCTCTTTTCGACTTTCTCAGGACCCTTTGGTATGTCCCCGAAGGGTCTCTGAATTCATTGTGCCGGACGCCCTAAAGAGGGGATTCAGTGAATCCGATGCTGCTCGCAGACGTGATGGCCGATTCGCCACTCACGAGCCTCTTGCCTGACTATGGTGGGGTCACCTATGCACTGATTCATGTCGTATTGCTAGCTGCCTTCTTTGGCTTGCCGGCAGGCATCTTTATTTGGGCTGAACGTAAAGTCTCGGCGCGTATTCAAGACCGACTCGGCCCCACGCGTACCGGTGGTAAATTCGGCTGGCTCCAGTCGCTCGCCGATGGCATGAAGCTCATTCAAAAAGAAGACCTCTGCCCGAAGGACGCCGATAGCCTTCTCTTTCGAGTAGCTCCTTACATCGTTGTTGCCGCTTCACTCTCGGCCTATCTCGTGCTGCCCTTCACTGAGAATTGGTCTGCACTCGGACTTGATGTTGGCCTCTTCTTTTTACTGGCCTTGCTCGCTCTAGAAGTGCTGGGAGTGATCTTTGCCGGCTATTCGAGTGGCTCGAAGTGGGCGCTCTATGGCTCAATGCGCGAGTCAGCTCAGATGGTGAGTTACGAGATTCCGATGGGGATCTGTGCGTTGGTGCCCATCGTCTTTGCCGGTTCTCTCAATCTGAATGACGTCGTTCGAACACAGATCACCACCTTCGCCGATTTTCAAGCCACGGGCATTCCACCGTTCCTCAATTGGTACTGCTTCAATGTCATCGGCTTTGTTGCTTTCTTGTGCTACTTCACCTGTGCCACAGCGAGTTGCAAACGAGCTCCCTTTGACCTGGCCGAAGCCGAAAGTGAACTCGTCGCGGGGTTCTTGACCGAATACAGCGGCATGCGTTGGTCGTTCTTCTTCTTGGCTGAATATGCCTCAATGTTCCTCGTGAGCGGCGTTGCGACAGCGCTGTTCCTGGGTGGCTGGGATGATGGTTTTGGAATCGTCACTGGCCTGAAGTCACTGGGCAACGATCCGCTGTCTGTCAGTGGAATCCTGGCAACGCTGCTCGGTGCTGTTGTCTTTATGAGCAAAGCGTCGTTGCTGGTCTGTGTGCAGATCTGGGTGCGTTGGACCCTGCCTCGTATCCGCATCGATCAAGTCATGACGGCCTGTTTGAAATACATGGTCCCCATTGCCTGCACATTGTTTTTGGCAGCGACGATCTACCCATTGGTTGCTGTTGCCGCGACTCAAAGGATGAATCACGGCCAGGGACGCCCGCACTTCTTGCCCACGACAGTGCCCGTAGCTGAACGCATTAAGCCTCAAAGGCCTTTGCACAAGGTGACTTCGGTCGCAATTCCCGCAGAGGCCGCTTCTGAACGCTCTGTCGATCCAGAGTCTGTTGAGAAGGCTGTGGAATCTGAATCCAAGTAGTGGACCTTCTTTCGACTCCAGACCCTGATCGAATTCGATAATGAACGACTTCCTGTTTGTCGCACTTGCTGTGATTGCTGCTGTCGGAGCCATCTCGGTAGTTCTCTGCCGGAAGGTGGTACACATGGCTGCAAGTCTCATTGTCGCGCTCTCAGCAGTCGCAGGTTTGTTCTTCTCGCTGGGCGCCAACTTTGTCGGTGCCACTCAGTTGATGGTCTACGTCGGTGGTACGGTCATTTTGTTGATCTTCGGTGTGATGCTCACCTCAATGCAGGCAAAGGCCGAACTCAAGACGACGCCGATCGAGGCCATTATCGCTCTCGCCAGCTCCGCTGTTCTGTGTCTGATTTTCACATTCACAGTCGGCTCAATTCAGTGGTCTGAGCATTTCACGGCCCTACCGGGAGCTGCCCACGTCCCCAAAGCTTTGGCAGAGTCTGGCGAGTCGTCGTTCATGCAAATCGCCTTCGCTCTCACCGGACTTCGAACTGACAACTTGCAAGCTCACTCTTACCTCTTGCCCTTTGAAGTCATCTCGTTTCATTTGTTGGTTGTGTTAGTTGCGGCTGGGTACCTCGCTCGCCCCAAGGCCACTCAACAAGACGTAGAAACCATTGAGTAATCTCATCAGTCACCTTTATCTGACTGCATCAACATGACTGGCGATCCGCTTTCCATCATCGTTTGGCTGAGCATCATCTTCTTCGTATGCGGCTTCCTGTGCATGATCGTGAAGCGCAATGTGATCGGGATGTTGATCGGCGTTGAACTCATCTTGAATGCTGCGAATCTCAATTTCGTGGCCTTTGGTCAGACCTCGCGACTAGGCATCGACGGCCAAGTCGCGACGTTGTTTGTGATCGTCTTGGCGGCAGCGGAAGCGGCCGTCGCACTGGCGATCGCACTGGTCTATTACAACAGCCACTCCACCATTGACGCGGATCGAGGCGACTCGCTCCGAGGCTAGCACCGCTTGCTGGCCTGTGTCATAGACTCCTGAAGCCATCACCGACGATGACCGAACTTTCCGATAAGCTCTCAACATTGCTGGCCGTAGCGTGGCTGTGCCCGCTGCTGAGCTTCGTCATTGCCATCTTCAATGGCTTCCAGTGGTCCCGACTCAGCCGTAAAGCTGCACTGTGTTCGGTCGCCACGATCGCCACCGGTTTTGTCTGCAGCGCGACTGCGCTGTGGATGTTTGCCTGCGAGACCCATTTTTTTGTAGAGGACCCCGATCGCCATCACGCTGGTGCGGTGTTCGCAGGTTCGTTCTATGACCTTGCGAAGTTCGGCAACCTCAAACTCTCGGTCAGTTACTACATCGACAGCTTGACGCTGACGATGTTCTGCATGGTCACCTTCATTGCGACCTGCATTCACATCTTTGCCATGGGCTACATGAGTGAGGAATTGGTCGAGGACTATCACGACCATCAAGCTCATGTGCATCGACCCGGCCGCTTCTATCGCTTCTTCGCCTTCCTAAGCTTGTTCTGCTTCTCGATGCTCGGACTGGTCATCGCTGGCAACATCTTTCAGGTGTTCGTCTTTTGGGAGTTGGTCGGTGTCTGTAGCTACTTGTTGATCGGCTTCTACACCGAACGCCGCTCCGCAAACGTGGCCGCGAACAAAGCCTTCATCGTCAACCGAGTTGGCGACTTCGGCTTCATCATCGGTCTGATGATTCTGTGGACTTACACCGGCACGTTTTTCTTCAGCAACGCGGGACAAGAAGTCGTTGCTCCCGGCCTGTTCGAGATCGTCGCCAATCAGTCAGCAGTAGTCGCTGGACAAAATGCGAACCCCGCTCTGCCGCAGATACCGCATGTGCTACTGATCATTGCCGGACTTGGAATCTTCGGGGGCTGTATCGGCAAGAGTGCCCAGTTCCCGCTGCACACTTGGTTGCCCGACGCGATGGAAGGACCGACGCCGGTTTCGGCGCTGGTTCACTCGGCAACGATGGTTGCGGCGGGTGTTTATCTCGCCGCTCGCTTCTTTCCGGTCTTCACGACTGAAGTGCTTAACGTCATCGCCTATGTCGGATGCGTGACACTCTTTGTCGCCGCGACGATTGCGATCGTCGCGACCGACATCAAGAAGGTGCTGGCTTACTCAACGATTAGCCAACTCGGCTACATGATGCTGGCGATCGGTGTCGGTGGTTGGGGTGCGGGCTTGTATCACTTAATAACGCACGCCTTCTTCAAGTCGCTGCTCTTCTTGTGTTCGGGTGCGGTCATCTACGGCTGCCATCATGAGCAAGAGATGCCGAAGATGGGCGGTCTGTTGAAGAAGATGCCGATTACTGCTTTTGCGATGGGCGTTGGATGCTGTGCGATCGCTGGGTTTGGCATCCCGCATACAAACTTGGCCTTTAGCGGTTTCTTCTCGAAGGATGCAATTCTCGCGACGGCACTGGCTTATTCGAAGATCAACCCGTCTCACTCGCTGCTATTCCTCGCCCCATTGATCACTGCTGGAATCACTTCCTTCTACATGTGGCGACTGTGGTTCTACACCTTCACTGGTAAGACTCGTGACCATCATGTCGCCGAGCATTGCCATGAAGTCCCGAAGATCATGTTCTTGCCGCTGCTGGTTCTGTCCGTGCTTGCGATCTTCTGTGCGTGGGGTGGTGAAGAAGGTGTGCTGTATGGTTTGATCGCCGGTTCGGAACCCGCTTCGTGCGCGATCTCGAACGTTGGGTTGCCGTCACATGACGACGTGCACCATTCGCATGACACTGCCGGTGTCTTAGCTTTGTCGTCTGCTCTGCTAGGATTCGCTCTCGCCTATTTGCTCTATTGCAAGTCGGTGATTTCTCCGGCGGTCATTCGCGATCAACTCAGTGGGCTTTATGCGTTCCTCGTCGCAAAGTGGCATTTCGACGAACTCTATGACGCGATCTTCGTCTGGCCGGCGAAGCGAGTTGGTCGATTCATTGCAGGTATCGACAAGCACGTCTTCGATCGAGCCATTCATGGTGCTGCTGACGGCGCTATTCGCATCGCGACTTCCAATCGTCGGTTTGACGAGATCGTTGTTGATGGAGCCGTCAAGGCAACCGGCGAGATCGTCTCGGCATTGGCTCGCACGCTGCGAGTCGTTCAAACCGGTCGAGCACGACAGTACGTTCTCTTCTTGGCCGTGGGTGTGGTCGTGCTTGTCTCCGCGTTCTTCGGCATCATTCTGCCAAACTAATTCGATAGCAGGCTCGCGTGGGACCAAGGTCGCAGCGGCTCAATCAACTTCCATCACAGGTTCGCAACTCAAAAGTTCTGGGCGAAAATGGATTCTCTTAGCTTCCTCTCCTTGCTGATCTTCCTGCCCACGCTGGGTGCCTTAATCCTCGTTGGGTTCCCGTCCAAGGCGGTTGACGCCATGCGAGTCTTCACGGCGGGTGTGACTGGCGTGGTATTTTTGATGACGTTGCAATTGTGGCTCGGAGCAGGCAGCTTCGATTCATCGTTAGCAACGATTCAGCCAGATCCGGCTGGTGTTTCGGCAGCGTGGATTCCGAGTTGGAATATCCATTATCGCCTCGGCTATGATGGCTTGAGCTTGCCGCTCGTCGTGCTGACCGGTTTCGTGAGCTTCTTGGCGGCGATTGCTTCTTGGAGCATCAACAAGCTGCATAAAGGCTACTTCATCCTGTTTCTGCTGCTGGTCACCGGCATGCTGGGCGTGTTTCTTGCGCTCGACTTCTTCCTGTTCTATGTGTTCTGGGAAGTGATGTTGTTGCCAATGTATTTCCTCATTGGCGTGTGGGGCGGACCGCGTCGCGAGTACGCGGCGATCAAATTCTTCCTCTACACGTTGGTGGGCTCGGTGCTGATGCTCATCGCGATGCTGATGCTGTACTTCGCAAGCGGTCGTGAATTCAGTTTGATTGGATTGGCTCAGCAAGCCGCCGCCGGAAAGTTCTCCAGCTTCGAACAAACCGTCGCGTTCATTCTGCTGTTCATCGGATTTGCGATCAAAGTGCCCTGCGTGCCGGTGCATACCTGGTTGCCTGACGCACACGTCGAGGCTCCGACTCCAATCTCGATGATTCTGGCCGGTGTGCTGCTGAAGATGGGCGGCTACGGCATCCTGCGAATCGCGTTCCCGCTCTGTCCGATCGGGGCTTACTACTCGTCCTATGTGCTCGTCGCGATCGGCGTCGTGAGCATTATCTACGGTGCTTTTGCGGCGCTCGCTCAGACCGACTTCAAACGACTGGTGGCTTATAGCTCGGTCAGCCACATGGGCTATGTGACTCTGGGTATTGGTGTATGGCATATCTCCGCGACGCATGGCCTCGACTTTTGGTTGCAGGGCGTCAGCGGTGCGATGTTCCAGATGATCGCTCACGGCGTTTCGTCGACCGGCATGTTCTTTATGGTCGGTGTGATCTACGACCGTGTACATCACCGCGACCTCAATCAGTTCGGTGGTTTGATGGGGCGCATGCCGCTCTACTCAGGATTAGCGGCGGGCATCTTCTTTGCCGGTCTCGGTCTGCCGGGCTTGTGCGGGTTCATTGGTGAAGTTGCTGTCGTCATCAGCACATGGAACTACTCGCCGTTGCTGGCGATCATCGCGGCTTCAGGAGTCGTCCTCACAGCTGCTTATATTTTGTGGACGATGCAGCGAGTTTACCTCGGCTCGTCCTACAAAGGTCCACACTCAGAAGAAATCGACCACATGCCGTTCACGGCCCGCGAGGCATTTGTCGGTTTCGTGTTGCTGATCTCCGCGATCTATCTTGGCGTCTATCCGACCGTCGTGTTTGACGTCATGGACGCAACACTGAGAGGCTCGCTGCAATCGATGCAAGACACAGCGGCGACTCTGACTGCAGCCGCGACGACCGTTGCGAAGTAGCGGTTGAATGCAACGCTCTTCCTGACCGGTGTATTAGCTCCCTTTGAGATCTCTCGACCATGCAGCCGTCTAATTTCGCGACCGCCCTGACGCAGTTGATTGAAGCGAGCCAACGTTCGCTGAGTCACTTCTTTCCTGAAGCGGTGATCTGCGGCACGATCACGTTGATCTTGTTGACATCCATTTGCTTGAAGAAGACTGCTCGGACGACATTCGCCCTGGCCTTGCTTGGCTTATTGGTAGCGCTGTGTGGCCTTGGTTCTCAGTTAGAAGCTGTCGGCAAAGGGCTAGCGACAGCCGATTTCGGCGGTGTCTTAAGCTGGGACGGCTTTACTGTTCCCGTTCGTGGCATGTTGTTGTTGTTTGCGATTTTGGCGCTGTCACTCAGTGGGAGCACCATGAAGTTCGGTAATCGTGATGCAACGGACTTCTACACGTTGCTACTCGGTTCCACGCTTGGGTTGATGGTACTTGCTCAAAGCAACAACTTGTTGATGGCCTTCATCGGCTTTGAAATGGCAAGTATCCCTGGTTATGCCCTTGTTGCCTTTCAACGGAATCGTCTGAAGGCCTCAGAAGCATCGCTCAAGTACATCGTCTATGGAGCAGGTGCCTCAGGTGTGATGCTGTATGGCATTAGCTTGTTGAGCGGATTGACCGGCACGTTCTCGATTCCTGAGATCGGTGCTCATGTGGCTGCGATTGCCAACAATCCGGCGAGCGCGGCAGGAACCAATGCAATCCTCTTATCGCTGCTACTCGTGTTCGTTGGTTTTGCATTCAAGCTCTCACTGGTTCCGTTCCATTTTTGGGCTCCAGATGCTTTTGAAGGTGCGTCATCGGAAGTCGCGGGGTTCTTGTCGGTGGGTGGAAAGGTCGCGACGTTCTCATTGCTCGTGCGGATATCACTCGCACTGTCGGGAGCAGCAAGTGGCGAAGCAGCCAAGCTGATACTGCCGCTCGGCATTGGACTGGGCGTCGTTGCTATGCTCTCGGTCACCTTTGGCAATTTGGCCGCCTATTTCCAACGGAATGTGAAACGACTCTTTGCCTATTCGACGATTGCTCACTCGGGCTACATGCTGATGGCTGTCGCAGCCTTGTTGGTACTCCGCAGTTCTGAGGCGGCGGCTTCGTTGGCAGACGTTAAAGAGTTGACGCAACGCTGCATCGAAGGCTTGGTGTTTTATCTCTTCGTGTATGTCTTCATGAACCTCGGAGCGTTTGGTCTCACTGCCCTGATGCGAAACCATTTCGGCAGTGAGGATCTCGACGGCATCAAAGGCTTCGGGCGAGTCTTCCCGATTCATGGAGCTTGTCTGGCGGTCTGTGTCTTCAGTCTCGTTGGACTCCCGCCCCTCGGCGGATTCTGGGGCAAGTTCGTTGTGTTCTATTCACTCTTCATGGCTTCGAAGGTCAGTACCTTCATGATGGTCGTGTTGTTGGTCGGCGGTCTGAATACGGTCTTCAGCCTCTTCTATTACGTCGGCATCTTGAAGGCGATCTTCCTGGGTGAGCCGAACGAAAACTCGAAGTCGCTAGTCCCGGCATCCTCGGAAACGGGATTGGCGATGTTGGTCGCGTTGCCCATTCTGCTGTTGGGTATGTTCCCCGGAGCGGCCACAGATTTCGCGAGTGAAATGGCGAGATCGCTCGTGCGATAGAACTTCGTGTGAAGCGTGATGATTGATGTGATGGACCGGATGCACGCAGAATGGTCTGAAATCGCGAATGGCGAATCAGATCGACACAGTTAAGCGTCCGAGGAATTCCATCATGAGCAGCGGCCCGTTGCGGATCCTCTTGATTGATGACGATGAACATTCCTTCGTGCTCACTCAAGAGTTGTTATCCGATGTTAATGGGCAGCCAGTGTCGTTGGACTGGGCCAGTGATTTTGACGCCGGCCTGGCGCAACTAAGACGACTTGAGCACGATGTCTATCTGGTCGATTACCGGCTGGGGCCAGCTGATGGCATCGACCTGTTGCAGCAGGCTCGCTCAGAAGGCTGCCGCAAGCCCATCATCATCCTGACCGGGCAGACCGATCGACAGATTGATCAACGCGCCCTGACGGCTGGGGCCTCGGATTACCTCGCCAAAGACATTTACGACGTCACACGACTTGAGCACTCGATTCACTATGCGCTGGAGCGGCATCAGTTGCTGTTGCAACTCGAGCAAGAACGAGCCTTGCTACGAGCCTTGATGGAGAACCTGCCGGACAACATCTACTTCAAAGACGACCAAAGTCGTTTCATTCGTATCAGTCACGCGATGGCTAGGTGGTTTGGATTACCAAATCCGAATGATGCCGTTGGTAAAAGTGATCGCGATTTCTTCACTGACGAACATGCCAATCAGGCTCGACAAGATGAACTCGCGCTGATGGCGTGCGGTGAACCCGTACTTGGAAAAGAGGAATGTGAGACATGGCCGGATGGGCGGCGCACGTGGGTCTCAACCAGCAAGTTGCCGCTGCGTGATGAGCATGGAAAAGTCGTCGGAACGTTCGGCATCTCGCGTGACATCACCGAGCAGAAAGAAGCGATCAATGCGCTGCGGAGTTCTGAGCGGCTCAATCGCATGATTGTCGATACGGCCAACGACGCTTTCATCGCCATGGATTGCAGTGGTGCAGTCATCGATTGGAACGACGAAGCCGAGCGGACGTTTGGCTGGAAGCGAGCGGAAGTATTAGGAGAGCCGCTCGCAGACCTCATCATCCCAGTCCGTGATCGTGCCGCTCATTGGGAGGGACTCCAACGGTTCAACGAGACGCGCATTGCGCGCATCATCGGTCGACGCATCGAAGTCATGGCGCTGCATCGCGACGGTCAGGAGTTTCCTGTCGAACTCGCCATCGTGCCGATCCTGCAAGAACAGAACGTGTTCTTCGCCGCGTTCGTGCATGACATTTCGATGCGCAAGTTGGCCGAGGAATCTTTGCGGCGCGGCAAGGAAGCAGCCGAAGCAGCTAATCGCGCGAAGAGTGACTTCCTCGCCAACATGAGTCACGAAATTCGTACGCCCATGAATGCCATTCTGGGCATGACCGAGTTGGTACTCGATTCAGAACTGACGCCACTGCAACGTGATTATCTCACAACGGTACGAGATTCGGGCGAGTCGCTGCTGAGATTGCTCAATGACATCCTTGATTTCTCCAAGATCGAAGCCGGAAAGCTCGAACTAGAAGCGACACTCTTCAGCTTACGTGAGGTCATTGGTGACACCCTGAAGTCATTGGCCATTCGGGCCAACCGCGAGCGCTTGGAGCTGATCCACCACATTGCCCCGGCGGTGCCGGACGCGTTGATCGGCGATCCATCACGCTTACGGCAGATTGTCGTGAACCTTGTCGGGAACGCGATCAAGTTTACCGAGCGTGGAGAAGTTGTTGTCCGCGTCACCGTGATTGATGAGCACGAGTCGCTGTGTCCGACTGAGGCCACATCACCGACACTCCTGGAACGAACCAAATGGCTCAATGGGCGTAGTTCCTCACTCGCAATCCCGCTTCCGACCGAGACAACTGGTAGGGCTGCCAACGAGGCCAATGGAAAGGAACTCAACAGCGAAGAGGGACAACCAACCGCGCAGCCAGTACGGCTGCAATTCGTCGTCTCGGATACTGGCATTGGTATCCCCGCAGAGAAGCTCCGAGTCATCTTCCAAGCGTTCGAGCAAGCCGATACGTCGACTACTCGGAAGTACGGCGGGACTGGTTTAGGACTCGCAATCTGCTCGCGATTAGTTGACTGCATGGGCGGTAGAATCTGGGCCGAAAGCCAAATGGGATGCGGCAGCCAGTTCCACTTCACGGCCAGTTTTGGTGTCTCTGAAGTCGCTCCATTACGACCACTGGGGCGAGCGGTGCAGGGCACACGCACTCTCGTTGTGGATGACAACGCGACCAATCGAGTGATCTTGGATGAGATGCTCCGCAACTGGGGCATGTTGCCCACCTGTGCGGCGAGCGTCGCAGAGGCCGTCGCTATCCTGGCTGACGCCAAGCGACGGCACGAGGCGTTTGGGCTCGTCATTAGTGATGTGCATATGCCACACGAAGATGGCTTCCAATTGGCGGAGTATCTGCAACAAGACCCTGCAATCTCTGGACCGGTTGTCATCTTGCTGACGTCCGGCGATCGACCGGGCGATGGACTCAAATGCAAACAGTTCAACGTCGCGGCTTACTTGCGCAAGCCTCCCAAGCAATCCGAACTGTTCGACGCGATTGTGAGTTCCCTCGGGATTAGCCAGAGCGAACCTGAGGCGAGTTCGAAATTAAAGTCGGCAGGCATCGAATTACCGCCGCTGCGCGTGCTCCTCGTTGAAGACAGCGTGGTGAATCAGAAACTCGCGCTGGGCATCTTGCATCGCGCAGCGCATCAAGTTCAGGTTGCCAATAATGGCCGTGAAGCGGTCGAAATCCTCGCGAGCGAACCGTTCGACGTGGTGCTGATGGATGTGCAAATGCCCGAGATGGACGGACTGGATGCAACGCGCGCGATTCGCGAAGCCGAACGACAAGGTCAACCGCGCGTGCCAATCATTGCGATGACCGCTCATGCCATGACAGGCGATCGTGAGAAGTGTCTCGAAGCAGGTATGGACCACTACGTCACCAAGCCGGTGCGAGCGCAGTTGTTGTTCGATGCGATGCGTTCCGTGATCAACTTTGAGGCGTTGGTGTTACCAGCCATGTCAAGTACTCCGTCCGCACGAGCAAGCAACGCACCGACACCAACGAAGCGAGTGAGCGGCACAGGGACTGCCAGTGAAGTCATGCCGGATGGCCAGCCAGGTCCCAGTTCTCATGAGCCCCTACGTTTCTGCGTGTCATGGTCTGTCGCCGAACAGACAGTGCTGGGAGACCACGAATTGCTGAAAGAAATTGCCGTCGCGTTTCTGGAAGAAGCCGACCTCGTGCAATCCGGTCTGCGTGCAGCGATGGCCACGGGCGATGCGGTGACGGCATCGCGAATGGCTCACACGATTAAAGCGGGGTTTAGAACATTCGGCGCTCAGGATGCACACGACGTAGCCTGGCACTGCGAGCAAGCCGCGAAGCAACAACAACTGACAGAGGTCGAACGGTTGATGCCCGAGTTGGACGTGGCGATCGCTGATGTCTGCGCGGAACTACGACAGTTCCTGAATACCGGGCACGTTTGAGCGCGACTACTATCGCCATGCGCGTCGGTCGGATGAGTGACAACAGGATCACCAGGATCATACGGATCGCAGAAAACAGTCGTGCTGAATGTGAGTGAGTCGCCGGCGCTAACTGCGGGCCTTGGTTTTCTCGCCGGACGCTAGCGCGTTCGGCTCACGTCGAAGCGCAGGTATTTCCTGCGATCCGTATAAGTAAGATCCGCCGATAGGTCTGTTGACTGGCTGGAATTTGGAGTCCCGCTTGTCAACAGCCTGCTGGCTTCCGACAAATGACGCTGCAGACTCCACTAGGGCCACGAAAGACCGTTGTTACGAAAGTCTCATCATGAAGACCATCCTGATTGTGGATGATTCAATCGTTGACCGACGTTTGGTCGGCGGTCTGTTACAGCGACAAGGTGACTTCAGTTTGGTCTATGCCGTGAATGGCAAAGACGCCCTGGAACATTTGGAACTTGATGTTCCTGATGTGGTACTCACCGATCTGCACATGCCCGAGATGAATGGGCTGGAGTTAGTCGAAGCCGTCAAAAGCCACTACCCGCTGGTGCCCGTTGTCCTGATGACGGCTCAAGGCAGCGAAGAATTGGCGGTCGAGGCACTCAAGCGTGGTGCCGCCAGTTATGTGACGAAGCGCCGATTGAACGAGGACTTATTAGCGACGTTGGAGCAGGTCCTGGCCATCGCCACGATGGATCAAGGCCAAACTCGGTTGCGCAACCGCATTGTCCGATCGGAAACATCGTTTGTGTTGGGCAATGAAACGGCACTCGTGCAAGCTCTTGTGCAACAAATTCGCGAGATGCTTAAGAGCATGCGGTACTTCGGCGAAAATGATCGCCTGAGAATCGGCATCGCTCTGGAAGAGGCGCTGCTGAACTCGCTCTATCACGGCAACCTGGAGGTCAGCTCCAACCTGCGCGACAACGATCAAGGACTCTATGAGCAGACCGCAAAGCAGCGGATGCGCGAGCCACCGTATCTCGAACGACAACTCTTCATCGACGTGAATCTTACGCCGACCAAAGCGACATTTGTCATTCGCGATCAAGGTCCGGGGTTCAATCCAGGCTCCGTACCGGACCCGACCGATCCCGCCTTCCTCGAACGCCCCAGCGGACGCGGCATGCTGTTGATGCGGTCGTTTATGGATGAAGTCTTCTACAACGAAACCGGCAACCAAGTGACGATGGTGAAGCGCATCGCACTGGCACCGGAGGACGATGAGACTGAAGACGTGGCATGACGAGGACGGATGCGACGAATGACATCGAGTGCGATCCATTCGTCTCATCACTCTGGGGATCTCATCGTTTCGAGAACGACCCACATTGAATCTCGTGCATGATTCCGTTGGGGCAAGAAACGCGTGCATCGCGAATGAGGCTACTGAGTATGACCGATATCGACACGGCTGCATCACCCAGCACGGGGACGGCTCCACCTATTGATCGCGGAGCACCGACACTGGAAGTACGGCACTTGCACCGCTTCTTCGGCAAGCTCAAGGCCGTCAACGATGTCTCTTTCAAAGCCTATGCCGGGCAAGTGATGGGCTACATCGGGCCCAATGGTGCTGGCAAAACGACGTCCATGCGCATCCTGTCGACGCTCGAAGTCCCAACCGCCGGTGACGCGTTTGTCTGTGGCTATTCGGTCATCGATGATCCTGATGTGGTGCGGCGCTATCTTGGGTTTATGCCCGATAGCTTCGGTCGATATTCGAATATGAATGTCGTCGAGTACCTCGACTTCTTTGCGCGGTCATATGGGCTGAAGGGAGCAAAGCGTCGCGACGCGATTGATCATGTGCTCGTCTTCACGGAGCTTCGCAAGCTCGCTCATAAGCCGATCAATTCGCTGTCCAAAGGAATGGCGCAGCGACTGGGCTTAGGACGCTGCCTCATTCACGACCCGCAAGTGCTCATCATGGACGAGCCCGCAGCGGGGCTCGATCCTCGAGCCAGAGTGGAACTTCGAGAATTGATTCATCTGCTAGCGCGGGATCTCAAGAAGACGATCCTGATCAGTTCACACATCCTCACCGAGTTGGGTGAGATCTGTGATTCGGCGGCCATCATCGAAGCCGGTCGGATCTTGGCCTATGGCACGATTGCGGAGATCGCTGAGCAACAGCGCAAAGAGGCGGGGCATCACACTTCTCGGACGTTGCAAGTCCGCTTGGCGGCGACCGGCGAGGACGTCACCGAGCACATGCAGCGTTGGCTGTTAGAGCAACCGCTCGTCAACAAGTTGCAGTGCGGCACCGGTCGCGCGACGTTTGATTTCGCGGGCGACGATGAAGCGCAGCAAGAACTGCTCCGAAAAATGATCGAAGCCAAACTGCCACTGATCGAGTTTGCCACCAAGACTCAAACGCTCGAAGACGCCTTCATGACGATCACGAAAGGAGTCGTGCAATGAGCTACGAAGCCAAGTTTGTCGCGCTGGCGGACAAGTTCAGCGATTACATCAATCCGATTCTGGTGAAAGAAGCGCGGCAAGCGCTCAAGAGTCGGCAATTCGTTGTCACCTTCATGTTGCTGCTGCTGATTGCCTGGTTGATCTCGGCTTTGGGCGTCGTGATGGCAGGCCCTGGTATCGAGTACGGCTCGCCAGGCCGCTTCTTCGTGATGTGCTATGTGTTCGTGCTGGAGTTCGCGGTGCTCTTCATCGTGCCCTTCACCGCGTTCCGCAGCATGCAAGTCGAAAATGAACTCTCAACGTTTGAATTGCTCAGCATCTCAAACTTGTCACCCAAGAAGATTGTGCTGGGCAAGCTCGGCAGCGCCATCGTGCAGGTGTTTTTGTTCTATTCGGCGATCGCGCCCTTCATCGCGTTTACATCGCTGCTGCAAGGCTTCGACTTGCTCAACACAGTCTTCTTGTTGGTGTCGATCCTATTTTGGGCCATCTTCGCCTGCATCTTCAGCATCATGCTGAGCGCGGTTAGCAACACGAAGCAGTGGGCCACTCTGAATACCCTCGGCATCCTGGGACTGTTGTTTTGGCAAGCCTGTGGCAGTTTCGCGTTTGCTTCGATGGTGATGTTCGAAGCGATGCCGTTCGATGACAGCGATTTTTGGTGGGGCTGTTTCGCCTTCTTTGTGGGGTTCTTGGGAGTCTTTCATCTACTCCAAAAGATTGCAGAGTCGCGACTGACTTTTGAATCCGACAATCGCAGCACAGGAATCCGGATCGCTTGCTTGCTATTGCTCGGTTCGCAGTGGGGGCTGTTGATGATCTATGGCCTGTATGCGCTCACCTCTGTAGCGACGATGGATAACGACCTCGTCGTGGCGCTGATGATGCTCTCCACCGTGTTCCTGGCCGTCATGGGACTTTTTGCGGGAACCGAGTTGGACTTCATGTCGCGGCGCGTGAGACGACAGATTCCAAAGTCGAAAGCGCGCGGCTTTATCAAGGCTGTGTTGTTGCCTGGTGGGGCACGCGGCTACGCATTCTTTCTATCGTCGTTGGGATTGATCTGCTTGGCTGGAAACCTGCTGGTCGCTGTCACAGCCAGAAACGATGGCGTGCCCATGATGCTCAACGGTCTGGCGCTGTATGCCGTGATCTATGTGAGTTTCGCAACCGCGATCGGACGTTGGCTGCACATCGTCAGTCCACAAGTGAAACCTGCGCATTGTCGAGTCATCACGTTACTTGTCGCGGCAATTGCGATGCTGGTGCCGTACATTCCGCTGCTTCTGGGCTGGACCAATTGGACTTACGGCTATTCGCTGATGGACGTGACGAACCCTGTTGCCACGCTGAGCCATATCGAACGTAACTCGCGCGATGGGTTGAGTATGGTGGCGTTCTTCTTGCTGTGCCTCGCTGCAGGTTTGGGAGTACTCGTCAATCTCCCAGCGGTCGGCAAAGCGATCTACGAAGTCGTGAACTATCGCCCGCCACAGGCAACGGGGTCAGCGGAAATCGACACTGTGACGACGCAGCTAACCGAGTGACCTCCATCCCAGGCTTCCCCCATGCAGGCGCGCAACCTAGAGACCTCACCATGAGTATCGATCGACGTCAGGCAGTACTCGCTCTCGTAGGCTTAACAGTTGCTCCGGGATTCGTCCGCGCGGAACGCAAGCTAGTCACCGAGCGAATGACGTTCGGCTATAGCACTTATGGCATGAAGACTCTGACGCTTGAAAAGGCCATCGATCTCATTGCAGACATCGGCTTCGAAGCTGTCGAAATCTGTGTGCGGCCCGAATGGGATTCAGGACCGGCGAAGATGTCGAAGGATCGTCGTAGCGAGACGCGCAAACGGTTGGCCGACGCGGAACTCAAGCTCACGGCGCTCATGGAGCATTTGCCGCCGGCGGTAGCAGAGGCCGAACACAAGCAGCAACTCGAACGGCTGCGCGGCGTGTTCGAGTTGGCTCAGGATCTCGGGGGCAAGCAGCCGCCACTGATGCAGACAGTGCTCGGCGAAGGTGAGTGGGAAGCCAAGCGAAACTTCCTACGCGATCGTGTTGGTGAGTGGATCCGGCTCGGCGAGCAGTTCGGCGTCGTGACCTGCATCAAGCCACATCGTGGAGGCAGCATGTCGAGACCGAGCGAAGCCGTTTGGATCATCAAGCAACTGGGAGAACCCCGCACGCTGCGCTTCGTCTATGACTATTCACACTATGTCTTCCGCGACATCCCGCTGGTTGAGTCGCTCACCGAAGCGCTGCCGTATGTGGCGCATGTCGCGGTGAAGGACACGGTGATGAAGGATGGCAAGGCCGCGTTCGAACTCCCCGGAGCGGCGAAGACAATCGACTTCGCGACACTCTTTAAGACGCTGCACGCGGGCGGCTATCGCGGGGATATCTCGTGTGAAGTCAGCGGCATGTTGTTCAACAAACCAGACTACGAGCCGATCGCAGCAGCGAAGACTTGCTATGCGAACCTCAAAGACGTGTTTCACGCGAATGTGCGCTGAGGTGCTGCCTTGAGAGTCACACTGGCGATGCCGATGCCCCCTCACTCAATCACCGCAACATCGCGGAACGTCACTCATTCCTCTCGAAAGGCTGCTATGCGAATCAGTCTGCGATTCGTTTGTTGCGTGCTATGCGTTGTCACATTAGCTCGGAGCGGATTCGCTCAGACGGCGTTTCCTCAGTCGAGTGTGACGTCCCCTGCCTCGGCTGAGGACACCGAGAAGATTCAAGCCGGGCTCGTTGTACTCCAGAAAGACATCGAGTCGCTCAAGACCAAGAAGCCCAACGCGCGGTTGTTGGCGGATGTTGAAGTCTTGGCCAAAGGCGTCGAGTGGTGCTTGCGGCACGGCGAGTTCTATCTCCCCAAAAATGCGACCGGAGCGGCTCCCAAAGCCTCGGCCTATGTGAAGCACTGCCTCGACGCCATTGAGCAAGGGCAAGCGCGAGCCAAGGAACTGGCCGCCGGAAAAGCTTCTTGGGGCACTCAAACCGGAGTCACGATTCGTGGCTATGTCTCCCGCGTGGAAGGCTCGGTGCAGCCCTACGCACTGACGTTGCCACCACAATTTGCAGAGGCGAAGCCGACTCATCGCTGGCCGTTGCATGTCGTCCTGCATGGTCGCGGCGGAGATCGCAACGAGGTGCGATTCTTTGTCGAGCACGCCAAACGTAAACCTGCCGAGGGGCAAGATTGGATTCAGCTCGATGTCTTCGGGCGGACCGACAACGCCTATCGCTGGGCCGGTGAGACGGATGTCATGGAGGCCTTAACCGACGTGCAACGCAGGCTGCGCATCGACGATCGCCGCATCACGTTGTGGGGCTTCTCGATGGGCGGAGCTGGAAGCTGGTCACTCGGATTACACCATCCGTCGCTGTGGTCGTCGGTCGGTCCAGGAGCCGGCTTTGTTGACTTCTACAACTATCAAAAGCAAACCGAGAAGCTGCCTGCGTATCAGGACAAGCCGCTACGGATCTACGACTCAATCCGCTACGCGATGAACATGGCAAACGTGCCGCTCTGCACTTACGGCGGGGAACTCGATCCCCAATTGGCCGCGAGCACGATGATGGTCGACGAAGCCAAGAAACTCGACGTGCCCGTCAAATTCCTCATTGGACCGAAAACCGAGCACCGCTTTCATCCCGACTCATTCAAAGAGTTCCTGGCGTTTCACAAAGAGAAGTCGCAAGCCGGCCGCGCGGCGTTTCCCGGTTTAAAGGCGATTCAGTTCGTGACCTACACGCTGAAGCACAACCGCTGCGAATGGCTGACGATCGAAGAACTGGAGCAGCAATACGAGCAGACCGTTGTTGAAGGGGGACTTGATCCGGCGGGCACGTTATTGCTCGAAACTCGCAACGTCGCCGCTTTGCAAATCAATCGCGACATCGCCGACGACATCGAGATCGACGAACAAAAATTCCCGCTACGGACTGCTGCCGACAACTTGTTACCCGGAGTCTATTTCCGCAAGGAAAACGGAAAGTGGGAAGCGCTGAGTTATCAAGAGTCGGTCGACTTCGCGAAGAACACCCAGATCAAGAAGCGGCACAACTTACAGGGCCCGATCGACGACGCCTTCATGGAACCGTTTATCTGCGTGACGGGCAGTGGCACGCCGTGGGTGGCCGCACAACAAGCATGGACCGATTGGACGTTAGCTCGCTTTCAACGCGAGTTCGATAAATGGCTACGTGGCAAAGTGCCGGTCATTACCGACCAACAACTGACTGACGAACACATCGCCGACAAGAATGTGATTCTCTTCGGTGACCCCGGCTCGAATTCAGTATTGGCTAAGGTCATCGAAGGCTTGCCAATCGAATGGACAAAGTCGGGACTCGAAGTGAATGGCCAGAAGTACGACCCGGCAACGCACGGTGTCTGTTTGATCTATCCGAATCCGCTGAACCCGTCGCGCTATGTTGTCATCAACTCGGGACACACCATTCACGAGAAAGACTTCCGGGCTTCCAATGCCTGGTTGTTCCCCAAACTGGGTGACATCGCCGTCGTGAAATTCGAAAAAGATCCGAAGGTCGGCTTCGTCGAGTCAACGGTGTGGGCTGATCTCTTCGACAACGAGTGGACGCTCAGCACGAAGAAGTAATCGTGTCCAATCGGCAAAAGACCCATCAACCAGTGCCGGTAGACCGAGCTAGGGCCAACTCATAAAACCCGCCACCCTCTAGAGAACGTCGCCGTTCTCTGCGGACTGAAATCAACTCGTTGAGAGACATCGCGCGATGACAAGCTCAGAGAAGAAGAAACTCATCGGTAACAATGCAGCGCTCTGGGCGGCGAGTATGCTCATGTCCTTCGTGTTGCCAATGGTTGGCGAGTCACTGACTGCCGGGCGTGGCGCATTTCTGAAAGTGCTCTTGCAAATGATGCCGCTCCTCGGGGCGTTGTTCTTGTCGACGATTTTGCTGAGCAAAGGAATCGGTGAGCCAACCGAGGACAACCGCTGACCGCCTCGCATGAGCGATGCACCCGAGTTGCGACGGGTGTTGGCTTCGAAATCGAAACTCACTCGCCGCAACCGAGTGACTATTGGCGTTAGGCCCCGCTCATGCAGATCGGTCCTCTCAGCGATTCACTCACCGTTACCGACACGACCATTCTGATCTTTGGTGCGTCTGGCGATTTAACGGCTCGCAAGCTCATGCCGGCATTGTTCACGCTGTGGCATGAAGGGCATCTGCCCGACAACGTGCCCATTGTGGGCGTGGCTCGCCGCGAAAAGTCCGACGATTCATTCCGCGACGAAATGGGTGCGGCGGTGAGGAAGTTTGGTCGCGTGCCAGACATCACTGACGAGCAATGGGCGAAGTTCTCGGCTCGACTTTTTTATCACCAAATCGAGATCGAGAAGCCCGATGGTTACCCCGCGATGCGGCAACGACTGAGGGAGCTTGAGGCGGGTTTACGCGGCGGGGCGCCGGACCGTGATAACAACCGCGTCGTGTATCTCGCGACGGACCCACGACTGTTCTTGCCAGCAGCTCAATGCTTGTCGGCGGGCGGATTGGTACCCACTCGCGATGAGCCTCATTGGTTGCGCGTCGTCTTCGAAAAGCCATTTGGGCATGATCTCGCCTCGTCGCAAGAACTCACGCATCAGCTCAGTCGGTTGCTGCGCGAAGATCAGATCTACCGCATTGACCATTATCTCGGGAAAGAAACTGTTCAGAACATCCTGCTGTTCCGCTTTGGTAACGCGATCTTCGAACCATTGCTCAATCGGCATCATGTCGATCATGTGCAGATCACGATGTCCGAGACACAAGGCATCGAAAGCGGGCGTGGTGGTTATTACGACCAGTCCGGTGCGCTCCGTGATGTCCTGCAGAATCATGTGCTGCAACTGCTGTGTCTGGTCGCTATGGAACCGCCGGCCGTCTTTCAAGCGGATCAGATACGCGACGAGAAACTCAAAGTCTTGCAATCCATGCGCGGTCGAGATCCCAAAGACGTTTCGAAGTGGGCCGTGGCAGGCCAGTATGTCGGCGGCAAAGTCGATGGCGTGCCAGCCTTGGGCTATCGCTCCGAGGATCGCGTGGCCGAGGACTCACGGCGCGAGACCTTCGTCGCCATGGAGTTGCTCGTCGACAATTGGCGTTGGGCAGGAGTGCCGTTCTATTTGAGGACTGGTAAACGCTTGCCGCAGCGTATGACCGAAATCGTCATCAAGTTCAAATTGCCCCCACTGCACCCCTTCGAAACGGTCGAATGTGTTGGTGACCAATGTGGTCTCGTCGGTACTCGACCAAACTCGCTGGTCTTTCGCATTCAGCCCGAAGAGTCGATCACACTGTCATGCTCCGTAAAACGACCCGGCCATCAATATCACCTCGAACCGCAAAAACTCGAATACAAGTACCCGACTGGATTGGCCGAGGCTTATGAGCGTTTGTTGCTGGATGTGATACGCGGGGACTCGACGTTGTTCACACGCAGCGACGAACTCGAAGCTGCTTGGCGATTCGTGCAACCGGTGCTCGATCACTGGGAGCAACCCGACTTTCAGCCGGAGTTCTATCAAGTCAACACTTGGGGGCCGAAGAACGCCGACCAGTTGCTCGCTCAGCATGGTCGTGCGTGGGTAAACCCGGACAAAAAGAAGACGTAGCCGCGGCGCCCGTTGATGGAGAGACGAAGAAACGCGGGGAAAGTGCCGTGCCTCGTTTGCTCCAATTCTCGTTCCTTCTGTCCCTCATTCCTCCTGCTTCTCTGTCCGCTCGCGAGATTCAACGTCATGCCTCACTGGTTGCCCGCCGTATTGTTCGGAACCGCAATCGCCGCCTTTGGTGTCGTGATGTTGCGGCGCAATTTACGAGCATGGCATGAAGTGACGCGCGAACGTGATCTCAATCCGTTTGACCTCGTCCATCTTCGTGACCGTTACTCCCGCCGAGTACAACTCTCCGGCATGTTGCTCACGATTGGCGTGCTGATCGCGATCGGTGATGTCTTTGTTTGGAACTTTGGCCCAGCCGCAGCGGCGATCTTTTGGATCCTCGTGATTTTGCTGGGTTGCTGGACAGCGCTACTGGCGCTCGGCGATCTGACATCAGTGCATGCTCATTCGCAGGTGCTGAGAAAACGTGTCGAACAACAACGGCAAGCACTCGAAGCAGAATTGGATGAGCTTCGTAAGCGAGCCGGGCAATGAGTGCAGGCTCATCTGACGAATGATGAGACTTGGGAATGAATGAGTGACTGCGACAAGTCCTCGTTGTCTCTCGTTTTAGCGATCGTTCTGAGCCTACAGCCTCGAAGCCCAAGTTCATGTCTCTCAACCTCACTCCATTTCGATTCGACCCATGACTACGACCGCTGCCTATCAAGTCTGCATCAACCCCGCCTGTCGCCAGACCTATGACGTTCAAGAAGTTCATTCGGGGTGCCCGGCATGCGGCAACTTGCTCGATATTGGTTACGACTGGAGCAAACTGCCCGTCCCGAAGTCGCTACGAGACTTCGAAGCTCGCTGGTCAACACGCCGCAACCCGCTGGACTTCAGCGGCGTTTGGCGCTTCCGCGACTTGCTGAGGTTCGCGAGCGACGAGCAGATCGTGACGATCGGTGAAGGGCAGACTCAGCTTCGTCCGAGCGAGATCGTCGCGAAGTACGTCGGCATGAACGACGGCAACTTGCTGCTTCAATACGAGGGCCTCAATCCGTCGGGCAGCTTCAAAGACAACGGCATGACCGCTGCGTCGACGCATGCTCGAATGGTCGGAGCCCGCATGACGGCTTGCGCGTCGACGGGCAATACGAGCGCGTCGCTCGCGATCTATGGCGGAGCAACGGGCCTCTTCGACGTCGCGGTCTTTGTCGGAAGCGGCAAGATCGCCTTCGGTAAGTTGTCGCAGGCGCTCGACTATGGCGCGGCCACTCTGCAAATCGCTGGTGACTTCGACGATGCCCTCAAGCAAGTCCGCGATGTGTGTGCTCGCGAGAAGATCTATCTCTGCAACAGCGTGAATCCGTTCCGGCTCGAAGGTCAGAAGTCGATCATGTACCGCGTGCTGGAGGGTCTGAATTGGGAAGCTCCCGATTGGATCGTTGTGCCGGGCGGGAACCTCGGAAACTCGAGCGCGTTCGGCAAAGCGTTTGCGGAACTCAAGGAACTCGGGCTTATCAATCGCATCCCGCGACTGGCCGTCATCAACGCCGCCGGTGCGAACACTCTGCATCAGCTCTTCAATCAGCAGAGCGTGCGATGGAATAACGGCTACACCGACGACGCGAAGATCGACGGCTTCTTCAGCGAGATGGATCGCGAGAACCGCCGCGCGTCGACGCTCGCGACGGCGATCGAGATCAACCGACCGGTCAACTTGAAGAAGTGCTTGCGGGCTCTCGATGTCTGCGACGGCATCGTGCGCGAGGTCGATGACAACGAGATCCTCAACGCGAAGGCAAAAGTCGGAGCCGGCGGCTTCGGCTGCGAACCGGCGAGTGCGGCGAGCGTTGCAGGTGCAAAGCTCTTGCGCGAGCAAGGCATCATCGCCCCGAGCGACAAAGTGGTCTGCATCCTCACCGGGCATCAGCTCAAAGATCCGAATGCGACGGTCGGCTATCACTCATCGAGCCCCGATCACATCGACGAGAAGCTGAAGGCAGCGGGCATCACTGAGGTCAAATTTCCGAACCGCCCGATTCAAGTCGCGAACGAACTGGAGAAGATCCTCAGGGTGCTGCGCGATCTGGGGTGATGTGTCGCTCGATCCGATGGGTTGAGACTGCAAGCCGAAACGGAAGGTCGTTGATGCGCGTGCCTGCTGATTGGAAGAAGTTGCTGGCTGACGAAATGCAGCAACCGTACTTCGCTTCACTCACCGAGTTTCTGAAACACCAGCGCGTGCAACATGAAGTCTTCCCACCAGATGAGGACGTCTTCGCGGCATTGCGGCTGACTCCGTTTGAGAATGTGCGCGTGCTGCTGTTGGGACAAGATCCCTATCACGACGTTGGGCAAGCGCACGGCTTGTGTTTCTCGGTCAAACCGAACATTAAGCCGCCGCCTTCGCTGGTGAATGTCTTCAAGGAGTTACGCGCTGATCTCGGGTGCGCAATTCCCAGCCACGGACATCTGATGGCATGGGCTCAACAAGGCGTCCTGCTTCTCAACGCCGTGCTGACAGTGCGAGCGCATGAGGCCAATTCGCACAAAGGCCGCGGCTGGGAACAATTCACCGACGCCATTATTCGCCGCGTCAATGAGCGTCCGCATGTCGTCTTCTTGCTCTGGGGCGCTCACGCCCACAAGAAAGCCGAATTGATTGACCACGCACGACATACCGTCATCAAGAGCGCACATCCCTCGCCACTATCCGCTCGAAAGTTCTTGGGAAGTAAACCGTTCTCACAAACGAACGCGGCATTAAGAAACCACGGACAGGCAGAGATCGATTGGCAGTTGTAGTCGCCGTGCTCTGAATCAGTGGCACCGACGGTTCCGACTGGGCGAAGTGGATGCATCACAAAAGCTCTGACGGCTGGCGAGACTGCTCGGCGATCGCCCTGTCGGCATCAACTCCGGTCTTTCCGGGGTTTCATGTCGCACGCATTGTGAGCCCCACGAACGTCCCTGATTTTGATGCCCCAGTGCCAGGTCGCGGCCTCCACGAGTTATAGTTATGGCGGTGCTTAGAAGCGGCGGTCTGTCACCGTGATGTGAGTGTCGTCTGAGACACTTGGCCTGTTGTGTCGAACATATCGAGGTACTCCTGAGGTATGGCCGACCGGTCGCAACCTGGTCTTCTTACTTCCTCGCTCGTGTTTAGGAGCAAGGTCATGCGGTTCTCTCGGTTGAGTTGGTGGTGTTTGGGACTGGTCGCTGGCTGGGGACTCGCCGTGTTATGGCAACACGGTGTCGCGTCGCAGTCGGCGCAGGCCGAGAGCGTTTCTAAATCGGAAGCGGACGACATTTATCGCGAACTGGACGCCGGCGGTTCGTCACTCGCCGAGACCAGCAAGGTGATGGCCAAAATCGCGCGGGTCGTCACGCCGAGCGTGGTGAATATTCAAAGCGTCAAACAGTTTCCGGGACGCGGAAAGCTGGAGGAGTCTGGCTCCGGAGTCATCGTGACATCACTCCGTAAACCGGGCACCTATGTCATCACGAATCGCCATGTCATCAACCACGCCATTAGTGATCTGAATGGTATTTCGATCTACCTATTTGATGGTCGCGTCATTAAGCCGACTCGAGTCTGGGACGACCGGTTTAGTGATCTTGCGTTGCTGCAAATTGAGGCCAGCGACCTGCAAGGACTCCGCATTGGTGATTCGGAGAAATTGCAGATTGGCAATGTCGTACTGACCTGCGGCAGTCCGTTTGGTCTTAATCAGTCCGTGACGATGGGCATCGTCAGTGCCCGAGGCCGCCGGGCTCTCAAAGGACAAGGTTCAGGCGTCCTCAATCAAGACTTTTTGCAGACCGACGCCGCAATCAATCCTGGCAACAGCGGTGGCCCACTGATCGACTTGCAAGGCCGACTTATTGGCATCAATACCGCAATCGCTTCAACACATGGCGGCAACGAGGGCATCGGTTTCAGCATCCCCAGCAACCTCGTCAAGCACGTCGCTGACCACTTGCTCGAATATGGCGAGGTCCGTCGCGCGTATCTGGGAGTCAAACTCGATGACGAGTTTAACTTTGAGAAAGTCAAACAGCTCAATCTCAGTCGCGTACGTGGAGCGCGTGTGCTGGAGGTCTATCCCAATACGCCTGCTCAGAAAGCGAGACTGCAATTCAATGATGTGATCTTGCAGTTCGATGGCAAAGAAGTCTTTGACGAAAGCCATCTCATCAACATGGTCAGTCTCTCGCCAGTAGGCCGAAAGGCCGAGATGCATGTTTGGAGAGCCAACGAACTCATCAAGCTCCCAGTGGATCTCATGAGCCGACCGACTGGAACCGCTGAAGAGAAATGATCGCCGTTCAGACGAGTAACGCTCCCCTGCTCTGCTTCATCGCGCGAGGAAACACTCGGCGCACCGATTGATGGTCTGGTTCTGATCGGTCACGCTGCATTTGTTGGATTTGTGGTTGAGCATTCATTCTCAAGTCACCTTCCCGCAGCCAGACGAAGCATGAGACAGACTCCCTCCAGCGCCACCACAGCGTTACTCAACTACGCCACCAAACTGGTGAGGTCGGTTGTTTGGAACTGCATCCTGCTTTCAACGGTATGGTTAGTGATTTCAGCCGCGCGCGGTGCCGAGCACGATGAGGCCCGCAATGCTCATTTTCGCAAAACCATCGAACCGGTGCTCAAAGCCGAGTGCTTCCGTTGCCACTCGTCGCAGGCAGATGACGTCCAAGGTGGACTGCAGCTCGACACACGCGACGCACTGCGGCGCGGTGGTGAGAGTGGTGCGGCCATCGTACCCGGTAAGCCAAGTGAAAGTTTGCTGTTGCAAGCTCTCAAGCATGCCGACGGAATGGCGATGCCGCCGCAGAAGAAGCTGTCTGACAAGACGATCACCGACTTTGAAAAATGGATTGCAGACGGAGCCTTCGATCCGCGTTCAGGAGCAGCTCCGACATTCGAAGACGAAATTAAAACCGCACGCTCCCATTGGTCCTTCCGGCCCATCAAGAAGCCATCGTCGCCGCGTGTGAATGATGATCAGTGGGTACGCTCGCCGCTTGATGCGTTCGTGCTGGAAAAACTCGCTACGCGAAGCTGGCGTCCGGCTCAAGTTGCGAGCAAAGAGGATCTCATCCGTCGCGTGAGCTTCGATCTGATCGGTCTGCCGCCGACACCCGAGGACATCGCGGCGTTTGTGGCAGACTCGACGCCGGAAGCTTACGAACGATTGGTCGATCGCCTGCTCGCAAGTCGCCACTATGGTGAGAAGTGGGCGACGCATTGGCTCGACGTCGTACGCTTCGCCGAGTCCGAGGGCTACGAGTACGACCGCCATATCCCCGATGCGTGGCGCTATCGCGACTATGTGATTGAGTCACTGCATCGAGACCTGCCATTCGATCAGTTTCTCACTGAGCAGATTGCCGGCGATGAACTCGCGGCCTCAAAGCCCGAGAGCGATCCTGTCGTGAAACAATTGCTGAGTGCTGCGATCTTTCATCGGCTCGGCCCGGTACGTCGCAACGCAGGTAACCCGGACATCGCACTGAGTCGCAATGAAGTTCTGACCGAGCGAACAGACATCATCGGCTCGGCGATTCTGGGGCTGACGGTCGGATGTGCTCGCTGTCACAACCACAAACTCGAACCGATCGCGCAGCGCGACTACTACCGCTTGCAGGCGTACTTCGCGGCGACTCAAGAACACAACGTCTCGCTCGCCTCGCCTGACGATCAGAAACAATGGGAGGCCCAGACTTCTCAGCTCAAAACGCGAATTGCGGAGCTGCAAGCAAAAGTGAAAGGCCTGACGGGACCGCAGAAAGACGCACTCGATGCGCAGATTGAAGAACTCAGCGATCAACTGCCCGAGCCGCTCGCGACGATTCCAACCATTCGCAACGAGTCCGCGAAACGCACCGCGATGCACGTCCTCAAGCGCGGCGTGTGGGAGCAAAAGGGTGAGCCTGTGGGACCGCGACCACTGAGTGTGCTCGTACCCGATGACTTCACAGAGTTGCCGTCCGACGTCGATCAGCCACGCACGGTGCTCGCACAGTGGCTGACGTCGCCCGAAAACCCATTGACCGCACGTGTCATCGTCAATCGCGTATGGCAACAGCACTTTGGTAGGGGACTCGTCAAGACGACGAACGACTTCGGCCTGAATGGCGAGCGGCCCAGCCATCCCGAACTCTTGATTGGCTGGCCGCCACGTTCATCGAGAATGGCTGGCGTCTCAAGCCGTTGCATCGCTTGATCGTACTCAGCAACACCTATCGAATGAGCTCCGCGTTTGAGCACGCGCCGCCCGCTGCGAAAGCCGACGATCCAGAGAATCGTTGGCTCTCGCACTTCTCGCGACGACGACTGAGTGCTGAAGAAGTCCGCGATGCAATGCTGTTCGTGTCGGGACGGATCAACCTCAAAGCCGGGGGGCCGAGTGTTCTTGTTCCAGTCGATCCCGAACTTGTCGCCTTGCTCTACAAGCCGGCGCAGTGGGCAGTCACCAAAGAGAGTAGTGAGCACTATCGCCGCTCGGTGTATTTGATCGCGAAACGAAACCTGCGGTTGCCGTTCTTCGAAAGCCTCGACGCCCCGGCGCTCCTCACAAGCTGCGGTCGGCGCGAGGCGAGTACGCATCCGCCGCAAGCGCTGGAGTTGCTCAACGGTCGCCTCGCGAACGACCTCGCGGCCGCGTTCGCCGCGCGGCTGGAACGAGAATCCAACGACCATCGCACGCGGTTCATTGAGCGAGCGTTTGAACTCGCATTGGGACGTCGTCCGACGGATCGCGAACAGGCGCAGGCTGTCGAGTTCCTGCGCGAGCAACCGGCCTCTGAGTTCGCACTCGCGATCTTCAACCTCAACGGTTTCTTGTATGTGCCGTAACATTGGGATGCGGCGATCTGATTCAGGAGACTCTGCCGACAGTAGAGCTTGCCGAGACGGAGTGTCGCTCGCCTGCGGACAAGTCCGCCTCATGCGACAAAGCGGCACCACCTGACTTACCTCACGAACGATTTTCGATGGCCATGGTGAACACACTCAAGGCGCTCGATCCTGAGTCCCTGAAACGGCTTAGAACCGTCGCCCGCAAAGTCGTTCTGGAGCAAGCCCGCAGACCAAGGCGCGGTTGTTCGTCGCTAAGTCCCGCTGCTCGAACGGCTTGAAGCGGCCCTTGGCTTGGCACGCTCGCTGAAACCTTGCACCGAATGTTCAGCTTGAGATTGAAGAGACCGTTGAGAGGATCATGTCCCTGCGAACGGAGACAATCTTCATCACGGATGACCTTCATTGCCCAGGCGACTGCGTATCGTCGCCGGGAGACTTCAGCCGTGAAACGCGAAGACTTCAGCCACACAACGAATCGTTCAACCCGTCGCCCGGTGGCGACCTCCGGACCGCGTGCGCGTCCCGGTCGGCCTGCTGCCGCCTATCGACAACGGGGCAACAACCGCAGCGAACGGACCACGGACTTCTATGCTCAAGAAGACTGGTACGAAGCAACCGACTCTGGAGTGGTGCGCTTTATCAAGCAGCGTCCGGGCGCAGGCTTCTGTCATCCGGTTACGATCGATGAGATCAAAGGTCGCCTCGCGGAATTGCCAACGCGCTTCACTCAGCGGTTGGAAGTCGTGCAACTCAGCCGAATGACTCGCAAACGCGCGTTGTTCCCGGCTTATGGGATGCAATGGGGTCGCAACGTCTTCTTGTATCCAATCGAAGAGTCGCTTGTGGAAAGCTACGTCCGCCCACCGACTCCCGCGCAGATAATCGAAGCCAAAATGTTCGGAGGCGTCTGGGATCAAGCCGACGGACGTTGGACACTGAGATGGACTGCGCAATCAATTAAGGACTTCTATCTCAACAACGTGCTGATTCATGAAATTGGGCACGTCAACGACGAGCGGAACAAACATCAAGAAGACCGCGAGCGTTTCGCCAACTGGTTCGCGATCGAATATGGCTATCGCCCTTCGCGCGGTCGCATCGTGGTCCGCTAGCGACACGCGGAACGAGTTCTCTCATGCCAGCCCGCATCAAACCGGCCTCCATTGTTGATCCGTGGACCCCGTGCAATCGGTGGTGTCCTTGTCGTCTTCCCTCCACAAATTGCTCGGGTCAGAGCGTCTAAGTACGCTCCCGCTCCGCGTTGCCCGGCGCGGACTGCTGGATACACACTTCAGTGCGGGCCGTGCCGAGGATCGATTTCGAGCCATTCAGGAGAAGACTCATGCCGCGCTGGCAAGGATTGCTGATTGGACTGTTTGCATTAGGACTCGCGACGTCGCAGTTGGGATGCTCGGGTGATTCCAAAGAGCCCGGCAAAGATCCGGTAACAACTGTTGCCACGAAGCCAGAAGTACCACCGCCCGAAGGTAACACCGAGCCTCCGCTGATCGAGATCGTCACGCCTGAGCAATACGCCCAAACGATCGCGCGACATCAGGGGAAAGTCGTCCTGGTTGACTTCTGGGCCACTTGGTGCGTGCCTTGTCGACAATACTTTCCGCATACAGTCGAACTGCACGAGAAGCATGCGGCTGAAGGCTTCGCCGCTATCTCGATGTCGTTCGACGATCCCGACAACAAAGACGAAGCCCTGAAGTTCTTGGTCGAGCAGCGAGCCTCGTTCGACAATCTGTTGTCGAAGTTCGGCGGCGAATCCGAGTCCTATGCGGCCTACGAAGTCCCCAACGAAGTGATCCCGCACTTCAAGCTCTATGACCGCACGGGCAAGCTGCGCAAGACGTTCTCGCCCGATGTTGACGCGGGCAAAGGCATCGACCCGCAAGAGATCGACAAAGCTGTCGCTGAGCTGCTCGCGGAAGGTAAGTAGCCTCGCCGAGCAAAAAGACGGCGCGCTGCCACGTTCGTCAACTACGAGACCGAGGAATGGAGAGACAGTGGGCCTCCGGGAAACTCGTTGTCCGCCGTCTCTCCTATCGCTCGCAATCCGCAATCCAATTTCCTCAATCACTCCCATCATTAGGACCACCCTACTCAATGACCTCAGCATTGCTTCCTCAAGGCTTTCAAACAGCGGGCGTGCATTGCGGCGTGAAGGCCGATCCTAAGGTTCTCGACTTGTCGCTGTTTGTCTCAGATCGACCGGCAGTCGCGGCGGGCGTTTTCACTCAGAACAAAGTCTGCGGGGCACCGGTCAAAGTGTCTCGGCAGCGAGTCCCGCGTCAGACCGCACGCGCTGTTGTGATTAACTCCGGCAACTCGAACGCTTGTACTGGTGATCGAGGCATCGACGACGCGAAGTGGATGACCGCCGAAGTCGCGAAGTTGCTCCACTGTCCAGCGGACGATGTACTCGTCTGCTCGACAGGAGTTATTGGTCGCTTCTTGCCAAAAGACGTACTCGCAGCGGGCTTTCCGAAAGCGGTCTCGGCCTTAGCTGCGACTCCTGAATCCTTTGAGCTTGCGGCGCGGGGCATCATGACGACCGACACGATGCCCAAGCAGTCGGTGCGAGAAATTACCGTCAATGGCCAGACAGTCCGAATCTCTGGCGTCGCCAAAGGCGCGGCGATGATCGGCCCCAATATGGCCACCATGCTGTGCGTCATCATGACCGACGCGACGCTCACCGAATCTGAATGCGACGCAATGCTGCGACATGCGGTCAATCGCAGCTTTAATTGCATCAGCGTCGAAGGACATACCAGCACAAGCGACACCGTCATCCTGCTCGCCAATGGTGCCGCGAAGGCCGGCGTTCCTGATGCGTCTACCAAGACTGCGCTGCAAACGGCGATAGATGAAGTCGCGATGGATCTCGCGATGGCCATCATCCGTGACGCCGAGGGCGCGTCGCACTTCATCACAATCGATGTCGTGGGTGCTCGTGATCGGAACGATGCCTTCAAGATTGCCAAAGAGATCGCGGACAGCGCGCTCGTGAAAACCGCGATTCACGGGGCCGACCCAAACTGGGGCCGCATTGTCTCAGCGGCGGGATACTCGGGAGTCGACCTGCGGGAGGAAGACATGAGTCTGTGGCTGAACGAGGTACAGATCTACAAAGACGGCGCCCCTACTCCGGTCGACAACAAGGCGTTATCGGCCTTGATCCGTGACAACCGCGACTGCTCGATCCGACTCGTCCTGACGCACGGCAGCACGTCGCTCCGCTATTGGACCAGCGATCTGACGGCGGACTATGTGCGGTTGAACGCCGACTACACGACGTAGGCGGTTACCCCTTTGGACTGCGGTGAGCCTTCACCGCTTTCCAACGGTCCTCCGTTCCGTCTTATCAATTGTGCTCACTCAATCGCCGCCGCAAAGCAAGAACAGATTCCCGCAGTCCATCTGGAAATGGTGCGGTGCGCAAGCCGTATTCAGGTCAGCCGCGCGAACCCCGAATGCTTCACCGGACCACCAATCCGAGCAACGATATCATGACTGCGAATCGCGGCCGCCAACTCTGCGAAGATCTCATCAGCGGCGGTGAGATAGGAATCAATATGCTCGGGTTGATGCGCGAGAGTGGGATAGAAACTCCCTCCGGCCAAGATGCCGCGCGCGAGCATGCGTACGGTCAGCAGTGTGACGAGCGCGGCGCTGTCCGGATGCTCGAAGCCGATCGTTGTGAGCGCTGGATAGCCACTGAGCTTTAACGGCAACTCCTGCCGCGCGGCGACTGAGGCAACGCCCGCTCGAAACGACTCACCAATGCGCTGCACATGACTCGGCACATCAATACGCTGCATGACATCAAGTGTGGCGAGTGCCGCAGCGAACCCCACACCTTCCGTCCAATAAGTGCTGGAGATGAATGACTCTTGAGCCGCCTGCATCGTCGCGCCCTTGCCGATGATCGCACCAATCGGATGTCCGTTGCCGAGTGCCTTGGCAAAGACAGCAATATCGGGCTCGACACCCAAGGTCAGATGCACTCCACCACGAGTGAACCGCAACCCGGTCGTCACTTCGTCGAAAATCAACTTGGCACCGTGCTCATCACAAAGCTGCCTGACATCACTGAGGAAGCCGGCTTCTGGCGGCGTGTTGCGCGTCGGTTCCATGATGACCGCCGCGAGTTGTCCAAGATGTTCGCGCGCGATCGTGCGCAGTGAGTCGATGTTGTTATAGGCAAACGGTCGCGCTGTGCCGGTCAACCCGCGTGGCACTCCGCATGGACTTAAACCAGGCAGCAAGTGGCCGTCGAGTGCCGAGGTCTCACCGAGGTTCGCCGCGAGATACCAATCTTGCCATCCGTGATAACCGCAGAAGGCAATCACATCGCGGCGTGTGGCTGCTCGGGCAATGCGAGCGGCAATCGCCATCGATTCTCCACCGCACCGCGCGAATCGCACATTGTCGGCCCAGGCATGCCACTCCATGAGCTTCTGGGCGAGCGCAAGTTCTTCGGGATTGTTGAGCGTGCTCATCGAACCCAGCGTCACGCGGCGAATGACCGCCGCATTGACGTCGGGATGTGCATAGCCGAGCAAGCAACTGCCAACTCCGTTGTGTGTGAAGTCGAGGTACTCGCGACCGTCGAGATCAACGACCTCGCAACCGCGTGTCTCGGCGTAATATGCCGGCCATTGCTCGGGAGCGAACTGCTCGGGCCGCTTGCTAAGGAGTTGCGTGCCGCCAGGAATGACTCGCTTGGCTTCACGATACAGCGCGGGACCGCTCGCAATTGGCGCGTCACTCCGAGACATGTCACCGCGCGCTTCCGCGATCAACCGTCGCGCGTTGCTGGAGAAGAGGTGCTCAATGTCGGTCTCTCGCAGATGCAAAGTACGACAAGCCTGTTGCAGCGCGAGCAACGATTGCAGGCCGATCTTGGTCGGACGACCGAGCGTCCATTGGCTGAAATCGACGGCGTTCTCATAGAGCCACCAAAAGCCATCGCCGAGACTCATCGCCTGCCCACGCATGTCCGACACCGGAAAGTCCGAACCAAACATCAACCGTGTCGTGCCAAAAGTTCTGAGAATCGCTTCGAACGCAGGAGCTTCGCAGATCGCTGACGTATCGAACCACACGTTACGCAAACCACGCAACGCGTCGATACCGGCGACGGTATGAGCCGCGCAAAAACCTCGCGCCGCATGCGCCAAGACGAGCTTCGCATGGGGAAAACGACGGCAATGCTCGACGATGTAAGTCTGATTGCGCGGATCAGCGAGCGCCTTATCGAGGACCATGTGCAACATGATCAGCAAGCTGCGTCGTTCAGCGATCTCCCAGACCCAATCGGGCAAGAACTCAGACGTCTCTGCGCGAAACGTGTCCTGCCGCGCAGCGAGTAAGTGATAGACCTTGAATCCAACCCAACCGTCACGCGCCACTTGAGCTTCGATGTCCGCCGGATCATCAGTCGGTCGCACGAGCATCAACCCGGCCAACTGAGGATGCTCACGCAGCTCAGCGAGCAAGAACTTGTTGGCGGCGACGGTATCGACCGTCTTCGTCGGGAACGGAAAGAACAGAGTGCCCGTCGCTGTCCGATCGCCAAGCCACGACTGCTGATGCGCGCGATAAACCGCGTAACGGATCTCGGCAGGACCATAAAACGAGTCACTCGTCGCATCGTCGACAATGTGCCGCAAGTCATAGAGATGAGCATGCGCATCAAAACTATCAGGCGGCATCCAACTGCGGAGTTGGCGATCGAACAGTTCGCGATCCGCTTCATCCGTGCGGTACAGCGCCGTGCCGGTGTCTCCATACGAGAAGCGTTTGGGCGTCGACTCCATACTCATTGGTCACCTCCTTGACGACCGTGTACCCCGACTACTGCGATGAGGCAATCAAGCCGCAAAGGGAACCACAGAGACTTCTTGACGCTTACCAATGCCAAGTCGCAGCGCGGACATGTGGTGGGACGTGTCGTTGGTTGAACGAGTCGCGGTAGAGGATCTCGCGTACATTGGCTTGTGTCCTCACGATTAGCATCAAGAAGCGGTACAGAGGCATCAGCGGCAAGATCAGTCCGAGCACGCCATCGGTCTTGCGGGTGCGACTGTAATAAAGAATGCCAATGAAGGACGGGATCTCACACAACACAGCCGCGACATAGATCGTCAACAGCATGAAAAGATAAGGCACGTTCGACGGCTGTAGACACTCGGCAAAGAGCCACACGACCGTCGCGATGCCACACAACAAGTGAAAGATGACCGCATCCCAGAAGACAAGGAGGTTGCTCCAAGTAAACGTCTTCCAGAATGGATTCGTGTAGTCGCCATGCTTACGGATGAAGTGCCGTACGGACGAATCGCCGTCCCAGCGATGCCGTTGTTTGAGCAGTGCCCACCATTTTGTCGGTGCTTCGGTTTGGCACGTCGAGTACGGAGCGAACGCAATCTGAAAACCGAGCTTGCGAATTTTCATGCAGATATCGAGATCCTCACCAGGGCCAACGTCCCAACCACCAACGCGTTCGAGCAAGTCGCGGCGATACGCAGCCAACGCTCCCGAGGCCAACGGCAAGATACCCAGTCCGGCCGAAACACGACGTCCGACCAAGATCGACTGCAAGTACTCGAACGCTTGGCACGACGTACAAAGATTCGTGAAGGCGTTGCGCACGCGAACCATCGCCGACACCACACCAATGCCGGCATCGGCAAACGGTTGCACGATCTCCCAGATGGCATCGGGCTCTAAGTGCGAGTCACCGTCGACCGCAACAATGATCTCGGCCTGTGAATGCTGATAAGCGAGATTCAAGGCGGATGACTTGCCGCCGCGCCACGGTCGTTGCACAACGGTTGTTGAAATCTCTGAATGCTGCCGAGCCCACTCGCGCGCGAATGTCGACATGTTGTCGTTCGAGCCATCGTCGCAGATGACGATCTCAAGGCGCGGATAAATGCCGATCACGGATTGCAACGTCGCGGGCAGCGAGTCACCTTCATTCCTGCCAACGATCATCACACATACCGACGGGCAATGAGTGAACTCCGCCGGTTCGGGTCGACCGATCACGACTCTGTAGCAGTCACAGGCCCAGTCATAAAGCACAACCAACGTCGTCGTTAGACAATAGCGTGGACCGTCCAGCACTAGCATGCCGGCGATTATAAAAGCGATCTCATTCCAACTCAGTGACGAGAGCCAGTGCATCCAGTCGCTCAGCATCGTAGCCCACCAATTCTTGCTCGACGGCTTTGTGGATCGGGAACCGCAACTCGCAATTGAGGCAGTGTCCGGTTTGTTCGAGTTCGTAGTCGTTCCAACCACAGTCGAGGCATGTGTATTGGGCCGGGGCGTACTCGAAGTCGGTACCGGCAATGAGATGCTTCGTCTGACACTTCGGGCACTTGAGCGACGCTGCGGCCTCGTAGTCGCTCAACGGTCCAACATGAGCACACGCAAAATGATGTACGAGCAACGGATGGTTGAGCCGACCGCTGCAACACTTACGGCACGCAAAACGGAACGTCGGTACGGCCCTGCATCCGGGACAAAGCAGCACGCGATCGAGCACCATGCGTTTCAAAATGCCGACAGCCTCCCAACTGGCGTAGATCTCGTCGGAGTACGGTCGCTGGAACTGGAAACGACGTTGCTCAAGCGCCGGTACGCGGCCCTCTTCACTCAGAATTGTTTCGCCAATCCCGCCGCGAATTGCACACACAAGCCGCGCATCCGCGCGGAAGCGGTCGTAAGCAACGATCACTCCAGCATAGCCCGTCTGCCCATTGGCTCCGGTCACACCAATGACCATTGGAGCGCGCCGTACGGTCTGCGGTTCTGCGAGTTCAAAGTTGAACTCATCCCCGCGCAGTGACATCAGAACTCCGCGCCGAGGTTGGTCGATGAGAAAGCCGTCCTCGCGAATTGGATAAGCGACAACGGTCGCAATCGCAGTCTGCGGAGCGGCGAGAGTTGCGGTCATAATGAAGATGCTTTGTTGGAGGTTGCAGCAGCAGAGAGAATGAGTGGGCGGTCCGCAGTCATCATCCAATGAGGTAGAGTCCGAAGAGCAGCAGTGCTGCCGCAGACGATTGATCTCGGACCAAGAGTGCTCACTGCCACCCATAACTTTGCAGCAGTGTCAGGCGCGTGACGGCACCAATACGCAACGGCTGCTCGGACGACGTTGAATGCGGCCGCAAGACGACTGGGAACAAAGGCTCGTCACTCTTGTAGTAACGGCGGATGGGGGCTGGTGCGGGTTCGAAACACTCACGGCCCGTTTCCATGACGCACTTCACAGGGCCGTCGAGCGATTCCACGCTGATGCTGAGCGTCTGGCCGGCCTCGACCGAGTTGGCGTCGTCTTGAGACATGAACAGTTCGACGAACAGAGAATTGCGATCAACAACATCCAGCGCCGGGCTCATACGTGTTAGTCGCTGGCCGACCGCCACGTGTCGCCGCACGACTACGCCATCGCATGGCGAACGTACTTCGCCCTCTTGCAACTGCTGCTCACACCGCGCGATCTCAGACTTCAAATAGGCCACACGCGCCATCGTCGGCTGGAGCTGTACTGACCCTTTCATCGGATCTGGTTGCCCTTCGGACTCAGTGCGCTTGCGGAGCTCATCAATCGCGAAGCTCATCTTCGCGACCAGCTCTTTTTGCCCAGCGAGCGCGAATCTCAAGCGATCCTGTTCTTGCAACGGAATGATCGTTGGATCGCGCAGTTGCTCCATACGGTCGACATCGGCCTGCAAGCGGCTCTGCTCTTCGCGATGTTTCTGCAGCAAGCCGAACATCTCGAAGTACTCAGCGGCATGCGCTTGCGACTCCCACAACTGTTTGGCGCTGTCGGAGGCGAGCTTGGCATCCTCAATGGCTAATTCATCCTTAAGCCGCGCGAGTTCACGCTCGAGATCTGGACTCCGTAGACTCAGTAACAGATCCCCACGAGCGACAGACTGCCCCTCCCACACATGCAGTGCTGCCACTTCACCGTCAAAGGGAGCACACACGTTGAGCGTATCGCCTTTGACAAGACCGTAAGCGGCGACTCCCAAGAACGTGTCCCAAACAAGCCAACCGATGGTGAGGCAGACAACCAGCAATATGCCACCAATGAAGAATCGCCCGGTCGGTCGTTTGGGCAACGGCTTGGGTGCAACGAACCCAATGCCTTGCTGCTCAGCGGTGGGCCATTGAGGTCGCGTCGTGGCTTTGGTTTGAAAGCCGCGCGGTTTGGCGTCACTGAGCAGTGACGGTTCGACGTTCTGCACGTCCGGTGATGTGGTCGCGCTTTGCGACGGCTGTAAGTCGCGCACCAGTGCTTCCACGTTTTCAATTGCGGCAACGACCTGTTGGTCGGCCACTGGTTCGACTGAGTTGTGCGACACAACTCCCTCCTGCTGGGCCCGGTTCCGTACGGATGCCTTTTGGCACCGTGTTGAGATGATCTAAGTCGATCGCCTCAAACATACGACGGGAACCCGCATGCGGTTGTCAGGAGAGGAGGGTTTTCACAGAGAAGCTGCGCGGCTCGTAGCAGTTGTCAGGAAGATGCGGATCATGCGCTACGAACTGGGTGCAGGGTTGGACGAGGCCGAGCTTGCGAAACGGACAAACGTCTGTTGGAGACTGTTCGCTAAAGTTCGCCGCAGTGACAGGTTGCGGAATGCAGTTAATGGTTTGGAAGGCAGCGGCGTCTACCAACTCGTGCGTCTGCCGAGCACGCCGGGTGACTCAAACTCGTCTTGTGGCTTTTTCGCGAAGAGGGCTAGAAGACCGCGCGTGCGCAAGCGGAGCTTGCGCTGTTTGCTGACCTCGCGATGTTCCTAAGGACGGGATTCGGACGCGCCATGCAGTCGTCGTTGTCATCTTCGAATCGCTCGGCCATTCAAACTGGGCTGTTGAGTGGGCCGCATTTTCCGCTGACAAATGCGCTCCAAACCTGTTGGTGCTTTTGCGAAGACATCACAGGTCTGCGCAGTCAGGCCCGTGGACTCGCTCAAGCAGTGGGTCTGCCGTTCGAAATTCGTAACACGACAATGAAGCCTTGGTGGCGCTGTGTGCCACTGGCCTGGGTTCCCAAGCGATCAACTTCGTTGCGTGACCTGAGTGTGTTGGAAGGGTCAACGCCCAGACTTGTCATTTCGTGCGGTAAACATGGGGTCGTGCCAGCCTTGGCTCTCAAGCAAAAATACGGCGATCAGATTTGTGCCGTGCATGTGCAAGATCCCAACATCGATCCGCGGCACTTCGATCTCGTTGTTGTTCCGCAGCACGATCGCACGCGTGGACCGAATGTCTATCTCTCACTCGGTGCGCTGCATCATGTCACGGATGACGTGCTCGCAGCCGCGCGGCAATCGCCCGAAGCACAACAACTCGGCGTTGATCAACGACCATTAGTTGTGGTCTTGCTCGGCGGACAGAACCGTTACTACGGCTTCTCCATGGCAGACATGGAGCGATTCATTAACAAGTTGCAGCAAGCCGTCGCGGATAGCGACGTGAAACTAGCGATCCTCAAATCGCGGCGCACTCCGGATGACATCGCGCAACGGTTTATGCGCACGTTCGGAGCACGACACTATGTCTGGGATGGCGTCACTCCCAATCCTTACATGGCCGCGTTGGGGCTCGCGTCCACAGTGATCGCCACCGGCGATTCGGTCTCGATGATTACCGAAGCCAGTGCGACGGGCAGACCGGTCTACGTCGAGCATCTGACTGAGGTCCGGCGCGCCATTCGCTTTCGCCGGTTCCATGAGCAATTCGCGGAAGCTGGCATCACGCGTCCATTTGAAGGTCGCTTCGACGACTGGTCCTACGAGATCCCCCGCGACACCGAACGCGTCGCTCAACTCATCCGAGAAAGGATTCGAATCCGATGAACTTTTTTAATGCCATCCAGCATCGCACCACTCGCCACGATGACCCGTTCCCGCATTGGGAGATTGGTAAACCTTTAACTTCCGAAATCCTCCAAGAAGTCACTGCTGCGCGGATCATCGAGGCACCGCGCGTCTACGACGGTACGCGCGCGGCTGACAACGGTGGCAACGGCGTCGACGGGCAGCTTCGCTGCTATGTGACAACGGACAACATCAGTTCCTTCCCCGCCATTGAAACACTGATCAACGAGATGACCTCTGCCGAGTGCGCAGAAGCGATCGGTGACTTAATCGGTCGCGACTTGAGCGGTCAGTATCTGCGCGTTGAAGTCGTATGTGACCGCAAAGGTTTCTGGCTCAAGCCACACACCGATATCCGCGAGAAGCTGATGTCGATGCTGCTCTACGTGAATCCCTACAACGAATCCGAGAATCTCGGCACAGATATTTATGACAGCAAGCTGAACCTCGTGAAGACGCTGCGATATGCCGACAACTACGGCTACATGTTCGCGCCAGCGCACAATACTTGGCATGGGCTCGAGAAGAAGGAGATCGCCAAAGAACGTCGAGCGATCATGATCAACTATGTGACCTTCCCCACATGCTGGAAGCTGCCAGAATTTGGTCGGCGTCGCGCGGCGGCGTAGGTCTGTCAAACATGAGCACACATTGAGGTCGCGCGGTGCATCCGCAACACGCGACCTCAATGTGTTTTGAAGGCTCCGTTAAGCGCGTTGCCAAGTCACGCGAAACTTGCCGCGAGCGGCGTCCCATAACGCGGCTACGGTCGTGGCGTTGAGCATGAAGAACATCAACTGCACTCCAAACAAAACCGACTTCTGCCCCAATCGCTGGCAACACCATCCGGCAAAGGCCGAGTAGTAAAAGAACGCATGGCCGACGAAGAGCCAGAAATAAAACGGCTCACGGATCAGCGGCAGGTGACTCAGTAGGCAAACCAACAACAAGATCGGCGAACTGAGCCGCAACACCTTGTGCGAGACGTACTCGAACCAAATCGGGTTGCGCCACGGCAACATCCAACTTGGATGGTGCAAGATCAACTGCGCAGCTCCGGCGATTGTGCGGCGTTTGCGAGTGGCTTCTTTCTCCAGTGTTTCGGAAGGCCGGTCATAGGCGATGGCATCACGCTCAAAGACGCACAGAGCACCTTGTATCACGGCCTGCATCGGTACCACGACATCGTCCAACAACGTCGACTCAGGAATCGGTTGGAAGAGTTCTTTGCGGATCGCATAGAGCGCCCCCGTCGCACCAGGCACACTGCGGAAACGGCCCTCGGCGCGACGAATCAACTTTTCGTATTTCCAATAAGCCCCAATCCCACGACCGGCAGTCGTTTGCTGCTCGGACTCACTCAGGACAAGTTCTCCCGACACAACACCGACACGCGGATCCGCGAAGTTCGAAAGTAACCGTGGAATGGCATCGTGCGACAACAGTTGCCGTGCATCACACAACACGACGATCGGAAAGCGGCAACGAGGAATGAGGTTATTCAACACCGCCGGTTTGCCACGTCGCTGCTCGAATGAAAACAGCAAGAGACGCGGATCGTTGCACTGCGCAATGACTTCACGCGTATTGTCTGTCGAGCCATCCAAACCAATGAGGACTTCACCAATCCACGCCGCTTGAGGAGAAGCCAACAAGTCTTGCAGTTTCGCGATCAGTTGCCCGGCGTCGTTGTAAGACGACAGCACCACGGACACTTTCTGCGAATCATCCGTAGGCACATGCGGCAGCACCTTCTGACGTTGCAAGGGGCGCAACTTCGCAAGCCCGCGGATGAGCACCGGGTAACCGACATAGATGTAGACGAGTCCCAAGAAGCTCAACCAAAAGAGCCAGTATGTCATCGACCCGGCCCTCCCCATACGGGAGCACAGGCACTGACCGCTGGCAGTTCCTCGCTTTGATCCATGACCCCTATGCCCGAAGTCTCCGCCGGAAAATCACAGACGTCATTGAAGAGACCGGCCAACTGACGAGTCAGTTCACGGCGTTCAAATTGCTGGACGTTCCACGATCGCGCCGAGGTTGCCGCCAAATCTGGCAGTGTCACCGACAATGCCAAGTGCTCGGCGATGCTGTTGACATCGTGGGGCGCAAACGTCGCGGCATAAGGGCAGTCACTCAGTAGATCAGTCACTTCGCCGCGCGGCGCGATCGCCAGAATGGGACGTTGTAGCGCCAGATACTCGAACGTCTTCGCCGGCATGACTCGCTCGGCTTCTGGCACATTCGACAGCAGCAAACAAAGCGCATTCGCGGACTGCATGATCTCAATGGCACGCGCATGCTCAACGTAGTTCTCACGCACGACTCGGCATGGTGATTCGTTGAGCCGATCCAGAATCGCGTCCTGCTCCGCCGTGCGACGTCCGGCGAGCACCAGCTCAATACGTGCGGCAACTTCGGGAACCTGATCACTGAGTTTTCTCAACGCTTCGACGACAGGCTCGATGGACGTGAGATTCCACAACGTCCCGACATAAGCAATTCGAAACTTCGCTGAGGACTCTGGTCCCGGTTTCAAACGTGTGACCGCCTGCTCCAGCAATCCAGTCACGCAGTCAGCGCTGACAGGTCGGCCCACATCAGATGCATCAAAGCCATTGTAGATCTGACTGACGACAGCGCGGCTACCACATGCTTGCACGACCTCACGCAAAGAATCCGCGCTACGACGCGTCGTTGCGATCACGGCATCAGCTTGTGTGAGCACGCTGCGTTGTTGCCGTTCTTGCCAGCGATGCGAGAAGTGCGACTTCTGCCGATTCTCTTGATAGCGATTACTGATGCCCCACTCGTCGCGGTAGTCGAGCACCAATGGCAAGCCAGATGCGCGGCTCAGCGCGGCGCCGACCAAGAACGACGAAAACGGCGGCGCGGTCACAAAAATGACATCGTGATGTAACTCTTTGAGCAGCCGCTTACCCTCACGCACGGCTTGCGGATACCACAACAATTGCGCGTCAGGCTGCAGTACTGCATTACCGGCCGAGCGAATCAAGCTCTTGAGCCTCTGCTTGAATCCACGATGCTGAGTCGTTGCCTGTGCCCCCGCACTCACCGCATTCTTGAGTGCATATCCCGGTTCAAACGTCCGTGCCTTGCGAATCACCGTCGCTTCGGGAATCTCTGCCAGCAAGCTCTCATCACGCAAGGGAACGGACGGGTTAGAGACGGTCAGCACCGAGCAATCCCAACCGAAGTGCGGCAAGTATTTGACGAACTTCGAAACGCGTTGCACTCCCGCACCACCACTCGGCGGGAAGACATAAGCAACCACCAGAGCGCGACGAACTCGGCGTTGAGGCAGTATAGAACTCATGAGCGAACCTCCTCGCGCTGCGATGTCGCGCGGATCACCGGGCGAGCAGTCTGTCTGCCGACGCGGAACATCACGCGTACCACGTCGCGCGCGGACTGCTCCCAACTGAGCGGCTGATAGGCCATTGCACCGGCCTGATAGATCGGGTCAAGAATGTCCCGCAGGGCAACCGCGAAGGCCGTTTCATCACCGTTGGGGACCAGAATGGAATGCGTGGGATCAGCAATTTCGGACACACTGCCCACATCGGTTGCGACGAATGGCGTGCCGCAGGCGAGTGACTCGCGCAACACGTTCGGTAGCCCTTCCGAATGACTCGACAGCACCGTCGCGTCGGCGGCCTGATACCAACGTGGCAAATCCGCTTGCTTCACCGGGCCAACAAACTGGACGTAGTCGGTCATGGCCAGCGACTCTGTCAACGCTTTAAGTTCGTTCTCTCGCTCACCACTACCGATGAGATAGAGCCGCGCTTCTGATTCAGTTTCTCGCAACTTCCTAAACGCGCGCAGCAAGAGATCAACGCGTTTCACAGGAGCCATTCGTCCGACCCACACAAAAGCTGGTGCATCAAGCGGGACACGCAATTGAAAACGAGCGTCCGCTCGCGAATCTTGGCGGAAGACAGCTCGATCCACGCCCTGAAAGATCGTGACCACTCGGGCTGGGTCAGCACCCAGTTCAAGACACCTCTGACGCAGACCTTCGCAGACCGTGATTGTGAGATCCGACTCGCGCAACACTTTGATGACTGACTCGCGCTGAGCACCGCTGGTTGGCAAGAGCAACACATCCGAGCCGCCGATAATGACCGCCGATTTCGCTCCCATCGCGCGAGCAGCACGCACGGCGGCATCACCATCAGGATAGGCCCAGTAACTCAACACCCAATCGACCGAGAACTGCTGGGTCATCTGCCGCACGGCACTCTTCGCTGACCACCACAAGAACTGCCCATGATGGCTTCGCATCACGCGCGGTGGATAGAAGAACGTGGGCCAAGCGGTCGGCACAGTGCCGCGAATCTCCGTGGTCGCGTCGTTTCCACGGAAGCCGTCCAACCAAGAACGCGGCGCGACAATCCTCATTCCGGCATGATTCCGCAGCGCTTGGCATAACTGCCAATTAAACGTCCCGCGCGTCGGCGCGGTCGCATGCGGATAAACGGTGCTGAGGAAGAGAATGTTCATGCGCGAGAATAAACCGACTTCATGATGTGGGTTGGTAGCAGTATTCCGACGGATCAGATTCTGTTTGGATGCCTGACTAGCGTGGATTGCGTGACGATGTTCGGACGCTTCGAAGCCAGCAACTCGCGATAGAGTTGCTCGTACTGAGTCACCATGTGTGTGATGTCGAACTGCTCTTCGACGCGTTTTCGTCCCAACGCCCCGTAGACGCTCCATAAGCTGGGGTCAGCGAGTAATTCGCGCATGGCAGCGGCGAGTTGCTCTGGTGATTGGCTCGGCACAAGCCGCCCCGTTTGGCCATCGAGCACAATTTCGGGATTGCCGCCCACCTGCGTCGCAACAATCGGTAAGCCGATGGCCATCGCTTCGAGCAACGTCAACGAGATGCCTTCACTGGTCGAGGAAGACACAAAGAATCCAGCTTGCGCAAGCAACTGTGGTACGTCATGCCGCTCCCCGAGAAACTCGACGTGCCGCTCTAAACCAAGTTCTTGCCGCAACGTTTCAAGACGACTGCGTTCGCGGCCATCGCCGACGATGCGCAATCGGAAAGCGGGATACTCTTGCACAACAAGCTGAGTTGCTCGCAGCAAAGTCGCGAAGTCTTTTTCGGGTGACAGCCGCGCGACGCTCATCGCCACCGGCTGCGTAATCGGACCACTGAAGGCAAAGCGTTGCAGGTCGATGCCGTTCCAGATGACCTGCATACGGCGTTTCGAAAACGGATCATCGCGGCGACAGAGTTCGGTGGCATCATGCGATACACCAACGATGCGATCAGTACGCAGATTGGCGAGTCGGAATTGCAGCCGCGCTTTCCAGCTTTGGCCGCAGCCTCGACCATGTTGTGTGTTGATGACGACCGGTACTCCGGCCCATTTGGCAGCGGCTGTCGCATAGAAGTGAGCCAGTGTGTTATGGCTATGAACCACATCAAACTGCTCGCGCCGCAAGAGTTCTGTGAGCGTGCTTAATCGCTTCCGCCTATTCAGCGAACCCGTCACGTTCAATGACGTCACCGGCCAACCGAGAAGCTCAATGTCCTGTGCCGGCTGCCCCACTCCATCCAGAGCGACGAAGTGCAGTTCAAAGGCCTGCGAATCACAGTGTCGCGCAATCTCGACCAGCAATCGCTCTAACCCGCCAGTCAGCAGAGTCATGCTGACGTGGCACACGCGCAGCCGTCGCGAACCGCCAGTGCTTGCTGCCGACATCGCAGCGGGAACGCGAAGTTGAGGTTGAGGTGACACCATCACGAATCAGCTTCCAGGAACGGTGAGTCAATCCGGAATTGTTCGATCACTGGAAGGCCTGCGATCGGAACAACGACGTCAGCAACGTGACCAGCGAGTCACGGTCACAAACACTGTGGCGAGGCAAGAAAACAGCCTATTGCGACCGAGTTGACTCTAGGTCGTGAAACAAAGACGGCCTGTTAACTGCGAGTGACACGCCGCAATTCGCGCGCGTTCCGCCAGCTTCGACAAGCGGTGCGGGTGATACGGGTTACGCGGAACTAGAGTGTGCTACCGGTCACAGCGATTAAACTGGCTCCTGACAACGCACACTTCATTCATCCGCTCGACTTCGTCACTATGTTCCTGGCTCGCAACGCGAGGCGTGAAGGCGTCGAATCAAGAAGTCTGCTGAGGTGAGGTTCAGGACATGAAATCTGTCGTGCGAAGGGTGACTCTGGGATTGGTGATGTTCGCACTCAGCGGAATGGACTTCTTGCTGCCTCAAGCCTGGGCCTGCCCAATGTGTAAGGCCGCGCTCGAAGAAGACCCATCCAAACCGATGGCCTATCAGACCAGTATTCTGTTCATGCTCGCGATGGCGATGAGCGTGTTTGGCGTGATGACCTGGTTGTTAACCGTCATTAATCGCCGCGAACTGAATGCGTTGCGTGGTACTCACCTCGCTGGTGACAATGCCTAGCTGCCCAGGGCCGTTGTCCCAGCAATTTCTTCCCGCGATCGGCATAACCGGTGCGATCCAAAGTCTCGCCTGCAGTCCCGCTGGTCTGCCCAACGCGCACGGTCCGCGATGTAGCGTCGAAAGCCATCTGCCGATGTTTGGAGTGCTTAGTTCACAGCGTTCCCTGCCAGCGCGGCGAATGGAGTGACCTGCCTCAGCGTGTGCCGACTTCGTGTCGGCTGCACGCCGGGGACAACGCTCTCGCCCGCGCTCGTTCCGCACGCGGCCCGGAAGCTCGCACCCGACGCTCACCATGAAGAATCCTCCGTACCTCCTGCGCGGCGACAAGCTGCTCTTGTTGGGTTTTGGACTCGCGTTGTTTGTGATGGCCCTCTTCACAAACCCGCCGGTCTCTGACCTCGGAGCACGTCAGCTTCAGTCTGTCCGCGAAATGAGCCACTCCGGCGATTGGCTCATTCCCACGGTCGGAGGTTCTCCGCAATTGCAACACACGCCCATCGCCCCGTGGTCTGTGCTGTTGGTTGCGGCCACAGGCCTGCCCGACGTTCTGGCTGCTCGATTGGTGGCGAGCACGACGTTGGCGATGGTGGCCTGCATGGTGGCGTCGGTCGCTGCTCGAGTCTTCGGACGTCGTGCGGGACTGCTGGCGGGCTTGATGACCTTCAGCAGCATGTCACTGCTCGATCTGATTGGCGGTGCCATCGCCGACCTGGTGCCAAGCGCCAGCATCATGCTCGTCGTTGTGGTTAGCTTACATGGCGAACGAATTGACTCCGAACTGAGTGGACATCTCGGACGTTTCCCATCGAGCTTGCTCACGTCGCGTCCGCGTGCGTTGTGCGGACTCTTTGCAGCACTAGCCCTGGCTGCGTTCTGTAATGGCCTGATGACTGTGTGCGCTGTACTGCTCCTACCGCTGGGTTGCTATGTCGTGACGAGCAGGCATGCAGCGCTCATGCGGCACTTCTTGTGGTTATGGGGAGCGGTAGCAATCGTCACCGCCGCAAGTGTGTGGCCGTGGCTAGTTTGGCGGCGTCTGCCAGATGTCGTTGCGATTTGGTCACCTGGCTCATTGAATGACTGGCTGGCATTCCTTGATCCCATGCGTCTGCAAACGCGAGCCGAACTCGGTTGTCGCCTGGCGCTCAAGCTGGCGGCTACTTGGGGCCTCGGAGTGCCCCTCGGCCTCTGGTGGATTCGCCACGAGGCGCTCGGTACGCGCCGGTCACCGCAGCGACTGTTGTGGTATTTCGCGACGCTCGGACCGGCAACCGCCGTGCTATTCATCGAACAACCTCGGACCGCCTTGCTCAGCTCGGTATTGCTCTGGAATGTGCTCGCCGCAGTGGGACTCGAACACAGCGTCGCAGCAATCGCGGCTTCTGTACGAGACATCTTGCTGCCATACAGATTGCGGTTGCCGATGCCGCAACTGCGAGTCAGCCCCGCATCGATTTCGTCAGCTTTTGCCTGCTTCTTGCTGCTGTTTGTACCGTTGCTATGGCGCGATGTGTTCGGCACGCGCGCCGCGTCATCCATGCAATTGTTGACCGAAACTTTACGACGCGAGTCAGCAAGCGGTGATCTGGTCGTCGTCGACATGGAGTTAGGCGACGATGCGCCCCTAGCTCTGTATGCGCTGCCTGGGCGAGCGGTCGCCGCTCACAACTTGGCCTACTTGCTCGACGATCAACTCCCGAACGGAGCATTCGTCGTGGTCACCCGTCGTGATGCGCGAGGTCCTCTAACTTGCTTAGGCGAAGTGACTGAAGTGCTGGAGATCACTGACGGCGAAGCGCTCTCCGCATTCCGGGTAAAGCTCAATCCCGAACTTGTCCGCTTCAAGCGAACGGACATACGCATGTCATTGGCTCAAGCGATGCACTCGGAGCCCGGCCCGTGGCCTTTTGGCATGGAGTTGTCGTCTCAGTCCGAGCACCGGCTGAAGTCGCCAACGATGATCGCCAGCGGCCATGAAGCCATACGGCAATAATCGCGCACCACCACTTCGAGAGACCCAGTTTGGCGACCATCAGACTTCACTGAGCAGTTGGATCGGGGTCTGGAGCTGGGGCTTCCTTGTCGCGCGGCACAAACTGCAATGAAGCGGAGTTCACGCAGTACCTTAAACCGGTCGGATTAGGGCCGTCGTTGAAGACGTGACCGAGATGAGCGTTGCACTTTTTGCAGACCACTTCCGTCCGCTTACGACGTAATTTGAAGTCGTCGTGCTCGGCGATGACATCCTGCCCGACAGGTGCATAAAACGCAGGCCATCCACTGCCGGAGTCGTACTTGGTTTTCGAGTCAAACAGCAGCTCGTTACAGACAACACAGCGATAAACGCCATCGCGCTTGTTGTTCCAATACTCGTTGCGAAAGGCCATCTCGGTGCCTTTTTCGCAGGTCACGCGGTATTGCTCAGGAGTTAATCGCTTGCGAAGTTCGGCGTTCGAAATGACGCCATCGTTGTCCTCGTCGAGAGATTCATCCAACGGCGGTGCAACGGCGACTTGCGGTGCAGTCGGAGACGCGGAATCGCTCGACGCCATTTCACATCCGCTAACGGTGCCTAAGACGGCGACGACACAAACGGCAAGACGCAGCACAATGAAACTCCTGCATTAACCAGGGATGAACTCGATGAAGCGAGTGACGTGACTGTCTCTTTGCTGTTTTCAGAATGCAACACGCGACGGACGAACCGCCACTGTCGCACTTGCTTCCCAACTGTCCGCAGGCGTCCACATCTCGACGAGGCCCGCAGGGACTACACAGCAACCGTTATTCGAGCGTTTGGTCCCTGTTATGAACTCCGAAAACCCGAAGTTGAAGCATTTTCAACTTTCGGCCTATGCTCCACCAACAGTTGGGATGGGCTCGGTCGGGAGGACTTAGTACCGAGCCATTTCCTCTACTAAAAGGGAGATGTAGACATGGACGTCAGCAGTATCGGTGCCTTGGGTGGCAGCCAGTCGATTCGCAAAGTCTCGTCAGCCGCGCCATTTCAGCCAGCGGCCGACGCGCGGCCTGTTTCCCCTAAAGACGAATTGCAACTGAGTTCGGCCAACGCCGCCGCTTCGACCCAAGAAGTCGAATCAGCCTTCCGGTCACAGCGACTGGCTCAGATTCAGCAGCAAATCGCTGACGGAACTTATGAGACCCCAGAGAAGCTCGAACGCGCCGTCGACCGACTGCTCGAACGACTCCTCGCGGAGTAGACGCAGTGGGAGCGTGATTCGTGAGTGATTTGACCAACGTGCCAACTGCCACTTCACCGGCGGAGAAATTTCGCGAGTACTTGGTCACCAAAGGCCAACGGATGACTCGCGAACGCGACATCATTGTCGAGGAAGTTTTTGCCGATCACGAACACTTCGAACCCGACCAATTGATCGAGCGGCTCGGCCATCGCACAGATGGTCGCCGCGTTAGTCGCTCGACGGTGTATCGCACTCTGACCGCGATGGAGGAGTGCGGGTTGTTGCGCAAGGTCGCTCGCCCCAACGGTCGCGAGGTCTATGAGCACGACTATGGCTATCCGCAACACGACCATTTGATCTGCGACTCATGTGGTAAGTTGATTGAGTTTCAAAACGATCTCATCGCCAATGAAGTCGAAGACGTGGCTAAGAAGCTAGGCTTCTTGAAGACGAGTCACCGTCTCGAAGTCTATGGCACCTGCGAAGAATGCCGCCGCCCCAAGCAACGAAGATTCCGGAAGCTCGACATGATCTGAATCGAGTGGTGTCGGCTCGACGGAAAAGACCTGGACCGATGAAGGCACCCGATCCCATGACTCCGTTGCGACTCGCGACGATAGCCCGAGTTCCTTCATCACTGAGGAGCCTGCATGGTGTGGCCAGACTCGGAACAAACTCAGGAGCTGCTGCAAACCGCTCGTACGGGGAATGAATCGGCGGTCAATGCGCTGATGAATCGGCATCGCGACGCGTTGCGGCAGATGGTGCAGATGCGGCTCGATAAAGCAATTGCCGCGCGACTGGATGCGAGCGACGTCGTGCAAGACGTGTTGCTGGAAGCCAATCGCCGATTGCAGGAATACCTCGCTCATCCGGTCATGCCATTTCATTTGTGGCTGCGGCAATTGGCGAAGGATCAGGTCATCGACATGCACCGCCGACACCGTGTCGCGGGACGTCGCAGTGTCGATCGCGAGCAGGCTCTAAATGCTCCGTTCGCAGATCAATCATCGATGGACTTAGCCGCCCGACTCAAAGATCACGAACTCACTCCAGCAGCAGCAACGATCCGTAAAGAATTGGAACGACGCTTTCACGCAGCCCTGGATGAACTGAATGAGGACGATCGCGAGATCATGCTCATGCGGCATCAAGAACATCTGACCAATTCCGAAGTCGCTGCCGCCTTGGGGCTGACCCAAGCTGCTGCTGGCATGCGTTACTTGCGAGCCGTTCGCCGCCTTCGCGAAGTACTGGGTGGAGATCATCCGAGCTTGATGTAGCTCGTGCGTATTCATGGGCGACGGTATGAGGTCGCCGTTCTTCTCCGATTTCTGGAGATTTCGCGACTCCTCGCCAGACGGCGCGCAAATTCAACGGAGCGATTTGTGCTCCTGGTTCGTTGGTTCGCTCGCGCGGGGTGGTCTCTGTGCGATCTCTAACGCGAGCTGAATAGGACTCATTTATGGTGGTCGAGATTGAACACTCAGCCAGAGACGTTGCCGAGTGGAACTCGGATGATTCGCAACTCATCGACGGACTCAGGCGCGGGCAACGCGAAGCATGGGCTGAGCTTTATGACCGCTTTGCCGAACGGATTTGGCGCTTCGTAGCACGCCTGCTCGGCAACGAGGCGCAGTGGGTCGCAGATGTGGTGCAAGAAACGTTTCTTGCCGCAGCACGTTCGGCGGGCCAGTTCAACGTCGATCGCGGCTCTCTACCGAGTTGGCTGATGGGCATCGCGCATCGGCAAACGGCGCTCGCTTGGCGCCAGCGAGGACAAGAACAACGGCTGAGAGAAGTGCTCGGCAATCTGCCACCAGAAGTGCTGTATGGGGCGCGCGTGTTTGATGACTCAGCCCCGCCCGATGAGTGGTTTGAGCGACGCGAATTAACGGTCGTTATTCGATCCACGCTCAGCATGCTGCCGTCGGAATACGCGACGGTGTTGGTCGCGAAGTACCTCGATGAGCAAGCGATCGACGACATCGCGCTTGAGTTGGATGAAACCTATGAAGCCGTCCGCTCACGACTCGCGCGAGCGCGGCGGGAGTTCAAAGCGGTGTTTGAACGACTGACGGGTGAGAGCGAATAAGTCCCGCGCACTCGTTCTCCAGCAGAACGCGGAAACGAGTGTGTATCGGTTGAGTGCGTGCGATTGTTTCTCTGGAGCAGTGACATGACCCAGCAATTCCAAAATGACGATGAGCCGCAGTTCGCGGTGATGTTGCACCGTATCGAAGACGATGCGGCACCGGTTGATGGCGCAGCATTGAACCGCATTCGCGAAATGCTGCTACGCGAAATGACAGCAAGCATGCCCAAAGAAGCCAATGAGGCGGCCTGTGGAACGAAGGATGTTGTCACAGAACTCATTCGTCCTTTGGACTCCATCAGTCCCATTTCGGAAACGCCCGATCGCAGCGATGCCGTCGTCACGCTGACTCGAATGGCTAACGAACCGCCACAGCGTGGGCCTCTCTTGAGTGCGATCGTTGTTGCGGCGGTGCTATTGGTGTCGGCGGCGTTTGTATGGGTGACCCAGAGGGCGAATTCAGTCGTTTCACCGTTGGCACTGGCCAGCGTGCTCGATGAGGTCGCGATGGCGGACTCGCTACGCATCGAGGCGGTTGTCTCGGGGACGACCGAAGAGATTCTCGTCAAGCAGCCGAGTCAGGCGCGCTGGCAAGTTGAGAGTGGTCGCTATCGAGTGCTTGATGGGACTCGGTTTTGGAGCGTTGATGAGAGTGAGAATGTGGCTCAGTTGGAGCCAAACGCTTTGCTGAAGCGAGTCGGCACCGCCCGTCGGAGCGTCGGGGCAAAAGGTAAAGAGACGGAAGGACGAATCTCGTTACTCGAAGTGCTCGGCATTGAGGCTCAGCAGCGCGATCTGATTCGCGCTCTGCCGGTCAAGCAGGCAGAGGTCGAGGGAGTTGCTTGCTCGTTCTATGACGCGACGGTGCCGGCTTTGGTCGGCGGTGATGTTGCGGGGGACGTGCGCATTGAGGCGGTTGTCGAGACCCTGTCGCGGCGCGTGCGGTCACTTACGGTTTGGCCTGCTTGGTACGTTGAAGGGAAGCGGGCTCCGATTGCGGACGTGCAATTGCTCGCACTCAATGAGCCGGTCAACGAAGCGCAGTTCGTGTTGGCGAAGTCGCTCAGTCAGGATGGGCGGATCGGTAAGATTTCTGACACGCAGGGCGTTGTGACGCTGAGGCCCGCTCTGCATGAACGCTGGACTCCGATCTGTCAGCAGATGTTGCTCAAGCCGGGGGACTCGTTGCGGACTGATCTGCGCGGGCCGAATGCTGTGCAAGTCACGCTGACGTCTGAAGTGCAAATCACCATTGGACCGGGCTCGTTCGTTGAATGCGTCTCGCCGTTTGAAGTGCGACTGCTCGGCGGTGAGTTGCAGGTGAAGTTCTCGGAGACGCTTGAGAGAGACTTCAAACTCGCGGGACCGAAGGGGCAGTCGGCTCGATGGGATGCGCACTCGAAGAAGGGCAGTGCGGCTCATGAGGCGGTCGTTGTGAGGCTCAATAAGGACGAGAAGCTCACCGAGTTGAAGACGAGACCGGCATGGCTCAATGCCTTTGAAGGAGCAATGGTCGGGCACAAGCTCGGGGCGCTGATCGCCAATGTCGACGGTCGCAATGAGCCGCTGACGATTGGCTATCACAAAGTGAATGTCGAAATCCGCGATCAGATCGCGCGGACGACGATCGAAGAGTCGTTCGTGAATCACACCGGTGCGAGACTGGAAGGAGTATTCCACTTCCCGCTGCCGAGCGATGCGTCGATCTCGGGCTTCGGTATGTGGATCGGCAATCAACTCGTTGAAGCCGACATCGTTGAAAAGCAACGTGCTCGAGAAATCTTCGAAACGATCTTGCGCGAGCGGCGCGATCCGGGGTTGCTCGAATGGACGGCGGGCAATCTGTTTAAGGCGCGGGTCTTTCCGATCGAGCCTCATTCCGAGAAGCGAATCAAGATCGTCTACACACAAGTGCTGCCGTTACGCGGGGGTAAGTTCCGCTACAGCTACGGCTTGCAGAGCGATCTCTTGAAACTGCATCCGGTGCGCGAACTGGCGATTGATGTGCTGATCAACTCGACGTTGCCGATCAGTCGCATCGAGTGTCCGACGCATGACGTGCAGACTCGGCACGGGAAGGGGCATAGCTCGCAGGTGACGTTCAACGCTCGGGAGTATGTGCCGACGCGCGACTTCGAAGTTGTCTGTCAGCTTGATGGGCCGCGCAATGATGTTGTCGTCGTGCCGCATCAACGCGGAGATGATGGCTACTTGCTGGTGCAGATCACTCCGCCGAGCACCGATGGCAATTGGCAACGCGAGGTCCTGCCGAATGGCGAGCCCGTTGAGTTGCTGCTCTTGTGCGATACGTCGGGGTCAATGGACTCGGGCAAGCGGAAGCAGCAAGCCGAGTTCGTTGCAGCGCTGCTGGCGTCGCTCGGGGAGAAGGATCGGTTCAATCTCGCGGGCTGCGATGTCGGCTGCGTTTGGGCGTTCGCAGGCGAGAAGTCGGTTCCGGCGACGGCGGCGAATGTTGAAGTCGCTCGCAAGTTCTTGAGCGATCGCGGGTCGCTCGGATGGACGGATCTCGGACGCGCGTTTGAGGATGTTCGCAAGAAGGCGAGTGAGGGGACGCAGATTGTTTATGTCGGCGATGGGATTGTGACGGCGGGGAATTCGCGCGTCGCAGAAGGCGATTGGCAAGGGAATGGGGGCAGGAGGAATAAAGACGCAAAGACGGACAGTGGGGGCTCGAAGGAACTGGATGGAGTGGGTGCGGGGAAGGTGCCGGGGCGCGGTGTGATCGGGATGGAATCCCAATCTACTTTGCATGCGGTCTCTGTCGGCAACGTCGTTGAGGCGGCGGTGCTGAAGAACATTGCGGCGGCGAGTGGCGGGTCGATGCGAGCGATCTCGGGGGAGATGACTCCTCAGAAGGTGGCGCTCGAACTGCTTAATGAGATTGCTCAGCCGGGGATTCGCGATTTGCAGATTGAGTTCCGCGGCGTGCCCGTTGCGGCGGTGTATCCGTCGAAGTTGCCGAATTTGGCGGCAGGAACTCAGCAGATGGTGTTGGCGCGGTATCTGCCTGTGTCGCCTTTCGCTCCGCGAAAGGATGGCGAGGGGAATCCGGTTGCTGGCGGCGGAGTCGCTCGGACGGAGCGTCCTTTCGCGGAGCGAAAGGCGACTATGCCCCTTGAAGTTGTTGTTACAGGTAAGCGCGGAAAGGAGACCGTGAAGTACTCGGCGAAGACGAGCTTTGCGGAAGCGGAAGAAGGGAACTCGTTCATACCGCGACTTTGGGCGCGGCTGCATTTGGATCAGCTTCTTAGTCAGGGTCGCAATCAGGCGATTCAGGATGAGATCATCCGGCTGTCAGAAGAATTCCATATCATCACTCCTTATACGTCGCTGCTCGTTTTGGAGAGCGATGCGGATCGCGAACGCTTCGGTGTTAAGCGGCGCTATGAGATGCGCGACGGCGAGCGGTTCTTTGCTGACGGTCGCGACAACGCGAAGTACGAGTTGCGGCAGCAGTACATCGCGGCAGAGCGCGCTTGGCGCGAGGGGCTCAGACGAGCGGTGCTGAAGTCGTTCGCGT
>Ga0172376_10000170_pt1 | contig 81827 bp, 83 predicted proteins | sample Lak35m_FD_121114 | JGI IMG/M metagenome (GOLD analysis project Ga0172376, IMG submission 121114) | Freshwater microbial communities from Kabuno Bay, South-Kivu, Congo - kab_092012_35m | ecosystem: Environmental > Aquatic > Freshwater > Lake | place: Democratic Republic of the Congo: South-Kivu... | reverse complement strand
TTCCATAGGCCAAGCGCGAGGTCTTTATTTGCGCTCCCCCTTATATCCAAGGCCAAGGCGGTATAGACCTTTTTTATTTGGTGGTTTTTGAATAATTGATCGAGGGTTTTTCGTCCAAATTCGCTTAAAGAAAATAGCACAATTCCACTGGTTTCACTGTCTATTCTATGGGCCAAGCGTGCCTGGGGAAATTGTTCCTGGACCAATTGCTCTAAATTTAAACGTTTAGAATCTACGGTCCTTTGACTAGGCAATAGGGCGGGCTTATCCACTGCAAGGATATCGTTATTTTGGTAAAGAATGGCGTAGGCGGATGGCGCGGCTCCTACCATTATAGACACTCCGTATAGGGCGCACCCTAAACAACCCCGCGGCCCAGGTCAAGATTCCCTAGGAAATATCGACGTCGCAAAAAAATTCCCCTGCCCGCCCCCTTACTCTTTCTATATTTTTTACAGACTTAGCTAACCTCACGCTTAAACCCCCACCCTATAATATTTTCAAGTCGCTGGAATCCCACTCCCAAAGCATTAAACTCCTAGGTATTTAGAGCTGTAAAACAAACAGGCCTTGGGCCTTACTAACAATGGGACGAGTTATGAAAATTTGGAAATGCTTGAATCACTTATCTTGCGGATTAAGCCTCTTTGCTTCATCGATGATTGTGCCAAGTATGGGCCCAGTTGCGGCCGCAGAAGCGAGCGATAAACTTGTTTTAGTTGGTAAAGTCCCAGGACGCTACTTAACTGGAAAGGCAAAAACCCAATCATTTTTGGCCAGTGTCGTAATTGAAAATGGAATCATCAAATCGGTTACTCCTATTGCGGCCAGTGCGATTGCCAATTTAAGCAAAAATGAAAGTGGCAAGGTCATCGTACTAGGCAACGCCAGCAAGAATTCATTTGACGTTATTTATCCAGGTCTCTTCGATCTGCATAACCATACCAAACAAAATATGCTTCCAGTTTGGGATGAGGCCCACGGACAATTTGGCAACCGCTTTGAGTGGCGCGATTGGTCTCGCTATACAGAAGCTGTAAGCCAAAACATGAACCCATGGATCAAAGATTACGGCGGCGTGGTTGAGTGTGCCGCTTTCCGTTGGTCTGAATTGCAAGCGATGGTTCTTGGTACGACTTACCTTCAAGGCCCAAGTTCATGCGTAACTGATTTTGCCATTCACCACGTAGAAGGTGGTGACGGCTTCTTGTTTGAGAAAACTGATGCTGCAGGAAAACCAATTGTTGCAAAACTTAACGTGCAAGCTCCGACAGACATCGTAGACCCAGATTCAAATACTTTTGTTTGGGATGAAGTTCGTCCAAATGTTTTAAAAGGTGACAGTTTCTCGAAAGCGCTGGAAAAAGTTGTTTTTAAGAAATGCCCTGACTTGAAAGAAAAAATAAACGCCGCTTATGATAAATCCACAACAGAATTACAAAATGCTCTGAAGTCGGCAGAAGAAAAATACGCCAAAAAGCAAGATTCAAAAACTCTTGCCTCAGTTGAGGACGCTCGCTATAGCGTTAATCGTGAATTAATGCTGGATAAAGGCGTATTAAAGATCATTACAGATAAACCTCTACTGGAAAAAAATTGTTCTGATGTACATCCAAAATTCTTGCGATATATGAGCTTTTATCATCCAACAATTGCGGGGAAAATTGATTATGTTAATCACCCACACCGCTCTTCAATCATTGCCCACTTAAGCGAAGGCCGTCGTTTGGACCCTTACAACATGGTGGAATTTGAATTGCTTAAAATTTTTGGTCTTGATAAAAAGAATTTTAACTTAATCCATGGTGTTGGAATCGACACCAAAGGCTTTAAACATATGGCCACAAAAGGTATGGGGCTTATCTGGTCACCATTCTCAAACTTCCTTCTTTACGGACAAACCGCTGACATCTTGGCCGCGCATAAGGCCGGTGTAAAATTAGCTTTAGGGAGCGACTGGACTCCAACTGGTTCGAAATCAGTTCTAGAAGAATTAAAAATTGCACGCAATTATGTTAAACAAGCTGGAATTGCGACGACTTTTAACGACGAATATCTCTACAAAATGGTAACAGAAAATTCTGCTGAAATGATTAATCAGCTTGAAGTGAAAGAGGGTGACGGTCACCATGGCGCAGGTAAAGTTGTTGCTGATGCCATCGCATCATTAATCATTGTTAAAGAAAAAAACAAAAACCCGCACACAAACTTGATTACGGCGGAAGCGGGCGATATCAACTTAGTCCTCATTAAGGGCAAGCCTCTTTATGGTAACGTGTCTTACTTGAAAAAGTATGACGCCAGTGTTGAATATGAATCAATGCCAGCGTATTACGAAGGGTTAAATCAATTGGTGCAAGCCGATGATAAAGGTGTGGCGACAGGCTCGGCCAACAAATTGCCTACACTTACTCTTGAAGAATTAAAGCAAGCTGATGCTCCTGCCAAGTTGTTACTGAAAATTGCCAGCTCTAAAGTGTTAAAAGAACTTGAAGCAGTTGACTCTTGTAACTTTGCTGAAGAAAAAGGCTTTGTTTTCCAGAATTCTTTAAAGGCAAACACCGCTTCGAGCAAGACAAGTGCCGCTGACAATATGATCCTTTTTGAAAAGGAAACTGGTCTTAACCTTGACCGCGCTGGCGATATTGAGAAATTGCTTGGCTCACTCCTTTTAACTCAATCTAAAAACATCACCGGCCAAGGTAACGTAAGCCGCTCGGTGACTTACATGCCATCGCTTCATTCTTGCAATGACCAGAAGTATGCTGAGCGTTTTGCCAACTTCATGGCCGACAGCAAAACTAAAAAAGACGAGTACAAAGACAACATGGAATTCAGAATCGAGTTCAGAAGAGAACAACAAGACAAGCTTGATAAGGCCAATGCTGCCAATCCAGCGAAGCCTCGCATGTCTGGGCCAGAAAAAATGGCGAAAGACTATTCTCTTCCTTACGATACAGAGCAAGGTGTCACTGGTTACTAATTCTTTAAGCTCAATGTTTATTATAAAGGCCCCATTCTTTGGGGCCTTTTTTTATAAGATTCCCTGGCCATAGATGTGATTAGATAATTTATTTAATACTGGATATTTGGATTAATTATTTATTGAGGGATGCCGGTTTGCGTTGACTACAATAACATGCAGATTTATTACCTGCTTCACAAGACTTTTCTAATATTAGCTTTTTGGTTTTTTCATTAATTCGAAATTCTGCGACGGTATAAGAGTCAATTAATCTACATTCTTCTAAATTACCCTGCATACAATTTTTCGCCAATACCTGATTCTTTTGTACATGCAGACTTTGTTTATATTCATAGTAAGAAAAAAATAGGCACCCCAATGAAGCTAAAATTAATTTGTTTTTATTTTTAGCGTGATTACTAGCATTTGTTTTATAGACTTTTGCATAATATTTTGGATTAAAAGCTAAAATTAATAGACCAAAACTTAGGGCCACTAAGATAATAAGCATGAAAGAAATATTCTGTGAAAAATTAAAACGGTCAGATTTTGCTAACAAGACAATCAAAATTCCGAAAATTAATCCTACCACACCAATAAAATTATCTCTTGTGCTGGATACTCGTTTATTGCCACAGTTTTTTTCCAAATATTCATTAAGCTGTGCATATTTATCAAGGCGACTTAATGCGATCTCTTTGCCATAGGCCCTAATTTGTAAAACACCCATAATATTTTTATACGATTCGATGTCCTTAAATAAAACTGACATATTGCTATGGTCGTAATGGACGGTAAATCCCTTTTTCCCTACATAAACTGTATGCTTATTAGGATTGAGACCCTTTGTTAATAGCATGGTAAATTTCAATGGGATTGCTATCAATAGACTTAAAATACTGCTCCCAATTAAATTGCTAGTTAATGTTATGGGTGGCCCAGAATCTTCAGGGCTTAAAAATTGAATGCTCAAAAATAAAAATGCAAAAATAAAGCCCCAAATTTTATGAAATGGATAATTATTCATTTCCGAATTGCTAAACCTCTCAATCTTTTCAATATGAGACGCTGTAATCCCCTTCATTAATTCAAGAGGTGTATCTCCTAACTGAATTTTGTCTTTGGTCGTGATCGCCACATACTTGTGTGGTTTTAGTCTCTGGCAATTAACGATTGTTGGTTTATCTTCATCTAAGGCCTGAATCCAAAGCTTATGCTTTTCTTCTTTTATTTGGGCATGAGCACGCGCGATATCTTTATGATCATTTAATAGTTCAAAGGGGGCCCCTCGGCCTATGATTATTTCATTATCAATTTTTACCGTTTTATCCAGTATTTTTAAAATGAATGACATAATTCAGCTCTCTTCACATTTAATGACATTAGCCTACGTCTCTTGTCGGTCTTTGGTAGAATATAATAAAAGCTTAATAAATCAGGCCCTTAGATGGACTACCTGGGAGGTCTTACAGTAATTGTAAACTTGCTATTACTGGCCATGGGGAGTTTTATTTGATGGAGCGATTCATAAAAGGAAAATTTAATTAATAGTTCGTAATTTCCAGGAAAAGAATTAAAGGAATAGAAGAATTCACCCTTTTGATTTGTCATAAGTGTGGCCATTCGAGATTTATTCCAAAGCAGTTCCACTTTCTGTTGCGGCAAAAACTCAACGTTGCCTGGCCCAAATTCACGCTGCAAAACTCCAACAATAACTAATTCTTCTGGTTCAACTTTTAAAAGTGGAAATTGAAAAAATCCATAAAGGCGCTCCTCATTTGTTAAAAGTAATACTAAAGGATTTTCCTTTGCAGGTATGGTTTTGATTAAGTTCTTTAATTGGGCATAATTTTCTAAATCAAAAGGAACATAACCAATAGTACGTTCCATTTTATCTTTCAAAATATAAAAACGGGCCATAAATACAAAACCAATTTCAACAGTGTGAATAACATTCCATGGAATTTGAACCTGATTACTTGCAAAAGGAATGGGCGATGAGGGACAACGAATGAAGTCTTGATTGATCGTTAAAGTAAATGTTCCGTTGGTAAGAGGGATACAAATAAATGCAGGAAGAATGATAAAAAACAAATAAGAGACTAAACTTAAAGTCACCTGAACGGAGCGTAAGCTTAATCTCATGAGCAAATAAATAAGTCCTGCAGTAACAATTATTGCAGAGAGAGTTACAACAAAATTATTAATTTGCTGCCATCGCCCCGGAGGAAACAATTGATTTTTGTTTACTTGCATAAAAAAATAATAACATAAGAAAGTATTTTCCAGTTCCTAAACAGCAAGAATTAAGGTTCTTCACTTGTAATTTAATCCATAAAATTACAAGTGAAATAAGGATTATTAGCATCAAATAGGTAAACATTTAATTCTACTTCAAACATTCGGCTTATTTATTTGACAATTCTGGTCTATGAAGCGTCTCCCAACTATTTATAAATTTACTCATCATCCGATAAGACTGTAATGAGTACCTTAAAACAAATCAAAAAAATCAGCGACTTAAATATCAATATTGAACTTATCCATGAACTTATTTTGAAATTTATTTATGTTCATGGAACCTTAAAAGGAAAAGACATTTCTGATTACTTAAAAGTTCCCTTTAGTATTATTGAAGAAGAACTCCAATTATTAAAAAAGAGAGAACTCATAGTCATTTCAGGTTCTAGTCAATTGGCAAGCGGATATCATGTTATGGATTTCGATCTCACACAAAAAGGCAGAGATCGCTCAAGAGAAATAATGCAAGTCAGGTCCTATGTAGGCCCTATACCAGTCACAATTGAGGAATATGTTTCCGTAATAGAACAAAAAATAATTCAAAGTAGAAAAATCACAGCTGAAATGGTGAATGCCGTTTTTAAGGATATGAAGTTAGCACCCATCTATTTTAGTAAAATTGGTCCTGCGATTAATTCTGGTGGGCCTATTTTGTTTTTTGGGGAACCAGGAAATGGCAAGACCATGATTGCAGAAAAAGTAATACAAGCATTTTCTGATTACATTTATGTCCCCTATTGCATTCTTGTAGATGGCCAATTTATTAAATATTATGATGAAAAGGTGCATAAGCATATTAGCTTCGAAACAGATGACCTTCGCTGGGTAAAAATAAAACGCCCATTTATTGTCGTTGGCGGCGAATTAACCTTACCGATGTTAGATCTAGTGTATAAAGATGAATTCAAATATTATGAAGCGCCACCTCAATTAAAAGCAAATGGAGGTGTCTTACTCATTGATGATTTTGGTAGACAGCTCGTTTCACCAAAAGAACTGCTCAATCGTTGGATATATCCGTTAGAAAAAAAGGTAGACTACTTAACTCTTGTAACTGGCAAGAAAATAGAAGTCCCCTTTAATCAAATGTTAATCTTCTCTTCAAATTTAAAGCCCGAACAATTAGGAGACGATGCTTTTCTCCGGAGAATAAAATATAAAATTGAAATTGTAAGTCCCACTTTGGAGGAGGTTCGTGAGTTATTTAAAGCTCAATGCTTAAAATTAGGCATTTCTTATTCTGAAGAAGTATTTGCAGGTATGGTTACAGAACACTTTGTACAACCCAAAAGAGATTTCCGAGGATGCCATGCACGCGATTTACTAGGCCATGTTTTTGACTATATGTCCTTCTATAATAAAAAAATGATGCTTACAAAAGAAGCAGTCAATTTCGCTTGTAATTCTTATTTCTCTAAATTTAATAAAAAGGCTGCCTAATCTCTCTCTGCCTGTCATTGATTTGTTGAAACTTTCGCTGGTTACAAGCGCTACATAGCAATTGCAAATTCTCCATTCCTCCTGCCCCACCAAGGGCTATGGGACGAAGGTGATCCAATTGCAAATGCACGCGTGCTTCACAGCGCCGCCGCTTGGCCCCTCTACCAACCATACCCTCGCACTGGCCCTGCGCCCGGGCCCACACCATTTGCTTGGACGCCCTAGAAACATGGCGTTGCAATTTTGACCCGCGCTCCGCTCGCACCGGCTTCGCCGCGGCCTTCTCGCGTAAGCGTTCGTCTATCAACGCCTCCAGAATTTCCAACTCGCTACATCCAGCAAAATCGCTTTGCAATTTTTCCAATTTTTTTAATACGCGCTCGGGCAAATTTATTTTCAACTGTCGCTGCGGTGGATTGTCTGATAACTCTCCCAAAATTTTTTCCGTCTCGCGCGCTGACTTGCCGCAAATGATATCCAATGTTTGCGCTCCATCGGCCGCTGGATTTTGTGTCAAAAATGTGTGCAAGCTCGCCAGCCCACTTAAAGTCACTTCGTTATTTTGAACTTTCTCCAATGCCTTCGGCACTACTTTCGTCACACGCATCGCTTTAATCCGTAGCGCGGCCTCCGCTTCACTGTAACCGAGTACCCGTGTACAAAATTTGAACATAGATGGTGTGCCGTATTCCACAAACAAGCGACGGCGATTCACTTCTTCTAAGTAGCGCAAAACTTCCGCCACCAATTTCATTTCTTCGCCCACTTTCAATTTCAAATTTTCGACTAATTCACTGTCCTGCATTTTCTTTATTTGTTTTTCCATATATCTACTCACTCGCTACGCTTTTCTTAAAAGCGTTCTAGCACATAAATATTTTTTCTCCTAATGTCAGAAATCACTTGAGGCGCTGATTCTTCAAATATGAAACAGCATTAAACGTTCACATTTTTGTTTACGCGCTCGCAAAATGATTGAGATGATTTTTCAAACTAAAAATGTCCTCTGAAATTGATCTAGCTAGCAAAGCTTGAACGAAAATATTTTTAAAAATAATACTTACAATTAAATTCAAAATAAAAATAAAAGACCGACGAGGCCTTTCGATTGGCCTCGGTCTTTTATTTTTCCCGATTCAATTTCACTCGTGCGTGCGAGTAATTTCATACTTCGCGCAAAAAAGTACCACGCACTTCGTGTGCACACTTCGTGTGCACCTCATGTACACCCCTCATGTATAGAGTAAGAGAAAATCGAGGCCATAAAAAAGGCCTCGTCGATTTTTTCTTCCCCTTATTTAAATCTATTTCAAAAATTAAAATAAAATATCGACAAATTGACCTTTGCCATTGCTGAATAGTGCACACTTCAAACAACCAGTTGGTCGACTTTGATTTGACAATAATCCACTCATGACGCGGCAGGCTGTAGCAAAGAAAATAGTCCCCATCAAATTAATGACCTAACGCCTGCCAAATGGTACATTGCTGCATCTTTTCGGCTTTAGATTAATTTACGTAATGAGGAGCTATTGCATGAAGGCCAAAATTTTAATTTTAAGTCTCGCTCTTGGATTATTGTTAACGACGCAAACAACTTGGGCGAAAACATTTGTTTATTGTTCGGAGGGAAGCCCTTCGGCCTTCAATCCGGCCATCACGACCGATGGAACAAGTAACAATGCTTCTGGGCATACGGTCTACAACCGTCTGGTTGAATTTAAGTATGGCACGACCGAAGTCGTTCCGGCCCTGGCCGAGAGCTGGAAGGTGAGTCCGGATGGAAAGACCTATACTTTCAATTTAAGAAAGGGAGTTAAATTTGGTGCGACCAAATATTTTACTCCGACGCGCGAGATGAATGCGGACGACGTTGTCTTCTCTTTTGATCGCCAACGCGATCCGGCCCATTCCTTTCACAAAGTGAATGGCGGCAATTACGAATTTTTTAAGGCCATGGAAATGGATACTTTAATCCAGACCATAAAAAAAGTTGATAACTTCACCATTGAACTAAAGCTAGCGAAGCCTGAATCTCCATTCTTGGCCAACTTAGCGATGAGTTTTATGAGTGTTCACTCTAAAGAATATGGCGACCAATTAGTGAAGGAAAATAAAAAGGAAAATATCGATATGTTTCCAGTTGGGACTGGGCCATTTGTTTTCAAGTCCTATGACAAAGATACGCTGATTCGATTTGAGGCCAATAAAGACTACTGGCAAGGCGTTCCCAAAGTTGATAAATTAGTTTTTGCCATTACTCCTGATCCAAACGTTCGCTATCAAAAACTTAAGGCCGGCGAATGCCACATGGTTATTGAGCCATCGCCTGCTGATATTCCGGCCATGCGCAAAGATTCAAACCTCAAAGTGTTAGAGGCCCCAGGTTTAAACGTTGGTTACCTTGCCTTCAACGTAAAGAAAAAACCTTTTGATAAAATAGAAGTTAGGCGCGCGATCTATCATGCGCTCAATCGCGCCAGTTATATCAATGCCATTTATATGGGTAACGCAGTAATGGCCAAAAATCCATTGCCCCCAACCATTTGGGGTCACCACGATCGCGTGACGGATTACGAATACAGCGTCGATAAAGCAAAATCAGTTTTAGCTCGCGCTGGATATCCCAACGGTTTTGAAGCTGAATTGTGGACTCTTCCAGTGACAAGGCCCTATAATCCGAATGGTAAAAAGATGGGTGAAATGATGCAAGCCGATTTGGCCAAGATTGGCATCAAGATAAAATTGGTGAGCTATGACTGGCCAACTTATTTGGCCAAAAGCCGCAAAGGTGAGCACCAAATGATTCAGTTGGGCTGGACTGGCGACAATGGCGACCCTGATAACTTCCTCAATGTCCTTTTAGGCTGTGCTGGTATGAACTCGGGCTCAAACGTGGCGGGTTGGTGCCAAAAGGATTTTAACGACAAAATCGTTAAGGCCAAAACCATTACAGACCAGAAGGCCAGGGCCAAGCTTTACATTGAGGCCCAAGAAATTTTCCATGAACGCGCTCCCTGGGTACCGGTCGCCCACTCTGTCGTTTATCGGGCCATGTCCAACAAGGTTAGTGGCTATAAAATTGACCCTTTAGGTGGGGACATTTTTAAAGAAGTCGACCTTTAATTTTTGAAGCTTCGAGTTGATTATAAAGTCGCCCTCTGATAAAAGGGCGACTTATGATTAAGTTAATTTTAAAGAAAATCGTCAATATCCTCCCAACATTATTGGGAATTTCCGTATTGGCCTTCCTCCTCATCCGTTTAGTGCCAGGCGACCCCATAATGCTACTTTTGGGGGAACGCGGCGCAGATCCTCAAGTCTATGCTGAGATGAAGGCATCCCTCGGTTTAGATAAACCTCTATTCCAACAATATTTTTCCTTTTTAGGTAACCTGCTGCACGGCGATCTTGGTAATTCCATCGTTTCAAAGCGGTCGGTCATGGAAGAATTCATGGATCGCTTTCCCGCCACATTGGAACTTGGCATCGTGGCCATGACTTTCGCCGTTATTCTCGGAATCCCGTTTGGGATTTTGGCCGCGGTCAAACGCAATTCCATTTTTGATTATTCACTTATGGGCACAAGTTTGGTTGGCTACTCCATGCCCATTTTTTGGTGGGGCCTCATGCTCATCATTTTATTTTCGGTGAAGCTTGGTTGGACGCCGGTTTCAGGTAGAATCGCTGTGGAGTTTGAAATTGAACGCCACACCGGTTTGCTGTTGATTGATAGCTGGCTTTCAGAAGAAGGCGGAAAAGATGCCTTCTTGAGCGCCTTCTCCCATTTAATTCTGCCGGCCATTGCCATGGGAACAATTCCGTTGGCCGTCGTTGCGAGAATGACTCGTTCGAGCATGCTTGAAGTTTTAGGTGAAGATTATATTCGTACCGCCCGTGCCAAGGGCCTTCCCTATTTTATTGTGGTGGCCAAGCACGCTCTAAGAAATGCCCTCGTGCCAATTATTACCGTCCTCGGTTTGTTGTTTGGAAGCATTGTCACTGGGGCCATCCTCACTGAAATGATTTTTTCTTGGCCTGGCATTGGGAAATGGATGGTGGCCAGTATTAATGCCCGCGATTATCCCGTCATCCAAGGTGGAGTCATCATGATTGCCATGATGGTTATTTTTATTAATACAATTGTTGACCTCATTTATCTTTGGGCCAACCCCCGCATGCGACAATAAAGAGACGAGGAGTCCGAGGAATAATATGAGCGATAGCGCAGGTCAAAATACACAAACGATTATCTTGAGCGAATTAAAAGGCGAAACGCCCTGGCGTGAATTCTGGCATTCCTTTTGTCAAAATAAGGGCGCTTTGATTGGTCTTGTGGTCATGACCTTGTTTGTGATCGTAGGAATATTTGCGCCTCTTCTATCTCCTCATAATCCGACCGAACTTTTTGCAGAAGCATTGCGCTTGCCACCGGCCTTTATGGAAGGCGGTCAGTGGCGATATGCACTTGGCAGCGATGATGTGGGCCGCGATATTTTATCGCGCTTAATTCATGGAACTTCTTTGTCGTTGGGCATCGGTCTCATGGTTGTGACTGTGAGCTTATTTTCAGGCACACTTCTTGGTTTATTGGCCGGTTACTTTGAAGGCTTTCTCGATCGCTCGATTATGCGCCTCACTGATATTCTTATGGCGTTACCTTCCACTCTACTTGCAATCGTTGTGGTTTCAGTTTTGGGCCCTGGGCTTGTCAACGCCGTTTGGGCGGTTAGTATTGTGGCCATTCCCAATTACGTCAGACTTGTACGCGCCTTAGTTTTAACTGAAAAAAAACGACAATACGTGATGGCCGCGCGTTCGTTTGGCAGCGGACATTGGCGAACCATGCTGATTGAAATTCTGCCCAACTGCTTGGCCCCCATTATCGTGCAAGCGACGCTGGGCTTATCCGAAGGTATTCTCAATGCTGCGGCCTTAGGCTTTTTAGGTCTCGGGGCGCAACCTCCCACACCAGAGTGGGGAACTATGCTGGCTGACGCGCGCCCTTTTATGGAAAGCGCTCCTTGGATGGTTACCTTTCCAGGACTTTGTATTTTACTAGTTGTTTTAGGACTTAATTTATTAGGCGACGGTTTGCGAGATGCACTTGATCCTCGCCTTAAAAGATAGCGAATTATTTATATGGCATTACTCGAAGTTAAAAATCTTTCTATTACCTTTCAAACAAAATATGGTCCGGTGGAAGCCGTGCGGGACTTAACATTTACTCTCGACCATGGAGAAAGCTTAGGTGTGGTCGGTGAATCGGGTTGTGGCAAATCGATTACCAATTTGGCCATCATGGGCCTGCTTCCCAAAAATGCTGAATTAAAGGCGGATAAACTGACTTTTAATGGCGTTGATTTGTTAAGCTTAAAAGAGCGCGACTACCAAAAGTTGCGCGGTCAACAAGTGGCCATGATTTTCCAGGATCCAATGTCGGCCCTTAATCCCTGCTTTTCTGTAGGCGAACAAATTATCGAAACGATTTCAGTCCATCGCCAAATTTCTAAAAAAGATGCTCACGCTGAAGCATTGGCCCTGCTTAACCAAGTTGGCATACCTGCACCAGAAGAGCGTTTAAAATGTTACCCCCATGAACTAAGTGGAGGTATGGCCCAACGAGTGATGATCGCCATGGCCATCAGCTGCCGACCGCAATTACTGATAGCCGATGAGCCCACTACGGCCCTTGATGTCACCATCCAGGATCAAATTTTAAATCTACTTCGCGACATACAAAAACAAAATAAAATGGCCCTCATGCTTATTACTCACGATCTTGGGGTTGTGGCACAAAATTCGGATAAAATTCAAGTTATGTACGCAGGAGAAGTTGTCGAGAGCGGCCCAACGGCATCTGTCGTACACACGCCCGCCCATCCCTACACTAAAGGCCTTTTGGCAGGACATCCTTCGCACCAAAAAGCTGCTGCGAATGACAATGCCACAAAAGAGAATAATAAAACGGGTGCGACTAAAAAACGCAAGCGCTTACCTTCTATCCCGGGCATGGTTCCCGATTTAAAACAACGGCCAGTGGGTTGCCAATTTCATCCACGCTGCCATAAGGCGGGTCCTGAGTGTATGAAGGGAATGTCTTTACTAGGGATCACTAATCCTTCTCATGCCAACAGACAGGTTCGCTGCGCTAAACCTGAGTTGGTTTAGGAATTAAGGGCCCAAGGAAAATTTATGTTAACGGTTAAAAATTTAAAAAAATACTACAGTGTCAAAAAATGGCCAGCAGAAGAAAAAACCGTCAAGGCCCTTGATGGCGTGAGCTTCACTTTACAGAAGGGAAAAACGCTTGGAGTGGTGGGTGAATCCGGATGTGGAAAAAGTACGCTGGCGAAAACGCTTTTACATCTTGAAGCCCCCACGGGTGGTGATGTCTTATTTGGACAACAATCACCTGCCCAAATGGGAGAAAAAAATTATCGGCAAAAAATTCAGATGATTTTTCAGGACCCTTATAATTCGCTTAATCCGCGTATGCGCGCCGTGGATATCGTGGCGGCTCCCCTAGCGGTCAACTCGGACCTGAGTAAAGAGGAGCGCGAAGAAAAAGCACTACAAATATTAGAAAAAGTGGGTGTCTCGCGCGCCAATGCACGCAAATTTCCCCACATGTTTTCTGGTGGCCAGCGCCAGCGCTTAGGCATTGCCCGCGCCCTCATTATGAATCCTGAAGTTGTACTTTGTGACGAGCCCGTTTCGGCCCTAGATGTTTCTATTCAGGCGCAAGTATTAAATTTGCTCATGGATTTACAAGAAGACTTAGGGCTTTCATATATTTTTATTTCGCACGACTTAGGCGTAGTTAACCACGTTAGCGATGACATCATGGTGATGTATCTAGGCAAAGTGGTTGAGCACGGACCGGCCGAGGAAGTCATGCAAAATCCCAAGCACCCCTACACCAAGGCCTTGCTTGCGAGCTCTCCAGGATTGGATGCCAGCAATCGTCCTTTGGCGCGTGCACTTGGAGAACTTCCTTCTCCACTCAACCCGCCCTCTGGCTGCACTTATCATAAGCGCTGCCCCCACGCGACAGAACAATGTCAGACGATGGTACCCGAATTAAAAGCGGCCGGCCCCAAGGGGACTTCACAAGTTGCCTGCTTTTATTTTGATAAGATTTAAAATTAAACGGCTTGTTTTTTAATCGATGCCACAAAGTCTCGCTCTGAATCGTATGCCTCTCCTTTCACTAATCCGCCCATGAGCTTGCCGCCGATATGGCGAATGGCAGCCCCATAGAAATTAAGGAAAGGCGTAAAAAAGCTCGCTGCTCTTTTAGCATTTCGAATGTCCCCGGCAACTACTTCGCCAAGAATATTTTTCTCGAACGTGGTGCCTCCCCCCTCTCGCATATCGCTGAATCTTACAAATAAAAATTCCTCTTGATCAGGACCCGTAGAATGGGCCCCACCGCGCATACTGGGGCGAAAAAATGAATGGGAAAAACACCAGAACTGCAAGCTATTTTCTGCTTCTTGTTTGGTTTCAATTTGGTAGTAGTTATTCACGTTTGATATATCAATCGTAAAATAACAACGACCATTTTCTTGTAATTTCGCACGCAATCGCGGCGATTTCCAGCGAAATAAAAATCCATTGCCGGTAATTTGAATAAGCTCAAGCTTTACATCATCGACATCACTACCAAGGAAAAATATTTTTGCAGGTAAATTAGAGCGCACGCGAAACTGCCTCAGTGGCATTTTTTTCACAAGGATTTTACGCAAAATGAATTCGCGCAAAATATTTTTCTCTTGCCAGCGATGAGACATAAGCGGAACGTACGGCCCCGCTTGTGATGAGGTAGATATTAAAATATCTTTTCCAGCATCCAGTGCCTTTCTAAATGGCATATCCAAAAAATGTTCATAAAGATCAAAGAGATTAGAGTGCACTGTCTGAAAGGCGCCTCGAATCCACACGGGAGTCTGTTCCAGTCCTTTAAGATCGCCCAAAAGATGTTCGTAGCGCATCTGTCCACGCTTGGTGGCACGGGTTTCCATTTTTTCCAACAAGCATGTATCGGAACAGTCTGCCCAATGAAAACGAAAAGGTGGGGTTCCTAAAACAGGTGCCTTCTCTGGTCTTAAAGAAAAATTAATTTCCGAGGGTCCAGACCTTAAAATTCGATGATGATGAGGAAGCGACTCTTTTGGCAATTTTTCGACTAAGGCCAATTCATCGTCTAGAGGCGACGCCTTTAAGTAGCTGGTAAGGGTAATTAAATTTTCAAAATAGTCGTCATTACTTTGCCCGACAGATTTTTCACTGATTGGTAAATCCAGCGGCCCGTCCTGCGCTTGGTTTATTGGTTGCTTCGGGACTTGAACCACAGCTTCTTGCATGGCCTTCTTCAAGGTACGCATGGCGACTCCTCCAGGTGGAAGCAAAATAAGTAGACTGGAGGTATTGTCGCCGATTACCGCACCAAAACCATCAAACTTCGCCCTATCTAGAAAAACCCTTAAAATACGAAAGGTTACGTCATAAACCATGCCCCACATTTAGGGCAGTCTAAGTTGGAGGATTGAGACCGAAGCCTGAGATCAGAGGCAGCCTAAACAAGCCGTGACTATTTAAGTTGAAAGGCCAAGGTTACATCCTGAATGGAGTCCTGACCTGTTAAAAAATCTCGATTTAGGTAGAAAACTGCAGGGACACCCTGAGTGCGATTTTTCCCATCAATGGTAGTGCGGCAATCGATATAATAATCAACCGCTTTCCTGCCACAAGTAGAAACAACCACGCGACGATTTTGCAGAATTTCGTAATCTTTTAAAAAGCCAGTGCCGAATTCCTTGCCTTCGGCCACGCGAAAGCTCGTCCACTGTGAATACTTCTTCCCATTAACAAATTGAACATCGATGGAATCCAAAACGTAATCACAGAAACCACCGCCTTGATATTCGGCTACGACTGTGGCGCTGTTGGCGCTTTCCCAGCGAATAGTGACGCTAGATTCCTTATAGCGTGGTGAGGTGGCCACTAAATTCATAGGATTGAAATAAACTTTGGTACAAAGTGGATTAGTTGAGGCCAAAGTTACTTTAGCCGTACCTTCACTAGACACCAAATCTTTCGTTGTAATGGAGATTTCTAAGGTTGCGGCCGAAGCAGACCCAATAAGCAAAGTAGATAACAAACCAAAAGCTGCCTTTCGCCAATGATATTTCATAAATTACCCTTTTTACAATTCCCTAAACACCAAAGCAGAGATGGACCTTCCTAGCAAATTAGTCAAAAAAAGAGGATTGACCGTGTAAAAATGCCAGAGGGGGAGGTCTGAAATAGTCCTCCCTTTAAAGTCCCCGAGTAAAAGACTTTTTTCCTGCAACTTAATCCGAAAGTCTTATAATAGGGGGTATCGTCATCTGGGAGTCGGGCCATGAAAGGCGCCTTTCGCGCGTTAGAATTAAATAACCTAACCATAGGGCACAGACCACTGGGTCTTAGGGAGCTTTGGTATATTGAACAAACTCCCTGCGATATATTTTTTAGTCGAGAGGGTATTTTAACCAGGTTGGCCGAAAAAAATAATCCACTCACAAATCAAAATATCCGCGAATGGGGTGATTCATCCATATCCCGAGTTTTTATAAAAATGGAGGATTATCCCAAAATCATTGAGCGACAAAAAGAAAATTTGCGCAATCACACACGTTCAATTTCCATTGGGGAACCGGTTGAGATCGGCAGGAAGCAGGCCATTCTTTTGACCATTTGTCTAAAATACTTTTATGAAGACACCAACAATGATGAGCTTTTGACCTTGCTCTACCAAAGTGTAAAATCTTATTCGACATTCTTAATAAATAATATCGGCGTCCACCATCAAATTTATAATGATTATTCGAAATTAAAATTTCATTATATTTACTCCCAACCACTTCTCTCTTCTCTCTTCTTAATTGGCATTCTCAAACATGCTCGCATCTACACTGAAAAAGAAATGGAAACGGCTTTTATCACTAGCTATTTTAAAGATGTAGGAATGTCTGCCATCTCGGTAGAAAAGTACGATTTGCGGGTTCTCTCACCAACTGACAAGAAAATGTTGCACGAACACGCCCTGAACTCCGTTTCAATCTTGGCCAATCGTATTCCCCTCAATAATTCACAAATAAAAATAATTGAAGGTCACCATATTTTCAGCACCCTTACTAGAGAGCTAGAGAATTTTGAACTGAATGTGGATGATGGTTTAAATGTTTACGGTGCAGAGACTTTGTTCATCTCTATCACAGACATCATTGCCGCCATGATCAATGATCGTCCCTATCGCAATGCCACGAGCCTTTTTCAAAGCTTGGACCTCATTAAGGAACTTTTAATTGTTCAGTTCCCACAAGAATTTAAATTAATTGTGAGCTATTTTAAAACCTATTTCACGAAAGGCCAAAGCTAATGCCAAAAAAGAGCGATGGTCAAAGTCCAAAAAAAACTAAGTCTCAAAAGAGTAATAGACCCGCAAAATTGAATTTAGATCAAAATTTTCAAGCAGAAGAACCTTTTGACGGCCTGGGTATACTCAACAAAGTAGAATTTCTTATAGCGGCCAGTGAACCAAACGAGTCTAAAAAATTACTTGCGGCCTATTTAAAAAAAACCAAACTTACGCCTCAGGATAGAGTGAGAATTTCTGAAATTTATCGAACCCTCTCGGAAAACGATAAAGCGATAAAAATTTTGGGCCAAGAATTAGGCCCTACAGAATTGATTGTGGTGAGTAGTGATGAACTACTTTTGCAACTGCGCTTAGCCTACATGCTTCAATATATGGGCGTACGCTACTTTGCAGAAAGATTGTTTCGCAATATAGAACAAGCCGTCAAGGATAGAAAAATATCTCTTCCCCATTTGGACCCACTCTATGATCGCTATCGCTGCTCCCATCACCTCGGTCGCCAAAATTTTACCAAGGCCTTAGAACATGCTGAATTGGCCTTAAAGGGGTTAACTCACGACCGTAAAAGTTGGAAGGCCACAGCGATCAATAAAGTCGCCTGTCTCTTTTCGCTAAAACGCTATGACGAAGCTGAAAAGTTTTTAAATTATTTACTTACTGTAATAAAAGATGAGGACTCTCACTATAGTGCTGAATGCCACCACCGCTTAGCCGATATTTACCTTGAAATAAACAATCTTCCATCGGCATTCAAGGCACTCGAAGAAGCCTTGCCTCAGCTTAGCAAAACCCACACGGTCGATTTCCTTTTTATCCATCGCTCCTTGGCCATCTATTATTTTAAGATGAATGATCTCGAGAAAGCGCATCATTATTTAAGCGAATGTGAAAAATTTCCTCTTTATAAACAAACGGCTCCAGTTATTCGCTTATCCATTCTTTATTGGAAGGAAAAAATGGGATTGGGGCCAAATCCTATTTCTGAAATGCTTGCCTTGCGATCGCACCTCACCTTTTCTCCTTATAGCTACAGCATAGGACGCCATTATCCGCCAAAGTCTGAATTCACTCTTCGTACATTTTTTGGTCAAGACTACGTTCATCGACCAGAAAATTGCTGGCTCATTAATCAAAATCAAATTTCCGGTATTAATTATCATGGAAATACTAAAAATCTTTTAGAGAACGCCAAAATCAAAGACATTATTATTGACCTCGTCCATGGAATCCTCTTTCGGCAAAACAATGAGAAAATTGAAGTGCTCTATTTGCTTACAGAAATGCAGGCCAAGGTGCTTTCAATATTGATGGGAGCGGGAGACATAGGTCTAACAAAATGGGCCATTATTGAATTTCTTTATCGCCAAGATTTTTTCAACTCAAAAAGCGGCGAAGAAAGAATTAAAAAGCTGGTACAAAGTTTAAAAGAGATTCTACAAATTAAGATTGGAAATAAAGTGCAAATTCTTCCTTTTCAAGGCTCCACCATTGAGCGGGAGAACAACACTTTTTTTACCACCACTCCTAAAGATTCGTCTGTCATTCTTCACATGAATCACTCTTTTTTAGGCCCAGCGCCCGTATTCCTATCGCTTTTTCCTGAGTTTGTACGACTAAATCTAGAAGATTTTTTCCACATCAAAACTTCAACGGCAAAAACTTGGATAGAAGAATGGACAGCCTCCGGATTGATTCAAAGTGACGGGCAAGGAAAAAATATTAAATACAAGGTTCAGCCGTCATTGGTTCATTAAAACCTAAATAGCTGTTCCGAAAAAAAAGTATTATCTTGATTGAAATGAAATTTACTCTCCAGCAATCTTCGGCCCACAAAGGTAAAATACTTTCCGAGCTTCTTTTTATAAAAAGCTTGAGTTCTTGAATAGGAGTATGGATCAACAAATTTAATCTCGTCTTTCATTCGCCTTATTTCTATATTCGTTGGTACGGTAAAGTAGAGAAATTTAACCTTTTTGGCCAACACAGGAAGAATTAAATCAATTTCTTTTTCACTCAAATATTGAAATACGGATGTGCAAAGACCCAAATCAAAGACGGGATGGCCCTTGTTTTGGCCCAGGGACCAACTAAGCAAATCCATATTATAAAACTCAAGTTTTGTGGTCAGAACTGGCCTTCTTACCCTCTTCTCCGCTTTTTTCAAAGCGAAGACAGATGGATCTATGGCGACGGCGTGGTGAGGTTTAAAAGTTTTCAAAATCTCCTGAAAGAGAAAACCTAGGCCCACTCCAAAGTCGATAATGGTACTGATATCAATGTAATCAACTGCCATCAAGTATTTTAAATATTGCGCATGCTCCTTTTTATTAGCAATTCCATCCATTTCTTCTGGTTCGGAATAATTTTTGTGCCAATATTCCTTTTCAAATTGACCGAAAGGTACATTTTCACGCTTTTTATTTACAGTTCTTTTATTCGTCATGTTGTAAGTCTCTTTGCTTGGTATACAATATTATCATGTCAGATAAGGATAAAAAACCAGCGTCCAATAGTCCATCACCAGATAAAGGTGGTAAATCCAAGGACTCCAATTCCGACTTGGGAATGAATATTGACTTTGGCAGCAGTAAACCAAAAAAAGTCATCCGTGGAGCATTTCAGTATAATTTAAACGGTAATATTTATTGCGAAGAAAATTTTGAAATTTATCGCGACAAAAAGGAAATGCTCATCACCTATTTTTCAGAATCCATGTCGCGCGTCTCTACTGGCGAGCTGCTTAAAATCTCCGTTGAATATCAGGTAACAAAGGACTATGTTCCACAAAAAGTTATTGTTAAAAAAGATTTAGGCAAAGAAAAAGTTGAAGAAATCTTCAAGTTTGACAGTAAAAAAAATATTCTCAGTTATACTTTTAAAAACAAGCGTAGTAAGCACACTCAGCAAGTCAATACCAGCCCCCGCTTTCACGTTTTCACACCTTCCGCATGCACATCTATTCTGTTTTTTCTTTCAAAAAAGTTTGATGCGACTTCTAAAAACATTTATTTTGTAATATCCAGCAAAAATCAATGGGAATATGAGCATCCCGTTGATTCCAAAATGGTCGCCCTAGAAAAAATTTCTCTTACTAGTGATACCATTAAAATTGGTGGCCAGGAGGTTCAAGCTGTCCACTACAAGCTGATTGAAGACAATAAAAATGAAGGTGCCGCAAAGGATGCTAAACCGGCCACTATTCAAGTCTTTTTAAGCCGCCACTACGCAGTCCCCTATCAGCTCATTGCTGAAGACGGCACAATTATTCAAATTAAATATTTAAATAATTTGGATGATGAAGAGTAATTTATATTGAATTCAATTCTAATGATGAATCTTCGGCCTTCAATTCCGTGGGGTGGGCCTCACTCTCATTAAAGTTATTTAAAAAATCCCGAATTTCAAGGCACGCGTGGGCCAACTTCTCCCTCTTGATTTCATAGGGAGACATTAACTTATAAACCTTTTCAAGCGTCGGTGTTTTCCATGATTTTATGCGAGAATCAACGACAATCGCAGTACCGACATCCTGATTTGTTCTCAAGAGACGACCTAACTTTTGGTGAAGACTACGAGTTCGATGGGCCAAGAAATAGTCTGTAAATTCATGCCCGAATTTCTTCTCGAAAAAATCTCTCCTCTTTTGAATAACGAGGTCTTGCCTTAAGTCAGGAATTTTATCTATGAATAAAAATTGCAAGGCCTTACCAGGAATATCAATTCCCTCTCCAAACATTTCCATTCCAAGCAATACACCTTTGCCGGAGTTTTTAAAGTCTTCGACGACACTTTGTCCCATGCCTTGAATAAAAAGTGGAATCTCTCCTTCCAACTTTTGTAATAAAATTTCTCTCGCCTGCTCAAAGCGTTTCTTTGAACTAAATAATAGCAAGCTTCCACCTTGAATATTTTTAATAAGCGGAATGATCTCTTTTAAAGTCTCTGTCACAAAATTCTCATGATAAATATCTTTCATATCATCACAAAAGTAGACTCTGGTTTTGGCACGGTAATCAAAAACAGGCGGCAGATAGAGACCGGATTTAAAACGCTTGCTTGAGTCAAGATATAAGTGCCCAGTGGCCCACTCAATTCCCATGGGGCCTTGATCACCTTTATCATTGGCCAAAGTGGCCGAAGTAAAAACCACACTTTCAGAGGGAACTAACAACTGCTCATGTACGATGCGACCGACATCAATGGGGGCCACAGCAATTTTGGGACCATCTTTTTCATGGAAGCAAAGAGCGCGGGCCCACAATCCTTCCTCTTCAAAAATTTTATTTTGAGAAGAATTTGAAGCAGAATCCGCCTCCCCATTGGCCAAGGCTAGAGTGTTGCTCGAAGACTCGGACTTTGAGTTTTCTTTATGATTCGACAAAACGGCCATTCCCAAGGTCTGATATGCATCGCTTATTTGGCCATAGAATACTTCAAATCGAGTTTTTGCGATCATGGTATTGTCGCTCTTCTTATCGCTCCTTAATTTTTCATCTTGCAAGGCCATATAGTAGGGAGTCAATTCAATAAGCATATAGTGCAGAATATTCTTGATGCTCTCAAAATGTGATATAAGTTTTGTGGCCTGAGCATCCTGCTTAAATATTTTCCCTTCCAAATCCATTTCATTCCAATACTCTGGCGTGTACTTTGGCAATCTTTTAAATATGGCCTCGGCAAGGTCGTGCAGATTTAAGAGATGATCACTCAGCATGCGCCCACTTTCATGGGCCCTTTGCCTGAGTCTATTTATTTGTTCATTAGCACTTGCTGAACTCTTGAAAGAAACCGCATTCCCAGACTCTCCACTCGAGTTTGACTCCTGCTGATCTTCACTTTGTCCAATTAAGTAAAACAGCGGCCCCAGACCTTGAGCAGTTGTAAAGGCCTTTTCTAAAGTTCGCAGCTCATGCATCCCCAATTCACGCGTATAGGCCTTGGTTGCTTCCTGTTCTATTTTATGAGCTTCATCCACCACAATTTTGCTCGGTCTCGGCACACCTTTTGGCCAAGTGAACATCAAAGCGTGATTACCCACAATTAAGTTGGCTTCCTTGGCCTCTCTTAAACCAGAGAGGTAACTGCAGTCATTGGCAAAAGGACACCTCTGTCCAGTGCAAGCTCGAAAATCAACCGCGATTTTACCTTCCCACTCTTCAATCTCGGGCATGGTTTTTTTCAACACATAGGGCAAGTGACCTCGGTTGGCCTTATCACTATAGACCAATTCTGAATTCTGCAAAAAGAGCAGGTCAAAATAAATAGCGGCGAATTGCTCCTCAAAATTTTTACTTTGAAATAGTAGCTGGTCTTGTTCCAATTCTTCTCGAAACATTAATTCACAAAGATGATTGGACGAGCCAATAAGTTGAACAATTTTAAAATCTTCCTTTTTTAAACCCAATATTTTACGCAATTGGGGAATATCCTTTTCCATGGCCTGATGCTGTAACGCTTTCGTACCCGTCGCAACCAGGACCTTCTGCTTTTCTCCAATGGAAAAAAGTGTTCCTGGCAACAGGTACCCCAAAGTTTTGCCAGTTCCCGTCGGTGCCTGAACAAGTGCGTGAACATTATTTTTAAAAGATTGACCGACTCTTAGTGCCAATTCTTCTTGCGAAGCCCGGTAATGATAGTGAGAAAGTATTTCTTGCAAATGAGTTTCATCGCGCAAAATCTCTTTGACATTATTTCCACTAAAAGACAGATCGCTTCTTTTCAATTTACCCCAATCAATTTGCTCCGGGGTGAGTTCATTTTTTGATTTTTTATTTTTTAGATACAAATCCCAAGTCATTTCAACATCAAATTCTATCTGGCTTGCGATACTAACTAAATCCTCAGTAGTTAAATTAAACCAACGTACAAAAAATTGGTCCTGCCAACCGGCGCGCTGAAACCAATCCAATAATTGTTGACGATATATGGGCCGCTTCCATGTTCCATAACCGGCCAGCAACATCACCTTGAGTAAATCAAGTGAGTCTTCTAATCCCCTATGAATTTCGTGCTCCCTCAGCTGAAATTCTGTAATATAGGATTCCAATCCCAGGGTTGGGCGCCCAACAAAGGCCAGGGCCAAAAATGGTAATGAATCAAAAAAATGTGCCTTAATTTCTTCAGGATTTTCTATATTGCCGGCCTTTAAAAGGCCCTCAAAGAATGGGGATAAAAAACCTTTTTCAAATTCTGCATTGTGGGCAATCAGACTGTGACCGGCCAATTCCAATACGTCTTCTTTTACTTTATTCCAGCGAGGGGCAATTTTCACCATTTCAGGTGTAATTCCCGTTAATTTTTGCACGAAATGAGATAACTCCTGAGCGCGATCAGGGGCCATGGGAACTGCCACGAGTGAACGATACTGCTTTACAAGCTTTGTTCCTTCAAATTGTAAAAATCCCACGTCGATGATGGAGTCATAGAGCGGATCAATTCCGGTTGTTTCCAAATCAATGACGGCCCAGGGTCCCAGACCTATAACAGAATTCAAAGATGAAGTTTCTTCTTTTCTCAATTTCGAGGTCTTCTTTTTTAGCGTCATCGTTTTATCTCAATTTTGTTATCACAAGGAAGTTGCCACAACAGATAATAATCATTATTCTGGCCACACTATATCATGATAAAAATTTAGGAATTCGAGGATATGTTTTCGGCCACTTTTTTTCAAATTCAAAATGCCCTGATTGTTGGATTAATGCTTTGGGGCCTCAAAGAGCGACGCAAAAAAAGTCTGCACGTCCCCATCATGGTCTCGGCCATAGTTTGGGACGTATTGTTGGTGTTGCAAATAGAACTATCACGCCATGCCATTGCCACTGCTAGTCAAGTGGTCGCAAACCCTATGATATTGAATATTCATGTGGGTCTGGCGGTTACCACTGTCGTGCTTTATGCGCCGGTGGCCTACTTAGGAAACCAGCTTAAAAATGGTAAACGCCCAGAATGGCGAGGAACCCACCGCATTTTAGGCATCATCACCTTCGTTTTCAGACTCCTGACATTTGCCACGAGCTTTTTTGCCCATCAACCTAAAGTCGACACAGCTTTGGTAATTGCTTCTCCGTGCCATTTATGGCATTTTGTCTAGATTATAACGACTCTTTACGGAGAAATTCATGCACCCATTTTTCCAAGAAATTGAACTCATCATTAAGTCGGGTCTCACCGATGCCGAAGTTCAAATTAGTGATATGACTGGCAATCTTGATCACCTTGAGATCACAGTCAAAAGTCGCGCCTTCCAAAATCTTTCCCTCTTGGCCCAACACAGAAAGGTTATGGATCTTTTGGCGGGGAAACTTAAATCGGACCTACACGCTGTAAAAATAAAAACAATCGTTGCTCAATAAATAAATGAGGAGGCACTATGCTACACCATAAAAATCCGTTTCAAATGTCAGGCTCTAGTGATCAACCAACTTTAACTGGCCAGGTTGCCAAAGAAAAAGACTCTAACCTGCCAATTACCGACAGAATTAAAAATTTATTGGCCCAATACAAAGTTTTACTTTTCATGAAAGGGACGCCAGATTTTCCTCAGTGCGGTTTCTCTGCCAATGTGGCCAACATCCTCAATCGATCTGGAATTAGCTACCATGCTTTTGACATCCTCTCTGACCAAGATATGCGCCAAGCTGTGAAGGAATATGCGAATTGGCCAACTTACCCACAACTATGGGTCAACGGCGAATTAATTGGCGGCAGTGATATTGTGACAGAATTAGCGCAAAACGGTGAACTAACAAAAACCATTGGCCTAATTTAGATTTTTTTACTTTAACCAACTGGCGGTTTTTTCCGCTGTCCAACGAATAATGGGAGTTAAATCAACTCCCATTTTTTTTAGCTTCCATACCTGCATAGCAAGCTTTGGTCCGAAGCGATAATATAAATGAACCGAAACTTTACCGAGATGGTTGCCCCAAAATGGCCCGAGCAAAACGCGATCGCGCCAATGTCGAAAAATATCCAGCACCGGATGATCGGAAGCAAACCCCACCGTCAGCAAAAAACACTGAGTCTCTTGTAACAAGGCCTTAATATCAAGCGGAGTTTGAGTCAGGGAAGTCGTAAGCTGAGAGGTGAATTGAAATTTATTTCTTAAAGCAAAGGCCAAATTATAAGCCGTACCATTAGTTAACTCTCGCACGGTGAGGTCTCCAACTGTCACGGGATTTTCGGTTTGCAGAATACTTCCCTGCGAGGCCAAGATTGGAGTTTGGGGACACTGGGCCGCCTGATCTCCGGAGACTGTATAGCGAAAAACAATCGTCTTAGATAAATTTGACCCCATTTGAGTCATGCTGTCGCCGCCTGATAGTGTTGCGACAACTTGGGAATCTCCCTTTCTTAAATTACTCAAAGAATAAGTACCTGAAGGCAATTTATCCGAAATTTTAAGCGTATAAAAAATACCATCATCATTAGTGGAAATAACATCGCCAGCATTTCGTACAGCTGAGTCGAGAAAAAAGTAAATGATCAACTCCCCTTCTCGCGAACCGTCCGCAGTAGCAGAAGCAATGGTCGTACAACTATTGGATTGGTTGGCGCAAACATTGGTGAGAGTAAAAACCGGATTGACTTCAGTGACGGTACTGACAGAAGAAGCGACAGTAATAGTTGAAGTCTGGGTGAAGACCTCATAATTGCTGCCATCTTTAACCGCAGCATAGAGGGTTTGAGTGACACCCGAGTCATTTCTTAAATGCAGTGTCATTTGAATAAAAGAAGCACCACTCGGTGCTCGAGGTAGCAGGTTGCCGTTACTCACAGAGGTACAAAGTTTCTGTGTAGTGCCATCTCCCAAGGGAATATAAGTGACGAAAGGATCTGATTCCTGCTCACCACTTCCCGAAGCTGGCTTCTCAATAACCATACTTAAGAGAGAACCGCTGGTATTACCTGCTCTGCAAAGGGGTGTGGTGAGGCTTGAGCTGCGGACACTGGTATCGGCCAACACCCATGTGCATAGGGAATATAGGACAAAAGATAATAAAGCTAATTTACGCCAAGCCATGACTTATTTTTTCAAGAAAGACGCATTGTTTCAAGTAAAAAAGAGGCTTCGTTCTAGCGAAAGCAAACTTTCACGATTAAAGTGTTACCATGAAGTATCCCTATCCACCCATTCACGATCCCAGCTTAGACCATTACATTGTCAATTTTAATGGCCATATTGGTGGACCTCGCGACATTGCCATTTCTCCCCTTGATCGCGGACTTCTGTTTGGGGACAGTATTTATGAGGTCACTCGAACTTATACAGGAATTCCTGGCCATTTCCCCGAACATTACGAGCGCTTGGTTTATAGCGGTAAAGGTCTCGATCTCGTTTTTCCTTTTAGCTTTGAACAAATCTGTGATGAAACAAAGAATACGCTGCAAGCTCTTTACGCCAAATTAGGAAAGCGAGCTGAAGCCTATATTCGCATTATTGTGACTCGAGGAATTGGTGAAATTGGCCTAGACCCAAAACTATCGAGAGGGCCCAATTTACTTATCATCGCCAAAGAATTTAAAGGTCTCGATCCTGAAGTGTATCAAAATGGGGTGACACTTTATTTGGCCGACACCGAAAGAAATTCCAAGCGCTCGACTGATCCCAACATTAAATCTGGAAACTATATAAATAATATGCGCGCCTATATGGAAGCGAAGAAGGCCGGGGCCTATGAAGCTTTGATGCTCAATGGTCGCGGGGAAGTAACTGAAGGAACGACCAGCAATGTGTGGCTGGTCAAAGAGGGAAAGGTTATTACTCCGCCGATCGATGCGGGACTTTTAAGCGGTATTACGCGCGCAAAAATTATTGCATTGGCCCTGCGCCATCATATTCCAGTGGCCGAAGAAAAATTGGTTTCAAACGATTTTAACAAGGCCACAGAATGTTTCATCACTTCTTCGACGCGAGAGTTAGTGAGTGTTAATAAAATTATTTTCCCCAGTCAAACAATCGTGATGCCTCAATGCCCAGGAGCAATGACCTCTAAACTTCTTCACCTCTATCAACAGGATTTAAAACAAAGTCTGCAGGCACCTTTGCCATTTTTTACTTAGTCGCCGGTTGGCTTGGGCCTCCATTGGGGCCGGTTTTTCTTAAATTCGAACTCGAGATGTGTTTATATTGATGGTCCGCCAAATGAACAATTTCTAATTTGGAATTGATTTGTTTTAATTTCTTTTCCACGTCTTTATCTTCCGCTTGGCATTCTCGTGGCGCCACATAAAGCCTTTTCAATTTGGCGATAAGTGATTCAGCATGCTTCCATCTTAAAAGAGAATAAAAATTATCGGCTCCAACAAGAAGCGATAATTCATGCCCTTTAATTTTATCAATCCAATCGATGGTTGGGGTTTCACTCTCTAAACCAAAGTGACCAGAATAGAGAGAAATTTTAAATGGCAATAAGATGTTGGAAAGTGCCAGGAGTCGAGTGAAATGATCGCGCTCTTTGGCCGTCGCCCCGTTGAGGTTATGCTTCCAAGGATTATTATCCAAAATGACTATGATATTTTTATGGGGAACTAATTGCAGACAGGCCTCATGCCCTTGATGCCAAGGATTAAATGTGCCGCCGTAGATAATGAGTTCAGTTTCGCCGCTAATAGAAGAAGGATGCAAGGAAGCCGGTAATTTAAAATGGGGCTTCCAATCTTTTGCACTCACAGTAGGTCTTTGAATAAAGGGAACCAGCAGAGGATGACCAAAACTTAGTGCCTCACATAAGATGGCCTCATGATCAAAGGCCAATCCGTGGTAATGCCCCAAAGCTCCACCACCATGATTAGCGCCTTCAATTGGAGGATGAATTTTTTCAACATCGACAAATCCAGCATTTTCTAAATTCGCGCCTACTTGAACTGACTGGGATCTAAGTTTATCCATCACCAACAAAAAGACATAGTCAGTGACTTCTCCTCTCGGATCGCGGTTGGCCTTTGTCCTAGTAGAGAGAGGCACAAGGTCCATTCCTCCCCTCAAAGGAGAAATTCCAACTTCTAAACTAAGCTCACGCAAGGCCGCTTGAATGGGTGTTTCGTCGGGCTTAATAAATCCACCTGGAAGAGCATATTCATGCGCATAAGGTGGAAATTTACGCTTCACAAGTAAAACCTTCAATTCTCCGCTTTCTCCTTCTTGCCCCTCTTTTAAAACCACAATTAAGACATGGCGAAGCAGAGGTGAAGCGGGTGCTGATTTGGTCTGAGATTGCCCACCTATCTGCTTTTTTGGAGGCTTGGATGATTTTGAATTTTTACTTTTGGCCATTTTAGACATTTAACTGCTATTTAAAAAAATTCTTATTATTTAAAATCGCGATCCATGAGCGTTTTCCGCCCATCACTTCTGGCCCATACGGCTGCCTCATCACAGCGAGAGCGAATGATATCTGATAATCGTTCTGCCACTGCCTCTGAAGTATTAAGCCCATGTTTTTCTTTTATATAATTTTTCAACTTGCTCACGACGACTAAAATATCGCGGGTGACTTCTTGTTTATCACCGGCCCCCTGGTCAACTACAATTCGCCGTTTGCCTTGATCTTCACTCACAGATGCTCCTTTGTTTATCACCCTCCCATTCTATCAATAAAAAAAGCGGTCAGCAGAGGAAAATAGACCATAAATTTCCATGACCATGTGAATAAGAGTGCGCTATAGTGGAGCAGATTTGAACACTATAAGTTGCAGGAGCGAGTTATCGGCCATCAAAAAATTGAATGGAATAATAATAATCTTTCACTCCTCATTACTTGGGAGTTAGATAAAAATTTCTCACCGGAAAAAAACCGGGAATCCCTACCGGTCAAGGACCAAAAGGGACTCGAAGCTGGCCGATTGGCACACTATTCTTTGCACATTGAATCTCAAATCAAACAAATGCCTGTGAATTCCAGGGGTGATATTCCGACTACAATGATTCACTATTTCCCGGCCGTTCTACTCGCCACCGATGAGGCCCTGCTTTACTCCCAAATAAAAGACCTAGCAAAGAATTACCTGGCCTCGACCATTTGGCGATATTGGTCCTCTTGTCTAAAATAGTTAGCAGTCACTCAATATTTTAAATTGGATGCTGTCATTTCAAAATTTAATTTCCTTTCCCTTTTGTGCTTGGCCCTTATTTCATTCACCGCAGAAGCTAATTTAGAATTGCTTTGTGAAAAATTAAAAATTGAAGGCTGTAAAAGAAGAAATTTTAGTCGGAGATCGAATGCCTCCGTTCCCACTGAACAGAACTCTTACCGCCTAAACCCGTCATCAATTCCTACTGAGCGCGGTTTAGGGATTGAAACCATCACTGATTTTCAAGATTATCAAGCAGGTATAGTCACGGGAACTGGTCGAATTGGAGCGGCCGCAGGACCAAATTCTATTGAAGATAGCTTTTTTGGCAACATGCCCATTGAATCGACCACTGAATTTCAAGAACGAATGCTGAATGATAAAAAATATAAATCAAAGAAAACGGTTTTGGCCGCGGCGGCCAATATTTATGGCGGTGGAAAAAATAAAAAACTCATCAAACTTAATGCAGGCCTCATTGGAAGATACAACAGAGACACCAAAAATTTTAAATCCGGCCTTGGTGGCTCACTCGAAGTTGGTATTTTTTCCTTTGGCTACTCGAAATATAAAGATGAAAACTTTGATCGTTACTATTTTATGACTTATCCCTATGATGCGACCATTATGACCTTTGGCCTTAAGGTGCCCTATTTTGCCATGGATTATTCTATCATTGATAATACCCTGGCCAATTTTGATGTAAGGACAACCATTCGCATTCTATCTATGACTTTCTTTTGGCGAAAGTGGATGTTTACCTATGCAACCCGAAATGAGGATAGCTATCGTCCTCGCTTTGATCGAGAGACTCAAACCTTTGAATATGTTAGAAGAAAGAGTTTCGGATTTCTTGGTGTGCAATACGCTGTTTCAGATAAATTTTTAATCGGACTTTTTGACAACTATTATTTGCTCAATGAAATCACTGTTGGCGTCACCATGTTTTTCTAACACTACTCTTTTATTAATTTTCCTTCTTTGCTTTTTAATTTTTCGGTTACAAATTGTGAAATGGACGGAAGAACGTATTGATCAATGCGCTCACCCAAAATGGCCAGTTCCCTAACAAGCGTGGAACTTATCGTCGCAAAGTGAGGCTTGGTAAACATACAAATGGTTTCGATATTTTTATTAATTCCCCGGTTACCAGCGGCCAAATCGTGCTCTAATTGATAATCAGAAGTGTTGCGCAATCCACGCAGTAAAAACTGCGCCCCGACCTTTTCTGCATAGCGAATGATCGTTCCCGCGTGTCCCGCAACCTCTACGTTATTTAACTTATAGTATTTAACATAGGCCTTCATCATATCGATGCGGTCATCCAGGGTGAATATGGTTTGCTTCTGAGGATTAACGGCGGCAACCCAAAAGACTTTATCAAAATGGCCCGCAGCTCGCATCATGACGTCGGCATGGCCCCAGGTTGGAGGATTGCCAGAAATGGGATAAACCACAATTTTTTCTGCCACAGGAACTCCTTCTACAAGATTAAATCAATTGTTCTTTACCTATTTTGACATTAAGCGCGCGCGGGGTACAGGGCCTTTAATCGATAGAAGACATAAAGGCCTAAGTTTTTCCATTTTCGCAGCCCTTTGCTCTCGGACCATGGAAACCGTGAAGTCAAACGACCTTGAAGATAGAGACGCAGGGTCTCGGCGCGCCGAATTTTGCCCGAACTTGTCCGCGGTAGGGATCCGCTGGCCACAAACACAACCGTTAACGGGGCCATGGAAAAATTGCTCTTGAAAAAGTTTTCAATCGTATTCCTGAGCGCCTTCTCTCGCTCAATGTTAACCGGTCGTTCTAACTCACAGAAGAAATAGATATTTTCAGAGGTAGAACTCTCACCACCACTTTTAAGGCCCGACCGCAGGGCCCATCGCCCTAGGCGAAGACCTGCAAGTTCACTTTGGATTTGAAATAGAGACTGTTCTGCCCAAGCAGAATCAATATTGCGTCCGCGAATAATCACCACGTCCTTTTTACGCCCTAGAATATAAAGGGAGCCTTGATGGAGGACTCCCCGGTCCCCAGTCATATAAAAACCATTCACCAACGACAGCTCTCCATCTAACCTTTGAGTGACGATATTTGGCCCTTTTATCCCCACTTCACCAATTGTCCCTTCAGCCAAAGGTGCTTCATCGTAGCTTCCATCTTCCCTTTCAGTAAAAATTTGAATGTGGATGTTGTTCAAGGCCTGCCCAACAGAACAGAGCGCCACCCCTTGCCCGGGTGGCCTTAATTGCAGCACTCCCTTTTCCAGTGCCATATTGTCGGCATAAATATAGCGCGGGCCCTGATTTAAAGCGGGAAAACTCACGGCCAGCGTCGCCTCTGACATCCCGTACACCGGAAGCAAACTCTCTGGCCGAAAACCGCGGGGAGAAAAGACAGCGATGAATTGATTTAAGGTTTCTTCTGAAACTTGCTCCGCCCCACAAAGGGCGACTCGGACGGAGGAAAGATCAGGTGCAGTGGCCTCAGCGTTAATATATTTTTTGGCCACCAGACCATAGGCAAAGTTAGGGGCCACAATAATTGAAGCTTTTTTCTGTTCAATAGTTTTAACCCAAAGAGAGGGGCCAGTCAGAAATTCTTCTGGCCTTAAAACCGTGGTGGTGGAAAGAGAGGCCATGGCCATATAGAGACCGCCTACTAACCCCATATCGTGGTAGAGGGGAAGCCAAGTTACTCCGACATCCTTTCCCACTTCGAGCTTTAGCCCTTCGGCAATTTGCTTTAAATTGGCCTCAAGTTGCCGATGTAAAATCACCGAGGGTTTAGACGGCCCGGTAGTTCCAGAACTAAACTGGATAAAGGCCCAATCCTCAGGTGTTATTCTTGCCAATTGAGAATCCATCCTGCCCGGATCGATTTCCGTTAATGGGCCAGGAAAAAAATCTTCAACCGCTATCCACTGCGCCGCTATTTTATTTTGTAGGGACCCTATAATAGACTTCAAGGCCTTCGGTAAAATAATGAGCGATGGTCGCAATAAACTTAACTGGCGCTCCAATTCTTTTAAATAAATTTCAAAATTGTTTAATCCCTGGGGAGGATAAAGGGCAGCTGGAGTCACGCGGAGCAATTGGGAACTTAAAAATAATTGTACTAATTCATAGCTGTTCGGCAGCAACAGGGCCATTGTCTTCTGTTGTTTTTTGGTTTGTTTTAAATCGTGAGAGCTCTCTTCCTGCTCAAGCCAATGTTCCAGCTGTTTGGACCAGCGGCCCATATCTAAATAAATTTGTTGATAGGAATAAAATTTTTCACCCTGGTAGCGATCTTGAAAAAAAAGTCCTCGGTCTTGAATGGCAGAAAATTGTTTTATGTAGTTGGGATAAAAAGTATTGATGGCCATATTATGGATGCTTTAATTTGCTTAAATATTGGGCCAACTCTAACAAAGTTTTCCCCTGGAAAAACAGGGCATTTTCTATTTTAATTTTTAAACGATTTTCTAATTCTACTAACAAAGTCATTTGCTCCAAACTATCCAGGGCCAGTTGCTCCAAGGTTAACTGAGTCCACTCGTTTTCTAATTTTTTCCCGTCTAATAATTTTCCCCGCTCCAAGTTTTTTTCTGCAATATCCCTCAGGACTTGAAGAATGTCATTTACACCAAGCATATCCTTTGAATTGTTATTATGACCATGGGGCATGAATCACTCCTGGGACATGGTTTTCAAAGCAGCATTTTCAATTTTAATTCTAAAAAAGAGAACTATAAAATTCAGAAAACTAAAAATGAAGGCACAAGCAATCAGGCCACCGAGAAGAGGCAAAGCGGCCATTTCCAACACCACTGCAAAATAATTTGGATGGGTCCACCAGCGAAAAATTCCTTTCTTCACGATGCCATGTCCTGGCCAAACCAATACTTTGGCCGTCCAACGTCGGCCGAGGGCCCATTGTGATGATAAACGAAGGATTTGCCCTGCGAATAAGAGCAATATAAAAATCCACTCCAAGGAAATGAAATAATCATCTTGCCCTAAAACCAGATATTCCATCACCATGGCCGGGAAAAATAAAAAATGCATGAGCTTCATCCAAAAAAAATTTTTGGCACCTAATTCAAAAGCTCCCTGCTGTCTTAAATATTTTTCATTTTTGTGCGACCACCAAAGCTCGCCGAGTCTTTGTAAAATAATCAAACTAAATGTGGCCCAAAATAAATTCATTTGCATAAAAATATTTGATAAATAATTTGTCCCTAAACTGTTCGTATGGCCCCAGCTTCAGCACAAAAACCTGGACCAAGAGCAAAGAATTGGCCCCCGAGGCCAGGTATTCGCAAGGGGGATGCCATAAAGCGTTCCATAATATTTAGGATTGAAACCGAACTCAAATTGCCATGGGCCGCTAAACTTTGCTCACTTAACTCTAATGTTTTTGCATGCAGAGGGAGGGCCTCTTTAATGGCCTCGAGTACTTTGGGACCTCCGGGATGACCTAATAGAAATTGCGTTTGAAAATTTTCCTCATTAGTAGAGTCCGCGCTCATTTGATGCTCCAAGCGCTTCAATAGTGGCGGAATTTTTTCGGAAGCAAATTTCGGAACATCCGATGATAAAACTATTTTTAGCCCATCGCTGGCAGTGTCCCATCCCATAACTCGCTCAGTATTGGGAAAAAATTCTGACAGGCCACCTAAATGCTGAAAGGCCGCCTTTTCTCTGAGGGGATGTTGATCACCAACCATGAGGACCAATCCAGCGCCATCACCAAAAAGAGCACTGGCCACGACATTGGCCATTGAAGTGTCACCAAAACGTAAGGCCAGAGAACAAAGCTCAACCGATAAAAATAATAACGCCTCTTTGGGTTTTGCAATCAGTAGCTCAGCACCGCGATTGATCAGCGAAGCTCCACCTAAACAGCCCAATCCAAAAATGGGAACGCGACGGGCATTCACATTAAAGGAAAATTTATTCATGAGTTTGGCCTCGATACTTGGCACAGTGAATCCCGTAATGGAATTGCTAATGATAGTTCCAATGCTGGCCACATCTAGCCCACGATTCCCCCAACGGTTTAACATTTTTTCAGTTAAATTGACGGCCAATTCAAGTGCCACTTCTTCCCAAACTTTTTGCCTGGACTCCCAATTGTTTAAATGGGCATAGTCTTCTACCGGCCTTGATAAGGCCCGTTCCTTCACACCGGCATTCAATTGAATTTCTTTGATGCGATCGAGGTTAAAAAACTGCCCTTCCCAGGCCGCGTGAAGTCGTTGCAAAAGATGCTTTTGCTCGTAGTGGAAGGCAGGAAATTCTGTTAGCACATCAACAATATAGGGCATGAGACAACCTCACATCTTTTACTGCCTCATTATGCGCCTGTTTTTTCCGTATGACATCCAAATTGATTGAACCTCAAATGATTGCGCCTCAAGTTCACTACTGTTAGACTAAACAATCATGACCATAATCAAAACTGACCCAACCACAGACTTAGCGGATGAAGGATTAAGCAAAGGCCAGCGAACTTCCATGAAAATTTTGGAAGCGGCGGCGCGCTGCGTGGCCAAAATCGGGGCGGAAAAAACTTCGGTGACGGCGATAGCCGAGGAAGCCGGACTAAAACGCTCACTTATTGCCTATCACTTTCCCAAGAAAGAAGAAATTTTTTTTCGCATCATGGTTCATATTATGTACAGCTTTGGCCTATTTTATCGCCAAAGAAGAAAAGACAACGAACTCCAGGCCATGCAAAACCAAAAGGCCAACGAACTTCCCCTTCAAGACATTCAACTTCTCGCCGGTAGTTACTTAGATTATTTTCACTATTACCCACATTATTTTCACTGCACACTTCATTGCTTTTATCTGGCATCTATTAACCGGCGCTATAAAATTCTCAACACCAAAATTTTAAGCAGAATTATGATCCGCCTTATGGGGGCATTAAAGCGACTTTCTGTGGCACGCCAGCAACAATTATCGAACAGAGAATTAGAACAAATTGCGCAAATAATTTATTCCAATCTTATTGGCACTGTTGTGAGCTATTTTACCCTAGAGAATCCTGGTGAATACCAACAATTTAAAAAACATTGCCTAGAACTTTTAACGAAAGAAATTAATCTTTTTCTGCCTCAAAAAAAATGATGATGTTTATATCGACCTGTTACTTAAGATCGGTAAGGCCCATAATCCCAGAATGAGAGTTGATTTTCCCTGAGATTTAAATCCTGTAATATTTTTTGCCCCATTTCTGTTTGCACAAATTTCCCTAAAAAATCCAGCAACATCACATAGGTCACACCCCAAACATGGCGGTCGTTAAAACTAAAAGTCGGCAGAGGAAACTCTCCTCCCCGTATTTTATAAGAACGCAGCCCAAAGGAACTGGGTTGAAAAAATAAGCTTAGAGGTACCCAATGGATTTCTTCAACCTCTTTTCTATCCAAGGCCCAATTCTGCGGAATAACATGGCCATCTAAGGCAAATAAAAAGGGATGGAGGTTGAGATTGGCATTGAAACGCGGATGATAGATCGGCAATTCGGCGATGAGTAAATTTTCATCTAAGTGAAGTCCGATTTCCTCTTTCGTCTCTCTCAAAGCAGTGGCCAAGAAACTAGAATCCTTTTGGTCAAACATTCCACCAGGAAAGGCCATGTGCCCAGACCATATGTCGCCTTCCCTCTCGGCGCGCTTAATAAATAAAATACGGCATTGGTGCCAGTAATCTGCTTGTAAATTGGACCCCGGAGCCTCAAAAACAATGGACACTGAGGCATGTCGCTCATCTCTTTGATGAGGATTTGCCGGCCTTTGATTTAAATTTGAAATATTACCAAAGTTATCTTTTAGATTTTTTAAAGACATAAAAACTATTCAAGGAAAAACAATTTTTTTGGAACATAAGTAGCTATGGCATCCACAGTTAAGAACCTGTCCTCCACTTTGAGAACACTTCGCTGCAAATTGTTCCGCCTGAGTGTACATCATATCACAAACTAGATTTTGGGGAGGGCGAGCGCATTCTTGTGCGACCCCCTTTGGATTAAATCCTTTTAGCATATTACTATCTTGACTTGAACCAAAAGACGATCCACTTCCATTATACTTAATAGACGCTGAAGAACCTCCCTCTAGTCCACTTGATTTATTTGGTCCATTTTCTTGACCACAACCTAACAATCCAATGGCCAAAAAAATTATTAAAAGGGTTTTAACTGCTAACATTTGAATCAATTTTTTATTCATCATTTTTCCGTTTTTACTCAAATCATTTTGTTAAACTACCTAGTGACATATATAATTTTAACATCTCCTCGGCATTATTACAGTGGGGAGACTTTACCCTTGGTGTTATTCTGAGAAATATATATATAGTTATTTTAATTACGTCTTTATGTCCGTTTCTTTTGTTGGCAGAGGATTTAGAGCAATATTTAAATTTGGAACAGTTATGCGAAATTAAAATTGATCACAATAAAATATTATACTTTCATAAAAGTAAGTCTTTAAATTCTGATGAGCTTGGTGAGTCACAACAAACAACCTATCGTGTCAAAAACAATAATCAGACCCGCCCGAACTTTGTAGGTTGGCTAGACGTAAATCAATATAAAAATGATTTTGGATTAAGCAGATCCAAAATCATTGAAAATGCAAACCCTGTATCAAACTGGACTTCGAAAAATAAATTTACTCCTGTTTCTGAAATGCTAACGAACGTTTTCTTGGATCACCCACCGACTATTTACAGCATTGGTACAGTTACAAACGGAGACTTTTTTATTTACAATATACAGGTCACTATATTTCCAACATTAAATTGCAAAATAAAATTTGACATCATGTCGACACATGAAAGATCTGATATTTTGAACTTTTTCAAGAAGCTAAGAATCGAGTTAAAAGAGAATAATTCAGACACTTCTTTTGCTCTCAATAATTCTACTACAAAAATAAACTCTACAAAGGTCAGTCTTGTAATCTTTTTTATTATACTGGCCATCGCTTCAGTATTTTCCTATTTATATTTTCATTGGAAGAGTCGAAAAAAGAAATAGCGTCATCTATTCATCATCACCTTCTGACTTTCTTTTAATGCTAATTGGATTAAACGGTTTCATACCATTTAAATCTTCTTCACTATATTTTCTCTTTTTACCGACCCCACCATGCAGAGACTTTTCGCCTGTAAATATTTCTTTGTGGGATGGTTCTTTTTTGACTTTAGATTTAATTATCACACCATCCTCACATTCAATGATACCTGTATTTTTATCCTTTGTGCAATTCACTTCTTCGCAATAAGAAATCAGAGGTTCCCCTAAAAAACAAATCAAGACCAATAAATAAAATTTCATAATAAAGCCCCTTTTTACTCATCATAAACTGATTGTGCCCTTCTATTACAGTTATACTCAGATAGTTGCACATTTCCGCCACAACCACCATATTGCCCGATTCCAGCTATAAATGCCTTTCCATTTTGCGTCGTTGCCGGCTGCTGCCCCATGTTTGCAATAGACATCCCTGAGCAAAACAAAAAAGGAGCCGGATCATCGATCATTCCAGCTCCACCAAAAAGTGTGCATATGTCAGGCCATAGAGGTAAGGGTGCACCACAAGCACAGTTACTTTCATCAACTAAAAACACTTTTTTCTTTAAGCAAGTTATATTTCCTTTCCTATTGGTACCAAGCACATCACACCAGGACCAAATTGCAGCAGGGACCCCACTTGCGGACGTTGCAAATGTTTCCACTGGTGGCGTCTCAGCCGATGATGGCCACTGCTTACATTCATAGAAACTGGCATCCACCCTAATTAAATACTGACCAAGCGGACATGCTTGGGCGGCTCCCTGAATTAGGTCGTCAAACCTTTCATTAATTCGGCACCTCGAACCGTCCCAAACGGCAGTTTGATCTCCAGGATTGCTGGGCGCTCCTCGTGAATAAAACTGACTGCAAATATATTGGGACATTGAATTTCCTAATACGTTATCACCAACCGATATAAGTGCCGTAATAATACCATCCAGCACCGAATCCCACTTCTGCGGGTTAACATCACCAATCAGCAAATTCTCCACAAATTTTCTAGTCGCTACAGGATAAAGAGTTGTGCCATCAACTGTGATGCTTCCTCCTCCTTGATCATCATCTCCCACGACACCAGTGCCACCGTGCCCTGTTCCTTCAGGAGCATACAAGTAAGCTCCAGTTAAACCTAAAGTGCTATGAGAATTCAAAATTAATCCGGCCTCAGCGTCAGTCACAGAACCCGAATTATTGTCAGAATCAAAAAGTATCCCTTGCCCTTCAGTGTTATCTTCTGAAGAGAGTATAAGATAAGTTCTATTATTTCCTTTCCTCATCGCAACAACAGAACCTCCGACAGTTAAACCAACTGAAGTTCTTCCTACACCTGAGCCGGCAAGATTACCGCTAATCGCAACACCGGCCCCATTCGTATTAACGTCTGCAAATGAATCAGTTCCAACAAAAATATCAGAATTGTTATGGGGCATAACCAGATCACCCTCATTGCTATTTCCGAAAAGAATGCCTGAAGCACTTGCACCCGTATTATTTCCAAAAATTGCGAGGGTTCGAGCTGTGCCCGCATCAGAATACAATTCAATGTCGTTATTATTGTGGACCTTTAAATGGGAATTGCCCGCAGTTCCATCGAGTCGAACATGGCCACCAAACCTACCTGAGCCAATAACATCTAAAAATCCTCCGACAAACGTATCCCCGTCTACGTCTAAGTCACCATTAAAATTACCATCACCAGCACCAGTTATATCTGGTCCCGAAGCTCCAACGACAATATAATTTGAAAAAACAGCACTACCATCTACGTTGGCCCCGGCCGCAGCAGTAACTGTCCCCACGGCCAAAGAGCCTCTTAAATCAATACTACCGGCCCTGGTTGGATTTTTACCAATACCTAATGCACCATTGGTAGCGCCAGCTCCACCAATACCGTTGGCACCACCTTGAATCCGAACATCACCATTAGTTTGAAATGCATAGGGCAATTGAACACCAGGGTTTGGGCCTGGAGCTAAATCCCCCTGATCCCCAACAAGTAAGTTCGCGCAAGAGTTACCATTTTCAAAAGCACCAAATGCCGCACATGCCGCTGCAATGTAAGCGCCTTCTTCTGTTCTACAATCCACAGCGGTTGTTCCGGCTGCGCCTGAACGAACAAACTGGACATCAATATCTTGAGTAACTGTCATCGCACCTAAAGTTGCTTCTTGGGTACCTTGTTTAAGAAATGTTAATCTAACCCTCGCCAATTTCGCTTGGATACCATCTGTCGGGCCGGCCTGAGCAACCTCATTCGGAAGCGCTGCTAAATCCAAATCAAAGCCAAAAACATCAATTCTCTGTAATTGAACTCGCCCTCCAGTACCTTGCCCATATATGACCCCAACCTGTGCCACAGTATTTCCATTGCTATCAAATATCCTTTCGTTCGTAGTCCAGGAAGTTCCAGGAGCTCCAGGGGTCCCGCTAGGATTGGCCGCTACAGGATTGACGTTACCGCCAGTGGGAGGAACGGCTGGCGGTCCAGCAAAGGCCACACCGCTTGTAAAGGTCCTGCGACAACCAACTCTATCCCTTAGTGCTAATCGCACATTATATTGCATGCTTTCGATCTCAGACATTTGAGCAATCCGCTTTTGCCCGCGATTCATATTTTGCAACATCTGCATAACACCTAGGGAAACGATACCTAACATACCTGCAGCGACCATTACCTCAGCTAATGAAAACCCATGGCCAGATAATAGGCGGCGAAAAACACCACTCTGCGATTTTTTCATAAAACCCTCACATTATGTGAATTTTTATTAAAAAGATTTGTCACGTAAAGATTGAGAATTAATTTTGAAGACCGGGATGTTTTATTGAAGTAAGGGATCGAATAGGGAGGGCAATCATTAGCTAAGGCAGGCGGGATAGAGAATAAAAAACAATTTGGCGGACCTGCCCTGTTGGGCGCGATCATCCTCATAAAAATAACGAGAGCACTAATCATAAAAGTTATCATCTTTAATAAATAAGACACAAATATGGCGAGATAACTAAGAACTAATGCAATACCCTCACTAACTGAATCCAATGATTTCGCCCCCAGTGAATTACGCTGTAATCGATCAACCCTATCCTTCTTTTCTTTGGAAAAATTTACTTTGGAAAAGGTGTCGCCCGCGAAAACATGAGCTAAATTACTAGAGGCAAGATAAGTACTTGATTCAAAGTTAACCTTGGAAACAGCTTTTGAAGACTCAATTAGAAAACTAAAAAATAAGGCACCTAAAAGAAGGGCCACACCGACAGTCCCCTTGTCGATAAGGATGTTTAAAAAATTTTCTCCAAACTGTCGCATAAACATAATTCCGATAATATTTTTCTGAAAACATCTCCATAAAACCATCTGAAGATGTCACAGTTCCTTATTGTAAACTCAAATGACTGAGTCTTAAATAAATCAACATTTTCAATAGTTTACAGGGAAAGGTGGTTAGGTTGAAGTTGATACTTTTTGCCTCATTTTCTTGGCATCTTTTTAATATACTGAAAAATGGCCGCAGCAAAAACACCCAATAAATAGGTAATGACTGAGTAGAATATTTTGCTTTCATTAGAAAGAGGTAATCCAACCGAACCATGACGTTCCTGAATCAAGTTTAAATAAACTCCATACAGCTGGTATCCTAACATTGGAATCGCCAAAGAAAGGGCGATTGAAAAAACAGCAATGAAAATTCTCGCTCTATTTTGAGCAAATTTAGCATTGAGATTGGCCATTATAATGTGGTGGTAATGTAAATAAAATGCGCAAACCAGAAACATTACTAAAAAAAATGGAAAATCAAAAATGTTTTTCATTACGGTTTCGCGTTTGATTTAAATTGCTTAAGAAATTCCTCTTTCTCTTTTTGATATTTTAACTCCTCAGGAGACAATGGCTTTGGGGTGGGCTCTTTCACCTCCTCTACGCGAATTTCTTTAGACAAAGGACCAACTGTTTGCCATTTTTCCTGACCGTCACTATTTTCACTATCTTCTGAGACCTCGCCTTTTCCCTTAGACTTTGATTGAGATTGCATTTCTTTTGATCCCTTTGACTCCTTTTGAGAATTTGCCCCACCTGTTTCATTAATTTTTTTAGTACTTACCTGCGTTCCCTGTTTAGCCTGACCTGGCCCTACTTTACCCTCTAATTGGGAATTGCGTTTATTGTTTTCTTCTATTAATTTTTCCCAATCTACTGGCTTTCGATTGCTTAACGATTTTTTATTACGAACTCTCTCAATACTGTCTTTTATTCTGGCCATGTTTTTTCTTCCAGGCTCACCTGTCATTAATTTTTCTACTTTTGCTTTATCTAGGGCCAAAGCACTCAAAGTGAATATAAAAAGAGTAATAGCAAGAATGTTATAAATTTTCATAAATTCCTAATCTGCCGGAAATAAGTTGATTTGAAAAAGTCGCATGGAATGACCGTTGTTCTGGTCCTCACCTGCAAGTGCCGTAATTTTTCTATAATATTCGAAGCACAAATCAATGGCCTGCCGAATATTTTCTTTAGGCAAAGGCAAGCTATCATATGACATAAAGCACCCAGCGGGCATGCGATTATATTTGGTGAGAAACGACTTTCCCCTATCCATATAAAACTGCCTAATGGGAAGTGTGTCCTCGTAACGAATGCGAAATTGCAAAAATCCTGGCAGAATTTTATAGCGTCCATCTTCAAAGGTGATTATTTTATAATCCAAAAGGCGAGTCAGAATCTCCCTCTCCTTTTCAATCGTTATTCCAATATTTTTAGCTATGGAACCGTCCTTATGTCCGCCCTGAGAATTGTAATCTTCCATTTGTAGATAGCGCGCCACCACCATGGCCACCGGATTTTTCATCAAATATTCTTTAAAATCCAACTCGCCTTTATATTCTTGCACCAGTGTTGGAACTTGCTTTAAGGAAATAAAAAATTCGATGAAGTTAATCAGTAAACCAGGAATGAAGGTACGAATCGCGCAAAGCATATCCTCAAATTCTGGATCTTGCTTTCGATTGAGCCAACGACTAACTTTATCGCGACTGATGTTCATTTCACGGGCAATGTCGGCAACCTTTTTATGGCCAGATAAATAGAGAATCACTTCTCCGCCTTCTTCTACATCTCCAAAATAGCGAAATGGAGCAATAAAAACAGGTCGCATATCAATGCCCAGAATGTGACACAATTGTAGGAATTCTTTCCACAGCAGGCGTTTTTCACCCGACTCCCACTTGGCCATTTGATTAAAGGTCACCCCTAACTTATCGTTAATCTCCCGCTGAGTGCGATCTCCACGCAGCCCCTTAACAATTTCGCGGGTCAGGGTCGTAAAATCCAATTGGTTTAGCTTTTTATTTACCATCTTTATTAGCCTCATTAGCCTCGGTTGCTCGCCTTGCGATGTCCCCAATTCCCATGCCGTTTCCCTACAGAGACAAAGTCTATTTACACAATGGGTTGTTTTCATTATACCGTAAAAATAATTAGGTGCATGAATTAGGAAAATCTCGATGACAAAGCCAAAGGGTAAAATTAGGGCCAGCAGCGCCAACCGATGTCCGAGTTGCAAGGTCACCTTTGAGCTTTGCTTTTGCCCCTATATTGAAAAAGTCGATACGCTTGAAGCGATTGACATTGTCATGCACCACCGCGAGAAGCACCTGACGAGCAATACCGCCAATCTGGCAAAATTGTGCCTGCCCAAAACTCGCATTCATATGCGAGGTCTCCCCAATAATCGCCTCGATATCTCCACTATTTTTTTACCTGACTATACTCCCATTTATCTCTTTCCTGCGGACCATGCAGAAACACTAACCTTTGAATGGGCCGAACAGTTGAGGGCAAAAACAGGCAAACCAATTCAATTAATCGTGCCCGACGGTTCCTGGCGCCAGGCCAGGAAAGTATTAAGTCGTGAGCCTGCTTTACAAGGGATTCCCTGTGTCAGTCTTCGCAATATGCCTCCGTCAACCTACCAGCTTAGACACGAGCACCTAAAGGATGGCATGGCCACTTTCGAGGCCATGGCCCACGCCCTAAGTATTATGAGTCCGCCAGAGACTAGAGAAAATTTGCGAAAATCGTTATTCAAAAACTTTTCCATGATGGTGGAACAAAACCTTAAAATACGTGCCAAAATTACTTTTTCGCGCGAGTCGCTAACCCCGCGAGATGCCGCCATAACATCCAATCAGAACAAAGAAAATTAGACTGCTCCCTTGACACCGACAAGCCCCATTTATAATGAAGAAAGCTTTTGTGATAGATATAAAAATTCTAGTGGATCAAAATTTCTAAGCGCCACGAGCAGTCCATTTTTGAGAGCTTCTGAAACTTTTAAACATGAAACCTGATGCCTTAAATTCCTCACTCCTTCCAGCAAGCGCAATAGAATTTTTTCTAGCACTTGCCAAAAATCTGGTCGCCGAATAAGCTTTGCCGAGTTCACTTCAAAGAATATTCCCGGCCAAAAAAAATCTTTGTGTCCCTTCTCTCCCAACCAGTAAAAATACTCTTCAAAATTCAACATTGTATGAAACAACGAGGGAAATTGATCAATTTGCGACAAGGGTTTAGTAGAAACAAGCCACCGTTTTGTGAAGCGTGCCACACCTGATAAAATTTTTGTGGCACGATATATAGTCGCCTGAGAAAGTTGTCCCTGATGCTGAGTCTTCTTTCTAAGGGTGTTGATTGTTAAGCAAACCGTGTTTAATTTTTCAGCCTGCTGCAAAAAGATATTATCCTTTTTATCCGCCAATGCCCGACTTCTTATGTCGCCAAATGGTTCCCCAGACATATTTGGTCGGGAACTTTCGCCATTAAGTGCTGGGAAAAGAGAAAGATAGTTAAAATGGGAATGAGATAAAGAAAAAATGGGTCGTCCGGCAGTCATGAATTACCTCAACCTGAAGCATTCCAACTTTTAAAAGAACAGCCGTATTATAGCCAAGTCCCGTGTCGCTGCAAGTGGGCCTCTGAATCCGAGATGTTGCTTTGCTTTTCATGTTTGCAAGACTTACATCCTCCCCAACTATTGAAATTCATGTTAAATTGGGAACAGTTTAATTTCCAACACTTCCATTGAAGGATTTTTTTCATGAAATATGCAATTGCAGGTGTGACTCTAGTCGTGGCCCTTCTTATTGGCTGGTATCTTTACTCCAATGGACAATCGGTCAATGAAGAGTCGAACAACCAAGCAACGACTTCCAGCGGCCAAAATTCGAATTCAAATTCAGAGGCCAAAACGGATGGCAGCACTGACGGGACCAATAGCGCTGGGGCGAATGGCAATGCCAGTGGAAAAACGACTGACGGAGCTGTGACAAGCTCAGGCAATGAGTCCCAAGAAAATAACGGTGATGAAGAAACTGATGAAGAAGATTATTCAGAGCCCGTAAGCAAAGAAGATTTTAAGGACTTTATTAATACTGCACTCGATGAGTTGGCAGAAGATGAAACAACGGCTGTGGCCATCGTCACTGAAATGGATAAAATCCAGCGCGCCCAACCAAATCATGAAGAAGAAGTGGCCCGATTTTACCGCGAGTGCGTCAAGAAAAACAAAGTTCCCCAAAAAGTTAAGGACCTTTGCTCTGCGGCCATGAAAGAGCGTGGTCTCTCTAATTAGTATTTGAGAAATTACAATGATTCGACGATTTTTATTGGCCAGCTTTTTAATTTCGACTCTCGTTGGTTGCAATAAAAACCCACCACCCTCGGAAGAACCTTCAACAGGGGCTCCCTTTTTTATTACGCGTCTGCAGGATATCGTAGGCTATTCTATTAATTGTGAAACACCTAAAGGCATCGCTTATATTTATATTTTTTCACCTCATGTCGTAGGAACTTGGCACAATCCAAAAGAAAAATCTTTTGAATATTTCAACAGCCAATTTCTTACTAAAAATGATGAGCTCATGTTTGAAGCGAGTTTCATCTCAGGGACTGATCTCAAACCCCAATGGCGTGAAAAGGGCAATTTAAAAAATCGACGGATCGCCATGAAATTTTTAAACGGAAAAGTTTTAATTTTATTGGCCCAAGGCCTCGATGAAAAAAGCAAAAAGCCTGTCAATCCAAACGAGTTTGAATGTACTCGTGGCGAGCCCATTCACAAAATTTTTTCCCGCTAGATGATAGAATCTAAATCCTAAACGCCATAAAGCGACAAAACTTTCGGGTCTTGGGGATCAAGACTTTGTTCTGCTAAACAGTTTTCTGTCTCATAAAAAGTAACTTTATGAACAATTACGCCAAGGCCTTGCAATACTTTTGGACAAACATCCCAAAGTAAATACTTCGCCAAATTTTCAGCAGTCGGATTCAAGTCAAAAATAAATGGTTTTTTATACGCCGGCGCCTGCTTCACTAAATCTAAAGTTTTCACATCTTCTTTAAATAGGATCATGGTGTGATCCCAATTGTGATCAACCCAGCTTCCGACCTTGTCTTTTAAAACAGAAAAATCCACCACGCGCCCAAGGGAATCAAGGCCCTTAATGGGAGTGGCGTGAACCCATATAATTCCGTTATGTCCATGTAAAGTAGCGCATTTTGATTCGTGATTCATGACTCTATGGCCATAACAAAAATGAATTTTTCGAGAACATGTTTCCATAACATCCTCACCAGTAATGTTTAATTTTGTTTTCCAACTAATGATAAAAATTCTTCTCGCAATTTATGATCGTCTTTAAAGCGACCAAATACCGCCGAGGTGACCATTTGAGCATTGGCCTTCTTCGCTCCTCGACAAGTTAAACATCCGTGCGCGGCCTCAATGACAACCATGACGCCAACAGGCTTTAATTCAACTCTCAAAGCTTCCATGATGTTATAACACATACGCTCTTGTAGCTGCGGTCGTTGCGCATGGACGTCCACAATTCTCGCAAGCTTGGAAAGGCCAGCAAGACGACTGTCTTCGCTTACGATGTCAGGAAGGTAACCCACGTGAGTAACTCCCGTGAAAGGAATAAAATGGTGGGAACACAAACTAGTGAAATCAATATTTTTAAGCATGATAACTTCATTATATTTTTCACTCGGGAAAGTCGCATTCATGGCATCAGAGTTAACCGAGCCTAATCCTGAGCAAATCTCTAAAAGCGCTCTCGCCATTCTTTGAGGCGAATCCACAACATTGGGGTCCTTTAAATCAAACTGGGGATAAGCTTGCTTAAGCCCTTCCAAGACCATTTTATATCCCTTCGTCATCGTCTGATGAGCGTTATACATCTCCACTGAGCGCATTTTTATTTCTTCCATCCGCTTTTCAAGATGGGCAATCGGGTCCTTTGCACTGGCCATTTCTCGACCTAAAAAAGTGTTAAAGGGTCTTTCTAATTTCATAAAACTGATCTCCCTTGGGCAAATCCAACAATATCGTTTAATGATATTTGACGAGCTTTTATCAAAACTTTAGGATGCCGACAAAGTTTAGCCTTAAGGAAGAATAATGCAAAGCAGAAATAATCCCATTTCGCCTTTATTTGATAGGGAGCAGTGGGTTCCCGTGGAACGCTTTAATTTTACCGATATCACCTACCACCGTGCCAAAGACCAGGGCACAGTGAGGATTGCTTTTAATCGCCCTGCATTGCGCAATGCTTTTAGGCCTCAGACGGTGGACGAGCTCTACACCGCCCTTGAGCATGCCAGAATGTGGCCTGATGTGGGCACCATTTTAATAACGGGCAATGGGCCAAGTCCTAAAGACGGCGGTTGGGCCTTTTGCTCGGGCGGCGATCAAAGAATTAGAGGAAAGGATGGCTACCAATATAAGGATGAGGAAGGAAAAACCGAAATGGATGCATTTGAGCGCGCCCGCCTTGGCCGCCTTCACATCCTTGAAGTTCAAAGATTAATCCGCTTCATGCCCAAGGTCGTTATCGCAGTCGTCAATGGTTGGGCCGTTGGCGGTGGACATAGTCTTCACGTCGTATGTGATATGACTTTGGCCAGCAAGGAACATGCCATTTTTAAACAAACAGATCCCGATGTTGCCAGCTTTGACTCAGGCTATGGCTCGGCCTATCTGGCCAGACAAGTTGGCCAAAAGCGCGCGCGGGAAATTTTCTTTTTAGGCCACAACTATAGTGCTGAAGAGGCATTCCAAATGGGGATGGTTAATAAAGTGGTCGAGCATACTGAGTTGGAAAAAGTGGCACTTGATTGGGCCAAAACGATCAATGAAAAAAGTCCTACGGCCATACGTATGCTTAAATTTGGTTTTAACTTGATCGACGACGGTTTAGTTGGCCAGCAAATTTTTGCCGGTGAAGCAACACGCTTGGCCTATGGTACAGAGGAAGCTGTCGAAGGAAGAAATTCTTTTCTGGAGAAACGGCCTAAGGATTTTAGCAAATTCCCATGGCATTTTTAGTGCCTAATTTTTATTTTCAACTTCGGAAATAAATAAATAGGTTGGGGTTTTCCCAGCAACCTCTTTAATTATTTTTCTCTCTTTCCAATCTTGAATCCAGCGGGCCGCTGTGGCCTTATGGATTTTATAAAAATCTTCAACTTCCCTACGAGTAAAACCTTCCTCATGATTTAGTTGTGCCATGAAGGCCCAATGTTCAGAGATATGATGGCGCTCCATCGGTATAATAAAATTAAAAACACTGTGCCCGACGTAATAATAAAAATTTTTCCTTCTTATAATTTTGTGACCTGATTTCTTTAACGAACTTAAAACCATTTTAAGTCTCTCTCGCGCCGTCGTGGCAACAAAAACTCCTTCTTGATAGACATAATCAAGCAAGGCCACTTCGGGAGCACCAATCTCTCCACTGCTCACGACATAAAAAAGTGCACGCAGCTGGAGCAGTGGAAGACAACCATTAATATGTCCCCCTTCCCCAAAAACTCCTGAGCGAAGATCAAACCAGGGAACCTTATTTTTAAATTTCTTTAAAAATTCGAACTGGCCCATAATCCTTTGATAGCGCTCGGGTATAATTTCATCACGCCCAACCAACCAAATATCGTTGACAGTATTTAAGTCATATCCCTCGTAGGCGATGTGATGCCTCGGATTAAAAAGTCTTCCGGCCTTTAGGGCCACGGGGTTGTAGGTTGGGTAACATCGCAAAGTTAATCGTCTTAAATGACTTATTTCAATTGCCGGCAAATCTTCTATATTGGAAAGACATATCAGACCCATATTGGGATTATGATGATGCTCTAGGACATTTTGATAGGCCTGCTCATAATTTTCCCAACTCTTCTTATATTCCTTAATAAATTTATAATAATCTCCCCAAACTCGATATTGGACAGCGACCTCAATAACAGGTGCAGTCATATCAAGCAACGATGTCGACACTTCCAAATTTTTCAGACAATCTTTAATATTCTCAGCTCGCAGGTCCCCTTCGGCCAAATTCCGGTGAAATAAAATTCTGTATAAATTATAAGTCTCATCCAACTTATTAAGCTCTCTTTCCACCATCGCCCTAGCATCAAGGTAGTCAGCTTGAGCAATCGAGGCGTCAGCGTAATTGACTACCAGGCCTAAATAAAGACTCCTATTTAATTGATAATTTCCGATCCCCTGTTGCATTTTATTTTGAAAATATTCTATACCTTTTAGTGAATGAGCTATCGCTTCACGGGGCCGAGTAGAAATTCGGTACATGACTGACTTTAAAAGATAATAACGATCAAATTTCTCATAAAAATTGGTTCCTCGCTCTCTTAGGACTTCCTCAATTTGTTGTTCTAGCCTTTTACTGGCATGTCGAGCACCAATAGTATGAAGTAAAAAAACCAACCGAAACTGACTAAACAACATATCAAGTGGAGCAGAACGCAGTTCGTCTGGAGTTAATTCAGGTGAAACAACCTGGATCGCCTTATCATTTTCCCCAATTCTTGTGTACCAGCCAGAAATAATATTCAGCTCAAAGGGTGTAAAAGGACCTAGCTTTAGATAGCGCTTGATTTCGGCCACAAGCTTTTTATGATCAAACGCACACACGGCCTGCAGAATTGATTTTTCTAAAATTTCCTTCTTTTCTTGTTTTGGAATACCTTTGGCAAAGGAATCCTTGGCCTTGAGGTTTACTTCCTTTTCGGAAGTTTTCTGCGACAATTTTTTATTTCCCTTTTTCATGATTCATTATTGTAGCATTTCATGTAATTTTTACCTGAAAAATGGCTTAGAGTTATTAAATAGTCTTACATTTCATGTAATTTTTACAATCAAATCTTCCACCCATAAAAAAGTCAGCATAGAAGCTGCATCAAGGTAAAATAAACTGTCCTACAAAATTAGTAGGAGAAAGGGAGGAAACATGAATACAAAAATAACTGGCCGCTTTTCGAGCATTAAAAGTTTGGCCTTTAGAATTGCTTTTGCTTTAACTTCATTTACCCTAATTTCAGGTCTATCTGCAAAAAGTCTCGAAGCTAAGGAAACCAGTTTGGTCCGCATCGTGCGAACAGACAATGGTTCAACGATTAACCTCAATTTAAGGCTTAATCAGGAAAGCGACCTACAAGGTTTTGTATTAGATTTTGGGGGCGGAGAACGCCAATATATCACCTACAGTGAAGTTGATGAAAGGTCCAAAGTTCTTTATAAACAGAGCGGACAAAACATACTCACCTTGAAGGCCAAGAGTACAAGTATCTATTCTGGTGGAGACGTCGAACTTACCTACTTAAAGGAATATAATATTGTTGGTTCCAACGACTATCGAAAGCTAACGCTTCAGTTGGAGCGCGATGGTGATTCGTGGTCACTCACAAGAAATGGTCGCAAGGTTTCCAAGCTAACTCTTAATACCTACAAGTGGGGTATTAGCAGTATTACTGTAGAATAATAATTTAATGAAGGAGGATTTCAGTCCAGACTGAAGTCCTCTATTCATTGCCAAAGGGTAAATAATTTCGATCAAAATAACCCTTTGGCAGAATTCCCAAAAGATCGTTGGCAATGTTAGCTTTGGGAAAAAGCCGCAACGTATGTGTTAAAAACTGACCATAAAATCCTTCAGCTCCATTCTTTTCAAGATAAAATTTAAGTGAGTCCGCATTTTCACTCTTAGATAATTTAGAACCCATTGGGCCCCAAATTAAATCATGGTGAATAAAACGAATATTCAGAAATTCATCTTTATTTAGCAGCACCGCCAAAAGCTTTTGTAGCTCTGTGCTCGGTATGAGATCCATGCCTCTTAGAATGTGGGTCATTTTATAATCACAATCATCGACAACAGACACAAATTGATAATTCGGTTTTCCAAAGCGATCAATCAATATGGCATCGCCGATTTTTTTTTGAAGAAGATTTGAATCAATATCTAGTTTGTATTTCTTACTCGGACTGTTCAATATATCCTTTATTTTCTCAAGGGCCTTCGCCAAATCAAGGCGATAAACCCCTTCATTGAGCCCAAGGGAGCGGCAATTCCCGCCGTAAATAGCATTGGAACTATCTTGGCGCATATTTTTTCTTGAGCACTGACAATAAAATCCGAGCTCTTCTTTTATCAAGGGATGCATTTGGGAAAGATAATAATCGGACCTTTTATCTTGAGAAAATTGAGCTTCAAACTCTTCAATATTTCTAGGCCCGATTTGGTAATTCAAACCGAGGTGTCCAAGCATATCAAATATTTCTAGAGCATAAACGTCCCTATAACGGCTGCGATCGCAGTCATCCAGACGCAGAAAGATATCGAGACCATAGCTTTTGGCCATGACCCAAGTTAAAACAAAATTGAGGGCATTCCCTAGATGCAGTTGTCCACTTGGAGTAGGAGCAAATCTGGTACGCCCTATGATTGGCAATTGGTTCATCGATCTTTCCATTCAGCAGAATTCCAATCCCAAATTTGTTGTTCTCTAAAATTAAACTTATAATTCATATCTGGGTGTCCATCAATGCCGTAGCCGAGGTAGTAAAAGGGAATCCCTCTCTCTTTGGCCATTTGAATTTCAAAAAGGATACTAAAAATCCCCAAAGACCGAGAGGCAAAGTCTTGGTGCCAGAAAAAATAAACACTATTAATTGCGTTTAAAGAGACATCAATAAAACTAACGCCTACTAAGATTTTATCCTTACCATGATAATTTTCTTTTAATTCAGGTGGAACAGTCCAAAAATATTCTATTTGAAGCGCATTTTGTGGCGCTAGATAAAAGGAATAATAAAACTCATTTAATTCTACATCTGTTTTATTAAATCGATGCCGCTGAAAATGAACGTAAAGATCATAAATTTCTGCGTAGAACTTTAGTTCGCTTACTTTCACCTCTATATCGGAATTTTTATTCCACACTCTCCGTTCACGCTTCGAAAGCTGGTAGTTTTGAGTCTGAACTCGAAGAGGTAGACACTGTTGGCACTGGCCGCACTGAGGACGAAATATATAGAGCCCAAACTTACGCCAGCCATTGCTTAAAAGGTCGTCCAACTCTTCTGGCGATAAATCTTGGGCAAAAAATTCTTCGTAACTTGCCTGTTTATCCTTTGGATAATAGGGGCAAGCAAAGGGACCGTTGAGAGTTAGTTGTTTTAATACATTCACTCTTTAAAGTTTATATTGAGCTCGTCAATAAAGGAATCAAATCCCCACCCATCCGAGCCACGTCTTGTGTGTTTCCCACTAATAAACTCGTAAAGAACGACTGGGATTGATCCATTTTGGTGAGAACGAACTCTCGTAGGCGCATTAACTCTTTGTCCCCAGACCCCGACAAAGGCATCCTTTTCATGGAAGTGCTCACCAGCATGCCTGCCTGGAACCTTTGTATTGTAGCCAATGCCTGGCTTAGGGAAAAGATTTACAGTTCCTGCAAAATCAGAGTCATAAATGTGGGCCACTTGAACCACTGAATCTGGTCTCGGTGTAAAGCTCGTTAGCTTGCGCCACTCGTCTTCGAAACACCAGGATGACACATCTTCAAGAACTGGAGCTTTAACACACTTTTGATAGAGGTTATGGTAAAGGGATAAATTTTTATCTTTCCGGTAGTGGTTCATCTTGGAAACATCCAAAACGTCTACACTTCCTGCTTGATAGAAAACACGCTCACCTTGTCTTATCACTCTTGCCTTGACATGGGTGCCATTCTCTAAGCGCCCCAATTCAATATCAGTGTGTTCGCTATTACATTCCTTATTTCTAATTATGTAATAATCAAGCGTATCATCTAACCGCGTCACTATTTCATTAATCATGTCTACTTTTTTACCTGACAAAAGTTGCAAGTCGCGCAATTCACTATTCACAGGTTGACGATCCCAGTTACTACCTTGATCAACGAAAAAATCCATCATGTAGTTTCCACCAGCGGTCGAAGCAATCACGACATCGACTCCCTTAACGGAGTTTGGCTTGAAGGGATGGTTTAGCTTGGGGCCTTCACCCTCGTCACTGGAGATCTTTTTCACCTTAATTTCAGTGCCCTCTTTTTTCATATTTTCAAAAATGGAAACTTCTGGGTTTAGGAAAAAATAAATAGGAGCTAGCCCATGATCACCGGCCATTCCCCAGACTGTATTATTAAAAATACCAGCTTGCTTATATATTTCCTGAGCACGTCCTAGCCAATAATCGAGGCGATTTAATTCACCAGTCGGTGAGATAATCTCATCGCTAAAAGGCCCTTTAAAGTGAGCAAAATGATCTGGCCATGGAATATAATAATTCAGATACGCTGGCATTCCCCTATTTTCCAATTCACCTAACTCATGAAGTAGTGCTCTTACTGTGAGCATAGGCCCACGACTATCATCAATAGGACCACGCCGCAGACGTTTTGTTCTATGCCAGTGTTTAACTTGATCTTCCATTCCAAGCAAACGTTGGCGAATTTCTCGCGCGCGCACTTCATTTCTCATGCGTTTTTCAAGTTCTGCGGTACAAATAATCTCTCCAAAATCCCGCGAAACTTCACCAGCAGCAATATTAATCAAAGGTTCAAATATTTGATCAGAACCCAATGTAAATTGGTTATTACAATTCATAGTACCTAAATACGGCATGCGCTCAAAAAGAGATTTCATTCCTATTTCTTTGGCCAGGTCTTCAAAGCGAAGAGCATCATTACCAAAAAAGTAATAGGCACGATCTTTTTTTCTATCTACATAGTGAAAGTTTGGCAGCAATGTCCCACCTGGCCCATCAACTGGCGCACCATTTGAGGCCATTGGAATATTACGCACACTAATCGTTGGAGTTGTTGAAACACCAATTTCGGCCAATCCATTTTTTCCTTTCAGGTACAAATCTTTAAAAAATGGCAAGTAAGAAGGATGATCCCAATCGCGCGATTGCCCCATTAAGAATTTCAAAAAATCATGCTGAGTGGGCCCCATTTCCTTGTACTCAACTTTCTTCGGTTTAAATTGTTGTCTATTTGTGTGCTCCTCATACACTGATTTTAAAAATGGATGGGCCGGACCAGGATTAGTCAGAGATTCAACCAAGTTTCCTTGCAAACCATCGACGACAATATGAACGACAAACCGGCGCTCATTGAGTGCTTCTTTTAGATAGGCCCAAAGTTGTGAATCGTCCTTCTTTTCAGCTTCTCTTAAAAGCCAATCTTTTAACAACTCTGTGCGGTGATATTGTTTGGCGAACATTTGATAATTACTGTAGATCGTTTTCAAGACTAGTTCGGATAAAGAGATGGTCAACGTTTCCAGACGTTTTGGATCATTCACAATTCCGTGAACAATTTCCTTATAAGCTTCAGGGATTTCAAAATCTGACACAACCTGATCCATAAGGTCTTTAACTACCGGCATGGTGGCAAATATTCTCTCTTCGCTTAAGTTTGGTTTTTGGCCGAAACGAAAATCCAAATCTTTAAACAATATCGAATCCACGAGGGCCACAGCTCTGGCCAGCATCTTTTTTGAAACTCCGCCTGACTCACCACTCTTATCTTTATCCTCAACCTTTTTCTTTTTTGGCGCAGAGTATTCAAAAAGTGAATGCTTCAATCCTGGAAGAGCATTGTGATTGGGCCAAAATCTTTTAATATGGGTCTCGAAATTTTTCTTTTTATCTTTTTCCTTGGCCATATAAATTTCTTGCATCGCCATTAAAAATGGAAATAACTGATTCATAAAATCTTTATCGTCGAGCTTGGCCATGATGCGATTTCGAACTTCATTTTCCAGAGGTAATTCCTTCAAAAAATCTTTAACCTTACTTTTCCCTATGACTTCTATCAACCATCTCACTGGTGGAAAAACTAAAGGTCCACGGAAACGATAAATTTTTGACTCTATAAATTCTTTTTCCCGCTCAAAGGTGAGTGATTTTGGATCATTGGCCGGTCGCCTAGTTATATCTCTATTAAACTGGCTACATCCTTGCCAAAAAATAGTTGTTGCAATAATTAGATTAGGCAACTTTGAAGTTAAACGCGACAAATCCATGGCATTTCCTTTTGTAGAAAAATTTCTTCTACCAATAAATGACTGAAACTTATCGACTAATGGAAGAGAGACTTAAAAAAGAAAATGGGGGACAGTTTTACTTCAGATCAATTTGCTCAAACGAAGAAAAGACTTCAAGATCAAAGGTAGGTTGAACATTTGATTTTAATTGGAATGGGACATCCTCTGGCCTTCTCACCAGGCCAGTTTGAAATCCAGCTCCATGGGCGGCTTCACATTCCTCTAAAACATCCGACAAAAATAGAATGTTGCCAGGGCCCTTCAGGCCAACAATAAGAGAGTTTAATTTGATTAGATGTTGATAAATTTTTTGGTAGCTTTGAATTTCTTTTTTACCACCAACCGCCGTATCAAAAAAGGCCGAAAAAAGTGATAAGAGATTACCTTTTTCGGTATGAGAAAAAAGCAATTTCTGCGCTTGAACCGAACCTGAACTATAGATTCCGAGCGAAAAACCGTTTCTTTTCCAGTTCTCCAAACAAACAAGAGCGTCAGAATAGACGTGTCCTTTCAATTCACCTTTATAAAATCCTTGTTGCCAAATAAGTCCTTGAATAATTTTTAAACCACCATGCTTTCGATCCAGTCGAATCCATTTGAATAAAGTTTCTTCAAGACTCAAAGTAATATTTTCATCAACCATCGTCTGCTTAATAAGCTTTAGGGCCTGCTCAAATTCTTTTTCATCAGCAGCAGTCTCTAAAATTGGGTTGGCCAAAAAATCTGATAATTTTTTTTCTGAATAGGGAAATAGAATCTTATGCACGAAACTAATCGGAGAAGTCGTGCCTTCAATATCACATAATATAAATTTAATATCACTAAATGGGTGTTTCATATTTATTGTGGCCACTGATACCCTTGCTCAACACCTGAATTGGTATAGTTGGCCACCCAGCCCTCTTGATTGGAGAAAATACGAATGGCCTTAACAAAATATTTTGGAGCTAAATCGAACCAATGAGTCTGGCCCTTGGGCACGCTTAAAAAATCACCGGCACAGCAATGGACACAAAAAACCTCATCCCCAAATTGTTTAAAGCTGGGGGAATTTTCCCCCAAGTGAAACCAAAAATATCCCTCACCATCCACAAAAAACCGAACTTCATCTTCACTATGAATGTGCTCTTTTAAAAACTTTTGCCGAATGGCCTCAATATTAGGTGTCTCTTTATGAACATTAATGACATCCGCCGTTTTAAAGCCATACTTTGCCATAAAGGGTTTTAACTCATGGGAATAGGCATTCAAAATTTGATCCTGCCCATCCTCGATCGATAATTTTTTATTTGCTGTCCACTGTTCTAAAACAATGCCTCGGTCAGCTAGAAATTTCTTTATGATTGGAATTTGAGTTTCTATACTTTGACGATTTGGGACAAATAATCTTGCCATTTTTTCCTCGAGTCTAACCTTTTAAATTCTAGATGGGCCTTTTTCTATAAAACATTTTTTAAATTCAGTTCTAAATAAGTTAGCTGAAATAAGTAGGCATAAACTTCAGAATGACGCTTGGCCTCTGCGACATTTCTTCCCCAAGTATACAACCCATGACCTCGCAAATAAAATCCGTGGGGCGCCTGAGTGCGATGGAAATCCTTTTCTATAATTTTTGTTAACACTTCGATGTCTTGGTTGTTGTCAAAAATAGGAAGAAGGATTTCTATTTCATGGGTCTTTTGATTTCGCAGACCTTTTAAAATTTCTAGCCCCCTAAAAATCATATTTTCGGCCAGCAATCGTGACAAAACCACACCATGGGGATGATGACTATGTAAAACACAATGGGCATCGGTCTGACGATAGACCATTAAGTGTAAATCCGTTTCATCGGAAACCTTGCGACCAGGAGGATTAAAGGGAAAGCCCTGTCCGTCTAGAATCTGGCGCTTATCATTGATTTGCAAAAAATTGCCTGCATGAATTTTTGACTTATCGATTCCAGACTCTGAGACGAGAAATCTTGTCTCAGCGATTTTTTCATCAATATTTTCACCGATAACTTCATCGCTTTTCATTTTTTGCGTGCGTCGCAAGGAAAAATTGCCAGAGGTCGCCGGCAATTCACCGCGAGCATAAAGCGTCTTAATCACATCAACTAAATCGATAAGTGCTCGCGTATCATCTCCAAAATATAGCGTGCTTCCCAAATGAGAAGTAGGAGAATGGGCATGGTGAGAAGGATTTAGTGTCATAGATCCTCGCATTTTAATTTAATAATACTTCTGACAAAAAAAAACTCCTTCCAACGGACAAAAATTCTAACGATTAGAATTTCTGAAAATTAGAAAGAGTTATTAAACTCACTTTGATGGCGTCATTTCCGTCAAAGGAAACGAACACTCAAACGAAACTAAGCCTTTCTGGCGCGAATTTGTTTTCTTTTTTTTGCCAAACGCTTAGCGTGGTGTAAATTTTTCTTTCTTTTCTTTGTCGACTTTTTCTTGGCAGCCATACGAACTCCTTGCTCAATTCTTACTATTACCTAAAATCTTAAAGCACCATTATGCTTGAAAATACTCTTATTTTCAACCAATTAGAAGAATTACTCGCCCTCAAACTCAAGCATGGCATAGTAAGGTATGCCTTCCTTGGTTAGCTTTTTCCCGCCCTGCAATTCAGGTAGATCAATCACAAATACTGCTTCCACAATCTCACCGCCAACTTGGCGAATTAATTGCGCAGCCCCCAATGCGGTCCCACCAGTGGCAATGAGGTCGTCAACCAATAGAACTTTTTGTCCTCTCGCAATAGCATCTGTGTGAATTTCAATATAGTCTGTGCCATATTCTAGAGTGTAGGCAACGCCAACTGTCGGTCCAGGCAATTTACCTTTCTTTCGCACAGGTACAAACCCTTTTCCGAGTTTATGCGCTAGGGCCGCACCTAAAATGAAGCCTCGCGCTTCAATGCCCACGACAAGATCAAAATGATCCTTCATGTAACGGTTGGCCAATTCATTAATGACCAAGTTTAGGCCTTCTGCATCTTTTAATAGAGTTGTAATGTCCCGAAACATAATTCCAGGTTTTGGGTAATTGGGAATGGTACGGATTTTACTAGATAAAAGTTCTGTAATGGACTTTGATGGAGTTGAGCGCGCAACCATAATATTGATACCCCTTTTGCTGATCTGAATTTAAGCACTGTCGCCGACGCAGTTTGGCGATTGGCGGGAATTTTGTCAAGAATGGTATTATTATGGTCGAAAAAAGTTAAGCCGCTTTCTTTTTGTTTTTTTCTCTTTTCTGGTGAATCGCGCCAATTTTTTCTTGCAAAGTCTGGGATGAAAATGGTTTCACAATAAAATTATCAGCGCCTGCTTTTATTGCGTTCATAATCGTTTGTTGTTCAGCATCCCCAGTGACGAGTAAAAATGGTAAGTCCTTGGTTGAAGGATTACTGCGAATTTTCTTTAATAATTCTTCCCCAGTTAATTTGGGCAGACTCCATTCTGAAATAATAAACTCATATTTTTCATTAGTTTGAATGCCTTCCTCAATCAGGGCCAAAGCATCTTCGCCATTGTCACATTCTTTTACGTTCTTAAAGCCTACTTGGGTTAGCATGTTTTTAGCTGCTCCCCTCATGGCGGTAACATGGTCGACTAAAAGAATTTTCATTGACGCTTTTAATGCCATAACACTCTCCCAATATCCGTTTTTTACGTCACCTAGCAAACAGCTTGTCGGCTTCTTGGGGGCAAAATTAAAGTAAAATATTTAAAAGTGGATGGTATTTTAGTGAGCCGAGAGCGCTTCCAACACCTTGAAATATGGAGCTTGAACCGGAAATACACTGAGCCTATTACCCCTTTTAAGTAGGGTAAAATCCTTTAACTCTGGATAGTTTTTTAAATCCGATAACAATAGTGGTTTGGCCAATTTTTCTTGAAAGGCCACATCAACCATAAACCATCGGGGATTTTTAGGATCCGATTTCGCATCATAATAATCCGATTTGGCATCAAAGGCGGTGGGGTCTGGATAAGCTAATTTTGCGACAATGGCCTTCCCAAAAATTCCAGGAGTTTCACAACTTGAATGGTAGATATAAACTAAATCCCCCACTTCCATGGTTTTCATAAAATTGCGAGCTTGGTAATTTCTCACACCTTCCCAAGGAGCCGTTTTTTTTGCGGCCTTAACGAGATCATCAATAGAAAAAACATCGGGCTCTGTTTTCATTAACCAAACGGCCATGGGAAACCTTATCTCTTTATATTTTTAAAAATTGTCCAACATTTTCTAGTTGGAAGTTGGGAAGTGCAAAACAAGCTCGGTGAACATTTTCATTATAATAACGAAATCCACCTTTTATTGTTGCCAATCCAGATGGCCTAAAATCTCTCTCAGGATGGTACTTTTTTGAGCCAAAAGAAAATGACCAAAGCCCACCAGGATAAGTCATATTGTGAAAATTGAGTAAGGTGGCCACTGGAAATTTTTCCCAAATAATCTTAATCAAAGTTCGTTGCATTTCCTGATGATAATAAGGGGACTCGCCTTGACTCACAACAATGCCATCATCGGCCAAGCAGTCATAAATATTTTGATAAAACTCTGGCCCAAATAAGGGTTGTGCGGGGCCCACTGGATCAGTCGAATCAACCAGAATCACATCAAATTTTTGATCGCGACCTTTTTTATATTGGGCCACATAATCAACACCATCACCAATAATTAATTCCAATTTGGGATGACCAAACACCGAGGCAGTCTGAGGAATATGTTCTTTACAAGCATCCACCACCAATTGATCAATTTCAACCATAACGCATTTTTCAATTTGAGGATGACGGAGTACCTCTCTTGCCGTTCCTCCATCCCCACCACCAATCACTAAGACGCGTTTGGGATTTGGGTGAACCATCAGTGGCACATGGGCCATCATTTCGTGATAAACATGCTCATCTCTCTCTGAAAGCATGACCATGCCGTCATTAAGCAACATACGCCCGTGGCCCTTTGTTTCGACGATATCGACAGTCTGAAAGGGCCCTTTGGCCGAAAAAAGCGTGCGTTCGACCCTAAAGCTCGCGGCAAAATTCTCATCGATTACTTCTTTAACCCATAAATCTGAATGCATAATGATTTCTCCGATGGTCCTTTCTCGCCTTCTTACAACATTGTGTCTGATAAGGTCACAACAGGTAGTTTTTGATTAATTTTTGCCATATGAACGAATTGAACTTGTAGGCCAGATTCAATAAGTTGTTCGGAAGTTTGAATTGCACTATGTCCAGGAACGCGCTGACAAAGTTCTTCAATTGAAAATGGCCCATTAAAATAAATTATGTCGTAGGTTGAAGGCTTAAACACTTCGATAAAGTGATGAAGTAAATTTTTATACGGCCCTTCTAAATTGACGTTAGTTTCAAGTGAAACATACGAGGTCTCTTCCTCAGGGGTGACGTGAATAGAAATATAAAGTTCTTTGTAAACACCATTGAGAGAATAACCATGCGGACTAAAAACGTAGTCATCAATAGACCAATTGGGAAACAATTCTCTGATGCCAAAAAGCTTTCTTAGTCCTTCACAGTTTGAATTATTTTGGCGCAGATGAAACTGAGCTTCTTCGCCCAAATGATACATGAGCAATTCGCAGGTTTGATCTTCAATATAGGGCACATCTGAAGCTGTTCGTACTTCTGGTCGCGACGAGCGATCCCAAACGCCATATTCATAAATATAGTTGTAATGTAAGTCGAGGCGGCCAAAGCGGTAGGATTTACCGTCCAAGTAAGAGTTTAAGATGGTGACATCATCTCCAAAACTACTATGCTGAAGTCTCTCGCAGTATTCATTTTTCCTCTGAAAAATGAGTCCTTTAATGGCCCTGGCTCCAAACTTTTGAATGAAGGCCACGGCGGCTTCAACTAATTGGGTGCGACCACAAGTAATCATGACGATGCGGTCATTCCAAACCAAAAGACTAGACTCGGATAGAAGATAAGCATCGATGCCTTCGCTCGATACTTTGGACAAAATTTGCGCACCAGCAATGGTCACAAGTTGATGAAAAAATCCCTCTGGCAGGGCGCGCAGTCCTTGCTTCTCTTTTGAAGATAGTGACTTCCAATCAGCATCGTGAAGCACCACTTCCAATTTTTTTTCTGAACCTTCGAAAAACAAAACCCATCCCCCCTACAAAAATGTGAATTGTTGGTTCGAAACTTTGACCTAAGGCGTAAAGTTCAAGGCCCGTACATTAGAATAAAAAATTCTCTTTAACAAGCAATCTTCACAACTTAACTTCAAAATTTTTAAGTAAGAATTTGCCTAAACTGATCACTCACAAGGTGCCAATCCTGGGTAAGAGATCCCTGCAAGGTTGATCGATCGATGATGAGATATTGGGATTCAGGAGAGAGGGTCACTTGAAATTTGATAGGCCATTTCGAATTAACTTCATCCAATCCAATCAGAGAGTGAGGAAGCAAGCTAACAAAATCCTTGCGCTTAGAGAGTCGCATTCGTCCACGCAGTAGAAGAAATGCTCCGAAAGGAACATGCCCGGTATAGACCAAGATGGTTTCATGGGGACACTGGCGTGTTTCACAATAGTTCTTAAGCTCCTGAATGAGCTGAGGTCTTAGGTAATGAACTCCCCGAATGTTGTGACACTTCTGAATCATCCGACTAAGTTAGTACTGTGTCCGAAAAGAGGATATGATTTAAATCATCAAAATGCAGAAAAATAAATTAAATTTAAGACGGTTTTACCAGTAGCCTAGATTGGCAAACTTGATCAATTTCTCTTCATCAAGAATTGTAACTTCCTTTCCTTCCTGATCAATGATTCCTTCATCGCGCAACTCTGAAATAAAGCGAATCAAAGTTTCAGTCGCGGTGCCTACAATGGATGCCATTTCTTCTCGCGATAATTTTAGCGTAATTCGCCAATGGCCTTTTTCATCCTTCACACCATGGCTTTCTTTCAATAAAAGAAAAAATTCAGGAACCCTTTCTCGCACATTCTTTTTAGAGAATGAAGCTACTTTATTTTCTGCGGCCCCTAAATCTCTTCCTGAGAGGCTAATCAAGTTGCATGCCACTGAAGGCTGCTCTTTAACTAATTTAATAATATATTTCTCATCTATAAAACAAACTGAAGAATCTTCTAAAGCGGTTGCAGTGGCAGAATAAAACTGATCGGTAAAAATACTTCGGTGACCAATAACATCGCCACGAGAGGCGATGCGAACAATGGATTCTTTGCCATCGGTATTCATCTTTGAAACTTTGATTTTTCCATCGGCCACACAAAAAATTCCAAAGGGAGGATTGCCTTCAACAAATAGCGTTTGACCTTTTTAAAAAAAATTGGTGACCTTGTGGCGACTTAGATCGTCCAAGGATAATTTTTCCAATTCGCAGAACAGACCTGTGCCACGGGAGGGGCAGCTTTCGCAGTGGTCGTAGCGACCTGTTTTTTTGGTTGTTTGTCCCATGATGTTCCTCAAATTTAGATGACGCGAAGCTGCCTTCAACTAGTTAAAATTGCAGGTATTTGCTCAAGTTTACCACCTACTTCAAATGTAAAATAAAGTAGTTAGAACAATCTTTACTAAATTTTTCTAAAATTTTACTCATTATTATCAATTTTTCACATTGTCAGAGAGACATTTTTTATAAATCTATGTGGTAGGATGAACCTCGAGCTGGGTCGAAAAACAGGTCCAGTCAGAACCAGATTTAAAGGAGTCCAGACTATGGAAATTAAAATTCACTTTAATCACATGGAACCAAGCGATGCCGTTGAAGCAGTTATTAAAGATAAAGTCGCTAGACTAAAAAAATATTTCGAGGGCCGCTTCAGCGTGGCCTGGAATTGTTCAGTCGAGAAAGGTGTTCATACTTCCAATGTGACAGTTCATGGGAAAAATTTGGATATCAATGCCCACGCTGATAGCGATTCTCTTTATAAAACAATCGATATTGTTATGGATAAAATAGAAAAACAAATTGCCAAAAGAAAGGATGTTTTGACCAATAAACACCACGAAAAGTTTGTTGCCACCCTTTAATTATCTTACTTGGAACCAGGGGGGCTTCGAGCCCCCTTGTCTTTTCAACAGGTTTTAATTGTTTTCCCGCCTTCCGCCTGTCTTAACTTTTTACAACCCTAACCTTTTTACATAATCCCTGCATCCCTACCTATTTTTCTCTACAATAATCCCTAGGTAAGGGAAGAACTGAGATTTTTTGAGGGTTGTTTGTGGCAAAAAATATAAACAATGCGCGAGAAAAGCGCATTACAAGTGTTTCGTTGAAATCAAGGGTTTCTAAAAACAAAAAAAGGAAACCCATCATTTTACTCGCCTTGGTATTAGGCATACCCTTGTACTATTCCCTCAATAATTATCTTCAAGAGTCACAGTCGACACAAAATGACCATGCCAATTCAGCTTTAGCTAGAGTCGATAAACAAATTAAAATTGAAAATCACTCAATCGCTAAACTGGATCAGAAGATCCAAGGAAATTCACTGCCAAAGGAAGTATCTCCATTAAACTCCTTTGTTCAAGAGGGTTGGAAAAAAGTCGATGCGCCTGAACCGAATCAAGCATTGCTAGATCTGAATCCAGAAGAAGTATTAAAGAATGAAGAGGAAGGATATTATCGCTTAAGCTCCTCTCAAATTGGCCCTGCCCATATTGCCAATGCAAAGATTATTTTTCAGAAAACTGAATCCGAGAGGATTCGCTATCGAATCATCGATGGTCTCGGAGCCTTGGAACTATCAGCGGCCCAGCAGGCTTTGACGGAAATCTATCCGAGTGCCAACTCTGAACAAAAACTACAAATAATAGATAACCTTAAATCTTGGAAATTTTCTGAAGCGGAGGAATTTCTTGTGAAAGAGATTTCACGAAATTCAAAAGACGATAGGCAACAATATAAAATTAAAAAGGTGGCCATTGGTTCTATTGCAGCTGGATTACTGTATCGCCAACCATTTGCTGGCCAGCAAATCATGACAAAACTATCAAATGAAGATGCCTCGCTATTAAAGCAACAAATAGAAAGCTTAAAAAAAGTTAGTTTAACTGAATCGCATAATCACGAATAAGGAAAGGATGATTTTATGAAAACGTTTAAAAATTGGATCACTTTAGGTTTGTTAGCACCATGGTGTGTTTCGGCAGTTCTTGCCAACCCGCCTGCAGATTCCAATCAGGCAAGCTCTTACGCCAATTCTGAAATGAAATGTTTTACCCATGAACAAAAAGTATGTGGGGCCAATGATTTATCAAAATCTTCTGGAAAAAAACAAATTCTCATTGTACCTACAGGTTATCAAGACGCCGACAAGGCCGATTTTGAAGGACGTGTTCAAGAGTATATTACTGCTATGACCGGCGTTGGTAGCAATGTTTTTTCTGATAAATATAAAAATCAATTTGTGTTTGTCTCTATTTGGATTCCAGGAAAAGATTTTGCGAGTAAAGAGGCCAACTTCGGCGCCGAACTTATCCCACACCCAATCCGGCAAGGATTCGGAATTGTATTAGATGAGGACAAAGTCGATTCGGCCTTAAATGAATTAAAACGAGTACACACCCGTCAATTGTCGCCTCTCACGATTATCACTGTCTTTAATACAGAAGAGGGTGCAACTCCTAATGCTAAAACACCAACATTCCTAGATAAGTCCTATGGTATTGTCATGATGACCAAAAAAGACATGGCCAATTCCTATGTCCCTAGCCATGAAACCGCCCATGGAATGCTTAACTTCCTAGACGAATATGTTGAGGGTGGTCTGGAAAATGTCAGCGTGAAATCATTTGATGCTTTATCTTCTTTCGCCGCTTTTGGTGAAGGCTGGGCCGGTCTGAAAAACTTTTGGGAAAACATTCGCGGTCTTTACCCAATTCGTATTAGCGATTTTTTGGCCAACAATGGCTCTGAAAATATCACGACTGACCAATTTCCAAGTCGAGTAAAAACTAATGGCTACAATGGGAGAGAATTTAAATATGAAGGCGGGATGTTTTTTGGTCGCGGCACCTACCATCATGCTGGAAGCAACATAATGAATTCTGGCACAGTCATAAGAGGACCAGGCGATGAATTTGATTTTGACCATTCTCAATCTCAACTCGATGTGATTGAACAAGTTTTTGAAAAACCAGATACAGCATCACGGCCAAACGATCGAATAAAAAACAATGGTCCGGTTGATAAATTACAATTCACCTTTGGTGGAGACACCTACCTAATGTTGTTTGATGGCGATAAAAATCATCGTTTCCACTCAACTCAACGTTATGATGTCCAAATTGGTTGGTATGAACGCGATTGGAAATGGTGTAAGGCTGCTTTTATCCCTTATCCATGCTATGACAAAAAATGGACTGTTGTTGAAAAAAGCATGAAGCCACAACTTCATGCAATTGATTTGCGCGAAACTAAACTTTATGGTTTGGCAAAATTTGCCCGCTTTCTTGGTTGCGATTTAGGACTAGCAAAAATTCCTAAAAAGAGTCGCGAGGAAGTGAAGAAAATTTGTAAATATAAAGTTGAAACATTGGCCGAGTCATTTCTTCCGTCAATGAGTTTTGTGACCCCTTACGAAAAAGTTAAAGTACCTGTTTCCCAGGCCTTCACAAAATATTTTTGGCGCTTTAGAACTGACAACGGAACAATGGAGTCAGGTTATACAACCTGGAGTGATTTTAGCCGAGCATTCTAATAGAAAAGATTTCTTTCCAAAGAATTATCACTATTCTTTGAAGAGTTGAGTTACAATAGCACCATATAGGGCAATCAGTATGATTGCCCTTTTGTTTGTTGGAGGTGCTTCATGGAATCAGATCGCGCTCTTCAATGCTCTACGACAAATACTAATTCAGAGTCAAAATCTTCTAAAAATGCCACCAAGAAAGGGCCCAATAAAGGCTCAAAGGTTGCTTTAGTAGAAGGTCAATTGGCCTTGCGGGCAAGCACCCGCAAAATAAACAAGTTGCGAAAAAAATGGAGCCGGCAGCTTTTGCATGGCCTCGACACAAGAAATCTTCTCGACTCAGAGCCGACCTTAGCTGTCGCAACCCGAAAAGAAGATTTGCCCTGACTTAACACTGCAGCGCTTCATTTGACTTCAAACCATTTGTTGCTACAGACAAACTGTGGCCTATTTCCTATAATGCGGCCCATTCAAGGCCCAAAGTTTTATTCTTGTAGGCAAAATAGAAGCAAAGGTTGTTCCATGACAGTGAGAAGTAATGAACGTTTTTATATAACCACCGCCATCGATTATCCCAATGGCAGTCCCCACATGGGACATGCCTATGAAAAGGTTGTTACTGATTTTTATGCCCGTTGGTATCGCCTCATGGGCAGACAAGTTTATTTCCTCACTGGAACAGATGAAAATGGACAAAAACTAGTTAAAAGCGCAGATGATGCCAAGGCCACATCAACTAAAGATTATGTTGATCAAAACGTCGTTCATTTTAAAAAGCTATGTGACCGACTCAATATTACCTACAATGATTTTATCCGTACCACCGAAGAAAGGCATGAAAAGGTTTGCCAACAAATTTGGAAAACACTTAAAGATAAAGGGCATATATATTTTGGAACCTACCAAGGGAATTATTGCCTTGGCTGTGAGGCCTTTTATACCGAACTTCAGGCACCCGATGGATTGTGTCCCAATCACCACTCCAAATTGGAAATTAAATCGGAAGCCGGATACTTTCTTAAAATGGAGGCATTTCATCAGTGGATTTTAAACCATTTTAAATCCCACATAAATTTTGTCATCCCTCGTAGCTCCTACAATGAAATTCTTAGTCGTCTAGAGAAGGAAGATCTTAAAGATTTGGCCATCAGCCGACCGAATAATGGTTGGGGAATTGCCGTCCCTGATGACAACAAATTTGTTATGTACACCTGGTTTGATGCCCTCATCAATTATTACTCTGCGCTACAGGTGCCTAAAGATGAATCTGCTTGGTGGCCGGCCAGCACCCATGTGATTGGCAAAGACATTGCCTGGTTTCACTCGGTCATTTGGCCGATCATGTTGCATGCTGCAGGAATTGCATTGCCACAACAAATTTATGTCCATGGTATGGTTCTGGCAGCCGATGGCCGCAAAATGTCAAAGAGTCTAGGAAATGGAGTTGATCCAATGGATATTTTAGATAAATATCCCACTGACTCTTTTCGTTTCTATTTGCTCAAGGCCATCAGTGGTCATGGCGATGGGCCATTTGCTGAAAAAGATTTAATGGATAAGCACAATAATGAATTGGCCAATGATTTTGGCAATCTTCTGATGCGAGTCGTGAAGTTTGCGCGCTCAAAAATTAGCGACACAATTTCCGCCGATGGTGCCCCCCAAGAGTTTAATTACCAAAATCTCATCAATGACATGGATAACCTCATTGCTGGCCGCGAACATCACAAGGCCATCGATCGCCTTTGGGAGGGAGTGAAAGAGGCCAATCAATACATGAATACTCGTGAGCCTTGGAAGCTTAAAGATAAACCTCTTGAAATGAAGCAGGTTATCTATAATTTGCTCTATGCGATTCACCACTTAAGCTTGCTCGCTTCGCCAATAATGCCTTCGATCGCGGCACAAACTTTAAATTATCTTGGAGTCGTCAGCGATGAAGGATCAGTTGGTCCATTTGATCCGGAAAAATTACAATTTGGAAAAATCACCTACTTCTTAAAAGAGCCAGCGGCCCTTTTCCCTAAATTTGAAACAGCGCCCGAGACCACTAATAAACGGTAAACAGTTTATTTTCGGACAAACAAGAAGCCAGTTGACGATAAATCTTGTCGATTGATTTTCCCTGACCTAAGGCAACTTTAAGTCGATGGGCCAAGGGTCCTTGCTTGAGCCATTGCTCCAGCAAACTTTGCGTTTGTGGACTTAATTCATGCTGCATTTTATTAAAGAGATGGTGGACCAATATTAGAAAGGAATCATTAGCATCTTGTGAATCAATACCCCACAATTCGCTAAACCAACGCCCACCACCTTGGGTATTAAAATTGTTAGCGCGCTGATAAATTTGGGCCAACTCTTCCGTGGGTGTGCGCATCTGCTTTTCCCAATTATAAATTTTTTCTTGATATTGGAATTTAACCAGACATTGAACAAATTCTGCGATCGCCATATCCATCAATGGCATTTCTTGGATATCGGCAATTCTTATTTCAATACAACCATAATCAAATTTTGGAATTGCACCGCGGGAATTAAGCCAAGGATATTGCAAAATTCCCTCAGGATCAAAGGGGCGAATATCGCGGTAAACATCTTCAAGCAACCGTTCGTAATCAGGATAATTAAATACCGCCTCGGGAATAACATGGCCTGTAATACTTGGAATCTTTTTTTGATTTTCCTCGTAAAATTTCAAGCGCATGCTAGGGAAGGCCTGCAATTTATTGTCACAGATAGGAGAGCTAGCACAAAGAATGGGAATCAACGGCAACACCAAGCGTATGGCCGCGTGTAGGCGACCGAACTCCTCTTCTGTTTGGAAGGGAAAATTCAAATGCATGCTCTGGAGATTGCTCCAACCATGTCCTTGGCAGGTAAAAATTTTATGAAACTGACTATAAATTTCTTTTTGTCCATGAGGCCAAAGCACCATTTCCTTGGCCGAGTCCATGGTAGGATGCATGGCGGTCCCAAGAAGACAGCAACCGAAGCCAGATAAATAATCATTTATTTTTTTTATTCCACCCGAAAATAGCTCACCGGCTTGAGCAAAACTTGAGAGCGGTCCGTCACCTTTTATTTCCAAAACATGGCTCACCAATTCGTTGGACCAACGAAGACCTTCAACCACAACCTCGTCAGTGAGCTCACCATGATTAAATTGGCGCAAAACCTTTTCCACCAAAGGTTTTACTTGCAAGGATTGCTTATCCACAATCATATATTCCAATTCGATTCCAATACCGCTAAAGGTCTTCCATGGGCCAGCCAGAGAGGTCGTCGTTGAATTTGTCATATTTCAAGCAGCCTTTGTTTATTGAGCTTTTTGTTAAAATGTTGCATGACCTGGAGGTAAAGCTCATCTTGAGATTCGGTGTCTTCAACTCCGTAATCAATATTTGGATTGTCGTTAATTTCTATCACGTAAATTTTTTCACCAACCATTTTTATGTCGATTCCATAAAGCCCATCACCGATTAATTTTGAGCAGCGAACTGCGGTCTCGATAACGCGATTGGGAACCTTATGAATGGGAAAACATTCTACATCGCCATCTTCAGATTCTGTGGTGGAGATATTATTTTTTATTTGCCAATGACCTTTGGCCATATAGTATTTGCAGGCAAATAAGGGATGATTGCCAATAACTCCGATACGCCAATCATAGTCGCTTTGAATATATTCTTGCACAATAATAAGATCGGATTTTTCTAAAATTTGGTCCGTCATTTCTAAGAATTGAGAGACATCCTTGGCCTTAAAAACACCTTGTGAAAATGCCGAGTCGGGCTGTTTTAAAACGCAGGGAAATTTTAACTTTTTAATTATTTCCTTTTGATTACCCCTGTGAACAATAAACGTTTGTGGCCTCGGGATATCATTTTTTGCCAAGATTTCTTCTAAAAATACTTTATTAGTGCATTTAACGATGGACTCAGGATCATCGACAACCACCAGACCTTCAGCCTTGGCCTTTCTTGCCAATCTGTAGGTATGGTGTGGCACATTGGTCGTTTCGCGAATAAATAAAGCATCATATTCCAAAATTTTGGCCGAATCTTCCTTGGTAATAATGTCAGCGCGAATGCCAATTTGCTTGGCCGCTTGAACAAACCGAGCAAGCGCTTGCTTATTGGATGGAGGTGATATCTCATCTGGATTGACCAAAATGGCCAAATCATAGTGGTAGCTTTTTAATCCTTTGGTCGCAAGACTTAATTTCTTCTTAAAATATTCGTTGGCCGCTTCCTCTAAAAAAGGAATATGTTTTTCTTCCACTTCTGAAAATGGAATCGGTCTTAAACTGCGAAGAACCCACTTCCCATTTTTCTCAAAATGAGCGCGCAACAAAGGCGCTTTCAAATGGCCAAATAGTTTCTTGGCCAAATCATCATATCCCTTGGCCATGTTTCGCCCAAAATAAATTGAAAGAACAAACTCATCTGATCGGATGGTTTTAAGTGCAGTTTGAATAAGCTCGTCCAACTCCGAGCTAAATATTTTAACAATATTCTGAGTCTTAAAATCTTGAATGGTTATTGGGTCGGGCATAACTCGATGGCGTCTGGCCGTGGCCAATAAACTTACATAATAACCCTCGCCTTGATAGCGATAACTTTTGCACAAGTTAAAAACTTTTGCTGATTTGAGATCGCTGAAAAAGGGATCTGTTAAATATTTCTTAGCTGAGATGACTTGGACGCCAGTCAATTTTAAATTAAATTTTTCCGGATACTCCGTCACGATATAAGTTTGGATCATGGCAAGGTCTCGTGTCCTTTAGGAGTTATCACTAATAAATTGCCATCAAAGGTCACCACTCCTAAGAATATGGAAGCCATTAATCTTGGCGTTTTAATTTTATAATAAAGTTTTTCACCCACCATTGGATTCGGAAATTCTGGATCGGCCACATAGATTTCGTCCGTGGAGGGATTGTGCCCGTGTAAAATAACAAAATGTCCTACTGGGGATCCCCTCACATCGTCGTATTCATTACTAATGGGGTGTTCTCGTTCAGATTTATAGAGATAGGTGGCAGATAGGCCAGTTAAAACAGGTACACCTTTTTCAAAATAAGTTCTAATGAGTTCGGGCGATAGCTCATCAAAACGCAATTCTCCCCCGTGCTCAAGAAAGGAAATATAGGCCTGAACTGCCGTGGTAAATTTAGCATCACCTAATTTATATTTTTGTTGTTCACGCAATTTAATAAGAAGCTGACTTGAGGGAAGGTGTGCCCAAGTAGGATCGAATACGTTGAGATTATAGGAGTACAAGCGGACCTGGTAGCCGCGATGAAGTGCATGGCTACCAAGAATAACGGCTAAAGTTCCGCCGCCATCTTCAAATTGTTTTACTTCTTCTAAAACTTCATCGATGGTGATTTTATCACCCCAAAAATTATAGACGGCATGCAAACAAGTCGGCCCACAGGACGTTTTTGTGGGTTGGGCAATCATATTGAATTCAATTTTTAGCTTCCCCACAGACAATTCCTTTTGGCCAGGGTTGGTGAATCGATTTGGGCCAATGGCCCGATCCGCTGAAATTATTTCACAAAAAAAGGTAGGAAAAAAGCAAAACTATGACGCAGTTTAATTAAAAACTTCGGGGCTATGACGCACAATGACCCCTTCCTCCATATAGATAATATCTTCGGCAATATTGGTACAGTAATCCGCAATCCTTTCAAGGTGTCTGCCACATGAAATGTAATTACTGTAAATATGTACGTGCTCGGGATCTTTTTTGATCGCCTCGAAGCTCACTTGATACATGGTGCGATTCATTTCATCCACCACACTATCGGAACGAATAACCGAGCGGGCCAATTCACTATTATTTTCAAACAAAGCATTTAAGGTACTGCGAAGCATTGCAGTGGTTTCCCTAGACATGGAGGCAATGTCAAAGGGATTTGGAACGGAAGGACCTTGTTGCAGATACAAACACCGCTCAGCAATATTAACCGCCAAATCAGCAATTCTTTCTAAATCATTGTTAAGTTTAATAACTCCGATTAAAAAACGAAGGTCATGAGCTACGGGTTGATTGAGCGCTAAAATCTTGAGACAGCATTCCTCAACATCAACTTCTCTTTCATCAACAGTCGCATCGCAATCAATGACTTTTTTTGCACCCTCAGCATCACGGTTTTGCAAGGCCTTAACACTTTGGATAACCATATCTTCAACATAGGTTGCGAGGGACAATACATCCTTTCTAACCTTTTCTAATTCACGTTGCATGTGCATATATATTTCCCCTAAATATCAACCGAAGCGACCAGTAATATAATCACCGGTTTGCTTTTTAGCAGGACGAGTAAATAAATCCTCGGTTTTGCCAAATTCTACCATTTCACCCTCATAAAAAAAGGCGGTGTAGTCAGATACCCGAGCCGCTTGTTGCATGTTGTGGGTTACAATTGCAATAGTGTACTCATCTTTAAGATTATTAATCAATTCTTCTACTTTGGCCGTCGATTTGGGATCAAGGGCCGAGCACGGTTCGTCCATCAAAATTACATCTGGACTCATGGCCAAGGTACGCGCTAAACATAAACGCTGCTGCTGTCCACCCGATAAATTTGTCCCCATATCGTGCAAACGATCTTTGACTTCATCCCAAAGGGCCGACTTCCTCAACACGTCCTCAACTAAAATGTCCAAATCCTTTTTCTTACCATGAATTTTTGGACCCCAAACAATGTTTTCATAAATACTTTTTGGAAACGGATTTGGTTTTTGGAAAACCATACCAATAGAAGTTCTCACCAGCATGGGATCGGTCTTGGTAATATCCATTCCTTTGTAACTAATTTTCCCTTCCATTCTGAAATTCGGAACAAAATCATTCATCCGATTCAAGCATCGTAGCAAAGTTGATTTTCCACAACCAGAGGGTCCAATAATCGCCGTCACCTTTTTCTTCGCAATATTAAGGCTGATACCTTTTACCGCTTCCTTTGGACCATAATATATTTTCAGATTTTCAGTTTTTAAAATCACATCGCTTGGAACAATGGAGGTCGTATTAAGAGTTTCGGTCATAGTCACTTCCCTTTGTTGCTGGGGAATAATTAAATTTTTATCTTCAAAAAATAACGTCATAAACGATACCTTTTTTGATAGTGGTCTCGAATTAAAATGGCCACTAAGTTTAGAGAAAGTAGAACAAACAATAAAACTAATATTCCAGTAGCAGCAAGTTTGTGAAACTCTTCTTGTGGCCTTCCGGCCCAATTGTAAATTTGAATTGGCATAACAGTGAATTCAGATTTTATATTTTCAGGTACGAACGAAACATAGCTTAAGGCCCCGACAATAATTAATGGTGCCGCTTCCCCAAAGGCCCGTCCCAACGCCAAAATAATTCCAGTTAAAATTCCAGGTAGGGCCACTGGTAGTATTTGTCCAAACATCGCCTGATACTTGGCCGCTCCAAGGGCAAATGCAGCTTCCCTCAAAGAAAGAGGCACGGCTCGAATTGATTCTCGCGAGGCCACAATAATAACTGGCAACACAAGTAAGGCCATTGTGAGCGCCCCAGAAAGGACACTTTGTCCAAAGCCCATAGCGCGAACAAAGATTGAAAGGCCTAGGAGGCCGTAAACGATGGAAGGAACGCCGGCCAAATTTGAGATATTAAGTTCAACTAAGCCCCAAAATTTATTTTTGGGAGCATACTCTTCTAAAAAAAGTGCTGTCGCAATGCCAAGTGGAATGGCAAATAAGGCCGTACAACCAATGAGCCATAAAGATCCCAGAAGGCCGGCCTTCATGCCTGATTTATGCGGAAATCGCGACTGAAACTTGGTGAAGAACTCACTGGAGAGATAGTCTTTTCCTTCTTGCCCAATATGGAATAGCAAAAATAATAAAACCACTAATCCAGAAAGAGTTGCCACCAGGCAAACAATTTTAAATAGTCTTTCCTGGCGACGACGATTCACCATAGATTGATCAATTTTGATGGCGGTATTTTCATTTATTAACACAACACCATCCTCCTATTTCTTTCTCGATTTAATCATTATTCGATGACCTATAACATTCAGACTAAATGTCATAACAAACAATAAACTAGCAACAGCATAGGACGTCATATATTCCACTCCACCTGCAGGAGTGTCGCCCAAGGCAACTTGAACGATATAGGAAGTCATCGTCTGAATACTGTGTAAAGGATTTAAAGTTAATTGGGGATTCGAACCCGATGCCAAGGTCACCGCCATGGTCTCACCAATAGCGCGTGAAATGGCCAAAATGAAAGCGGCCATTAGACGGGCAAAGGTGGCCGGTATGAGAACACCGCGAACGACTTCAAAACTTGTTGCACCAAGGGCATAAGCGCCATGTTTCAATCCCTGAGGTAATGCCAAAAAGGCATCGTCGGCCAGCGACGCCACCATGGGAAGAATCATAATCCCTACAACAATAGACCCTGAAAGGGCGTTAAAAATTTCTGTATCTGGAAGAATGGTTTTTATAATAGGAGTGACAAAAGTTAGAGCAAAAAATCCGTAAACAATCGTCGGAATGCCGGCCAAAATTTCTAGCACAGGCTTGATCCAACGGCGAAAGGTTGGATTGGCGTATTCCGAAAGGTAGACGCCAACCAGCACACCAGTAGGAATGGAAATGATTGCGGCCCCAAGAGTTATTAAAGCTGTTCCCGAAATGAGTGGTAGGACACCAAAGGATTTTGGCTCTAATAGCGGCTCCCACTTGGCCCCGGTTAAAAAATCAAAGACCGATACTATTTTGAAAAACTGCCATGTTTCGTGGAATAGTACATAAATTATTAGCGCGGTCACAAGAATAGAGAACAAACCCGCAGAGGCCAATACAGGCCAAAGAAGTTTTTCAACTCTTTTTGACTTCCTAATACGCAAAAATGCAGGACTTACATCCTGCACTTCATTTTCTAATACACTGATCGCTTCAGTCGTCATAATTGTTTCATCTCATATCTCTTTTATAAGACATTTTAAATTTCTATTTTGCAGCTTGTAATTTTTTTAACTCTTCATCATAACTCTTTTTCCCAAGTGAAATGAGGCCAACATCTGGGATAACACGATCGGCTTCTTTCATGAAAAAATCGACGAAGGTTTTAACTTCTTCTCTTTTTTTATAGGACTCAAGGTTTAAGTAAATAAATACTTGGCGGCCAAGTGGTTTATAGGAGCCATCAGCAATTGTTTTCTCCGACGGAGCAACAGCATTTTTCCCATCGTTAATTGTAACGGCTTTTAATTTTTTTGAATTTTCTTTGAAATAGGTATAACCAAAATATCCCATAGCATCGAGGTCGCCCGATACGCCAGTAACAAGAACGTTATCGTCTTCACTTTTTACAAATTCAGAGCGACTTTCACCCGCTTTACCATTTATTGCTTCGGTAAAAAAATCAAAAGTTCCAGAATCTGTGCCAGGTCCATAAAGTTTAATCGGACGATTCGGCCATTCTTTTCTAACATCAGACCAATTTTTTACTTTGGAATCTTTGCCCCAAATTGTCTTTAACTCTTCAACTGTAATTGTTGTGGCCCAAGTATTTTTTGGATTTATAACGACTGTAATTCCATCAAACGCAACTGGAACCATTTGGTATTTCACTGCAGTTTTTTGGGCCGCTTCGACTTCAGTTGGTTTCATTTTTCGAGAAGCGTTTGCGATATCTATTTCCTTGGCGACAAATTTTTTAAAACCGCCACCCGTGCCAGACACGCCAATATTAACTTTGATGGAACCATGGGCCTCACGAAATTCTTCCGCCATAGCTTCCACAGCTGGGAATACAGTGCTTGAGCCATCAATTCGTACGCTTTTCTCAGCAGCAGATGCCGTCAGATTTAAAGCCAAAGGCAATGCAATTATTAAACTTAAACAATTCCTTCTGATACTTTTCATTAACATGTCATCTCCCCATCTAAGCTCTAGAATTTTCTTTCTGCGCCGGTTTTATAGGAAGATCAATGCATTAAAGTTAGTGGATTGTTAGGATTCTGTTAGGGTGTTCCAATGTTATAGAATCATTCTAAGTGCCTGAATTTAGCTAACATTATTGCGATTGCGAGTCAGGAGTCAGGAACTTTTTTCATTCAGCGGAATTTGAAAATTAAAGATGGCCCCATTCCGGGTATCTTGATTTGAATTCGTGCTCACAAAGACTTGCCCTTGATGCAATAGAGCAATGTGCTTTACAAGGGACAATCCCAAACCTGATCCACCTGTCTGTCTGCTGCGGGCCTTATCAATACTGTAAAAACGTTCAAAAATCCGCTCTTGATGCTCAATTGGAATGCCTGGTCCGTCATCCTGGATTTTAAAATTAATGTATTCCGTACTGGATATACTGTTTTGGCCTTTGCCTATTCCATCTGAGATTTGGGGCTTAGAAAGGCCCTCAGTTGAAATTGTCACCGTGCCACCTTCTGGCCCATATTTAATGGCATTTTCAACGATATTTGACAAGGCCAGCTCCAATAGATTTTTGTGACAATAAAGTTCTCTCGCATTAATTGAGTTTACTATTTTAATGGTCACATTTCTTTTTTCATATTTATCTCTGCAAAGTTCTTTAAGCGTATCAAGCAATTTTTCAACCGAAATCTTAGTGAAATTTGATTTTAAAATAGGAACGTCATTTTCTATATTTGAAAGGAGGAAGAGATCTTCAACAATTTGCCGCAATCTAAAGGAATGATTCTGTACAATGTCGAGAAAGCGTTTTCGAATGGCCGGATCGTCCACACCATCTTGCAAGGTTTCAATAAAACCTTGAATGGCGGTCAAAGGTGTTCTCAATTCGTGCCCAACATTGGCCACAAAATCGCGACGGTGATCTTCTAATTCTCTAATACGAGTCACATCGTGAACCACCATAAGGGTGCCCATTCTCTTTTCCCCCTCATGCTCTAGGCTTGTTCCTTGAATTTCGCAGATAGTTCCGTTTTTAAGGTAAAATTCCTCTCTAAGGCGACCTTGTTTTGAAATACGATTATTAAATTGCTCAAGCGAGTCTAATTTAAAAACTTCGATGAGCGGCTTTCCTTTATAATTTTGTCCATAGGGGACTTGAAACAATTCACAGGCGGCCTTATTCCAGTGGAACACTTTGCCGTCCAAATCGACAGTAATAACCCCCTCAACCATACTAGAAAATATCGATTCCCTTTCACTTCGCTGATCGGAGATTTTTTTTACCTGTTTATTTATTCTTTCGACCATGTCATTGAGAGCATTGGAAAGGACGCGCACCTCTTCTGACTCCTCTGGACCTACATGGACGAGTTTACTACCATCAAGTTTTTGTAAATCAACGACAGCAGAGCGCAACTTCTCCAATGGATAAGTTATTCTCTTTATCAGTGGAAAGGCGATAAGGCTCCAGACCGCTAACATCCAAAAACCAGCAATAAAAATTTTCTGCATCAAATTTTTGGATAAAAGCCTTACACTCGCAAAAGAATAGGAAAAGCGGACAATCCCTTTTAATTCGGTTTGGTCCTTTTCAAAAATGGGACGGGTCAAGAAAAAAAATTCCTCTTCCTCGGAATGCACATACCGTAAGGAAATACCGATTTTTCCAGCAAGAGCAGTTCGTATTTCGGGGTAACTTGTAAAATTGCTTATCACATCGTTGCGACCACTGGATTGGGCCAATAAGTTGCCATTGACGTCCGTGACAACGATCCTTTGCAATGGAGGAAGTCGGTGATCATTTATAAATTGTTGGCATAATGCAGAATCTAAGGTTCCGTCTTTGGTGGCGTGAAGCAATAAATCTTCGGCCATTTTTTCTGTTGAGTTTTTTAACTCAGATTCCATTTCATCGAGATAAAAATCTTTAATTCCCTTTTCACCGGTTATGGCAAAAACCATCATGATAACCATCATGACGACCACAAAGGGAACATAAAATTTCCAGAAGATGCGACGTTTGCTCATGCCCAATTACACCAGAATAATTTTGGAAAGAATTGAATATTTATTCCTTTATTCTATATCCAACACCGCGAACAGTCTCTATTAAATCGCCGCGCTCTCCCATTTTTTTCCTCAGCCCAACGATTTGAACATCGACTGATCGATCGGTAATCGCATGATTTTCACCGCGAATGAGATCGACGATTTGGGCCCTGGCATACACCCAGCCCGGCCGTGACATGAGTAACCATAATATTTGAAATTCTGAATAGGTAAGAGAAATTTCTTGCCCAGAAATAATGGCCTTTCTTTTACTTTGATCCAAAAAAATATCGTGCAATCGCAGAGTATCAGCTTTTAAACTTTTTTCTCCGCCATTGAGCCTTCTTTGCAAGGCCTTAACCCTTGCCACTAAAATTTTAGGTGCAAATGGCTTGGAGATGTAATCATCTGCTCCAAGCTCTAAACCCTTAACGATGTCAGATTCCTCTCCCTTGGCAGTCACCATAATGACTGGAATATGTTTGGTCTGAGAATTTGATTTAAGCTGTTTGCAAACATCATGACCGTGCATTTTGGGAATCATGAGGTCCAGTAAAATGAGATCTGGAAGATGGTTTTGTGCCATGGCCAGTCCCTCTTGACCGTCCTTTGCCAGCAAAACTTCATATTTCTCTTTAAATAAATTGAAATGGATCAGTTCACGGATATCTTCTTCGTCTTCAATTACGAGAATTTTAGGATTCATTTTAAAACTCTCCCTTTAAATTATGCCCTTTTTAACCACTAAATCTGCGGTCACACCCTACAAGAAATCTGCTCATACGTCTAACCAAGCCGTCTATGCCATTGAAAATCAATGGATTTTAAACAATTTTCTAACAATATTGCCTAAGTTTTCCAGTATTTATCTTTTCAAAAACTGATATTTCGCATGGTGAAGCTATCTCATTAGGCCCAAAATGAGAGTCATGAATAGTCAGATGCCAAAATTTCTTACTCTCGTTGAAGCACCTCAAAGGACCGACAGTGCTAGGAAGTCTGTGCCGCGCTTGGAGTTTGAACCAGGCAATGAGGAGTTTCTGCGTTATCTAGAAAATAACCACCAACAGAGATTGTTTCAAACACCTGCCAACATTATCTACCAAGGTCATGTGCCTCTTGCTGCTTATTTTGTTCTAGGCGGAACTCTGGAAGTCAAAAGAGGCAAAAGATTAGTGGATTTAATCGAAGGCAAAAATATTATTATTGGTGCTAAAGAACTTTTCTATAATATTGAATATCCCTTTTCCGTTCGCGTCCAAACGCCTACTAAAGTTTATATTCTCTCTCGTAGTATCCTAGAAGAAGCCATGGCCCATGGCCAACTTCCTCACCTCGTTCAAGAGCTAAAACATAACTAAAGCTTAAAAAAAATCGCTTAATTGAGAAGCAGTCTATCTGGATGTCTCATATCGCTGGATGTCTCGTCTCGCTCTTTTTTTGAGCAAAAAAAAACCTCACTTGCGTGAGGTTTTTTAATCGTTATCTAGACTCTAGTCCTAGTTTACAATTATTGGTTCAGGTAATTTGGAAAAGTTGTGTTAACTGATTTACCTTCCAAGCTACGAACATGGAGAAGAACGATATCAGACTTAAGTGTTTTTGGAACAGTAAACTCATAACGGTATGAAACCATTTTCATTGGGCAGTATTCGCGAACTTGTCTCATTACAGGAAGTACACTGAAAGTGTTCGTTCCATTATCGTCCACCACAATTTTTTCCAGCTCTAAACAATCAGATGGATTGTACCCAACTAATGCTACAGTACGAGAATCTAGACTTTTTTCTACATAATCAACCTGAGCGTAGAGGAACTGGTCAACTGAGTTTGAAGTCGACTCAGCAACAACTAATTTATCTGTCATTTCTTGGCGTGTAGCATCTTTTACTTTGATATTGTATTTAGAGGCATCAAGAACACCCAAAGAAACTGTTTCAGTAAATGGAACAATCATCTCTGCGCAAACTTGGTCATTGCCACCGTAATAAAGGGCTTCAACTTTAAGAGTTACTTCGCTCCCTTTAATGGAATCAACTGTAACAGATGGTGATTTATAGCAAAGATTTGGCAAGTGTCCGCGTACGACTACTTCCACGTTATCATTTGAGTCAAATCCCTTTGGGATGAACAAATCATCAGCTGGGACTAAAACCTTCTGAGTAGCGAAAACAGAAGCGGGTAATAAAGCAGAGGCAAGTAAAAGCGTCCTTAATTTCATAAATCCTCCTACGGATCGTGTTCGGCCAGTGTTAAACCTTAGAGTTTCCTTGGTCGATGTAAGCAAACCTCTTTCGAATGCAACTGAACATAACAAATATCAGGAAATTGGCTTTTTTTTATTAAGCTAGGTCGCAGAGGTTCGACAAGAGAAAAACTAACGCGAGGTCTTATTTTTTAAGTTTGAATTGTTGCAGACTTTTCTTAACAGAGTCTAGTTGCTCAATTATTTCATTTAGTTGCTGCTCTGAATTGACCTTGGGAAGAGAATTTCCGAGCTTCGAAGATTGAGGGTGCCCCCCCAGGAACGCCCTGCTCCTTCACAAAATCGGTAACGACATGAATCTCCTTTTCCAATTCTTTGATTTCTTCTTCCATCGGCCCAATTTCATATTCCAAAAATGCCTTAGCAAAAAGTCCTGTATAGGAGGCAAAAAGTCCTGCACCAAAAATCATCAAAAATATGCCCAATATGCGCCCAAGCAAGGTGTGTGGCACGATATCACCATAACCTACACTCGTTACGGTAACGAATCCCCACCAAACAGCATCGGCGAAAGAATGAATATACATTGTTCCACCAAATTGAATTGCAGGAGGACCTTCTAGAAAATAAAAAATACTAGAGACAATAATGATAAAGAAATTGCCCAGAAAGGTGATAAGCCAAAAGGGAAAGGAAACAAAAATTTCCTTCAGGTTTCGTATTATCCCTTTTCCCTTAAAGTAAAATGATCTCACCACCCACACTCTCCGTCACATGGCCTTAAATGGACTTGCTCATTTTTAAGCCATAATCTTGCGCTATAATAATTTATTTAAATAGTTGATAATTGTCAGTTTAATTTGCAAACGAGGGTGTGATAATTGGAAAAGAATTAGGAAACGGTAAATGAAGGAGAACATATGAAAGTTATCTTGTGTGCGGACCTAACAGAGAAGTCATTGCAAGAGTTGGATCAATTTACCGGAACACCCTACTTCCAAGCGGCCACGGAAATTGATGTCGTTCATGCCTTTGAAACCAAGATTTACACGGCAGAATTTTATGCCAGTTACTTTCCAACCAAAGATCAATACCCTGAAATAGAGAAAACAGTCACGGCCCTTTTAAAATCAGCATTAGATAAAAAACTCAACCCAAGTAACAATAAAAAAATCAATTACCGATGCCTTTTTTCGACAACTCCAAAGGAATCGTTGGTAGATTTGGCCCACGATCGCAAGGCCGATTTATTGGTTATTGCCACCAGAGCAGTCACCGGGGTTAAGAGTATTTTTCAATCAAGCTTCGCTCATTTTATGGTTGGACACGCTCACTGCCCTGTCCTCATTCTTAAATAGGGGATAAATTATCTCCTCTATTTTAAATCGCAATCAAGGAATTTGGAGATTATCCCATTTTAGGATAGTCAAAAACGGACATATTTGTGACAATCTAATGTCTTGCATTGCATGGAATTACACTGATAATTTTTAATAAATAACTTAAGTTAATTGAAGAAAGGATTTTTCATGAGACTCACGCTAACAGCTTTTTTTACTTTTGTATTTTTCCTTCCAACTTTGAATGCTGAAACAACAGCGAAGGGTCAACTGGCCCAGGCTTCAGGAACGGGAGGGGTCAAAACCCACAAACCTGCAGGTGAGCCAAAGGATGATTCGGGAAAGGAAGATAAATCCCTGCTTGGAACACCTTCGGCCATGACAATCATGGTGGATGTGTTTAATCAGCTTAAGGCCCTAACTCCTTATATGATGTCTTCAGAAGAGATGAATAAAAAGGAGAATGAGGAAAAAATTCTTTCTCATTTGATCAATCTTAATCAGGCCTTTTCTCATGCAAGTCATAATAAAGAATTTGGCCGGGTGGGATTGAATCCAACTTTGGACACCATGAAAGAGCATTTAAAAAATACTGCCGAAGCTTTTGCTAATGGCCATAAAGATTTTGCACTTCTTAGATTAAAGGCAGCGACCAATCTTTGCCTTTCTTGTCACTCTCAACTACCAAATCAAAAGGCCCTCACGTTTAATACTTTCAGAGCACAGGTGAAGCAATCTGATTTTAACGACAAGGCCCAATATGGGGATTTTTTGTTTTTACTTCGCGACTATCCAAATGCAGTGAAGGCCTTTCAAGATTCCATCAAACAAACTTTGGGTAAGATGAAGGAAAGCAGCAAAAGCGACCCACAAGTTTTCGAGACAATCAACCC